>ERZ887849.454-NODE-454-length-43844-cov-8.448469_pt1 | contig 43844 bp, 42 predicted proteins | sample MGYA00521267_ERZ887849 | MGnify/ENA primary metagenome ERZ887849 (study PRJEB32303, sample SAMEA104408601) | aquatic metagenome | biome: Brackish water; feature: Pelagic; material: water | place: Baltic Sea | collected 2014-06-06T16:11:00 | depth 2,863 m ... | reverse complement strand
GTACTGGGCGCCAGGTTGCTCTGGGTGGGGCTGTCAGGGCTGGTTGGCTGAGTGCGCAGGCGGTGGTATATCGGCCCTGCATTGCCTATAGTTCTGACTCCATAACATTTGAATAGAGGGAAGCACCATGTCGCGTTTAACCATAACCGGGCTGCTGCTGGCGAGTACTGTGCTGGTGGGCTGTGTGAGTGCGCCGCAAGTCACTGATGACGGGCTGGCGCGGGTGGATGGCTTCCGCTTTGCCGACGTATACGTCCGGCCCGGCGCTGACCTGTCTCACTACCAGCACCTCGAAGTGACCGATTGCCAGGTCGCTTTTCGCAAGAACTGGTTGCGTGACCAGAACCGTGATAGCCGCAGCGTAAGCACACGCCTACGGCAGGATGATGTCGACCGCATCCGCAGCGAAGTCGGCACTGCCTGTAATACCGAATTTCGTGCTGCATTAGAAAAGGCGCCCGCCTATCCGCTGGTGGATGTGCCTCCGGAAGGTGAAGATACCCTGATCCTGCAGCCGGCTATCGTGAACCTGGATATCAATGCTCCGGATGTGCAGTCTGCGGCTCGCATGCGCAGCTACACTACCTCAGCCGGTGAGATGACGCTGGTGCTGGAAATGGTCGATGGTGCCACCGGCGAGGTGCAGGCGCGCATTGTGGATCGGCGCCGCGGCGTCGACCAGGGTACTTTACAGTGGACCAGCAGTGTCACTAACCGGGCAGAGTTCAACCGCACCTTGAAGCGCTGGGCCGATTTGCTCCGTGACGGTCTGGACCGGGTGCGCGCTGGGTCTGACGCAGCTTAACAAGGCGAGTGGTTTGGAGAGAAGTGTAATGAAAATTGTCAAAGTGACGCCTGAGGTCGCGGTGTCCGAACAGGTCAACCTGGATGATGTGCCTGCCATTGCGGCGGCGGGCTACGCGGTGCTGATGAACAATCGGCCGGACGGTGAAAGCCCCGGGCAGCCGACGTCAGCAGAATTTGCCGCAGCGGCAGCGCAGAACGGGCTGCAGTATGTTTATTATCCCATTAACGGCATGAACTTTCCGGGCCCAAACCTCTCGGCGGTGGCGGCAGCCTTCGACAACGCCCAGGGGCCGGTGTTGGCGTTTTGTCGCAGTGGTACGCGCTCCATTAATCTTTGGGTTGCGAGCCGTTCACCGGCCGAGCTGCCGCCGGCCTTGGAGCTTGCGCGTAGCCTGGGCTACGACCTGTCGATGGTCGGTCAGCGCTGATTGTGACAGCCAAGTCCGGTGAGGCCAGCCCCCGTATAGCCGCCTCGCAGGCGAGCGAACCTGCGGTTGCTGAAGCGCGCCCGGCGAGTACCGTAGTTCTGCTGCGCGATTCCCCCGCTGGCTTGGAAACTCTACTTTTGCGGCGTAACAAGGCCTTGTTGTTTGCCGGCGGGTTTTGGGTTTTTCCCGGCGGTGCGCTGGAAGCCGCAGACTGGGAGCAGGCCGCGGGCAATGAAGGTGAGGCCACACGTATTGCCGCAGCCCGGGAGGCGGAGGAAGAGTCCGGCCTCCGGCCGGCTGCGGAAAATATGGTCCTCATCAGCCACTGGACCACCCCGGTGGTGGAACCCAAGCGTTTTTCGACCTGGATCTATGCCGCCCCCGTGGCTCCGGACATGGCGGTAAAAATAGACGGTAGTGAGATTCATGCGTCGCGCTGGATAGGCGTGGCCGAGGCAGTGCGCGAGCATGATGCAGGACAGCTAGGGGTGTTGCCACCCACCTACATCACCTTGTGTGATCTCGCCCGCTACTCCTGTGTGGAAGAATTGCTGCGCGTTGAACGTTCACGTCCACCCCAGTCGGTGTTCCCGCGTTTCTGCCGCGGCAATGGCAATGTTTTCGTTATGTTTCGGGGCGACGCCGGGTACGAAAGCGGGGAGGGCGAATGCCCGGGGGCTCGCCACCGGGCGGTATTGGAAGGCGAGCGATGGCGCTATGTATATGAGAATGTTGCCGCCGAATACCCGAGCTTGATAGGCTCCTGATCAACTATGGAGTCCTCACCAAGCGCCACGCAAACCCCGCCTTGCCACCCCTTGTGGGATTGGCCGACGCGGCTGTTTCACTGGTCCCTGCCCATACTGTTGCCACTCGCCTGGTGGACGGCGGAAGAGGGCCAGATGGAGCGCCATCAGTGGATCGGCTACATCGTGCTGGTGTTGGTGGTTTTTCGGATTGGCTGGGGGCTTATCGGCAGCCGTCACTCCCGGTTTGCGGATTTCGTGCGCGGCCCGCGAACGGCGTACCGTTACCTTGTTGGCCGGTTTCCCGCCGGAGCAGGGCACAACCCGTTGGGCGGTTGGTCTGTAATGGTGCTACTGCTGCTGCTGTTAACTCAGGCTGTGAGCGGTTTGTTCAACAGCGACCGCATTCTGTTTGATGGGCCGTTTTACCACGCGGTTGATGGTGCCACGCGAGATTCTCTCGGGGTGGTGCATGAGTGGGCTTTCAATGGGTTGCTGGCGATGATTGCGCTGCATCTGCTAGCTGTGGCCTGGCATCAATGGCGGCTGGGCGAGAAGTTACTGCAGGCGATGCTGTGGGGGCGAGCCGAGGGTCGAGATGGCCAAGCACCAGCTGTAGGGCTATGGCGCGCGGTGGTGCTTGTTGCCTCACTCTGTGCGTTACTTTGGTGGTTGTTGCAGCAAGCTCCACCAGCACCGAGGATGTGGTAGCCGCGGAGCCTCTGGCGGCTCCGCGATTCCCAAGGCAAGCACCCGCTAGTACAAGTAGTCTTTTGACTTGTACTCGTCGTGGCAGGCTTTGCAGGTTTGGCCTACAGCGCCCACCTGTTCACCGATGGCTGCGCGATCACCTGTTTTTACCGCAACGTTCAAGGTTTCAACGGCGGCCTGCATATCGGCAAGCTTCTGTGCGAAGTCGTCACGATTTTCCCAAATTGCCGGCTTGGCGCGGGTGGTGCCTTTGTCGGAGCCATCGGGGAAGCCACGCAGCACGTTCAGGGTGCTGACAGCGCTTAAGTCATCGGCAAAACCCTGTAGCTGCTCCTGGTTCCAGGGCATTTCACCCTTGAGCATGGCACCGATTGGGCCGAAATTTGCACCCACCAGCGCAAAGTAGGACTGGCGGTAGGATTGGGGGAACTCGTTTTCGTTGAGGTGCGACAAGGCTAGCGGCGAGAGGGCCAAGGCAGCAACGGATGCCAAGATGGCAGCCTGTTTGCGAACTGAAATGCTCATGATGCTTTCTCCTGATTATGCGCTTTTTCAATCCTATAGGGGTCTGTGCCTTGCTGGCAAGCGGGCGGTAGGGGATTTGTTCAAGTACTAGGTGAGCACTTCGACCAATTTTTTGAACTTGTCTTGTGTAACGGGAATGCCGCCTGCGGAAATGGCGGCCCAGTGGGCTACCATGTGCAGCTTATTGAGATGAGGTGTTACATGAGCGCGCAGCAGTGGGATTACAGTTTTGACGTAGTGGTGGTGGGGTCCGGCAACGGTGGCCTAACCGCAGCACTGTGCAGTTATGAAATGGGTACACGTGATGTGGTGGTGGTCGAGAAGTCCGACCTGTACGGCGGCACCAGCTCGATTTCGGGCGGTGGGGTGTGGATTCCCTGTAACCGCTACGCCAAGGAGGCGGGCGCCAGTGATTCCCTGGCCAATGCGCGCACTTATTTGCGCCAGCTGATCACCGAGGAAGAAGTTCCCGACTACCAGCTAGATGCCTTTCTGGAAAATGGCCCGAAGATGGTTGATTTTTTGCACGAGCGAACGCAAATGCGTTACGTGACGCTTGAGCACTATCCCGACTACTACACCAATCTTGAGGGTGCCATGGTGGGGCACCGCTCCATGGAGCCGGAAACCTTTGCCGCCAGCGAGCTGGGTGAAGAGTGGCGCCGGCTGCGGCGCACCCACCCGATGATGCATCTCGGTGGCCTCATTGGCTTCACGCAAGTTGAGGCGGCTCTGTTGATTGGGCAGCAGCCGGGCTGGTGGAAAACCGCCGCCAAGCTGGTAGCCGCATACATTGCCGATATTCCTTGGCGGCTGAAGGACAAATACCACCGTCGCCTGGCGACCGGTTGCGCGGGTGTTGCCCGGCTGCGCGCCTCCATGCAAGACCGCGACATTCCGCTGTGGCTGAATACACCAATGCGCAAGGTGATTGATGAAGATGGCGTCGTCACCGGCATTGAAGTCACCCGCAATGGCGAAACCGTGCGTATTCAAGCGCGCAAGGGAGTCATCCTCGCAGCCGGAGGCTTTGAGCACAATCAGGCTATGCGCGAGCAGTACTTGCCCCAGCCAACCGACCACCGCTGGAGCGCCGGAACCCTCGACAACACCGGTGATGCCATCCTGGAAGGTCAGCGCTTGGGCGCCAAGATGCATCGTTTGGGTGAAGCGTGGTGGTGTAATACCATTTCCGTGCCGGGTGAAGCCATTCCCCGCCTGAGCATCATGGAAAAGTCCTACCCGGGTTCGATTGTGGTGAACCCTGCAGGGGAGCGCTTCAGCAACGAATCGCAGAACTACATGGCGTTTCAGCAGGAAACCTTCGCCAAGCACAGTGAGGAAAACCCCTGTAACCCCAGCTGGCAGATATTCGATGCCAGTTTCCGTGCGCGCTATTTTGTCGGCCCGCTATATAACAGCGCCTTCCGCCCCGACTGGGCGCTGCCCAAACGCTATGAGGCAGAAGGCTTCTTTGCCAAGGCTGATACCATCCCGGAGCTGGCCAGCAAAATTGGCGTTGACCCTGCGGGACTGTTAGCCACTGTCACCAAAATGAATGGCTATGCCGTCACCGGTATAGACCCCGATTGCCAGCGCGGTGATTCTGCCTACGACCGTTACTACGGTGACCCCCGCTTCAGTCCCAACCCGTGCCTGGCGGCTATCGACAAGCCACCGTACTACGCCATGAAGGTTGACCCGGGTGACTTTGGGACGCAGGGCGGCATGGTGTGTAACGCCGATGCCCAGGTGCTGCGCGAAGACGGCTCGGTGATTCAGGGCCTGTACGCGATTGGCAACTGCAGCGCGCCCACGCTGCCGTGCTACCCCGGCCCCGGCTCAACCTTGGGCCCGGCGATGACCTTTGCCTACCAGGCGGCGAAAGCGATTACCGGCTACCGCGAAAGCTGACCCTATGGCGTGAGCCAGCGCAGCGCGTAAACCAGCGTTGCACTGGCTGCTCCCCAAGAACCCAGCACCCGCAGCGCAATACGCTGCCAGCCTTTTGAGGCACGCTCACTCAGGTCGGCAACCAGCAGCAAGCAGGCGAAAGCCCCCAGTGCCGTGCCCGCGAGGGTTGCGGCGTGTGGCCCCAGCGCCATCCCCTCTGGTGCTGAGTCCAGCGCCAACAACAGTGCTACTGCCGCCCCAGCCACAGGAAACAGGGCCGTGGGAAGGCGCAATTGAAGTACCACCAGCAAGCCGGTGACTGCAGACGCCACGAGTAACAGTGGCTCCTGGCTGCCGCCCAAACGCGTACCCGACAGAGCTAGCCCCACCAGCAGCGCCGGTAAAAACCCGAGATAGGTTCTGCGCACTGCCGCCATGCCGCGTTGCCCCGCTAACAGGCCGAGCATGACCAGCGCGAGAGCATGTGCCGGCACCACCAGAGGGTGCAGAATTCCCCCATAGAACTCGCCGATGCCCTGCATGGGTGCATGGGCCCATGCAGGCGCGGCCGCACAGCACAGCACGCCGCTCGCCGCGAGGCGCAGGCATGTACCGGGTTTCAAATGGCCTGGCCGAGGAACATCGCCCCGGCAATGGCGATAACGGCACCTGTGGCGCGTACCGCCATGCGGCCGAATGGCCAGCGCACCAGCAAGCCGAAGCTGATGCCCGACAGGTGCAGTAGTCCTGTGGCGATCACAAAGCCCAAGCTATACGCCAGCGGGCTGGCTGCCTCTGGCAATTCCGTACCGTGGGCGTGGCCATGGAAAATCGCGAAGCTGGCTACCAGCACGCCTGCAATCCACAGCGGTGGGCGCGCTGCCAGCAAGATCATGGCGCCAAGTACCAGTGCGGACGCTGCGATGCCAATCTCCACACCGGGAATGTTCACTCCAGCCAGCCCCAGTGCTCCACCTACCGCCATCACCAGCGGAAACACGACCGGCAGTAGCCACAGGGCAGTGGCGCCCAGAAATGCCCCCCACAAGCCAACCGCAACCATCGCTGCCACATGGTCCCAACCCAATACCGGGTGCAGCAACCCGCTGACGAACCCGCCGCCAATATCTGCTGCCGAGTGCGCCTGCGCATTGGTGGCAACTAACACGCCGAGGCCTGCAATCCAAAGTAGCTTGCTTAACTGCATGATGATTTCCTCCTGAATTTGGATGGACAGGATAGCTTGTCTGGGGCGTAACCGCTGCCACTGCCTGCGGCGTTATGGATTTGACCGTGAGTGTCAGTATCCGGGGCGGCGAGCATGATGAGCCAGAGCAACCACAATGATTGCATCGTGTGCTTCTACAGTGACGATTGAGAATGGAAACTTGGGGAGGATGAGCTTTTTTGCTCCGAAATGTGCCGCCTGTCCGAGTACAGGAGTTAGTGGGGCGTTGGGCTCTGACACGAGCAGTAGCGCATGGTCAAAAGCTTCGATTAATCGACTCCCAAGCCCCGGTTGCGCGTTCTCATACTATGCCGCAGCTTCTTCCAGTTCTCGCGCGGCCTCGGCGTGTACTCTTACCCTTGGCATTAAGTGCGTTGTATTTTTGCTCGCGCTCCTGCCAGCACCTCATCAACGTCTGGCAAAGAGGCTGTTCCGTTGCTTATCTCATTGATTCTACGGCAAATTTCCACGTCCCATGCGGCGGCTACGTCAGCATCCGCGGGGCCATCAAGGCTAGCTACCAAGTCGCTGGCTAACTGCGCGCGCTCTACTTCGGTAAGCTCTAACGCAGCTGTACGCAAATTTTCAAGTTCGGCAGTATTCATATCCGTTCCAACGTTTGTCATCAGCCGACAAACTTAGCACCAGTATCGCATCCACAACAAGGCCACGCGCTTAGGCCCCAGCAAGCTGGGGCCGGACTTTCATTCCGGCGCTTCGCGCCTCCAAATCGGCCCGTGTTGGCAGCATTAAGCTTCAGCTGCCTCCTCTAGCGACGTTAACGTGCTAGGCACTTAACATCTTGCGCGAGCCAGACTTTGATGAGCGACTGATAGGGCATGTCTCGCTTGTTTGCTTCGATCTTAATGCTATCGAGCAGCATTTTGGGTAGGCGTAGAGATATGGTCTTGGTTGAGGGTTTGAGATTGGGCATCGATACCCGCTTTGCACGCTGCCAGTCTATGTACGCACTTGAGTCGTTGGCTTCTTAAAATTCGCGCTCTTGTGATTCGTCTTTAAACTTGGGGGGTTGCTTAGTTTTGCTCATAAATAATCTTCCCCTTCCGGTGCATGGGCCTGGCCGAAATAACTCGGATCAGTCTCCCTCCTTTGCGCAGAGTGAAGGTTATGTGAAGCAGCGTTCCATCGTCCGACTTTCCAAGAGGATGCAATCTTGCTTCCTTTATGAGAAAGATGGCCGTCGCAACTTACCTACTCCTTACTGGGTGTGCTTGGACTCTAGCCTGGCCTGATCCTTCGTTGAATGAGGTGGCACGCGTATATTTTCAGGTTTGTGCCAGTTGGCAGCATACAGTTCCATTGTTAGCGCGCTCCGTATCACGGTTGATTAATCTAGCGTAGGCGGTCGCTTGAACACAGTGACCCGGTGCCCCAGTATGTTGATTTTGCTCTCCGGACTATGTGTGGTCTGGAACCGCGAATAATCCTGCTCCAGCAGCAGACGAATGGCATCCCTCTGGAAATCCTTCGAGTACTTGTGGCTATATCCATTCCCGGTTTCACGGTAGTATCCTAGGCTGGGACGAGACGAATAATACGCGTCGTTTGCACGGCGCAAAGGTGCCTATGTGGGCGACTTAAGGGCGCATAAACAGTAACGTCATGTTCAACTGGGTGGCCACGGGAATTCTTCATTGACCTATCACGCAACCGTACGTTCTTTTATAGCTTGCTCGAGTTGGTTTGAGGGCATGCCTGATCACTTGCTGGACGCAGTTGTTGCCGCTGCTAATGTCAGTCACTTACCCGCAAATACCTATCTTTGGTCCATGGCTGAGCAGACTGCCTCGGTATACGGCGTTGTGTCTGGTTGTGTTCGTACAGCCATTCCCAGCGCACAGGGACATGAGTTTGCCATTAATGATTGTGAAGTTGGAACTTGGTTGGGTGCGCCGTGTTTGGTGAACGACGGTGGCCGAGTGATTGAAGCCAAGACATTAGTGGCTTCTGAGCTCTTGGTAATTAGCCGAAAGTCGATGTTAGGGTTCGCCGAAGAATGGCCATTGTTATATCGCAATTTACTGCGCCATAACGTAGAGGAGAGCCGCGGGCTTTATGTGTTGTTGACCGGCATGGCATTTTACCCGCTGCGAGCTCGTGTAGCAGGGCGTTTGCTCGAGTTGATTAAGGAGCGTGGCGTTGCGATCGACGGCGGCACGCGGCTGTCATCAAAGCTTAGCCAAAACGATTTCGCGCAACTAGCTGTTGGCTCCCGACAAAGAGTGAATAAAATTTTTCGGGAATGGGATAAATCCGGCCTTATCGAAAACTGCGACGATTATCTGTTGATTCGAGACGTCGCAGCGCTGGAACGCGAGATTATGCCCTTCGAATAATCGGAGATCGCTGTAGCATCGCCAACGTCAGCCTGTCACCAAGGTGACACGGTCTACTGAACAAGCACTGTTAGCCTAGTAGTTTCGTGGTGAAGTTATCTAGGATCAAAGTATGCCGGCGCCCATTCTCGACCAACGCGATCTTGAGTTCATGCTTTACGAGCTCTTCGATGCAGAGTCTCTTGTTCACCGTGAGCGTTACGCTGATCACAACCGTGAAACCTTCGACGCAGCCATCGATGTATCGCGGCTAATAGCCGAAAAGTACTTTCTGCCAATTCGTCAAAAAGTGGATACCAACCAGCCAACCTTTGATGGAGAAAAGGTGTCGATGATTCCTGAAATAAAAATCGCTCTAGATGCGGTAAAGGAGTCAGGTTTGGCATTTCCTGGCGCGGATTATGCGCTAGGTGGCATGCAATTGCCGATGCTTGTAAGTGCCGTGGTGGGTGCTTACATCAATGCCGCAGGTAGTACGGTGATGGGCTATATTGGATTAACCAATGCAAACGCCAACCTGATCAGCGCCTACGGTAGTGAAGCACAGAAAGAAAAGTGGCTGACGCCGCTCTTGTCCGGCAGATTTGCGGGCACTATGGCAATGAGTGAGCCAGGCGCGGGCTCAAGCTTGTCAGATCTAACTACCAGTGCCGTCTTGTCTGAGGACGGTAGCTACCACATCAAGGGCAACAAAATTTGGATTTCCGGCGGTGATCACGAGTTGAACGAGAATATCGTTCATTTGGTTTTGGCGCGGGTGAAAGGCGCACCGCTGGGCGTTAAAGGTATTTCGTTGTTCATTGTTCCAAAGTATCTGGTCAATGATGATGGCAGTCTCGGTGCACGAAATGACGTAACGCTAGTCGGTTTGTTCCACAAAATGGGCGGTCGAGGGCAAACATCCACAGCCTTGAACTTTGGTGAGAAGGGCGGCGCGGTTGGTTATTTGATCGGAGAAGAAAATCGCGGCCTGCTGTATATGTTTCACATGATGAACGAGGCTCGCATTATGGTTGGTAGTGGAGCTGCGCTGACCGCTTTGTGTGGTTATCAATACTCGCTCGACTATGCAAAGGAGCGTCCACAGGGACGACTGCCATCTTGCAAGGATCCGCTATCACCACCGGTGAACCTTATCGAGCACGCTGACGTGAGGCGTATGCTGCTTGCCCAAAAAGCCTACGCAGAGGGTGCGTATGCGTTGTGTTTGCTGGGTACTAGCTTGGCTGAGGATGAACGCACTGCACCCACAGACGTAGAGCGTGAGCGCGCCCATGAATTACTGGATTTTTTGACGCCGATTATCAAAAGCTGGCCATCCGAGTACGGCCCGAAAGCAAATGCTTTAGCGATTCAAGTGATGGGTGGCTCGGGCTACGTCAACGAGCATCCGGTTGAAATGATGTATCGCGACAATCGTTTGAATCCTATTCATGAAGGCACGACCGGCATTCAGTCTATTGATTTATTGGGGCGCAAGGTGCCCCAAAATAACGGGGCGGGTTATCTGGCGTGTCTTGCAGAGATTGAGTTGACGATAGCGCTGGCTCAGTCCGAGGCGGCGCTCAGTGAATTTTCTATCGAGCTGCAGCGAGCCGTGAGCACGGTCAGAGAAGTTACCGACCACTTGATGCAAGCAATGGGGTCATCAAACATCGACCTGGCCATGGCCAATTCGGTCAAGTATCTCGACTTGTTCGGTAATGTTGTCATCGCCTGGATTTGGCTTAAACAAGGTGTGGTCGCACAGCGGGGGCTTGATGTTGCCACCCATGCCGAGGATGAGAATTTCTATCGCGGGAAGTTGCAGGCCATGCGTTACTTCTTCCGTTATGAGTTGCCTGAAATCAATGCCTGGGCAAAGCTGTTACTGGACCTGGATGACACAACCTACGCCATGTCCGCTGATTGGTTTTAGTTACTGCGATTATGAAGAGGCGGGGCGAAACATAATGCTCTGCGATCGATATAAAATAAAAGAGCATCTACCTATGTTCAAATTCGACGCTCAAGCGAGCTATATGATGCCGGCGCACTTCGGTCCTCGCCCAACATCGGCGAAATCAAGCGGCTGGTATCGCGACGTTACGCTCATGGTGGTGCCTTTTCTCACCGACAGGGAAAAATTGGGTGCATACCTCCCCGAGCCCTATGAAGTCGCCGAAGATGCTGTGGTGACGGTGACTTATGCACGTAACAAGCAGGTCGATTGGCTTGCTGGGCATGGCTATAACCTGCTTGGTGTTAGCGCCGCTGTGGTCTTTAAGGGCGAGAAGGAGACGCTGACCGGTAGCTACACGCTGGTGATGTGGGAGAATTTGGCTGATCCAATTTTGACCGGTCGTGAGCTTCAGGGGATACCCAAGATCTACGCTGAGATCGACGACCACACAGAGAATGACGGCCAGTGGCGAGTGCAAGCCCGCCACTTTAATCACCCCATTATAGACATGAGTGTCGAAGGCCTGCGCGATCCCAGCGAAGCGGAAATCGTCGCCTATCTACAGGCGAATCAAGGGAAAGATAATCCGATGGGTTGGCGTTATTTTCCCGGTATCAGCGGTTTTGGCCACAGTATTATGGAGCCGACCACATTTCCCTCAGAAACAACGCTTGCAGCAGTACAGGTCGGTCGGGGTACGCTCGACTGGCATCATCTGACTTGGGAGCAGAACCCCACGCAATGTCACATCGTTAATGCGCTTGCGGATCTCCCGGTGCTGTCCTATTTACCTGCGATGGTAGCAAAGGGCAGCACGAATCTCATATTGCCAGACCGGTTGCCCCGGGCAATTGGATGAGATTAATGAGGCAAAAGGTTAAGGTGTTAGGGAGCCCGATTGATGTCTAATGCAATCCGCAACGTCAGTTTCGTCGGGGCTGGCAATATGGGTTGTTTTAACGCAACCAAGGCCGCTTGTGCTGGATATCGGGTAACGCTGTACGACGTAAATGAAGCCGTATTAGACCATGCTCGATTGCTGTGCCAAGGGTACATCGACTATTTTGTAGGTACAGCTTACAGCAGCGAAGAAGGCGCGCCGGGGATACTTGCTGCTATGGTGTTTACCGGAGATTTCGCGCAGGCGAGCGCCGAAGCCGACTTGGTGAGCGAGTCCGTATTTGAGCAACTCGCTATAAAGCGAGAGGTGCACCGTAAACTCGACGCTTCATGCCCAGCGCATACAATCCTGACCACAAATTCATCATTTTTACTTGGCTCAGACATTGAAAATGCTGTTACCCGTGGCGACCGTTTTGCGGCCATGCATTCGTATATGGGCTCGCCGTTGGTTGACATCGTCGCCAGCGGTCGCACCAGCGCGGCGACACTACAGGCGCTAGAGACCTACACGCGCAGTTTGCAGGCCGTGCCACTCATGCTGAAAAAGGAATATCCGGGATATGTGTTGAATGCGATTCTTGGTCCACTTCTCGGTATGGCTATCACGCTGGTTGCCGAGGGCTTTGGAAGTGTTGAACAGGTCGACCGCGCATGGATGAGTTATCGGTCGGCCTCGATAGGCCCGATGGGTATTATAGATATTATTGGTCTGGGCCTTATTCAAAGCGGCTGGAAAAACAGGCCCGCTAATACAATAGATGCAGGTCTGAGAGCCCGGGTGCTCGCGATTCTTGACCAAATGATCGCGGCCAATCAACTGGGGGCTTCCACGGGCAAGGGGTTTTATTCATATCCAGAACCGGCTTTTGCGCAACCACGTTTCCTTGATCAGGAGTCGGTGGTCGAAGCTTTGTATCATCCCTTGATGACGGTGTGGATTGCCAGTGCGATCAAAGTTGCTGATGCGGATGTCGCGGATCCAACGGAAATAGATCGAGCGTGGATGGTCGGTACATCCCTCGCCCAAGGGCCCTTCGCCGCTTTAAAGACTGTCGGCACTGAGTTTTTCATCACGTTGCTTGAGGCGCTTGTAGCCGCTGGTGGATTCGATCCCGATGACGCGTATCGGGTTTGTCACTATCTAAAAAAAATGGCTTAGATCGGCGTAACAGCGCCCCATGTCTGTGTGCTGATTTTGCTGATAATAACATAGGGGATACAGGTGAACTTACTGACCAAACTCAGTTACGGCGTAGGGCAGCTGTCTGATGGCGTAAAGCAGTCGGCGTTCACCACATTTTTGTTCTTCTACTACAATCAGGTGCTGGGCTTGAGCGGCAGTTTGGCGGGTATGGCGGCACTGCTGGCGCTCCTGGTTGATGCGGTTACCGACCCGATGGTCGGCCAGCTTTCGGATCGGTTTCAGTCGCGCTGGGGTCGGCGCCATCCATTTATGCTGGCGGGGGCGCTGCCGTTCGGCATTGCGATAGTCGCGTTGTTTAGCCCACCAGACGGGCTTGATCAAATTCAATTGTTTAGCTGGATGTTAGCTGGCGCCATTGCTGTTCGTTTGATGCTCACTCTCTTTTTTGTTCCCCATCTTTCACTCGGTGCTGAGTTGGTAAGGGATTATCACGAAAGAACGTCATTGATTGGCTATCGGGTGTTTTTTACTTACGCCGGCATATTGCTCACCAGCGTCATTGGGTTTGCGGTATTTTTTCCACCGACCGAAGCCTATGCCAACGGCATGCTCAATGAAGCGAGTTACGCAAAATTTGGCGTTTTCTGTGCGGTCATGGGGACGGCGTCGATGTTGCTCTGCGTTTTTGGTACGCGTCATGCCATTCCGGATGCGTCGCCTACGGCCTTGCGTACTGATGAGCGCAGTGCTTGGCTGGCATTCATCGACGTATTTCACACGTTAAAGTTGCATTCCTTCCGAATATTATTTTTTGCAGGGATTCTGTTTGCGACCTTTGCAGGCATTGTGCAAACTTTATTGGTCTATGTGGCCACTTACGTTTTTGAGTTTAAGCCTGAGCAACTGGCGGGTTTGGCGGGTGCGCTGGTCGTCGGTATTATCTTTGCCTCTCTTGTTGCACAGTATTTATCGCAACGTTTTGACAAAAAGCAGGCGCTGGCATGCTGCGCGATCGCTGGTGGCGCTTTTGCCTTCTCACCCCAGATACTTTATTTCGGCGGCTTTCTCGAGCATATGAGTGTGTCGATCAAGTTTGCTTTAGTCTTTTCGGTTAACGGTATTTCGCAAATTTTCTTCATTGCCTATGTGATCTTGATTGATTCAATGCTTTCAGATGTTATCGATGAGCATGAGCTTAACTCGCACCGAAGGGAGGAAGGCTTGTTTTTTGCGGCCCGTGCCTTTGCCACCAAGGCGAGTTATGGTTTGGGGAGTTTTTTTGCAGGCGTTGGGTTGGATGTTATTCAATTCCCGACAGGCGCCTCTCCTGAGTCTGTTTCGAATGAAGCGGTGTTTAAGCTGGCGTTATTGTCTGGTCCGTTGATGTTTGTGTTGTTTGCTGCGACGGTGTTGGTGACTTCTCGCTATCCATTAAGCGCCGCGCGCCACAGTGAAATAATGTCCGCTATTGCTGCCAGAGTCGCCATCCGTTAACGCCTTCCGCCTTGGCGGATCCCTCGCGAGATCATGCCCGATTGCGGGTGCAGCCGCCGGTCATCGAGAGCGGATGAATCACCGCGTAGGTTTGAGCATCGACGAGGTGATTGAGTTACACAGTGACAGGTTGTTGCCTGCTTGCCTCAAGCTCAATCTGCCATTGCCTCGCGCTGCGGAAAACATCGCCCAAAGCTGCTCTGTGGTCTCCGTCGAATTCGGGTTGCTGAAGTTCACGACTGAAGAATAGCGTCCCGTTCCCATACGGCTTGGCGTGCAGGTCTAGTGCGCGAACGAGGGAGGTCTGATCCGGCCATTGGCACGAAAAGCAGTATCTCGCTGATGAGCAAGCGCTTATCGGAGAGGTTTTAAAGTCTCATCGCTGCCTGGCAAGCGCGTATTTTTTTTCGTTTTTTTGCACAACCTGTCACCTGTGTGACAGGGGATTGGCAGTGTTTGGCGATAATGTGGGAGTGGTATGAATTTTAATTTTGGCTAATTCATAAAAAAGAGAGTGACCATGAACAATCTGAACGCTAGCAAAACGTTGATCGCGGCTGGACTTTCTGCGTTAGTTGCCATCCCTGCCGCCGCGCAAAAAGTACTTGAGGAAGTGGTTGTCCTCGCTGAGCGGCGGGAGAGCAATTTGATGGAGACAGCAGCCTCTGTGACCGCTTTTGACGCTGAAATGCGCAACTCGCTTGGCGTTGATAACCTACAAGACTTATCAGTTCGCACGCCATCTATGACGGTTGCGCCGAGTCGAATCAGTATCCGCGGTGTTGGGCGTGCGAATATTGCGCTGGGGTCCGACCCTGGGGTGGGTATTTATTGGGATGGCGTTTACACCACTGAAAACGACATCTTCAGCTTTGCCAACTTCCTCGATATCGAGCAGGTGGAGGTACTGCGCGGGCCTCAGGGAACTTTGTATGGACGCAACTCCATTGGCGGGGCGGTTAACTTCAATAGTATGCAGCCCAATACCGAAGAATGGGGCGGCAAGCTGGTCGCTGAGGTAGGAAATTACGATTACAGTGTACTTCAAGGATTGGCATCTGGACCTGTTACGGACAAGTTATCGGCGTTGGTTGGTTTGTCGACAATCGATCGCGAAGGGCTACAACGAAATGAAGGAGATGGTGTTCGCTTTGATGAGTTAGAAAGTGATTACGCAACCATCATGCTCAGGCATGAAACCACCGACCAGTGGACAAGCACGCTTAAGATTATGCATCGCGAATCCAGCCCGATTCGCTCACAGCCCTACACCCGCGACCCGTATTCTACAGACTTTCTTACGTTTATTACTGATGTGACGGGCGAGATAGCCAACCTGCCTGGCATGTTTCCAGGACAAAACTTTGCCAATGGCAATCAGGGTATGACCCGTGAAAATCCAGCGTTGACCGATATTAATACCGTCGCGGTAGATGTTCAGCCTTCGCTTGATCAAGAGCGCACCTCGGTGACGTTCATCAGCGAATTGAACCTGGATCGATACACCTTTAAGTATACCGGTGGCTATTCGGACTTTAGTTATCAATCGGACTACGATGCCGATGGCATCAAGGCATCTGATTCGGGCCTTGATTGGAGCAAGATCGATCTAGGGCCGTCGTTCCCGGTGTCAGCCCTCACTGGCTATGATTTGACTCCGGGTATGACGACCCGGCCGTTCAGCCAAGATAGTAAGTTTACTTCCCATGAATTCCAGCTGATGTCTAACTTTGAGGGGCACATCAATTTCATTGCAGGTTTGTATTATTACAACAGTGAAGAAGACCAGACGCTCAGTTTCATTGAAGGCAATGACGAGTTAATGGCTACCTACCAAGTTTTTTCGTCACTTTTCCTTGGTGGTGTGCCAGTGAGCTCTGAGAATTTCCTGTTTGATGGCGAGGCCGCACTAGAGACGACGTCCTATGCTGCCTACGGTCAGATGAACTGGGAAGTAAGTGAGAAAACCACGGCCACCGTTGGTTTGCGATACTCCTATGACGAGAAGGATGGTACGGATCGAACCTTTGTGCAGTATGTGGGTGACCCAGGCCAACGGTCGGCCAAAGATGACTGGGATCGTGTTACCTGGCGTCTTGGCGTCGATCATGCGCTGTCAGACGAGCACTTCCTCTATGGCTTTATCGCTACAGGATACCGGTCAGGCGGTTTCAATTTAATGTCGCCCACTGACACGCTTGATGTCGATTCAGTCGATCCAGAAACGCTGCTTTCCTACGAAGTAGGTTACAAAGGTCAGTTGCTCGATAATCGTGTTAATGTGTCTACAGCGCTCTACTATTATGACTATAGCGATCTGCAAGTGCTAAAGACCGACATCATTAATGGCGTTGCGGTACCGACCTTCGAAAATGCTTCCGACGCAACGGCGTGGGGTTTTGAGGGGGAAATAGTCGCCTTGATCACCGACAATCTCACTTTCACCGCAAACTACTCGTATAACAACACAGAGTACGATAATTACGCATCGGTTGATTCCAATGCCTGTGCCGTTGGGCCGCTTGCGGCGGGTAACAGCCTGTCTTCACTGTGTACCGAAGTGCAAGATTTAAGTGGCAATCAGTTCTTGCTGTCACCCGAGCATCAAGCAGCCGCTAGCCTCATATACGCTTGGCAGATGGCATCACTCAATTGGCAAGCCTTGGTTAGCTATCAATATACCGGTGGTCAGTATACGTCGGCGTTCAATAACGAGAGTTACGACAAGCTGGATAGCTGGGATCGATGGGATGCGCGGCTGAGCGTGGCGGCGCCAGATGAAACCTGGGAACTTATTGCCTACGTGAAGAACATTGCCGATGATCGTGAGGTTATCTTTAATAATCGTCCGAGCTCTATTTCGCACTTGTCTGAAGTTACGCTGACCGATCCGCGTGTCTATGGCCTGCGCTTAACGTATAAGTTCTGAACGAGCCACCCGGGATGTCGCCTGGCGGGCATCTCGTATCTCAGTAGCCTTTGTTCAGGAAACGGGCTGATGAATGTTCGCTCTGTAGCACACAGTTTGATCTCCATGGCCTGTGCACTCACCATTGTGATGGCTTTGCCGCTTTCTGCCACCAAAAACCGCCCCGAGGATTCACATGCGATACCGGCGGTGCTCTCCGTAGAGCACCGTGTGGTCAGTTTTTGGCGTGATGGTGTGCGACTGAAGGGTAGTGTCTTTAAACCGAGCGGTTTGACTGCAGAACAAAAGCTGCCAGGTATCTTGATGGTTCACGGATGGGGCGGTAACAGGGCGAATTTGAATAGGGCCTACGCAGCGCAATTCGCCGAGCTGGGCTTTGTTGTCATGACGTTTGACGTGCGCGGCTGGGGAGAAAGTGACGGTTTTTTTCTGGCTTCTGATACAGCGGCAACTGCCGGCGGCATAACATCAGAGCCGTCTTCCGGTGCGCAGATGCTTGTCCGTGAAATTCGCGAGGTCGTCGATCCGCTTGAAATGCTGCACGATACCCATGCGGCGCTGGCCTGGTTTACTGCTGAGCCTAATCTGCAAGCAGATAATCTGGGTATTTGGGGCACGAGCCTTGGTGGCGCTTTGGCGATCGTGACTGCTGCTCGAAATTCACGCATCAATGCAATCGTCACACAAGTTGGCGCGGTGAACAGCAAGGCGAATTTTGCCATGATTCCAGATGATATGGTGGAGGTCTGGGAGTCTCAGCGTGCTCGCGGCGAAATTCCTCCTTACCCCGGCCCTGAGTCGGCGTTGCCCGGGCTTAGAGGTTATCCCGATTTAATTGCAATGAAGCGGTTTGATCCTGCGGCAGAGTGGCAGTCGGTTAACGTTCCGACATTGATCATTGACGCCGAGGATGAGGAATTATTCGATCGTAAAGTGAATGGGGATGCCTTGTATCGCGCACTGCAAGGACGTGTGCCCACGGAGTACCTCGTGCTGCCAGGCACACACTATTCACTCTATAAAGAGGCGGGGTATAGTGCCGCGCTGCAAGCGGCACAGGCTTGGTTTGTGCGCCACCTGCAATAGCCGTGTGCTCAACGATTTAGTCACCAACACAGCGAAGTACCAAAGAAGATGTCGGCGAGTGATTTAGGTATAGAACGTCTGTTTTCACTGACAGGTAAAGTGGCGCTTGTGACCGGCGGTTCTCGCGGTATTGGCTATATGATCAGTCAGGGATTGTTGCAAGCGGGCGCGCGGGTTTATATCACTGCGCGTAACGCCAAAGCCTGTGAAGAAGCGGCGCAGTCTCTAAGCGCTTATGGCGAGTGCCAGGCTATCCCTGCTGATATTACTCAGGCCGCAGGCCTGCAGTCGTTGTGCGAACAAATCTGCGGTCGCGAGCCTGCACTACATATTCTGGTCAACAATGCCGGCGCTGCTTGGGGAGATCGCTTTGAAACCTACCCCGACTCAGCCTTCGATAAATTGATGAGCGTTAATGTCAAAGCCGTGTTCAGCCTGACACAAGCACTAACGCCACTGCTAGAGGCGACCGCACTTGCTGCTGGCGACCCTGGTCGCGTGATTAATATTGGCTCGATGGATGGGTTACATATTCCAACGGTTACCGGGGTGGGTACTTATGCTTACACGGCAAGTAAAGCGGCCGTGCACCACTTGACACGACATCTGGCGGTAGAACTTGGTCATCGAAATATCACTGTCAATGCGATTGCGCCGGGTTTTTTCCCCAGTAAAATGACGGATCAGCTTTTCACGCATCATTTGGGCGATATCGAGCATAACAGTCTATTGGGTAGGGCCGGGCAGGATGAGGAGATGGCGGGCATCGCTATTTATTTGTCTGCACGTGCAGGTGCATACACCCATGGTGCGGTTATTCCGGTTGATGGGGGTACTTCGATCAACTGGCGTCACAGTTCTGCGTCGAGCAAGACCTGAGTATGACGCCAGAGTGGGGCATATCATTCCCGTCTACTCTGTTGGTTGCAGGATCAGCGCGCTGTGTATCACGGTTGTTTAATCTAGTGTGCGCCAACCAGTGCCTCCAGCAGCGTTGCCACTACGCGGCTTGGTGGCGGTGACTGGCGCAGGATGGCGCTGAACTGGCAGACGTAGTGGAAGCGGTCGGTAGCCAGTGCGCGTATGTGTTGGCCGCGCACAAAGCTTTCGGCATAGTGCTGCGGCAGGTAGCCGAGGCTGCTGGAAGGGCGATGGTCCGGAATGATGCCGAGGTGAAAACGGCCTTCCATCACGCCGCGCTCAATCGCATTGATCGGCTCGACGTGTAACTTCAGGTGAACACCGGGCGCCTGCTCGTCAAACAAGGCCAGTGCGCGGTCGATGTGGCAGGCTGGGTTTGAAGCAGTCTTGTCAAAAATGGCGACGGTGAGCGGGCCCGAGAGCCGCTGGTTTATGTCATTGACGTCATGCTGGTAGTCCTCCAGCGCCGTCATCATTTTTTGCGCGGTCTGGTGAAATCGGGCGCCTTCATCGGTGAGTGCGAAGCCAGCACGCCCTCTGCGGCAGAGCGTGAAGCCCAGGCGCGCTTCCAAATCCTTGATGTGGCGGGAAATGGTGGAGCGGTTGATGTTGAGCTCCAGCTCCGCAGCGGCGAACCCACCGCAGGCGACTACGGCGCGGAACACCCGCAGCAGGCGCAGGTCGTTGTCTGTGACGTTGCCCAGCAGGGCCTTGCGATGCACGGCAGCGCCCTCTCTGGCGACCAATCAATAGTTTCATAGTAGTGAAAGTTTATAGCGATAGATAATAATTTATGCACGCTTAAAAAAGGCCTAAGATACCTGTTTCGCCTTTCGGAATCGAGCCATGACGCGTATGCCTGCCAGCCAGAAACTCACCCGGCAAGAACTGGAGTCACATTGGATGCCGTACACCGGCAACCGCCAGTTCAAGCGTGATCCGCGTATGATCGTGGCGGCAGACGGCGTGTATTTCATTGACGATGACGGCCGCAGGGTGCTCGACGGTCTCTCCGGTCTCTGGTGCTGCGGTGCCGGGCACAATCGTCCGGAAATTGCTGAGGCTGTGCAGCGTCAGCTGCTGACTTTGGATTACGCCCCGGCCTTCCAGTACGGCCACCCCAAGTCTTTTGAGCTGGCCAACCGGATCAAGGCATTGACCCCGGCAGGGCTGGACTATGTGTTCTTCACCAACTCAGGCTCTGAGTGTGCGGATACTTCCCTGAAGATGGCTCGCGCCTATTGGCGCCTCAAGGGCCAACCCGCCAAAACGCGCTTGATTGGCCGCGCCAAGGGTTACCACGGGGTCAACTTCGGCGGTATTTCTGTCGGCGGCATTGGCCCAAACCGCAAACTGTTTGGGCAAGCGGTGGAGGCCGACCACCTGGCGCACACGCTGTTGCCTGGCAATGTCTTTAGCCGAGGCATGCCCGAGCACGGCGCGCAGAGCGCCGATGAGCTGCTGGACCTGATAGCACTGCACGATGCCAGCAATATCGCAGCGGTTATCGTCGAGCCGATGGCGGGGTCAGCCGGTGTTATTCCGCCGCCGGTCGGTTATCTGCAACGGTTAAGGGACATTTGCACAGCCCACGACATATTGCTGATTTTTGATGAGGTCATCACCGGCTTTGGCCGCTGTGGTGCCATGACCGGTGCCGATGCGTTCGGCGTAGTGCCCGATATTATGAATGTAGCGAAACAGCTCACCAATGGCGCCATACCGATGGGTGCAGTGATTGCAAAAGCGGACATATACCACACCTTCATGGAACAGGGCGGCCCTGACTATATGCTTGAGTTCCCCCACGGTTATACCTATTCGGCGCACCCGGTGGCCTGTGCGGCGGGGTTGGCCGCGCTGGATATACTGGAGCAGGAACAGCTCCCGCAGCGTGTAGCGCGCATGGCGCCGTATTTCGAGGAGGCACTGCACCAGCTGCGCGGGTTGCCGCATGTGGCGGATATTCGTAATTTTGGCTTCGCTGGTGCATTGCAGCTGGCGTCCTATCCCGGCGAGCCGGCACGGCGCCCCTTCGAGGTCGCCATGCGCATGTGGGAAAAGGGCTTTTACGTGCGCTATGGCGCCGATACCATCCAGCTGGGCCTGCCGTTTGTGATTGAGCACGCGGAAATCGACAGCCTGCTTGCAGCACTCGGAGAATCCCTGCGAGAGCTGGCATAATATGGGCCCTTATGTTGGCGCGTGATCCTTGCCGGAATTTGACCTTCCACAGCTTATTCTGACGGCGCTCTCTGTCAGCCTTCCCACCTTTGGTTGGGTGGTACTGGGTATGGTGTTGCGCCGGCTGGGCTGGCTGCAGCAGCGCTACATTGATGCGGTGTCCCGGTTTGCTTTTAACGCAACCCTGCCTCTGCTACTGTTTATGAGTGCCGCCGGCGTCGATTTTGCGGCTTTGGGCGGCGCAACGTATCTGCTGGCAGCTGTTATTGGCACGCTGCTTACCCTGGCCTGCGCTTGGTTATATGGTCGCTGGCGCGATTTCGCTCGCCCTACGCTGGGTCTTTTTGTGCAGGCCTCCTTTCGCTCCAACCTGGCTATCGTAGGGTTTGCACTGTGCCACGCCGCTTACGGTGCCGAGGGACTGAGCCTTGCCGCGCTGCCTGTGGCCTTGCTGACGGCGCTGTACAACATATTGGCCGTGTGGGTTTTACAGGTGACGCATGGTGGTAGCCGCTCGTTACTGGGCTTGCTGCGCAGCATGGCAATTAATCCACTGCTGTTGGGTATCTCTGCGGGCGTTATCGTGGCGCTGGCGGGTTGGCCTTTGCCTGCCTTTACGCTGGTCCTGAAGCAGGGCCTGTCGCAGCTCTTTTTGCCGTTGATGCTGGTGTGTATCGGCGGGGCCCTGCGCATTAGTGTGTTGCGCACTGCGGGCAGCGTCACTTGGGAAGCCACCTGCTGGCGCCTGATGGTCGGACCTACTCTGGGGGTGGCGGTCGCCGTGATGATGGGGGTAGAGGGGATGCAGCTTGGCGTTGTGTTCCTGCTGCTGAGCGCTCCGGTGGCCGCGGCGAGCTTTATCATGGTGGTGGCAGCTCGAGGTGACGGCACGCTGGCGGCTAACATTGTTGTGCTGACCACGCTGATGTCTATTGTGACAGTAACGCTCGGGTTTGCCCTGTTGATTCTTGCAGGGTTAGTGGCTGCTCCTATTTAGTGAGCCTGCCCGTCAAGTTGACCATTCATAACGGAGCTTTCAGCAGACTGGCCTCGCCTACAAGGATGTTGTTTCCCCTGTGGACTGGTGTTGCCTTAAGTGGCCTTGCGAGCACGCTCCACCGAGGTAAACAGATCTTGGTCCATCTGATGTCGGCATCAATAACATCCTGAGTAGCTCTAACTTCTTAACACTATCCACGACAGGCTTTAGCTCTCGGCGATAGCTTTCATACGCAGGTAGTCGGCCTCGGATACGTTAAGAAGATCCGCGACCTGGCGAATTAAGCGCTCCTCATATTCATCAAGATGGCCGTCTACGAGTGCCACTCGCCACATTGACTGGAGTAAAAGAAGCTTCTGTTCGGGGTCATAGTGTTCGTTAATCAACAGAGTGAGCTCAGACAACGAATTTGCTTTATCGGCGGTCTGACCAGCCAGCTCAATCAGCTCGAGGATTTCTTCTCGTTCCAATCCGAGTGCGGCGTGTAACACCACCGTCAACGTGCGTTGCTCACTAGGCTCCACCACATAGTCGGCGCGGGACATTTCTATCAGCAGTGCTGCTTTCGCCAGCTGCAGCCTGTGCTGAAGCGTGGATTCGTCTTCTACCGGCTGTTTTGCAAACAGCGACTTTAAGGACCTGATCATCTAGATTTACCAACAGTTTTTCCAGGCGACACAAACCTGCGTGTAAATGTGGGGGTTGTTTGGGAAGCCAGGTGTCAGCAGCGTCTAAGCGGAGCAAGCTTCCTGATAGAAGTGTACACGATTTCTACCTTTATAATGATCCGCAATCGGCTAGAAATTACCCCGGAGATCGCAATGCTACCTTATGTAAAGGACAGAAAACAAAGGGAAGGCCTGCGGAATAAATGTTGACCTTGATGCCAAAATCCATGACGCTTGGCAGCAAACTTGAAGTAAACAACAGGAAACAAATTCTCGTGGAATGTCCTATTTGCACATTGGTACTCACTGTCCAAAATTATGGTGGCCAAACAGTCGACGTCTGTGCTGCATGTCGCGGCCTCTGGTGTGACGCAGGCGAACTCAGCGCTGTAGTCAATGCCCTGATTAGCGAGAAAAAAGTGCCGGACGCAGATAGCTCTTTTCTTGCTGCGGCGAGACAGCACGAAGACCCTGACCCTCAGGCTAAACCATGTCCTCGCTGCAGGGAGACTACTGAGTCCTTCAACTTTGCTTATGATTCGAATATTTTTCTTAACCGCTGCGGCACCTGTGATGGAGTATGGCTTGACGGTGGAGAAATTAGGAGCGTGGCGCAGTTCATCAAGAAGATGTCACAAATCTGACTGGTTGAGGGTGTCATAATTGATCACGCGATCTGACCCTCGCTGGCGCGATACGCTGCCTTGTTGTGCGCATTGCGTTTAAGGTCGATACCACGCAGGGGTTCGTGCGGAGGTGCCAGGCTAGATTGAGAGCCACTCTCGCGCCGTTGGCCATGTTTGCGAAAGGGCCCTCAGAAACGTGTTGCGCCCCGTATGCTTTCACTGGCGCTGCTCTCTAACAGATTGATAAACCTCCCGACCATGCCGTTCTGTTGAAAAGTACACGGCGGGATGAACTCCTGCTTGATATTATACTGTTGCAAAACAGGCGGTCGTCTGAATTACCGCGTCATCGTTGTAAGAGTACTTTATGAAAATATTACGTTTTCTCGTTTTAACAATCTACCTTGTGCAAACCAAAAGCCGCTCACTGAGTAGCGTTAGCTTCGTGTCACTTTTTGTACTTTTAATGATCGCGCTAGTGCCCGCTCTCGCCAATGCCCAAACTCAAACGGGTAGCATCCAAGGCAAGGTCACAGTCATGACGGGTGGTGTTTCGCCCGCCGATGTTGAAGTGATAGCGCGCAGTAATGTTATGCCGCGTTCGAGAACGACCACCACTAAAGCGGACGGTAGCTTTGCGTTACCCCAGCTGATACCCGGCGTTTACCGCGTGTCATTCACTTTTTCTGATGGATCGGTTCGCACAACTCAAAGGCAGGTATTGCTGGGTCAAAGCGCTGAAATAGTGCTCGACTACGCCGAGGACTCCCTCGAGGTGGTCACGGTGGTGGGCAATACACTGATCGCGGGAAGGTCGTCGCTCAGTAATGCGTTTGACGCTGAGCTACTCGAGGCGCTGCCCACAGGTCAAAATTATCGTGAGATGCTGAAAATTCTGCCTGGAGTCGCTTATACGGAAAATAGCACTTTAGGCCCCTCCGCCGGTGGCTCAGGTGTCGACAACAGTTATGCCTTTGACGGGGTGGATTTATCGTTGCCGCTGTTCGGCAACCTGTCCTCGGAACCGTCAACGCATGATATTGCCAGTGTGTCAGTGGATCGCGGTGCCGCCAAAGCCATCGGTTTTAACCGGTCGGGGGGCTTTACTGTGAATGCCGTTTCTAAGTCGGGTACTAACGAATTTCATGGAAACATTGAATATCGTTTAGAAAACGCAGATTTTTCAGCATTGCCTGAGCAGGGCGCGATGCTAAACACCGACCGTTTGTGGCTGATTGGTGCATTAAGCGGTCCCGTTATCGAAGATCGATTGTTCTTCTATGCCTCATATTTTCGCCCAGAGGAAACCGGGGATGACAGAACGACTGCCTATGGCGCGGCGAAGAAATTCAACAGCGTGCGTGACGAATTCTTTGCTAAATTAACCTGGGCGCCCAGCGATGACCTGTTAATTAACGTCAGTCAGCGGTCATCTGAGCGCGTGGTTTCTGGCGGTTCGATCAGTGAACTTGAGGCCGATAGCGTGTCTGAGGGGAGCGCTGCCGATTTGAGTATTTTTTCGTTGGATGGCGTCTACCTTTTTGGCGAGGACTCCAGCGCAACTTTGAAATACGGTCGCTACAAAGAAAACACCACAAGCCAGCCGGATGTCGTGCTCAGTTTTGTGCCGCGGGTAGGCGATGCATTAGATGTGACGGCTTTAGACACGATGGGCTACTTCAACGTGCCGGTATTGCGTGAGGGCGATGCGATATTCAATACTGGTGCCGCTTCCCTAATAGGGCAGTATGGCTATGAGCAGAACGGTGTGCGCCTAGGTGGCGGTAGCGTCGGCGCGTATTCTGAATTTAATAACCAGGATTTTGCCCGAGAGTCGATCGAGCTGACTTATGGCACTGAATTTGAAATCAGCGATATGACCCATGATTTGCACATAGGGTTTAAATGGTCCGAGCTTGAGGAAAATTTAGGCCGGACATCCAACGGCTGGGGGGCTATCAGCTATTTAGGCGGTGAAGCCACCGATGATGCGCAGTCGAATGTGTTTTTTCAGTCGCAAGTCGAGCAGATGAGCTTTCTTGACGAAGACGGCAACTCGGTAAGGAGTATTGTCTCGTCCATCGAAAGTTACAACATTGAAATTAATGACACGATTATATTAGGCGATTTTACCTTGAGTATAGGCGCACTGATTAGCCGCGATGTGCTTTATGGACAAGGGCTGAGGAAAAACGCTTCCAATTTTTCGGGCTTTGAGCTTGCCCCGGGAAGCCGCTACGAAATGTACGCGACAGACTGGCAAGACATGATTCAGCCCCGCCTTGGACTTACCTGGGCCTACGAAGATCGAGGCACCGTATTTGCTAACTACGCACGTTATAGCCCTCAGGCAACCTCCTTGGCGCGCGCAGCCTCCTGGGCGCGGGATGATCTGCGGTCTATAGCCGTAAATTTCGATGCTGCGGGAAATTATCTGGGCAGCGGAGCAGCGCAGGCATCATCAGGAAAGTTTTTTGCCGACAATATGCAGCCCCGTCGGATCGATGAATTTACCGTTGGCGTCACCAACGCGGTAACCGATCAGCTCGCGCTGCGCTCACACCTGCGTTACCGTCACGGCACTCACTTTTGGGAAGACATGCCCAATGACGCGCGCCTGTATGGCGACTACACGGGAGGCAGTGTGCCTGCCAATATTGCCGCCAAAGGTGAATATATACCTGAGTTAGATGCCTATCGCGCTGAGGTGGGCGGATCTTCTTTTGTTATTGCAGAAGTCGATGGCGGTGAGACCAAGTACTGGGAATGGTCTCTTGAGTCTGAGTGGCGTGGCGAGAGAAGCTATGTCATTGCTTCATATGTTTGGAGTCATTACTACGGCAACTTCGACCAAGACAATACCACTACGGATAACGACGCCAATACCTTCATTGGATCTTCCTTTTATGGTGATGGCCCTGGACGAATGGTTTGGGATCGGCGCTATGGCGAGTTGATTGGCGATAAACCGCATAAATTGAAGGTGCAGGGCTATTACGAGCTCAATTGGAACGCGACAGTTGGCGCATTCTTGGTTTACCAATCAGGTGAGGCTTGGGCCGCTTGGGATGGTGCTTTGTACGGCTATAGCTCGTCGACAAGCCGATATGCCGAAGCGGCGGGTAGCCGCCGCGGTGCGAGTCACTGGCAAATGGATGTCAACTATACGCAGAATTATGTGCTAAGCGATGGTGTGACTCTGAAATTTAGGGCCGATATTTATAATACGTTTAATAATCAGACCGGCTATAACTACGAGCCAGTCAAATCTGATATGAACTTCGGAAACCCCCGCTCGTATTATAGTCCGCGGCGCGTGCAGCTCTCTATCGGCCTGACATTTTAATGATACGAGCCCGATTAATCTCCGCGGCGAATGTGTATTACTTAAGTGACCATGGACGTTTGGCCAGTCGCCAGTTGCGGCGGCGATGAGCAGACGGAGAGGGAGGGCCTTGACCATGGCTGGAAGAAATTCCGTCATGGCCCCGCTGATGGCGTGATCGTCACCAGCAGCTCGGCGCTGCAGGGATTGATGGGTGTGAGTTAAACAGGGAGAAAAACGGCAACAGCTCCTTGGTGGTGAACAGCAGGGCAATGAACAGAACCGCCGGGTCGAGCAGGGTATTGCCAACCCGCTCTGCGCTGGCGAGCAGTTTCTGGGCGCTGGTGACAGGATGAGGTGAATGATTCATGCCGTCCGCGCCTCAAATAAACCCTACGGTGTCCGGAACTCCCAGTTGGGTAGGGACGGATCGAGGACCTTTGCAGCACTGTCGGTGCATATCGGTAGACCTTTTGGGTCCAGCAGGCCAATCTGGGCCAGTACACCGGCCTGGTCCCAATAAATGTGTTCGTGTGTCACCAAGCCGTCTTTCACGCCAACAATCACCACAATCGCCACTTCGATAAGCTTGCCGGTAGGCGGAACCCCTGGCAGGAACCAGTCCATTTCCATGTTGTGGGTGAACCGGAAGAACTCCTCATTCACCAGTTGGTTGATGCCGACGGTTTGTGAGACGAGCACATTCTCCATATCGGGTGGGAAGAATTTTCCAATGAGATGCTCGCCGTAAAACTGCCTGACGCCATCATAACCTACGCCCCCGGTCTTCACCGGCACCGATGTCAGATGAGGGTTGGCGGACATGGTTTGCATCGTGCCATCCAGGTCTCCCTCGAGTTCGGCCTGCATGTGTGCGGCGAAGAGATCGGCAGCGGTAGGGGGTGCAGTGTGTTCCATGAGTGCCTCCTTTCTGGCATCCAAAGAGGATAACTCTCCTTGGCGTTGCATTGCTAGCCCGGTGTCGGAACGGCAGACCCTGTCAAACAGCACCAATGTCTGCCTTCAGGTCAGGCTGCCCCATTTGCTCAGCACATGCTTCACAGAACGCATGGCGAGCGCATGAATGGTGAAGGTCGGGTTGACGCCACCGGTAGAGGGGAACAGGCTGGACCCCGCGATAAACAGATTGGGTACGTCATGCGTCTGTCCGTAACTGTTGGTCACTGAGCTGCCGGGGGACGCTCCCATGATGGCGCCGCCCATGGAATGCATCTGTGCCCTGCCTCCGCTCCAGGTTTCATCGGCACCTGCTGCCTCCATGATTGCCCGACCCCGCGCCATGCCTGCTTCCCAGCAGCGAATAGCGTTGCTGTCGAATGCGTGGCTGACACGAGCCAGGGGGAAACCGTGGCGGTCTTTCCGGTCACTCAGTACCAAGCGATTCTCTGGCTGCACGATACTCTCTCCGCAGAAGGTCATCACGGCCAGGTGCCGGGTCGCCACCTGCAGATAGCGTCTCAGCTTCTCCCCAAACAGCTCAGGGCGCGTATTGGCTATACCCAACAGGTCATTGGGTTTCATGGCATTGCCGATCAGCCACTGGGAGCTGCCGATAAAGCCTTTGCCGGGGTCTTTGGCGTAATCGTCCTGGTTGAGCAGTTGACCGCCCGTCATGCCCATGTGAGGTGCGGTCTCATCCTTGAAAAGTCCGTACACGCCAGCAGTACTGTGGGCGGCCATATAGCGGCCGACTGTACCGCTGGAATTGGCTAGCCCACCATCCCGGGAATTGAGCAGAATGCGCGGCGTCTCAAAGACATAGGCCGCCAGTACCACGAGTTTGGCTAGTACGCGCTTGCGTTGCCCCTGGGCGTTGAAACATTCCACTCCCGTGGCGCGCTTGCCGTTGGCTGTGGTCAGGACACGGGTCACCGCCAAGTTGTGCGCAATCTGCGCGCCGGCCGCTCTGGCCTGAGCCAAGTAGACGGCGACGGGATTGCCGAGTGCCATGATGGGGCAGCCAGCATCGCACCAGCCGTCATATTGACAGGCAGGACGACCCTTATAGGGCACCGAGTTGATCGCCAGCGGCAGCGCAGAAGTGTGCAAGCCAAGCTTGTCAAATCCGCGCTTGATGGCAGTGCCCTGGCCAAAGACGGGAAGCGGGGGCATGGGGTACGGCTCTCCCGGGGGGCGCCAGATTTCAGCTTCGGCATCACCCGCAATGCCAATCTCCCGCTGGACCTGATCGTATTCTGGGCGCAAATCGCCGTAGGCCAAGGGCCAGTCCAGACCGATACCAAAACGTGTCTTTACCTGGAAATCTTCCGCGTGCAGGCGGAACCAGCAGGCATAGTGGTGCATGGCCGAACCACCGGTGCCGCTGCCCGAGGCAAAGCCTACCGATAGAGGGTCGCGACCCACGCTCTCTACCGGTGCTGGCGACCCCTTCAGCCGACGCGCCCAGATCTGCGAGCTGACAAGATCCTGGGGGCCGCGTTCCGGGCCCGCCTCAAGGATGAGCACCGATTTGCCGGCTTGGGCCAGCTTTGCTGCCATCAGACTGCCGGCTGCTCCCGAGCCGACAATAACGGCATCGTAATGGTCATCCTGTACAGGGCTCACCAGGGCGTTCTCGGGGAAATGTGGGGCAGGTAAGGTATGTCCAGCTCGGCAAAGCCCGCCTCGGTGCCAAAACACACATCCACGACATCCGCACGCAGGGCAAAATAAAACAGCGGTGCTGGCGGCCCTGACCAGGGGTCGGCTGCACCGCTGGCTACACGCCCTATCAGGGCATCCCGCAACTCCGGGTCCAGGGTCGTAAAATCGGCTTGGTGCTCGCGCGCGGCAAGCTCGTTGATGGCTTTGAGGCCCTCCTTGTAGAAGTTGACCAGGGTCATGGGAAAATCAAGATAGTTGAGCATCAGCAGGGGAACATCGTTGGCGAGCTGACTGTCGACAAAGTGCGCTATACCCGCTTCTGCAGCTCCTGGCATCAGGGTGTCGCCAAGTGCATCGAGGATGGCAGCTTCCTCGGGGGAAAGTACCGTGTACTCTTGCCCCTGTGCCCGGGCAAGTCTTGGGCTGCAAGCCGTTACCGTGGTGGCAATCACGGCTGCCGACAGGCTGCACGCCGTCTGTTGAATGAATCGCCTGCGAGTCTGCATTAAACCCCCTTTGTTGTCAGTTCCCGGCGCAGCAGTCGCCGCTCCAGCTGTCTGGCCAGCAACACTATGACCGACACCAGCAGCAGATAAACAACCGCCGCCAGCATGTAGGCCTTGAAGAACTGGAAGTTGGTTGAAGCCAACTCCTGAACCCGCGCAAAAAACTCGGTGTATTGAATTAAAAATGCCACCGAGCTGTCCTTTATATTGTTGATGCACTGGTTGGTCAGTGCAGGCACGGACAGCCTTAGCACCTGGGGTAATATAATGTAGCGGAATATCTGCCGGTCATTGAAGCCCTGCGCCCACGCTGCGTCGATCTCGACCGGGTCAAGGCCGTTGTAAGCCGTGGTGAGGTAGGCAGCGTTGTAGGCGCCAATGTTCAGGGTAAAGCCCACCGTTGCCACTACAAAGGGCGTGGTTCGTATTCCAAGCTGTGGTAGCCCGAAATACATCAGGAACAATAGAACAATCAGCGGCATCCCAATGAAAAAAGAAATATAGGCTCGCCAAAATGATTGCAGCCATCGATTTCTGCTGATCGAGAAGTAAAACACGACTACGCCGAGCAGGAAGCCCGTCACGCTGACCGTGACGGCTAGCTGCAGTGTCCTTACCAGGCCGGAGACGATTAGCGGTGACTGCTCAACCAGGTCGCCCAGAAAGATGGCCCAGCCACTCATGTTGATTGAGCCATGTCATCACCGCCGAAGAAGTTGCGGACCTGCACCTCAGCATGTTCGCTGACCATGTGTGCAATGCTGTTCTCTGCCTTGACCACGCCTTCATCAAGAAACACCACGCTATCCGCTATCTGGCGAGCCAGGGTCAGGTCGTGCGTGACGCACAGCATTGTGACGTTTTCCCTCCGCAGGCGATTGAACAGCTCTGCAACCTCGCGAACCATTAATGGATCGAGTGCCGAGGTGGGTTCATCAAACAGCACGACAGCGGGGTCCATCGCCAATGCGCGAGCGATAGCGACACGCTGTTTCTGGCCGCCCGACAGCTGCGCCGGATATTTGTCCTTGTGCGGGGCCATGTCGAGTCTATTCAGTTCAAACAGGGCTTTGTCCCGCGATTCTGCCTTGGACAGTCCGCGCAATTTCCTAAGCCCCAGCGTGACGTTCTCAAGCGCAGTCAAGTGGCGATACAGTGCGAATTGCTGAAACACGAAGCCAATACTCTGTCTTAGCTTGCGAACATCAACACTTGCAGCCAGGGTACTTTCACCGCGGAAGCGGATATCTCCGGAGGTTGGCTCAACCAGCCGATTCAGGCAACGCAGTAGGGTGGATTTGCCGCAACCTGAGGGCCCCATTACAACCTTTAAGTCGAACTCTTCAACCTCGAGGTTGATGCCCGCCAGCGCATGGTGGGTCCCAAAGGTCTTATGCAGATTGCGGATTTCAATTAGTGCCATCCGGAACCCCTCTTGCACACGGTGGAATATGTCATGGGGCCTGTAACCCGGGGATGTGATAACGCCTTTCTAGCCAGCGGATACCCGCTAACAAGATGCGATAAATGGCGAAATAGAGCATTCCCACCGCCAGGTATATTTCGATTCCCTGCATAGTGGTTGCGGTGAGGTTCATGGCCTGCTTGGTCATTTCTGGAATCCCCACAGTGTAGGCAAAAGGCGAGTATTTCAGTACGGAGGTAAACTCGTTAACCATGCCAGGCAGTGCAAACCTCAGCATTTGCGGCATCTCAATGTAGAGGAATATCTGTGTGCGGCGTAATCCCATTGCCTCCGCGGCACTTATTTCGGCGCTGTCCACGGAAGCTAGTGCACCGCGGAATATCTCGGCTAGATAGGCTCCGGTAATGAGTCCGAGGCTGAGCGCCATGGCTAGCAGGGGGGAGACCTTGAGCCCCACTCCAGGCAGGCCAAAGTACACCAGAAACAGCATAACCAGGACCGGAACACCGCGAAAAATGTAGGTATAGGCAATGAACACCCCGTTCAGGAGCGGCTGGTTCAGGCGCCGCAGGCAGGCAACAAAGAGCCCTGCTGCAACCCCGGTGAGGCTGCAGACCAAGGTTACCAGAATGGTATAGGCTAAGCCGTGTGCAAGCTGCCAGAGAATTTCAAGGAAATTCACGTGCTATAACAACGTGTAGCCTACTTCATCCATTTATCAGCAATTGCCTTGATATTGTCTGGCCCGAGCTCCCGGAGGTAGAGATCAAAATCGTCCCGATATTTCGAACCTTTGGCAAAAGCGAAACCCAAGGTGTCGAAGCCGGCGAAGGAATATTTGCTCTCGAACGGAAGTTTGAGCTTGTAGAGGTAGTTTGCCAACACTGGATCTTCAATAAATGCGAGGTCCAGATTTCCGTTCTGCAGGTCGGCGACCACTTCGCTATAAGTAGGGTATAGCTGTACTTGGCTGAGACTGTAGTAGCCCTTCGGTTCAAGCTCAGTCTTGATGAGGTCGCTATAGGCCATGCCCCGGGGATAGCCAATCGAGTATTGCTTGAGCTCAGACAGATGACTAATGTCGATGTCACGGCTCTTCAAGCTGACCAGATGCCAGACATTGTCATAGTACGGTTGCGAGAAATCCATCGCCTCTTTGCGCTTGTCGGTGATTGATATCCCTGAAAATGCAACATCCGCTTGGCCGCTGGATACTGCGCCGAGCATTCCCTGCCAATCGTATGGAGTAATATCGAGAGTGCAGCCTCTGGACTTGCAGTAGCCCTCGAAGATTTCCAGATCTACCCCTTTGTTTACGCCGCTCTCCGTATAGAGCATTGGCGGTGAGGCCGGTGAAACGGCAACGTTGATGATATTTTCATGCTCATTCTTGGAACAACCGACAAGAGACAATAACATGACAAGCATTACTGCTGTGTGTTTTATCGTGAACACTTCGTATTCCTCTGAATAAGGTTGAAAAACATACTGGCGCAGGTGGCAGACTGCGACAGCGGGAACGCAATCTCGTCGCGCGAGTTTACACAGATAGGCGGGTGTTGGCGAGAATGTCGGTTTCTACTTGGTGCTGACGTAGCGTTTGAGCTAATCCCTTAATTAAAATATGTTCAGCTTTTCGCCTGTGGATTGGCTTTAGGCGACACGGGGCGGCTCATTGGGTTGCTAATTTGCACTCCGCTCAGCTCTCACTGGTGTGCTTGAGCACGATACGTCCGTTCCAAGTGTTGCTAGTTCCCCGCGTTATACTGTTCCTCGACCCGAGCGAGGGAAGCCTGGATATCGGCGGTTGGATCTTTCTTTATCAGCTCATAAACCACGTTCATTATGAGTTTAGCCGCTTCATCAGGACGGGTAAGCGAACCCTGCCAAGGCTTGCATGCACTGGCAGCGATAACATCGTTTGCTTGGGCGTAAAATGCGCTCTCAAACAGAGAGTCTTGAGCTGTTGTCGCCAGCGCAGGAATGCCCGCCCCAATGCTCAGCACCCACTCAGCGTTCTGTCTCGGTTCGAAAACCCAGTTTACGTAATCATAAGCCGCCTCGGGGTTTGCTGCACCAACAGGAATGCCGATACCTACAGTTTCCAAGCCGCAGCCCGGGATAACTGCCTCCGCCGAGATAAAGTTGGATAGATATATATCACCGGCCTCGAGTGCGTCGAGCATGTCTTGTTCATTGCCCTTGACGTATTCATTGCCATTGGGTGCAAACAGCGGGTTGAGATACCGGTACCCAAAGAGACCGGTAGGAAACGATGCTGCAGACGCATCTTTGAAGGGCTCTTCTTCCGTGAAGCCGCCAGTAAACGCTATCTCAGGCACGTAATCTTCCTGCACTATCAATCTCAGGAATTCGATGGCTGCAATGTTTTCCGGTGTGTCTAGATCGAGATTGCCATTGCCGTCGTCTAGGCCCCCCCCAAATGAAGATATTGTTGTCCAAATGGCTCTACTCAACCCTTCACCATCGAAATCTGTTGAGCCAAAAAAGGTAACAATGTAATAACCTTGTACCTTTAACCGTTCAGCTTCGACCAAGAACTCGTCGATGGTATCTGGATAGCCTTCTGGAAAACGATCTTTCCAAACGTAAACCAGGTGCGGGCGTTGCGCAATTGGAATACAAATCAATGCGCCGTCAGGCGCGGAACAGCTGGCGACAGCATTTTCGTCCATAGCGGGCCACCAGCTTTGCTTCTCCGCCCATGGTCGCAGATCCTGCATCGTTCGGTTCACAGAGAAGTCGACAACGCTGGTGCTGACTATCTCGACAAGATCTGGTACTTCACCTCCCGACCGGACAGCGGCGACGATTTCTCTAGGAAGTTTATCGAAGGCCTTTGGAACATTGACCCAGTTCCACTGGCCTTCAAACGCCTTATTGAACTGAGGAATCGACGCACGAAGATACTCGTTGCCCACCCGCTCATCACTGTCTGGATTTTGGTTGTTCTGATCGTATTGATACCATGTTACGAAGCTTAGCGTCGTCTCCATCGGCTCTGAACTTTGAGCCCCTTCCAGAGTTCCGGGAGGCTCATCAATATGGTCGCTACACGCGGTCAGCCCTAGTAGCGGTATAGTGACTATCAGGGTTAACGCTCTGAGTGGTTTCATGACTTAAGCTCAGTATGGGTAAATACTCGATTCGAGGCAGAAGGTTAAAGATTAGCTGATTGAGAGGCAAGAGCCGTTTCCAATGTAGACTGAGTTCGGGGGGGCGCTTCTCGCCATCCATAGTGCCTGCCTGGTGCCTGGTGCCTGGTGCCTGGAATTGGGCATAGCCGGCTAAGTTCCTAGTGCTATTAGCGTATAACTTCATGCCAATTGTAACCTTGTGTAACGGGCACAAATCTATTCATTTCTGGCCAGGCTTTTCAGTGTCGCGTTTTTGAGTTGGAACCCAACTTACCGATGGAACTGACGGGTCGACACAGGAGGTCTACAGCCTTGTGGTCGATGTGCCGGGATAACCGGTCTTCTCGCAATCCGTTACGACATGTTGCTAGATTTACATCCGAGGATAGGGATATAATGAGTATCCAAGTTGCAGGCTTGGGCCTGAGTTAAAAAAGCCAAAGTGAAAAAGACACCAATGAGTTGAGGATAATGGTTGTGAGCGGAGAAGTTGGTTTGGGCGATAACAGCGGCAGTGTTGATGCCAGTATTGATGAATCTGAGGCTACGCTAACTGGTGAAACATCCCACTCATCTGAGCGGCAAGCCCGCGCAGAAGCTGCTGAAAACGCCGGTGCTTTCGACCTGCCTGTGGCCATGAGCGCAGCGGTAGTCGAACCCGTCTCAGGGGGAGATGCGCCGCTGGAGGGTAAAGCTGCATCGAAAGTAAAAACCGTACCGAAGACCAAAGTCGTGCCAAAAACAAAAGCTGCGCCGAAGGCAAAGGCGAGGTCAAAAGCGAAAGCCGCGCCGAAGGCAAAGGTCAGACCAAAAGCGAGCTCTGTGCCGAAGGCAAAGGTCAGGCCAAAAGCGAAAACTGCACCGAAGGGCAAGGTCGAGCCAAAAACGGAAGCCGCACAGAAGGAAAAAGCCACGCCGAAAGCGAAGACAGGTGGTCCAAAGCCCAAGTCAAAACCAACCTCAAAATCGAAGGCGCCTAGCAGCACCAAGAAGGCCGAGAAGTCCGCAGCTTCACAAAAGGCTGCCGGCATTGTTAACAAGGGTGCCACCTTGCTGGCACCTTCCGTGGCCTTTGCAAGATTTACCAGTTCCTGGGTCACCGTTCGAACTTCTGACGCCGGGAGCTGGATCTCGTCTCGCACCCGACAAGCGGCTGATACACCACTCGCCCGAAAGATAGCAGGCTCGCGCATTTCCCAAGGCGCAGTTTCACAGCTAACGCGAGTAAAAGCGACGGTTAGAGGCTCTAAGTCATATGCTTCAATCAGCGAGTGGGCTTTTGTAAAGAAAGTTTCCTCGCGTTTTGGTTCAGATAGCTAATATTTCGTCGCTTACACGCGATGTAAACAGGTATTGAGTGTAATTACACTCCTTGTCTGTCGTTGGGTATCGATGTCTGGCTCATTCAAGAAGGTGGCGAGACATTGTCACGTATCGCGATGAAGGGTGCATAGATGATCGATGATTCACGGCCGGTGTCGTCCAGTTTAGAGTGCCCTCGCGGCCCTCAACTCGCGCCCGAGGACGCGAATTTCACTGACGAAATATCAACGGAACATGGCTCTACTTCAGGCAACTTTGCCACATTTGGGGCTGAGTCTGGGCAAAGCAATTCGCCTGACCACGAAAATTTAGTGTCCAAGGTCTTGCTTGATATTGATGCCGGCGGCGCGAAGGGCTTCAACATCAAAATAGCTGAGGCCGATATCGATATTCGCGTGCATTCCTCCAGCCGCGTTTTGGTTACGACACTTGCGCCGGTGGGAGTGGATCTCACTTCCTTCAATGTTGCTGTGAGAGCCCGGTCGCTGGGGTTATCGTTTCAGCCGAAGGGTGGATTGCGCAGGGGCTCGCGAACGAGTACCGATAACGTTCGTTTGACCTTGTATTTGCCAGCGTATTTTTCGATTACTGCCTTATCAACCACCGGCGCGATAGCCGTAAGCGGGGTCAAAGGGCCCACCGTTGTCCGTTCGGTGAGTGGCCGAGTGGCCTTGAACGAATTGGCAGGGAGTGTTCGTGCTGAGACAAAGTCAGGAGATATTTCGGGAAATTGTCCGTCCAAGGAAATTCATCTGGTCACCAAAAGCGGGAATATCGATTTTGACGGCCTTACTGGTGCTGTTTTTTGTCAAACAAAAACTGGAAATGCGAACTTGACATGGCGTGAAAGCCCTCACGATGCAAAAGTCTTGATTCGTTCTGGAGCGGGGCCGGTGAGCTTGTATTTTCCTCCGGCGGCTCAGTTGAACTATCGGTTCATTACGGGTGCAAATGCCATCATGAATGAATTCGAGCAATGTGGCACATCCAATTTCTGTGTGCGGATTATTTCCCGTCGCGGCGATCTGTTGCTTAAAAAACATGTTGACCCGGTTTAGAGGCTAGCGGCCTGAGCTATGAGCCTGATCACTATAATCGCGAGAATTAAGGCGACTACCACTTGGGTGATACGAGGTGTGGTCGTTTTTTTCATCTACTTAGCGTTTAAAAGCTTTCTTCCCCACCATTTGGTTCCGTCGACCACCGTCGCACTGATTGAACCCTCTGTTGGCAAAAATGCTGTGGACGCATCCTTTGCTCGAGTTGCGTTCGAGATTGCTTTTGAGTCTTTAAACCAGGAAGCGGGGTTGTTGCAGGGTAAGGTAGATGTTTTCGAAGTTGGGAAAGAAATTGAGAGCGAGGCTGATGCGGCGAACATACGCAAGCAGCTCATTGACAATGACGTTGAGGCGATTTTTGGCTGTGCCACGTCTGCGTGTGTTCGTCTGATAGTCCCTATTGCGGACGAGCTGGAAATCCCATTCTTTTATGTTCGCCCTCACGAAGGGCTTATCTCAAGCCGCTACGCATTTTTTCTTGGCCCACTACCCAACCAAGGGATAGTGCCCGCTATACGTTGGGCGATGGAAAGATATGGGAGTCGTGTGCATATCACGGGCTCCAACGGATTGTATTCACGTATACTCGGTGGCATGGTCCGACATGAGGTCGTTGCTGCCGGAGGAAGTATTACGGGAGAACATTATTACGGTGCCGATGAGGATACCATATCTGGTTTACCCGAAGCTTGGAATACTGACACTACTGACTTGGTAATAAATCTGGCAGTTAATAATACGTTGATCAGCCTAATGAAGCTGGAATCGGTTGTAGTAGCCGGCCTACGGCGCCCACCTCAAATTCTGGCGAGTCTAGACGCAGCTTTAATCGCTGATGTTGGCAGGTATACGGTGGTTGACCACTATATTATTGCGAGTTATCTCCAGGAGTTTGAGGCCGGCCTGACGGGTGAATTCAATCAACTATGGATTTCAAGGATGGGCGCATCGGTCCCATTCGGCGTGGCTGAGGTGTCGGCTTTCCTTGCTGTACGCTTGTGGTCAACTGCACTCAGAAAAACGCTAACACGCGATCCTGTTGATGTTGTCAATATGCTAAGTAATGTTCACGTCGATACGGGCGGTGCTTTTGGTAAAGTTTCTTTTGAACGAAATCATCATTATTTAGACCATCGCCTCTTTGTTCTGAAAATACTCGATGGTGACGAATTCAAACTGGTTTCTTCAGGACGCGAACCCGTCAAGCCCGTAGTCTACCCCGTTTCCAATCCCAAGCAATATTGGATAGAGCTACTGGAACAGCTACGCCGAGACACAGCGGACACTTGGGTTTTCGAGAACACAGCCGTCGTAAAACCTGCAGGAAGTCGGGGCTAACGTGGCAGTGGAAGACGAAGTGCCCTCATCAGATCAGACAGCAACTCGTGCTGATACCAGGGATTCCACGTTGATATTGGCGACACGCTTCTTCAAACGCTGGGTTTTTCGCGCGGTATCTTCTATTCAAAGGTTTTTTTATGGCTTTATCTTCGCTACGGAACGCATTTTAACCTATATATCTACTGCGGTTATTGGTTCTGCCAGGTCGCTAGTTAACCGATTGTCGACAAGTAAGTTCCTGCGTTCATTATTTTCCAATGTGCGGCGGGTCATATTTTTATTGGCATTCGTGGGAATAAGTTATGTTGTCATTCGAGCCACCGTATTTATTATTGATTACGATTATGATGGCGTGATTTTGCGGGTAGGTGCATACCACCGAACTGTTACACCGGGGATGAATTTCAAAATTCCAGTCATAGAGAAGCTCTTCGTGGTGAACACGGAAGACCGGCGTCAAGAACATTTTGGATTTGTTCAGTTCGACCCCCCCCCCAGCCCAATGACAGACCACGAACGCGATATACGAGAGGATCAGGACGAAGCGCTTCTTGATTACAACGGAGCACAAGCAAGCGACCTGGGTACCGGCGACTTTTTAACTGAAATTGAACGGAAGGGCCCCGGGCTAACTCGAGACTACATCATCGAGAACGAGGTCGCAAAGCAAGACGCGCTTCACTATACGGACCAAGAGGCAGAAGTACAGGAGCGTAACGAACGCAGAGTGTCAGCCGCAAATCATATCATTCCTCCGAGCGGTAAGGTGCCAGTGCCTGAGGAAATGAAGATGATCACCGGTGACCTGAACATTGTCTATTTAACGTATTCTGTTCAGTACGAAATTGTGACTCCACAGGATTACCTGTTTAATTCCGTCGACGTGCAGAGCAATATTCGCGATATTACTCAGGTAGCGATTAGAGTCGCTGTTGGCGACCGTTCGACTAATGGTGTTTTATCGTTTGATCGGAAAACAATAGCTGATGAGACACTGAAGTACCTGCAGGACATCGTTGACCGCTATCGGCTAGGCGTAGTTGTTACGAATGTCATTATTCAGGACGCAAATCCGCCAGACCAGGTGAAAGCCGCCTTTCATAAAGTGAACTCTGCGAAGCAGGAGATGGAGGACATCATTAACCTTGCCGAGTCCGAATACAACGCGACGCTACCACAAATGGTGGGCAAGGCAGAGAGAGTACTTTCAGAGGCTTCCGCCTATCAGGTAAACCTGACTTTAAAGGCGGCGGGGGAGGCTCAGCGTTTTTCACAAGTTTTAGCTGAATATGAGAAGGCTCCTGAAGTCATAAGGTCACGTTATTATCTGGAGGCACTGGAAAGCTTGCATGAAAAGATATCTGTGACACTAATTGACCCCAGCCTGAAGGGTATCCTTCCTGTCTTCGCGAAACAGCACTCGCAGGTGTCCCCCGCCATCTCGGCGGGCATCCCACAACATGCAAGCGAGACACAAATGTTTGAAGTGCACCCCGAGCAATATCAGGTTTGGAACACGCCCATTCCGCAGGAAGGGCTTCACTCATTGCCCGTACATGGGGTCGATCCACCTGGGGTTATGGAACCATCAGGGAATGCAAGTCCGGGTCAACAGAATGGAACGGAAGCCGTTACGATTTCGCGGCCTGCGGTGACAACGGTCGACCCAGTAAGCATTTCTGCACCAGAAGTGAGACAGTAGTGCGGAGCCAGACAGAGATAGTTTCATGTGGAATGTGACGTTTTTCCTGATTGTTGTCTCTTTAGGCCTGTCATTGCGGCTTGGCACCTACGTGGTTTATGAGGGTACGCAGGCCATCGTGACACAATTCGGTGCGATCATCGGAGCGCCGGCGACCGAGCCTGGCCTTTACTTTCGTATACCGCTTCTACAGAAAGTCCATGTGCTCGATACTCGAATAGAAACCTGGAAAGGTTTTATCGATTACATACCAACGAAAGATCGCCAGTTCGTTGCCGTTGAATCGGTTGCACACTGGCGCGTTAATGATCCGATCGTCTTTCTGGAGCAATTAGGATCCAAGGAACTCGCAGAGTCACGGCTCGACTCGCTGTTAATTGGTTCCGTGAAGGATATGGTGTCAACGCACTCGCTGGTGGATACCGTGAGGAACTCTAACCGCATTGTTAATGAACGAATGCAAGCCGGCGATGATGTCCAGGCTGGGTCGGCGCACCTGAAGGCTCTTGAAGATCAGCTTAAAAACTCGATTACCTCCAGCCTTGAGGTAGTGACCGTTGGGCGTGAGCATCTGACCCGAAAGATGTTCACCGAATCTGCTTTTGAACTCCGTAAGCTTGGAATTGAATTGTTGGGCATATATATATCAAAGGTAAGTTACGAGCCGAAGGTTGAGCAAACCGTATATGCTCGCATGACCTCAGAGCGCATGCGGGTTGCTGAGCGGTTACTGTCGATCGGGCGCAGTGAGCGAGAGAGAATACTTGGTCAGCTCAGTAAAGACTCTGCTGATCTTTTGGCCCCCGCGGTGCGGGACGCTGAAATTCTGATGGGTAAGGCCGATGCAGAGGCGTTGGCCATTTATGCGGAGGCCTATAATGAGGACCCTGAGTTTTATTCTTTCTGGCGATCTATTCAGGCCTACCGAAAGAGTTTGAGTGGAGACACCACTATTGTGACGTCGACTCAATCCAACTACTACCGGTCGCTGTTTGAAGATCCTAACGCCGGTTTTCGCACGCAGACAAGAGCACTCAATGCGTCTGTAGTTGAAACAGTCGGCATTCAAAAAACGGACGTTGAGGCGACGAAGGTCGCAACAGGTTCAGTAACAACAGTTGAGGCAACAGATACTGGTGCGAATGTAGAGGATCAGCTTACGCCTGGGCCGCTCGGCTTGGGTGCAAGCGGTGCTACTAGGTCCTCCTCCCCCGAGCCTTTATCAACGCAGAATCTTGATGCAGCGGATCAAGTTAATGCTCTCGGGAGCCAGGAAGAATGAGCATCTCACTGGCCATTCTGGTTATCTTGGGCATAGCTGCCGGGTTCCTGAATGGATTTATTGGATCAGGAGCGGGTGTTCTTATCGTCCCTGTCATGGTGATTCTGGGGTACACGCAAGTTGAGCAGGCATCGTCATTTGCGGTTTTCGTAAGCTGTTGGACGGCCCTCTTTCACTGCATACCTTACTATATTAGAAACCACCGCGACCAGGAGTGGATTTGCGCCGTGACTTTGTTTATTGCGGGCGCGGCGACCGCGCATCTGGGTGTCGCTTTTGCAGCGGAATCGGCGCCACTCGTAACACGCCTTGGATTATCATTTAGCGCGTTTGTAGTCCTAGATTTATTTACCCGGCATGAGCGAAAGTTAAGTAGACTGACGGTCGAGGAATCTGCGGTTCGTGTATGGATAAACCCGCAAGCTAACCTCGTCAAGTATATTGTTTTTGGGGGTTTTACCGGCTTTTTGGGTGGGATTGTGGGTAGCGCCGGGGGCCTTTTTCTGTTGCCGTTGCTAGTTTGTTATGCGGGAATGCGGGTTAAGCAGGCAGTGTATGCCTGCTTGGTCATGATGGCCGGATCCTCTGCTTCCGCGTTGTATGGTCAGGCGCAATTTGGCGCGATCAATTTCGAGCTTGGAGTTCCTTTGGCGATAGGCGCCGTAGCAGGCGGAGTATTGGGTTGCGTTGCCATGGAGACGGCTTCGGAAAAGACGATAAGGCTACTGGTTAAATTGTTCTTGACCGAAGTTGGTTTATTTTTGCTTATCTGGGGCTTACTCTCCTAATGTAAGCTGGAAGCACGTGGTCAGCATTGCAGAGTTACTTTGCCCACGCTCTATCGGTACAAATGCTTTCATAGGCACCGATTATTTCTTGCATTTTGATATTCGCCTGGGTGATAACTTGCTCAGGCATGCCTTTGGCAATCATTTTGTCTGGGTGGTTAGCACTCACAAGGCGCTTATAGGCCGTTTTCACCTCTTTTCGGGAGGCCGTAGGCTTTACTCCGAGCACTTGATATGCCGCTTTTGCGTGCTCCTTAACGCTCGCCGTGCCCTGACTGTTTCTGAAGGCGGCGCCGGCCATTGAAGATCTCAGCAGTTGCTCAACGTCTGTTTTACGGAGAAGAAGGCCTGCCCCGATTGCATACAGGCACGCTTTTTCTGACTCATCTACCCGCCCATTCCCTATAATAAAACTGATTAAAACGAGCATGAGCATCCTGGCGGAAGCTTCGGAGTTACCATAACAAGCCGTGAAATCAGCAGTTGTTGCAGCTGGATCAAAGCCTGGCTGGGCGCCATATTTAAAATCGTACTTTGCTTTGTTTCTTGCGTCTTCTTTCAGACGGAGCTGCATGAAAAGACGTTCTGTCCTAGCGATATCATAGGCAGAAACTCGGCCATCCGCCTTGGATAGAAACCCAAGAAGTGTGAACAGCGTTTCTAAAAATTGCGCTTTCGCTTTAAATAAATTTCTCGGACCTCGTATCGTTATTCTTTTCAATATCTTAAAAAAAATTATAGAAAACCCCAAAATCAGGCCGAAAATCCCGATTACGAGTGTTATGGGGAGAGTGAATACCAGTAGTAGATTCTTCATTGTTTCTCACTTAACAATTTAAAAATTTATAGCAGGCTAATGTTAGCGGTTGCGGGCTGATAGAGCAATTTTATGCCTGTTTGTTGGTAGGAGCATAGCTACGTTAATGCGGACGTGACTTCACGTACCAGCCTTTCGCTATAACCATTGACCGTAGTAAGTTCGTGAAACGGTTACGTGGCAGTCTGACGCTGCAGTCATCGATGCTGTGATCGAAAAGCAATGTAACAATATGTAACTTATTGGCGGATAAAGTTCAGAATATCGCGTCGGTCGTCTATTGTGGCCAGAGTAGGTGACGTTCTTTTTACAGCGAAGAGTGGCTAGTTTACACAAACCAGTGCAACGGAGAATTTTGATGGGTTTATTTGCCCCGAAGTGTGCTCGATGCGGACAGCGCACGCGCAACATCGAAGACGGGAAGCCAACTTGCGCTGCCTGTGCGCAGGAAATGCAGCTTATGTTGGAGGCACAAGATGAGAACCTTCGGCTTTGTCCGCTGGATGCATCGCCCATGAAGAAGGAAGTTGCCCACATGCTCATCATAGACAAATGCCCGAAATGCAATGGTGTCTGGCTCGATGGCGGAGAACTCGAAAAATTGTCAGGAGACTTACGGGCAGAGGCCTACAGCGCCATGAGTGCGGTGATCATGGCGTGCTGACCGTAGAGCAGGGGTGTTTGCCCTCAGCCCTTAATCAATTCAGAGTGGGTTGAGCCAGCCTTGGGGCTCACCGAACCGATTGAGGTGCGGTTTTCGGCGAGTCCTGCTCCAGCGAGGCGATAAACCGTCCAGTATGGAATACTACGTCGTCCTCTCCATACTGGTCGAAGGGGTTTTCCAGCTGGTCCTGAATATTGACGAGTGCAGTAAGAACGACGGAATACATTAAAGGCATGA
>ERZ887849.453-NODE-453-length-44212-cov-12.921983_pt1 | contig 44212 bp, 50 predicted proteins | sample MGYA00521267_ERZ887849 | MGnify/ENA primary metagenome ERZ887849 (study PRJEB32303, sample SAMEA104408601) | aquatic metagenome | biome: Brackish water; feature: Pelagic; material: water | place: Baltic Sea | collected 2014-06-06T16:11:00 | depth 2,863 m ... | reverse complement strand
CTGTCCGCCATCATTCAGACTCGGGGCGTTTAGCTCTATTAATAAAAACGGCGAGCCATTGGCCCGCCGTTTGTGATTGAGCGCTGGTGCCTGTTTTAATTGGCAGGGCGATAGAGCGAGCGAGAGATCCATACACCGCGTGTGCTGTTGAATGGTGCCGTAACCAATGTCTCGGCGGCTGCGGCTGATGACGTCGACGCTGGTGTGGCGGCGGCTGATGAAGCGCTGGGCGCCGGTGCTGTATAGCTGGACACGCGGCTTTCGCGCTCCAAACCGCCAGCCAAAGCGGCGGATGAAAAGACCAGTGAGCTGGCAATCAGAAGGGTGGATTTTTTAGGCAAGTGGGTGAACATAAGACGCATCCTTTAATTAACGCTTAGACATTACATAACCTTAATCTGGAACAAAAATTTGTTCGAATTAAGGCGCTTGGGTATTGCTTTATCAACTATAGGCTGACGGCGCAATGCGCGTTGAGCCTATACTCGATACTATCGGCGACAATCTCGCGCGACAATCGGCTTGCTGAAATTTGCATCGGCCATTGCAATCCTTTTTGTTTTTGTTGCTCTCTATCGGAACCTTCTCATGAGAGGTGTTTTAAAATCTTCTATCGGGCTATTTTTTGTCAAAGCACTTTAGGCCCTAACAGCCTTTGAGATTTTTTAATAAGCATTCCTCGGCAAGTCGAATAGCTCGTCGGAGTTGACGGGGCCTCATTGTATCAGTCAGGATTTTTAAGGCATTTCGGGCTTTTAGGGCATCTTCATCATCGGATAAGTTATCGGATGCGGCAGCAATATTTATCCACATATGCGCGGGCACAAGATTTCGACGCAAGCCGCCCTTCCAAATATACATCACACCAAGATTGTATTGCGCCTTCGCCAACCCCTTTTCTGCCGCGCGTGAAGTCCACTTCATCGCCGTCTCATAATCCCTCGTAACACCCCGTCCCTTATAATACATCACGCCAAGGTTGAATTGCGCCCCCGCATGACCTTGTTCTGCCGCGAGGCGATACCACTTCACCGCTGTCCTATAATCCTGCGAAACACCTCGCCCATTGTCATACATCACGCCAATGAGGTACTGCGCCTGCGCATGACCTTGTTCGGCCAGAGGCAGCCATTCTCGCAAAGCCGCGTCATCATCGCCGCGCTCATATGCGTCGCTATCCGGGTCAAAATCGCCGCGCTCATATGCGTCGCTATCCGGGTCAGAATCAGCCGCTAGGCTCTGCGTTAACAGAAGTGGGGTTAGAATGATTAGGATGAAATAATACTTCATGGCCATTTTTTTTGGTTTTTATTGCCTTATTATTGGCACATAGAGGCACCCATGTCACGCACCTACCGATAATATTTGGGCACATATGTTTGACCCGAGACACCGGCCCATTCTTTTGTATCATTTGTATCCCCCGAATAACTGGCAGTGTCAGAAAGCCGCGTTTTCGACAAGAGGCCGAGTTGTCTAACAGGCGTATCAAGTGCTATCGTTCCGGCAATTAAAAATACTCTGAAAAGGAGAGAGGCGATGGGCTTGATTGTTGATGTTCTTCTATTTGCTGCGTCACTGTTTATTTTCGCCATAGGTTGTGGCGCGTTATTTTTGGTCTTGGTCTATTTGCGCGACCGTTTTCAAACCACTAATTCCATACATCGTAACTACCCGATATTGGGCCATTTACGTTATATTCTGAAAGAATTAGGGGTTTTCTTGCGGTCATATTTTTTCGCTGCTGACCGCGAAGAACTGTCGTTTAACCGGTTTCAGCGCGATTTCGTCAATGACATGGCCGACAATCGCGGCGGGGTTATTCCCTTCGGCTCGAATTATAATACGCAAGGCGAGGGTGCGATTAGCTTTGCCAATAGTTTTTACCCCAAGCTGGAAGAGGATGTCTTGCATGTGCGCGCGGTCACTTTTGGGCCTGACACCGCTTACCCTTATACGACTGATAGCTATTTGAATATTTCCGGCACCTCCTATGGCGCCATGTCTTCCAATGCGATTTATGCTTTATCGCGCGGCGCCAAATTGGCTAATGCGTGGCACAATACCGGCGAGGGCGGGTTTAGCGAGTATCATCAAAAGGGCGGCGCCGACACAGTGTTTCAAATCGGCACGGCTAATTATGGTGTGCGCGATGAGCAGGGCAATTTGGATTATGACAAACTAGCGGCTTTGGCCGAAAACCCGCAAATTGTTATGTTTGAAATAAAATTGTCGCAAGGTGCCAAGCCCGGTAAAGGGGGTATTCTACCGGGCGCAAAAGTCACGAAGAGCATTGCCGAGACGCGCGGCATTGCAGTTGGCGAGGATAGTGTCTCTCCCAATCGGCGGCCTGATGTTGCCAATGCCGATGAACTCGCCGCTTTGATTAAACGGGTAAAGCAGGTCACCAATAAGCCGACCGGCATTAAATTCGTTCTTGGCTGTAGCGAAGACCTCGACGACTTATTGAACAGCTTCATTAAAAATGATGTCTACCCAAGCTTCATTACCCTTGATAGCGCTGACGGCGGCACCGGCGCAGCACCGGCAGCCTTAATGGATCATGTGGGGCTGACGATTAATAAGTCACTGCCGCTGCTCATGGCGCATTTGTCGGCTAGCGGTTTACGCGAGAAGATTCCTGTTTGCGTGTCTGGTAAGCTGATTATGCCTGCTGATATCGCTTGGGCCTTGGCGCAAGGGGCGGTAGCCGTCAATACAGCGCGTGGGGCGATGTTCGCCTTGGGCTGTATCCAAGCGCTGCAATGCCACGCCAACACATGCCCAACTGGCATCACCACGCATAATAAACGGCTCAAAAAGGGACTTGATCCCATCTCCAAATCACAGCGCGTGAGTAATTTTATTATCAATACCAAAAAGCAGGTTGGCTATATCGCCCATTCAACGGGTGCCGCGTGTGCTCGCAGCATCGACCCAAGTCGGGTCATGCGAAATGACTGAGCCGGTGCAAGATATGATGTCGGAGGGCCAGCATAAGATTGACCAAACGCTGTATATGGTGACGCGCCTATCGCATGTGGTCAAACGCGGTAATTTAAGGCAGCGAATCTTCGCTGCGACCTGGTCGATCATCATTTACACAATTATCCAATTGCATCTCAGTTTCACCATGTCGATGCCGGGCAATATATGGCTGATTTTATTATTGGGGAGCGTTTATGTGCTTTGGGTCGGCTATAGCGTTTATCAAATCCATCAATTGGACAAAGAATATGAGGAGAAAATGAAAAATATCCTCAACTAGGCACCGCATCATCTGGAAAGGGCTGGTCACCCGCCCTGCTTTCTGGCTATAAAGACCAGAATTAAAAGTATGTTTATAGGAGCGCATGATGAGCCAAAGAGAAACCATTTCAGGCCTAGAAATTGATAAGCAATTGGCTGATTTTGTTGCCAATGAAGCGGTCGCAGGCACCGACCTATCAGCGCAAGAATTCTGGGATGCCTGTGCCAGTGTTTTGAACGCCCATCGCGACACGAATAAAGCGCTTTTGAAAAAACGAGATGATTTACAAGAGCAGATCAATCAATGGCACATCGCTCGCAAAGGCCAGCCTCATGATAGCGCTTCCTATCAAGCCTTTCTCGAGGATATCGGATATTTGGTTCCGGAAGGCCCAGATTTCACCATTGAAACAAACAATGTTGATGATGAGATTGCTAAGATAGCTGGTCCACAATTGGTTGTACCGGTGAAGAACGCGCGTTTTGCTGTCAATGCCGCCAATGCGCGTTGGGGCAGTCTTTATGATGCGTTTTATGGCACGGATGCAATTCCACAAGAAGGCGACTGGGCACCTGTTGGCTCCTATAATCCAGAGCGTGGGGTCGAGGTTATTCGCCGAGCTAAAATGTTGCTGGATGAAATTGCACCGCTTGATGGAGCCGTACACGCTGATGTGACGCATTATGCCATCGTTGAAGGCGCTTTGCAGGCGAGCCATGCTGGCGGCGAAGCTGGGCTGAAAAACCCGGAGCGTTTTGTTGGTTATCGTGGTGCCGCAGATGCGCCAGAGGCTGTTTTGCTGAAAAACAATGATTTGCATGCAGAGATTTGGATTAATGCCGCGCATAATATTGGCAAAGACGACATTGCCCATGTTGCTGATGTCTTTTTAGAGTCAGCGGTGACGACGATTATGGATTGCGAAGACTCCGTCGCCGCAGTTGACGCTGAGGATAAGGTCGAGGCTTATCGCAATCTGCTTGGCCTGATGCGCCGCGATTTGTCGGTCGAAATGCAAAAGGGCGGGCGGACGCTGACCCGCAGCCTGAGCGCCAATCGCGATTACACCAGCCCAGATGGCGGCCAGTTCACCTTGCCTGGTCTGTCGACCATGCTCATCCGCAATGTTGGTCATCTGATGACCAACCCGGCGATTTTGGATGATCGCGGCGAGGAAATTCCTGAAGGTATTATGGATGCGGTGATGACCGGCCTTTTGGCCAAACACGATCTGAGTAAAACAGATGCGTCGCAAAAAAATAGCAAATTAGGTTCGGTTTATATTGTGAAGCCGAAAATGCATGGGCCTGAAGAAGTGGCCTTCACCAATGATTTATTCGCCGCCGTTGAAAACGCTCTTGGTCTGCCAGCCTTGACCTTGAAAGTTGGCATCATGGACGAAGAGCGTCGCACGACGGTGAATTTGAAAGAATGTATCCGCGCTGCCAAACAGCGGGTGATTTTCATCAACACTGGTTTCCTTGACCGCACGGGCGATGAAATTCACACCTCCATGGAAATGGGCCCAATGATCCGCAAGGCTGATATGAAAGCCTCTGGCTGGTTAAACGCTTATGAAGATTGGAATGTCGATATTGGTTTGGCCTGTGGTCTGCAAGGCCGTGCGCAAATTGGTAAAGGCATGTGGGCCATGCCAGATTTGATGGCTGCCATGCTGGAACAAAAGATTGCCCAACCGCGCGCAGGCGCCGATTGTGCATGGGCGCCATCACCAACAGCGGCAACGCTGCACGCGATTCATTACCACCAAGTGGATGTCGAAGCGGTGCAAAATGAGCTGAAATCGCGGCCACGTGCGCCCTTGTCAAAAATTCTGACCATGCCAGTCGAAAGCCACCCGCAGTGGTCGCCGGAAGATGTGCAACAAGAGCTCGACAATAATGCGCAAGGCATTCTGGGCTATGTGGTGCGCTGGATTGACCAAGGCGTCGGCTGTTCGAAAGTGCCTGACATACATGATGTTGGCCTGATGGAAGACCGCGCCACTTTGCGTATCTCCAGCCAACATATTGCCAATTGGTTGCATCATGGCATTTGCACGCAAGAGCAAGTCATGGAAACCATGAAGCGGATGGCGGCTGTGGTCGATGGACAAAACGCCGATGATGCGGATTATATCCCGATGGCTGATAAATTGGATAATTCCATCGCTTTTGCGGCGGCTTGCGATCTGGTTTTCAAAGGCCGTGAGCAGCCGAGCGGCTATACGGAGCCATTGTTGCACGCACGGCGTCTGGAATATAAAGCCAGCTAGAATTTAGGCAGTTGGCGAAAACCGCGCTGATAAACGCTGGAAAACATAACCACTAAGCGCGCCAATCAGGCAAAAGGCGAGGTATCCATCCCACTGGCGGGTGGCGACAATGACGGTGATATCGAGCACTGAATTCAGGCCCTTCGTCGTGACCGCAATCGAGGCAAAGCCGGCGAGAGCGAAAACAACGGCTGGCAATATGCCAACCAGGCGAGATATGTAATTGCCAACGGTGAAGGCAATCAACAGGCCGAGGCTGAAGATGATGCCCACCAATGGGCTCATTGATTGTAAATCATGGATTGTGGTTTGAAGCCGAGTGGCGAAGGAAATATCAACGCCAATATCGATTAAAGCGCCCAAAGCAAATTGCGTTGAGGTGACAACCAGAAAGAACGTCAAAAACAGGCAACTTAAGACAAATCCAAAAATGGTGCCGATTGATGGTATGAATTTTTTCATAATCTCGCTCCTCGATAGTTTTGATATGTATAGAGGAGTTTAACCGCAGATGGCAACTGCAAGAAAATTTGGTTTTCTCGGCTTGAAGTGATAAAACAAAATTCATTCTGCTCAGGGGTAACATATGCAATCGACACTAAAATCAAAAATTGGCCAGAAACTTGCCCAAGTGGCGCTTGCCTTCGGCTTGCTGACATCTGCTGCGCACGCGGTTGACTATCAGCTTGATGAGGTCGTGACCGGTCTGGACCGACCTTGGGCGATGGCCTTCCTGCCGAATGGCGATATGTTGGTTACTGAGTTGACGGGTCAACTTCGTATCATTCGCAATAATAAATTGGTCGCCATGCCAGTGGCAGGTGTGCCAGCCAGTATTTTTGGTGGCCAAGGCGGTTTGATGGATATTGTCCTGCACCCTGATTACAGCAGCAATAAATTGATTTATCTGTCTTTGTCGGTCGGCACGCCAGAAGCCAAAACTTTGCGGGTTATCCGCGCCCGTTTTACCGGTGATGCCATCGAGGACATTCAAACGGTTTTTGAAGCGGCTCCCAAGCGCGATACTTATGTTCACTATGGTGCGCGGCTGGCATTTCTTGCCGATAAAACACTGTTGATTACCAATGGCGATGGCTTTGACTATCGTGAAGAAGCGCAAAGTCTCGGCAATCATTATGGTGCTATTGTGCGGGTGACGGATAACGGCAAAGTGCCGGCAGACAATCCTTTTGTGAAAGATGACGCGCCGCTTCCAGAAATTTGGTCATATGGTCACCGTAACCCACAAGGTATTTTGGTTGATCCGCAGACCGGTACTGTTTTTGAAACCGAACACGGCCCACGCGGTGGTGATGAGCTGAATATTATTGAGCCGGGACAGAATTATGGTTGGCCGATCGCCACCTATGGGCTGGATTATTCCGGCGCTCGTGTCAGCCCCTATACAGAATATGAGGGCACGAAACAGCCAGAGCTTCATTGGACACCGTCAATTGCGCCTAGCTCAATGACGCTTTATCGCGGGTCTCAATTCCCCGAATGGGATGGCGATATTTTCGTTTCCTCATTGGTTTTCCAAAATGCCACGCGGGTTGATATGGATGGCACTAAAGTGATTGGCCAAGAAACTTTATTTGCAGAGATTGGCGCGCGTTTGCGCAGTATTAATACCGGCCCAGATGGTGCCCTTTACATCTTAACTGAAGGTGAAATTGGCAAATTGTGGCGGGTTTCTGCCAAATAGCCTAAATCACTATTCGATTAAGGCTAGACGACACGCATAGGATGGCGTATATAACGCCAAATCTAAATTCAGGAGTTACAGCATGGCTGTTCCAAAACGAAAAACAACCCCATCAAAGCGCGGCATGCGCCGCTCTGCTGATGCGCTGGCAAACCCGACTTATGTCGAAAACCCAGATAGCGGTGAATTACATCGCCCGCACCATATTGACTTGAAAAGTGGTATGTACCGCGGTCGTCAAGTCTTGCCTGCGAAAGACTAAGTAAGCGCTTAGCCGTTAGGCATTCAAAAATGGCAGTTTGTCGACAAGACAGGCTGCCATTTTTTGCGCCTGCTGTTTGGAGCTGCCGCGCGGCCTATTGGGCGCATAATCGCAGGCCAAAACTTCCATTATACTATTACTCATGACGATGAATTGCGCCTCACTGACCATTTGCCGGCTCAAGGCGGCTTCGTCGATACGCCATTGCTGGCCGTCCATTTCAACAGTCTTTAGCTGCAAAATCTGTTGCCGGATAATACCTGGCAGCGCGCCATCACGCAGGCGCGGTGTTAGCAAGCGATTATTGATGCCAATAAATAAATTGCCCGCCGGTGCACCAACCAAATCGCCATGCTGATTAAACAAAATAGCATCATCGCCGCCAGCCTTGAGCGCGGCACGGCGCGCGCGAATATTCTCTAGATAAGATGTGGTTTTATAAGGTGGGCGATTGGCATCGCCTAGCGCCTCGCTATCAACCAAATGCCAAAGCGCCGGCACCGGCGTCGACGGGCTTACTTGAACCAGCCAATTGGGCGGGCTGACGGTTTGAGGCACAAGGCCTCGGCCACCGTCGCCACCGGTAACAGTGATGCGCAAGACATGGCGTGGCGCAGATGCCGTCTTTGCCATAAGCGAGCTAACAGCTTGCTGCAAGACCTCAGGTGCATAGGGGGTCGACAAATCGGCATAGGCGCAAGCTTGCCAAAGCCGCTGCAAATGTTCTGGCCAAAACTGAGCGACGCCGTTTTTGATCAAAATCGTTTCGAATACGGCTTCGCCCAAAAGCAGCCCCCGATCATTGGCCGATACGGCACCCTCAGCGGCGACGATATTTCCGTTCAGCCAAATCATGCAGTGGCCCTGTCTGCCCTAACATCAGCCAAGGTCAAGAAATTATTAATCATCTGCCGGCCTTGCGGCGTCAGAATGGATTCGGGATGAAATTGCATGCCATAAATCGGCCGATTGTTATGCGCGAAAGCCATGATTTCACCGCGTGCACTGCGCGCGGTGACGTGCAGAACCTCGGGCAGGTTATCAACAATCAAAGCATGGTAGCGCCCGGCCTCGAAAGTTTCTTCCAAGCCGTCAAACATGGCATGGCCATTGTGCGTAATCGATGACGCTTTACCATGACGCGGCTCACGCGCGTGGGTCACCGTGCCGCCAAAATATTGCGCCAAGGTCTGGTGGCCAAGGCAAACACCCAATATCGGCAGGTCGTCGCGGCAATTGGCAAGCAAGGCATTGGTTACGCCGGTATTCTCCGGCCTCCCGGGCCCTGGGGATAGAATGATGGCCTCGGGGTCATGGCAGGAAATATCCTCCAAATCAGCATCTTGGCTAATGACGACTGTGTCATAGCCGGCCTCGCGCACATAGCGCGCCAAGGTCTCAACAAAACTATCATGGTGGTCAATGACGATAATCATGAGGCTTTGGCCTGTTTTAACCGCGCCAAATCAAGGCCCAGAGCGGCTATTAAGCCACCCGCCTTATTCAGGGTTTCCTGATATTCGCGCTGGGGCTGGCTATCAGCGACAATGCCACCGCCGACATGAAAGGCGAGATCTTGGCCGCGAATTAACGCTGTGCGGATGATGATATTGACGTCCATTGTGCCATCAAATCCAATATAGCCGAGACTACCATAACTCGGCCCACGTGAATTCGGTTCCAGTGCATTGATAATTTCCATGGCACGTATTTTAGGCGCACCGGTGATTGAGCCGCCGGGAAAACTGGCCAGCAATGCATCAAGTGGCGATTTGTCATCGGCCAAATGCCCGCGCACGGTGGACACCAAATGATGCACGTTAGAAAAGCTTTCCAACACACAAAGCTGCGGCACTTCGATCGAACGGTCGCGGCATGATTTGGCCAAATCATTGCGCAGCAAATCGACAATCATAATATTTTCAGCCCGATCTTTTTCACTGGCCATCAGCCGCTCAGCAATGGCTTTGTCTTCAGCCTCAGTTGCGCCACGCGGTTCGGTACCTTTAATGGGACGGGTTTCAATTTGACGATGGCGGGCTTGTAAGAACCGCTCCGGCGAGGCAGACGCCATTGACCAACCGTTGAAACAAGCAAAACTGGAAAACGGTGCCGGACTGATGCGGCGTAAACGCTGGTAGTAGCTAAAGGCGGTGTCTTTTGGGTTCAATTGTGCGGTGAAGCGTTGCGCCAAATTGGCTTGAAAAATATCGCCATCAAGAATGTGGTCGATGACCCGTTGCACGGCGGTTTGATAGGTCTGGGCGGTGAAATTGCTTTGCAAATCCTCGGCCAGATCTGGGCAATTATCGGGGTCCGGCAGGGCCGCGCTCGGCAGGCCGATAAGATTTTGACGCCAAAAGGCAATCTGGCTATGGGCCCGATCGGCGCGCGCGGCGGCTGTGGTTTCGGGCAGCCCAGTAGCGATGATAAAGCAGCGTTTAGCGGCATGGTCAAAAGCCACAACTGTGTCGTAAAACCCAAGATGGAAGCTATCGAAAGACGATGTTTGGCGCCCCATGTCATAGCCAAAAAACCCCGCTAAACCGCCGCGAAATGGCGGTAGCCATTGGTCAATTTCATCTGGCAAACCATTCCAAAGTGCTTGGTGCGCCTGCAGCTCCGCTTTAATTTCGTTCAGTTGTTCAATTTGATTGTGAGACTTCTGGTAAGGCGCAATGGCAATAAAACTATATTGTGCGGCTTGGTGCTTGAGGTCGCTGCTGTCGAGCCATAGAGCCCCAAATTTATCGGCGTGCGGGGCAAATGCAGCCTCTGGGTCGACCCACGCATGTTCCTCAATAATTGGGCCATTGGGGTGAACATAGCGAAATGGAGTGGCTTGTATCATGACAAACCTAATGCGGTCGCGGTCGCGGAAACCAATCAGCGGCGGCTTTTTCGATGCTAAGCGTCGGTTGTTGCGTGTGGCTGCTGATTTGTACCAATGACCATTGTCCCAATGTTTCGCTCGTGTGCCAATGATCAGCGGCAATGGTGAGATCTGGATGAATATGAGGGCGTGTGGCGTCGCCTAAATGGGTGGCGGCCGCATCATGGCCATCAGGCGATGTGGTTACCGCCAATGGCGCGCCTGCCAACCAATGCCAAACCACTTGCTGATTGCGTTTTTGCCAAGGGTAAATTTCTCCGACCGGCAAACATAGCCATTGAATACGGTCGCTGCCGTCATTGATATCGGCAAAGCAATAGCCATCTGCATGCGGCTGTAAGGACAGGTTCCGGCACACATCGTCAAAGGCAGCATCAGCGAGGCGTTGTGCCAGAGAGGCGGCTGGCGATAGCGACATTAAAAACTGTCCTTTCGAGCGCGAATTTCGGCGAATACGTCAGCGTCCGAAGCGCCGACCATATTGAGGTGCTGACGAATACTGGCGTCGGCTGGTCGTAAAAATGGATTGGTATCCAATTCAACTCCAATGTCGGTTGGCACGGTTGGCTGGTTCTGCGCCCGCAAGGCGGTAATTTCGGCAATGCGCTGCTGCAAATTCGGATTATCCGGGTCAATCGTAGCGGCAAAAGCGGCATTTGCGGCGGTATATTCATGGGCGCAAAAAACTTGTGTTGCGCGTGGTAGGGCCGCGAGTTTCTGCAGACTGCCCCACATTTGCGCCATGGTGCCTTCAAACACCCGTCCGCAGCCGAGGGCAAACAGGCTGTCGCCAACAAAGGCATGGGCCGTGGCTGGTAAATGATATGCAATATGGCCGAGTGTGTGGCCGCCGACGTTTAAAATATGTGCTTGATGGGCGCCAAGTTGCACCACATCCCCGTCATCAACCGCACGGTCAATACCGGGGATTTTATCCGCTTCACCAGCTGGGCCGATGATTTGGCAGCCGGTGGCCTGTTTGATTTCCAGATTATTACCAGCATGGTCATAATGATGGTGGGTGTTCCAAATATGGCTTAATACCCAACCTTTTTGTGCCAATCGATCTAAAATGGGGGCCGTTTCCGGCGTGTCAATACAGGCGGTTTCGCCGCTTTCGGGATCATGAACCAAGTAACCATAATTATCGCTTAGACAGTTGATCTGCTCGATTTGTAGATTGCTCATTTGTTTCTCCCAAGCTCACCTTGCAATGCCGTGGCCCCAGTATAAACTTCTGAGCATGAGTGTCGACATTGTAGATTTGGCAAAATTTTATGCCACCCCTTTGGGCCAATATGTGCAGGGGCATCTGGCGCAAAGTATCTATGATATATGGTCGCCACCGCATGGCGATGTGCTGCTTGGTTACGGTTATGGAACGTCTCTATTTTCTGATGTGTGGCCCGATGCCGAATGGCAATTTCTCATGCCTGCGCAAACCGGTGTCATGGTTGAGCCTGAAGGCCTAGCTGGTCATGTGACGCTGGTCGAAGAGAGTGGTCTGCCGCTGCGTGATGATAGCGTAAACCGGTTTATCGGGATGCACGCCTTAGAGACGGCGCGCCATGTAGAAACTTTACTGGATGAAGTGTGGCGCGTGGTTACCCCCAATGGCCGTGTGCTGTTGGTGGTGCCCAATCGGCGCGGCCTATGGGCGCGTGGTGATGCGACGCCTTTCGGCTCAGGGCGTCCCTTTAGCCGGTCGCAATTACGGGTGCTTATGACTGACGCCGGATTTAACATTTTGCGGCTGCAGCCAGCCCTGATGCTACCTCCCATTATGCCCATAGCGTTCATGCAAAAATTGAGCAGTGTTGACCGTGCTTTGCAATTATTAGTGCCGCAATTAGGCGGTGTGTGGTTGGTTGAGGCGGTCAAAAAAGTGCCGGCGCCCTTGAAGAAAAAACGCCGGTTTGGTTTGGCGGCGGGCGGTTGGGTGCGGCCGGTGTTTTCACAAAACCTACCGCGTCGGTAACCACGCTAACTGCGCTGCAAGACAAACACCGCTTGTTCGGCGGTGAGGTTTTTCCAGCTACCGGGCGCCTGCGTCGATTGATGCGCTCGTCCATTGGTCAAGGTAATGCACTGCGCTACTTTTAGGTCGAGTTCGGCACATAAATCGGTGAAGTCGAGCAAAGTGCACAAATGAATATTAGCTGTCTCATACCAGCTCGACGCCAGCGCCTTTGTTTCGGGCATGCGGCCTCGCAAGGCCAAATGCGCGCGCACCCGCCAGTGACCAAAATTCGGAATAGAGACGATAAGCTGTGGGCCGATGCGCGCCATTTCGCGCAAAACTTCACGCGGTTTTTGCGTCGCTTGAAGGGTCTGACTTAAAATCACCGTGTCGAAACCATTGTCCGGATAATATGATAAATCAGTATCGGCATTGCCTTGAACAACCGAAAGGCCGCGCGCCACACAGGCGTTTACACCGGCTTGGCTGAGTTCCAAACCGCGCCCATCGGCCTGCCGTCGATTGACCAAGAGGTCAAGCAACTCGCCTGTGCCGCAGCCAATATCAAGCACACGCGAACCGCTCTCAACCATGTCGGCGATAAGTTCCAAATCAATACGCTTGTTGCCGAGATTGCCATCGGCACCGGCTTTCGGGTCAATCATGACAGCCCCCGATCACGTGCGGCGGCGCGCAAAAAGCCATCTAAAGTGGCAAACATTTCCGGCTCGTCGAGCAAAAATGCGTCATGGCCTTTATCGCTTTCAATTTCGACAAAGCTAACATTGGCGCCAGCTGCATTCAAAGCCCGCACTAAGGCAATGCTTTCACTGGTTGGAAACAACCAATCGCTGGTGAAAGACATGACACAAAACCGCGTCGACGTGCCTTGGAAAGCTGCCGATAAATTGCCGCCATGGTCGGCCGCAATATCAAAATAGTCCATAGCCCGCGTAATATAGAGATAGCTATTGGCGTCGAAACGCTCAACGAAAGTCATGCCTTGGTGACGCAAATAGCTCTCAATTTGGAAATCCGCTTCAAAGCCATAAGTTACCGCGTCACGGTCCTGCAAATTGCGGCCAAATTTACGTTGCAAGGCGGTCTCTGATAAATAAGTGATATGAGCTGCCATGCGCGCGACGGCTAAACCCTTGCGTGGCCGTGCGTCATATTGTTGATATGCGCCGGCATGAAACTCTGGGTCGGCCAGAACAGCTTGCCGCCCGACTTCGTGAAAGGCGATATTCTGCGATGAATGGCGCGCGGAAGTAGCGATTGGAATGGCGCAGAAAACCCGCTCGCTATGGGCTGCTGCCCATTGCAAGGTCTGCATGCCTCCCATAGAACCGCCAAGCACACAAAATAAATCTGGAATCTCTAGATAATCGAGCAAAAGATTTTGCGCCCGCACCATATCGGCAATGGTAATGACCGGAAAATCAATTCCATAAACTCCTGAACCGTCGGGTTTCATAGATGTTGGGCCAGTCGAGCCGGCGCAGCCACCAATGACGTTTTGGCAAATGACAAAAAATTTATCAGTATCAATTGGCAGGCCGGGGCCAACAATGGAACTCCACCAACCGGGCTTGCCATTGGTGGGATTGTCACCGGCGACATGTTGGTCGAGGGTGAGGGCATGGCAAATCAAAATCGCATTGGACTTATCTTTATTGAGCTGGCCAAAAGTGCGGTAGGAAATAGTTATTTGGTCAAGAATTTGGCCGCTATCGAGCTGTAGGGCGATATTCTTCAGCTCTACAGTGGCAAGACCGTCAAGGTTTTTCCCGCCATTTTCTACCTGCTCAGTGTCACTCACTGTCCGCATCCTCGTCATATCGATGGCGCCCAAGGCACTCAAAACATAATCACGATTTTCGCGCCATTGCGATAAAACGTAATCTTTCCTTTGATTTACACCTTATCAAGCCTTATGACTAGGCAAAGAAATCAGCCAATTGGTTTGGTTGGTCTTTGAGCAATGAGTATTTAGGTTAAAAACATGAGCGCGCCGACAGATTTGGCTGACATTCGTGATCAAATTGACGGGCTCGATGGCGAGCTTCGCGATTTGCTGCTGGCGCGTGCGAAATTGGTTGACCAGGTCGGCAAGGCCAAAGCTGCGTCAGGCGATACGGTAACCCTCAGGCCACAGCGCGAGGCGGCGCAAATCGCGAAGCTCGCTGAATGGCAAAAAACTAATGCACCCGATATGTCGCTTGCCGGATTAGTCGCCATTTGGCGGGAAATTATCGGCATGGCTTTGTATCAGCAAGGCGGTTTGGAAGTGCTGTGCACGGCCGAGGGGGAAGCCAGTGCGCGCGCCCATTTTGGTGCCAGTTTAGGGTATCGGGTGGTGGCTGATGCGGCTCAGGCCTTGGCCGGTGTCTCCGAAAATTCTGTTGCCGTGGTTGCTTTGTCGCAAGCTGCGCCAGCACAAGACGCGGCGCAAGTGGTGGCGCGTTTGCCAGCCACGGGGCCAGCACAGGCGCTTTGCTATGGGCTTGGCGTTGATGAGGGCGCGGATGACCAAGTGACGCTGGTTCTGAGTGGTCAGCCAGTCGGCATCGGGCGTGAAATTTATCAGGCCAATGACATGGTTCTCAGCGAAATCGACACCGCCTTATCGGCTGTTCAAATTGCCGATCAATTTGCCAGCAAGGCGATTTGGCTCGGGACTTATCGCCGCCCAATTTCCGATCAAGGAGAGCAGTAATGGCTGGACCGCGCGCAAAAGATGGCATTTTAGATATGCCTGCCTATGTTGGTGGCCGCCATTCCATTGAAGGTGTTGCTGAAACATTCAAAATGTCGGCCAATGAAAACCCTCTGGGAGCCAGTCCGTTGGCACTTGCGGCTTTGCAAAAGCTGGGCGACCCGTCGCTTTATCCAGATGGCGAAGCGCTGCACTTGCGGACTGCTTTGGCAGATCTTAATGGCCTAAAAGCTGAACAAATTGTTTGCGGTAATGGGTCGGATGAAATTTTACACCTTTTGGCGCAGGCTTATTTGCAATCTGGCGATGAGATTCTGCACACGCAACACGCTTTCCTGATTTACAAATTGGCCAGTCGCGCGGCGGGTGCGCAACCGATTGAAGTTGCCGAAACTGATTTAACCGCCAATGTGGACGCGTTACTAGCGGCGGTGACTGAGAAAACCAAAATCGTATTTCTGGCCAATCCAAATAACCCAACCGGCACAATGATTAGCGCCGAAGAGGTGGCGCGGTTATACGCAGGCTTACGCAGTGATATTTTATTACTGCTCGATGGCGCTTATGCGGAATATGTCGATCCAGCGGTTTATCCGGCTGGATTTGACATGGTGGAAGCTCATGACAATGTGGTTGTCACGCGGACATTTTCAAAAGCCTATGGTCTGGCCGCCTTGCGTCTTGGCTGGGGCTATTGCCCGCCAGCCATTGCCGATGTGCTGAACCGATTGCGCGGGCCGTTCAATGTCAATCAATTGGCTTTGCAAGCTGGCCTCGCCGCCCTGCAAGACCAAGCCCATATTGCTGAAAGCCGCGCCCATAATCATCATTGGCGCGATTGGCTGGTGCAACAAATCGGCGGGCTCGACTTATATGTTCGTACCACACAGGCTAATTTCATTCTGGTTTCCTTCGATAGTCAGCAAACCGCGGCAGCGGCCGAAGCGTTTATGTGCACGCAAGGGGTGATCCCACGCGGTCTGGTGGCCTATGGTCTGCCAACATCTCTGCGCTTATCGGTTGGCACAGAGGCCGGCAATCGCGCCGCCGTGGCTGCCTTGCAAGCTTTTATGGCAAGGGGCGGCAATGACTAAGCCGCATATTGCATTAATTGGCATGGGGCTGATTGGCTCATCGCTTGGCCACGCGCTGAAGAAAAATGATTTAGCGGCGCATATTTCAGGCTATGCACGCTCGCCTGAAACCCGTGCTCGGGCATTGCAATTAGGTTTTGTAGACAGCGTACATGACAGTGCCGCCGCAGCCAGCAAGGGCGCAGATATTGTGTTTTTCAACACGCCGCTTAGTGCCATTAAACCCTTGGCCGAAGAGATTATTCCGGTGTTGGATGATCACACGATTTTAACCGATGTTGGCTCGGTTAAGAAAACCGTGCTCGATGAGCTCACTCCTTTATTGCAAGGTCGTATTCATTTAGTGCCCGGCCACCCAATTGCTGGCACGGAATTATCTGGCCCAGATTCCGGTTTTGCGGAATTATTTGAAGGGCGTTGGTGTATTCTCACACCAAGTGGCGACACCAGCCTAATCGCCGTTGAAGAAATAGCCAAACTATGGCGCGCAATGGGCTCGGAAGTCGAATTTATGGAAGCCGGTCATCATGATTTAGTGCTCGCAATTACTAGTCATTTGCCGCATTTGATCGCCTATAATATTGTCGGCACGGCAGCGCAGTTGGAAAGCGACACGCGGCGCGATGTGATTAAATATTCAGCGAGCGGGTTTCGTGATTTTACGCGTATCGCGGCCTCGGATCCCGTCATGTGGCGCGATATTTTTATTCAGAACAAAGAAGCTGTGCTGGAGATGCTCGGTCGTTTTAGCGAAGACTTAACCGCTCTGCAGCGCGCCATTCGCCATGGCGACGGTGACTATTTGGAAAATATTTTCACGACGACGCGCAGTATTCGCAAAAGCGTTGTTGAAGCCGGTCAAGATACTGACCAGCCGAATTTTGGCCGCGACCAAACGCCCAAAAATTAGGGACGCCAACGCGGCGCGCTGGCCAGTTTAATATCCCCAAAATAGGTTTGGCCTTTGCGGAAGTGAAGCGGCAGATTGATGCGATCTTGAGTGCTTCCTGCCAGAGCGGTGCCAAGCCCGCCAAGAAATAGTATTTTTTTGCGATCGCGTGGCTTCGATAAACCAAATTCTTCCAAAGCATCGACGAAGGCATTTAGATTAATAAAGTTTAGATCTAACTTGCCTTCGACAAAGCCATTGGCGGCAAGCACAAGCGTGCCGCGGCCAGCTAGGGTCAATTTCTGGCGCGTTAGATTTAATTTGTCGATAACAATACGTTCGCCAATCAACTCATCAATGTGGCTTGCCGTTAAAAGGTTGAGGGCGACATCAAACATGGCTGTAAGGCGGCCGATTGTTTGGTGGTCATTGTAAATCAAATCTTGCGTGGTTACCGACACGTCATAACGGGCCGCATCAGTGGCCTGCCGGCGCATTTGTAAATCGATATTGGCGGCTGTAATATTTGCCGACTGGTCGCCGATCTGGCCACTCAAACGCGGCATTTGAATATCCATTGAGGAACGCACGAGACCACTAAAGTCAGCCACGAGGCTAGCCATATGGCCTTTATGAGCAAGCTGAAAGGCCTGCTCTCCATAGACGATATTGTGCGCGGCAGTAAAATCGACAATCGCATGTTCTTGGTTAAAGGGCATGAGGGTTACAGACATATCATCGCTCTGCCACGAAATGCCTTCGCCTTGCCAGCTTGGCTTTTGTAGATCAAGCGTCAGTCGAGCGGGAAATCCGCTGGCGTGGATTTCTTGCCATGTCACGCCATTATCGGCCATGCCGTTACGAATTTGGCCGATCAGGAATTGCCAAATGGCCAAATAAGTGAGGGTCAAAAAGGCGAGGGTAATAAATGGCGCAAATAGCCAAAACCGTGGGTGGCTCGGCTTTAAGAAGGCTAAGATGTGCGACATGATGCTATCCTTTTTGTTTATTAATAATTCCGTGGCAAGCCCGCCAAGGCCCAAAGGTAGCGCATATATTCGCCGATCAACAAGCTCGTCGTGCCCGGATAGGCCCACCAATCGTCAAGGTGTACTTTATCGGTGACCACTGACCAAGACGACAGGCGCGCGGTTGGCATGGTTCGGCGCAGTTCTAAAAAGGCGCGCGGCACGTGATGTGCGCTGGTTACTAAAATCAGAGATTGATAGCCATGTACCTCAGCCCACAGCGCGGTTTGTTGCGCATTGGTCAATGTATTGTCTGCGATGTAATCCAGGTCGACGCAGCAGTTGACCCAATGCTGCTTATCGGGTGCTAGGGTCGACAGCGTGTTAAAATTTTGATTTTTGTACATGCCGGAAATTAAAAGTCTTTGGCCTTTGCCCTGCGCCAGCAAATCAAGGCCGGTTTCGATTCGCGCTTTCGCTGTGCCAGTGAAAATAACAATGGCATTGGCATTGGGTACATCGTCTGGCGTGGATTTCAGATTATTGGCAAAAATCACAAAAAACATGCCGAATAGGAAAATGCCAGTGAGCGCCATCGACAATAAAGCGCTGCGATAACGACGAAAAAAACTGGCTTTGGGCTGGTAAAATGATGACATGGCGGGCCTATATGCCAGCTTTTAGGCGGCGCATGACATAAGTGCGTGTGACGACCCAACTAATCAACACCGCGCCCACTGGGATTGGCGTTAACGTGAGTAAAAACGGCAATGACCCGGCCTCCGCCACTAAGGCACTCACGACATAGAAAAACCCCCAAGCAGAAAACAAGCCGGCCAACGCGGCCCATAGAGTGGAGCGTGTGAAATGGGCCTCAAAGCGCCGCGAGATGAAGCCGTCTTGCGCCCCAATTTGATGCAGCACGTGAAGGATTTCTTCATTGGCCAAAAGCCCGGCCCGCGTGGCGAATAAAATAACCGTACCAGTTGCCAGAGTGACCATGGCCAACACCAAGACTGCAATCAGCCGCAAGGCAGCGGCTGTGGTTTCCAGAGTCTGACGCCAGCGGCCATGTGTATCAAGACGGGCACCCGGCGCTACAGCCTCAATTTCCGCTGCCAAGGCTTGCGTGTTAAGCGGTTGCTGGGGGTCTGGTGTGATTTCAATCAAAACCGGCAACGGCAGGTCATCGGCAATATTGCCGGCTCCCAGCCATGGTTCTAGCAAACGAATAAGGTCTTCTTTTTCTAATTGTTTGACCTGTTTAATCCCCGGTGTGTCGCGCAATTGCCGTAGCACGTTTGGCGCTTGTTCTTCAGCTGTCTGGGCTGCGGTTTCAACAATTTGAATGCTCATCGCACTGGTGGCGCGGGTCAGCCAGCGGCTGGCGGCGCTGTCGGCAAGCAAGGTGCTGCCAAGTGCCAAGCAAGCGAGAAAAGTCATCACCATCGTGACCGCCATCAGCGCTGGCCCAGCAAGGCTTTTGGAGGGCAGAATAGGGGTTTTTGAAGCGGCGCGTATATCTGTCATGGCGCCTCCGCTGGCTTGGCCAAGTGAACTTGGGCCGCCTCAAGATGAAGTCGTGGATGAGCAAAATGTGTCCACAATTGTTGGTCATGTGTAGCCAATAAAATTGTTGTGCCCATTTTATTTAATTCGTCTAGCAGGCGAATAAGGCGCAAACCCATTTCGGGATCAACATTACCGGTTGGTTCGTCGGCCACGATAAGACGTGGACGCGTTATGACGGCGCGGGCAATCGCAGCGCGTTGCTTTTCGCCCCCCGATAAAGTGGCCGGCAAAGCGTCGATGCGCTGACCAAGCCCAACCCACTGAAGCAGCTCCAAAACATCCTTTTGATAGCGGCCTTCGCGCTGGCCTGCGATTTTCAGCGGCAGCGCCACATTTTCATAAACCGATAAATGTTCAATAAGTCTAAAGTCCTGAAAAATTACACCAATTTGGCGACGTGTAAGGGACATTTGATGCCGAGATAGGCTGGCAATGTCATGGCCCATAATACTGACACGGCCCGCACTGGCGCGGTGGGCCAGAAAAATTAACTTCAGCAAAGAGGTTTTGCCAGCCCCTGAGGGGCCAGTTAAGAAATGGAATGAGCCTTCCGCGAGATGCAAATTAACATCGTTGAGCACGTCGGGCCCATCTTCATAGCGCAAGCTAACATGGTCAAGCCGGATCATGGCGCAGTGTCCTTTCTTGTCGAGACCATTGTGCCAGATTTGCAATCATAATACAGCAATTGCCTGAGTTGACATGTAAGCTAACCGAGCCAATCAGGCAGGCTTTCGCTACGCAGCATGTCTTCATAATTGGGTCGTTTGCGGACAATCTCGAAACGCGCACCGTCGACCAAAACTTCAGGGGCAGCGGGGCGCGTATTGTAGTTTGAGCCCAATACAGCACCATAGGCGCCAGCTGTGAACACGGCCAATAAATCGCCGCTTTGCATTTCCGGCAAGCGCCGTGCCAGACCCAGAAAATCGCCGCTCTCGCAAACGGGGCCAACGACATCCCATTGGTCATTGTCGTTATCATTATCATCGCCGGTCTGGTCAACTGGTGCGATATGGTGGTGTGCACCATATAGGGTTGGGCGCAAAAGTTCGGTCATGGCGGCGTCAATAATCATGAAGTTTTTCGCTTGCCCGCGCTTGGCTCGCACGACAGAGCTCACCAAAATGCCAGCATTGGCTGCAATTAACCGGCCCGGTTCAAGAATAATCTGACAACCTGCGTCGCCCAATGTCTCATGAATCATACGCGCGTAAGCAACAGGGTCGGGTGGCGTTTCATTGTTCTTCTGATACGGCACACCAAGCCCGCCGCCTAAATCGAGGCGCGTGATACGATGTCCGGCAGTGCGCAAACGGCTTAACAAATCGGCGGTTTTTTCAAAAGCCGCGCGAAACGGCGCCAAATCGGTAATTTGGCTGCCAATATGAATATCAATACCACTTGCCTCAATGCCATCAAGCGCAGCGGCATGGGCGTAGGCAGCTTCAGCGTCTTCCCAGGCAATGCCGAATTTATTCTCTGCTTTGCCGGTAGAAATCTTTTCATGCGTCCCAGCGTCGACATCTGGATTGACCCGTAGGGCGATTTGCGCCGTTACCGACATATCTTGTGCGACGCGCGCCAGCACATCAATTTCATCAAGGCTCTCGACATTAAATTGCGCAATGCCAGCGGCCAGCGCGGCGCGCATTTCTTCGGCTGTTTTGCCAACACCGGAAAAAACAATTTTCTCAGCAGGAACACCGGCTTTCAGGGCACGCGTAAGCTCGCCTTGTGAAACAATATCAGCGCCCGCACCCAGCTGTGCCAGCGTGCCAATAACGGCAATATTAGAATTGGCTTTGACTGAAAAACAAATCAATGTGTCGGGCAGGCCTGCCTGTGTCATGGCATCCGCCAAGATATGATAGTGATGGCGCAAGGTAGCGCTACTGTAGCAATAAAACGGCGTACCAACTTGGGCGGCAATATCGCTAATTTTCACGTCTTCGGCATATAGGGTGGCGTCACGATACTCAAAGTGATCCATTGTGAAACTCCGTCACGTCGGTTTGAACAGCAGGCAATGTCAACTTGCCGCGTTTTCCGCAGGCTGTCAGAGGCATAACGGTTACGCCAAGCAAACAAGCGATAATGAGAACACGCATCATGCTGGGGTCTCTTGGGTCTCGAGAGCTGCCAATTCTTTGTGCCAAGCAGCAACGGCGGCGCGCACATTATCTGGCGCCGTACCACCATGACTGGTGCGGCTGGCTACTGAATTTTCAACACTCAAAACGGCATAGACACCATCGGTGATGCGGCTATCGGCTTTTTGCATATCTTCAAGGCTCAGATCTGCCAATTCGATGCCTTTCTGTTCGGCCTCGGCAACCAGTGCGCCTGTCACGTGATGGGCTTCCCTAAACGGTAAACCGGCTTCGCGTACTAGCCAGTCAGCCAAATCGGTCGCCGTTGAAAAGCCGCGCCCAGCAGCGGCCCGCATGGCATCGGTATTGGGCGTCATGGTCTCCATCATTCCAGCCATAGCGGCGAGGCACAGCGAAAGACTATCCAAGGCATTGAAGGTACCTTCTTTATCTTCTTGCATGTCTTTGGAATAGGCCAGCGGCAGACCTTTCATAACAATCATAAGGCCGGTGAGAGCGCCAATAATACGGCCAGATTTGGCGCGCACCAATTCGGCGGCATCGGGGTTGCGTTTCTGCGGCATGATTGAAGAGCCAGTAGAATAGGCGTCAGGCAGGTTAAAAAAGCCAAAATTCGGTGAGGCAAAAACCACAATTTCTTCAGCTAACCGCGATAAATGCGTGGCGCAAATGGCCGCCGCTGAGAGCGTTTCCAAAGCAAAGTCGCGGGCCGACACACTGTCCATTGAATTACGCGTTGGCCGCTCAAAGCCAAGCGCCGCCGTTGTTTGATGCCGGTCAATTGGAAATGACGTTCCAGCCAGAGCCGCCGCCCCTAAAGGGTTCTCATTCAGCCGGTTTCGGGCATCGACAAACCGCCCATAATCGCGCGACAACATTTCCACATAAGCCAGCAGATGATGACCAAAGGTCACCGGTTGGGCAGGTTGCAAATGCGTAAAACCAGGCATGATGGTATCGGCATGGTGCTCTGCTTTGGCGACAAGAACTTTCATGAGATCAAGAATTTGCTGGCTCAGATGATCAATCGTGTCACGCACATAGAGACGGAAATCTGTGGCCACTTGGTCATTGCGCGAGCGGGCCGTGTGCAAACGTCCAGCCGTGGCACCAATTAATTCAGCAAGCCGCGCTTCAATATTCATATGAATATCTTCCAGCGATCTGGTGAACGCAAAGTCCCCCGCTTCGATTTCGGCTAAAATTTTGTCTAACCCGCCGGTAATCGCCGCCGCGTCATCTTTGGAAATAATCGCATTATCGGCCAACATGGCGCAATGCGCCATCGACCCTCGGATGTCCTGCGCAAATAGGCGTTGGTCAAATCCGATGGATGCGTTAATTTCTTCCATTATGTCGTCGGGACCTCCGCCAAAGCGGCCACCCCACATGCGATTACTCATTTCTAACTCCGCCAGCAGGAAACATATTATGACAGATAGATTGCACCGAATCGTCAGCCAGATAAAGCCACGTCTCATCATTATTCTGCTGGTGTTGATGGGCGGTGCGCTCATCCTATACCTGAACCAGGGCGGTGAAAGCAAGTCGCCAAACCAACAAACTGAATTGGTCGCACCTCAGGGGCTGAAAAACTTTGTCATTCACGGCCAGAAGCGCGCCCTACCGGACTTAAAACTGCAGTTTGAAGATGGGAAAACTGGCGGGTTGGCGCGTTTCGAAGGCGAGGTTTTGGTGCTCAATTTATGGGCCACATGGTGCGCGCCGTGCCGCAAAGAAATGCCGCAATTAGATGCTTTACAGGCGCATTTCGATGGCCGTGTTGTGCGGGTGATTGCTTTGTCGCTGGATCGTGGCACTGGTGATAAGCCGAAAGAGTTTTTGCAAGAACTGGGCGTGAAGCACCTCACATGGGTGCATGATGGAAGCTATAAATCAGCCCGCGCCTTGGGGCTCATTGGTCTTCCCACGACTTTGATTATTGATACAGATGGCTATGAGATTGGCCGCTTGGCTGGAGAAGCGGATTGGAACAGTGCGGCGGTGCACCAATTGATTGAGCAGGTTTTGGCGAATTAGCGCGTGGGTACTGGTGTATCGCCACTATAGTCATAGAACCCGCGTCCAGTTTTGCGGCCAAGCCAACCGGCTTCAACATATTTGACCATCAAGGGGCAGGGGCGGTATTTGCTGTCACCGAGGCCATCATACAGAACTTGCATAATGCTGAGGCAAGTATCGAGACCGATAAAGTCAGCCAGCTCAAATGGCCCCATGCGGTGATTGGCCCCGAGGCGCATCGCTTTGTCGATGCTGGAAACGCTGCCGACGCCCTCATAAAGTGCGTAAACCGCTTCATTAATCATTGGCAATAAAATGCGATTGACGATGAAAGCTGGGAAATCTTCAGCAACGCATGAGGTTTTACCGAGGGACTCAACAATGCTGACGGTTTTTTGATAGGTTTCATCATCGGTGGCAATGCCGCGAATGATTTCGACCAATTCCATCACTGGAACGGGATTCATAAAGTGCATGCCAATGAATTTTTCCGGCCGATCCGTTGAGGCCGCCAGACGGGTAATAGAAATTGATGATGTATTAGAGGCAATCATCGCTTCAGGAGCCAGAACAGCACTGACTTCACGCAAAATAGCGATTTTGACATCTTCATTTTCGCTGGCCGCTTCAATCACCAAATCAGCATCGGTCATTTTTGTTAAATTAGCGGCTGACGCAATATTGGCGAGAGCCGACTTGCGGGCCGCTTCGTCAATCCGTTCAGAAGCGAGCTGGCGGGCTAAATTACCACCAATGGTGGCAATGCCCGCCTCAATGCGCTCTTGCGATACATCATTGAGTAGGACTTTATATCCGGCTAAAGCAAATACTTGAGCGATACCGCTGCCCATTTGCCCTGCGCCAATAATACCTACTGTTTGTTGCATCACATCTCCTGTGTCGACCTAAAGGCCGATTTTTCCAAGCTCGTCTTCCAGCTCAGGGACAGCATTAAACAAGTCCGCTACCAGACCGTAATCCGCCACTTGGAAGATTGGCGCTTCCTCGTCTTTGTTGATGGCAACAATGACTTTCGAATCTTTCATGCCAGCCAAATGCTGAATGGCGCCTGAAATGCCAACAGCAATGTACAAATCTGGTGCCACAACTTTACCGGTCTGACCGACCTGATAATCGTTGGGTACGAAACCGGCATCAACGGCGGCGCGTGATGCACCGACGGCGGCACCCAATTTATCAGCAATTTTTTCCAACATTGGGAAGTTGTCGCCTGATTGCATGCCGCGGCCACCTGAAACAACGATTTTCGCTGAGGTCAGCTCCGGCCGGTCTGACTTGGTCAATTCTTCGCCAATAAATTCTGACAGGCCAGAGTTTGCTGTCGCGCTGACCGCTTCTACGGCGGCGCTACCAGTCATTTCAACAGCCGCAAAAGCTGTGGCCCGGACGGTGATGGCTTTTTTAGCTTCAGATGTGCGCACGGTCTGAATGGCGTTACCAGCATAGATGGGACGCTCAAAAGTATTGGCGTCAATCACTGCAGTAATGTCAGAGATTTGTGAGCAATCAAGCAAAGCAGCGATCCGTGGCATGAAGTTTTTGCCATTGGTTGAAGCCGGCGTTGCAATGGTGGCATAGTCGCCAGCCAGCGAAACTACCAAATCAGCGATTGGCTCGGCCAATTGTTTTTCAAATTGTGCGTCATCAGCCAGCAATACTTTGCTAACGCCTGCCATTTTGGCAGCTTCATCAGCGACAGCGGCGCAGCCAGCACCGGCCACTAATACGTGAACATCGCCACCCATTTGAACGGCTGCTGTGGCAGACTTAATGGTTGATTCAGATAGTGATTGATTGTTGTGTTCGGCAATTAGAAGTGTGCTCATTAGATAACTCCTGCAACGTTTTTCAGCTTGTCGACAAGCTCGTTAACGGTTTCCACTTTAATGCCAGCTTCGCGTTCGGCTGGCTCAGTGACTTTGACGATTTCAAGGCGTGGTGCTGCATCTGCGCTATAATCGGCGATGGTTTTTTCATCAATTGGCTTTTTCTTGGCTTTCATGATGTTTGGCAGCGAGGCGTAGCGAGGTTCGTTGAGGCGCAGGTCAGCAGTAACAATCGCCGGCATTGCCAGTTTGATGGTCTGTAGACCGCCATCGATTTCGCGGGTGACAGTCAATTTGTCGCCATCCAATGCGATTTCTGAAGCAAACGTACCTTGCGACCAACCTAAAAGTGCCGCCAACATTTGGCCAGTTTGATTGTTGTCGCCGTCAATGGCTTGCTTGCCGAGAATAACCATGTCTGGTTTTTCTTCTTCAATTACACCTTTGAGGATTTTAGCCAAACCAAGTGGCTCAATTTGATCATCGGTTTGGACCAAGATGCCACGGTCGGCACCCATGGCCAATGCCGTACGAATGGTTTCTTGAGCCTGTGTTGGGCCTACTGAAACGACAATAATTTCAGTTGCTGTGCCAGCTTCTTGCAAGCGCACAGCTTCTTCAACGGCGATTTCACAGAATGGGTTCATCGACATTTTGACGTTTGCCAAATCAACACCAGTTTGATCCGCTTTGACGCGGATTTTAACGTTATAATCAACGACCCGCTTGACGGGGACAAGAATTTTCATAAGTCAATCTCCATGATATAGCGCATATCGGCGCTCATAGGCCAAACACTTAAAACTTCGGCCCCCATAAGTCAATTATCGAAAGCAAATGGGCATGCGTCAAAATGGCGTCATTTCTCAGAAAAAATGCGCTTATTTATTGCCACCCGGCACCCATAACACATCGTTCTTGCCTTTATTATTCGCCAGACGCGCGGCCACGAATAATAAATCTGACACGCGGTTGATATACTGCCGCGCAGCTTCAGTGAAAACCTCGTCACCCAAGTTCAAAGCGGCACTTAAATGGCGTTCAGCGCGGCGAATAATGGTGCGGGCCAAATGTAAGTGCGCCGCCGCAGCTTGCCCGCCCGGCAGGATAAAACTATTGAGCGGTTCAAGTTCGGTGTTGATCTCGTCAATTTCTCTTTCCAACCGCGCCACCTGCTTCGGGGTAATGCGCAGCGCTTCAAAAGCGTCAGTTTCTGGCGTTGCCAGATCGGCTCCTAAATCGAACAAATCATTTTGCAGGCGTTGTAAAATCGCGTCGAGAAAACCATCATCTTTGGTGTGCAAGCGCGCCAAACCAATTGCGGCATTGGCCTCGTCGACATCGCCATAGCAGGCAATGCGTGGGTCATGCTTAGGACGCCGCGACCCATCGGCCAGACCTGTCGTGCCGTCATCGCCGGTGCGGGTATAGATTTTATTTAGTTTGACCATGCATCAAGCCTTTTCACGCTCTGTGATAACTAAACGCCTATCGGCCTGCAATGTAAAGGCTGAGCATGACCACAATAATGGTGACAAATTGTAAACCGACGCGCCAGCGCATCAATTTTTGTGAGGTGCTGGCACTGCCACCGCGCAACATATTGAACAGACCAGCCAGCAGAACTATGGCAACGGCGCCAAGGCCGATAGGAATAAGATAGGTTACAAAACTCATAGGATTTATCCTTTGGGAGGTTAATCGGATAGGCGGCGCGCGATAATGTCGGCCTGTATTTCTGCCGCGCCCTCGAAAATGTTTAAAATGCGGGCATCGCACAGAACCCGACTGATTGGGTATTCGAGGGCAAATCCATTGCCGCCATGAATTTGTAACCCATTGTCAGCGGCCGACCATGCCACACGAGCAGCCAGTAATTTAGCCATACCGGCTTCAAGGTCACAGCGTTGGCCATCTTCTTTGCGTTTGGCGGCGAAATAGGTTAATTGCCGCGCGGCTAAAATTTCCGCCACCATCATGACAATTTTGCCGCTGACGCGTTCGAAGTCATAAATCGCCTTGCCAAATTGCTTGCGGTCTTGGGCATATTGGAAGGCCAAATCAACGGCTGATTGGGCCACGCCAATGGCGCGGGCGGCAGTTTGAATGCGGGCGCTTTCAAAGGTTTTCATCAATTGTTTAAAGCCATTACCCTCAGCTTCGCCCAGAACCGCATCATGCGGTACGGCAAACCCATCAAAGGCAATGTCATATTCCTTCATGCCACGATAGCCAAGCACTTCAATCTCGCCACCCTCCATGCCTTCAGCCGGAAACGGGGTTTCATCTGAGCCACGCGGCTTTTCAGCCAAAAACATACTAAGACCACCATGGCCCTTATTGTCGGTATCGGTGCGCGCCAAAAGCGTCATGACGTCAGCCCGTGCGCCATGGGTAATCCAAGTTTTGGCGCCAATAATTTCATAGCCGGTTTCGGTTTTGACGGCCCGTGTCGAAAGGCTGGCCAAATCTGAACCTGTGTTGGGTTCGGTAAACACCGCTGTCGGCAACATCGACCCGTCAGCAATGGCTGGCAGATATTTCTGTTTTTGCGCTGGCGTGCCATTTTGCAAAATCAACTCGGCGGCAATATCTGTCCGCGTCCCCAAAGAGCCAACGCCGATATAGCCGCGCGACAATTCTTCCGACACCACACACATGGCTTGTTTGCCCAACCCCATGCCGCCAAACTCTTCTGGTACGGTCAAGCCAAACACACCTATTTGGGCCAATTGGCTAATCACCTCAAGCGGGATGAGTTGGTCTTGTAAATGCCACTCATGGGCGAAGGGGCGCACTTCAGCTTCGGCGAAACGGCGGAACTGATCGCGGATCATTTGGTGTGTATCGTCAAGGCCGGCGTCGGCCTCTGGCATGCCTGATTGTAAAATTAAGGCGGCGATATGCTGGCGCCGCGCTGCCGTATTACCATGCTCCATCAACCGTTTTAGCGAAGGGCCGTCAAAGCCCGGCAGGCCGTCGGTAAAACCAATGTCGGCGGGACGCACGATTTCGCCTTGGCTCATCGGCAGACCACCACTCAACTGGTTGAGATATTCGCCATAGGCAACCAGCGTTAGATTTATTTCTAGATCACCAAGGCGGTCGGCCTTCTGCATGTTTTGGCTATAGGCCGATAATTGCTGCAGGGTTTCAACATAGGTCGCCGCCCAAGCGCGCCCATGTCGGGCAAACTGACTATCGGCCAAATTGTCTGGCAGCGGCCCGCGCAGGGCTGCGTGCAATGCCGTCAATTCTTCTGCTGCATTGGGTAAAAGCGCCAGCAGGTCGCTGGTGTCTGAGCTACTATATGTCATGGCGACAATTTACTTGCTTATGGCGCTAGTGCAAGAGCGCAAATGTCTCACCCTAGGGAGGATTAAACCGGCGGCGCGAGGGGCCATGAAATCGGCGGGAGGAGTGCCAACACATCTTGCCGGCTCATGCCCTGCTGGCGCAAATCGCGAAACCCGAGGTCTCCTGCTTGTTTCGATAGTCGGCGGCCGGTCACGTCGCGGATGAGCGGGTGATGAAAATAATCGGGCTCGGGCAAATCTAATAGAATTTGCAGCAGGCGGTGGATGGCGGTGGTTGGTTGTAAATCCTGTCCGCGTGTGACTTGAGTTACCTTCTGCGCGGCATCATCAACCACCACGGCAATGTGATAGCTGGTTGGCACATCTTTGCGCGCCACAATTACATCGCCATAGGCGCGTGGATCAATGGTGTGGCGCTGAGGCTGGCCACTTGCCATTTCAGTATAGGCAATAGCCTCGGAGGTTTTTTGCGCTGCGAGATCACAGGCCCGTTGCATATCGAGCCGCCACGCATAACTGCCGCCACGCCACATGAGTTCCTGGCGTTGATCCTCAGAAATATTGCGGTAAAGCCCCGGATAAACCAGCGCCCCATCGGGGTCGCGCGGCCAAGCAGCACTGCCGATCTGGCTGGTCTCAATCGCTTGATTAATCTCTCTACGTGTCGCCCAACATGGATAGACAAGGTGCATGGCTTGCAATTGCGCCAGCACTTTTGAATAAATCTCAAACCGGCTTGACTGGTGAATGACTGGCTTCGGCCATGTAATTCCGAGCCAGTCGAGGTCTTGCTCTATGCCGTCGACAAAATGTGGCCGGGCGCGCCCGACATCTATATCTTCAATACGCAGTAAAAATTCACCGTCATTGGCTTGGGCGCAGGCCTGCCCGATAAGTGCCGAATAAGCATGTCCGAGGTGTAACCAGCCATTTGGGCTCGGCGCAAAACGGGTAATGAATTTTTGTTTCGCTTTCATTGTTATTATCCATGCTTCATAATTAATCGTGATGCAAACTTATAAATCACAATCCGATATTGATCTGGCAGTTGAGGTATTGGCTGCCGAGGATGAGGGCATGGCGCGCGCTTATGCCGAATATGGGTCACCGCCATTGCGATCTGGTCAGTCTGGGTTTGAAGGGTTGGTTGGCCTTTTAATTAGCCAGCAAGTATCGACCAAAGCGGCCGCCGCCATTCACGCCCGTTTTCATGCGGAATTTCCCAATGCGGTGCCGCGCGATGTGCTCGCTGCCTCAGATGAAGCGCTGGCTGCGTGCGGCCTATCGCGACCCAAGCAGCGTTATTTACGTATTTTGGCGCAGGCCATTGACTCGGGTCAATTGGACATCGACAAAATGGCCGAGGCAGAGGATGACAAAATATTTGCTGAATTGACGGCATTGGTCGGCATTGGCCCTTGGACGGCAGATTGTTATTTATTATTCAATCTTGGCCGGCGCGATCGTTTTCCGGCTGGTGATCTGGCTTTGCAGGAAGGTTATCGTTTATTGTACAGTCTCAATGCGCGCCCCGATGCCAAACAATTGGCCGGTTTGGCCGAGCGGTTTCAACCTCATCGGGCGGCTGCAGCGCGAATGATATGGCATTTTTATGATGGTGAGCGTGCAAAAGTAAAACTTTTGAAACAGTAGGGCGCTATTTTAAGCCATAATTGAGGAACAGCGTGATTCGTTCGACGTTTCGTTAATTTGAACCAGAGGATAAGGACCATGCAGACTGCGAGATCAGATGTAGCCGATTTTGTGAAAGCGCAAGCACCAGACTTGCGCAATCCTGAGAGTTGCCCGGCGCTGGTGCTGAACGCTGATTTCCGGCCCCTCAGCTATTACCCGCTCTCCCTTTGGTCATGGCAAGACACGGTCAAAGCGGTATTTATGGATCGCGTAAACATTGTGTCGGAATATGAGACTGTTGTGCATTCGCCATCGACAGATTTTGTTCTGCCCAGCGTGGTGTCGCTGAAAACTTATGTGAAACCGCCACGCTATCCGGCTTTTACGCGATTTAACGTTTTCCTGCGCGATGGTTTTTCCTGCCAATATTGCGGCGCACCGCATGAGTTGACTTTTGATCACGTGATTCCCCGCCGCGCCGGTGGGCGTACAACTTGGGAAAATGTGGTGGCGGCCTGTTCGCCGTGCAATTTGCGTAAGGGCGGGCGAATGCCCAAGCAGGCCAGTATGGTGCCGCGCAACAAGCCAATTCAACCAACAGTCTATCAATTGCATGAGACAGGTCGGCGTTTCCCCCCCAATTATTGCCATGAAAGTTGGCAGGATTATCTATATTGGGACACGGAGCTGGAACCGTAAGCCAGTTATATTTTCTCAGAAACTGAGATTGCTGTGCGGCAGCCAAAGCGGATGATTTTGGTCATCAGCTCGTAGCCAGGTGCCTCGCTGGCGCCTTCATCAAGTGCTGTTTGTTTGTGCGCGGCCTCATCGGCACGGAATTTTTCAATCGTTTTTTGCAAATCTTCATCAGCACCACTGGCCGCCAATTCTTCTAATTGGGCCGCATAATGGGCATCGATTTCGGTTTCTACGGCTGCGGTACAAGCCATGGCGGCTTTTTCGCCCATAAGCGCCGTTGCCGCGCCAAGGGTGAAGCCAGCAATATCCCAAAAAGCGCCAACTGCGGTTGGGCGTATTTGCCGCTCGACAATCAGTTTATCAAAATGGTTGAGATGTTCTTGTTCTTGCTCGGCCATGTGGCGGACTAAATCAGCAGTTTTTTCCATGCCTTTGACTTTGCCAAAAATCGCTAACTGGCCGTCATAGATGCGCACAGCACCGTGCTCTCCGGCGTGGTCGACGCGGATCATTTCGGCGAGGCGTTTTTGACTGGCATAAGACATTGTCATTTAGTTTCCATTGGTTCTGACCGCAGCATAACCCAAACCGCTGAGGGCGGCTAGGCCGAGGCTGGCGAGAAAATTATAACCGGCCATGGAAAGCCCGAATAGGGTAAAGGCGACTTCATCGCAGCGGACGATTTTTTCATTTTGCAGCGCCTGTAAAAGAGCCTCCGTATTATCGGCAAGGCCAGTGCCACCGCCGCACCCTGAGGGGCCAGCCCACCATTTATATTCAACACCGACGTGATAGCCGGCCAGTCCGGCGCCGATGAGGAAAATCAATGCGATCAGCGCCAAAAGCGGCGCCGAGCTGGTCGGCATAGAACCGCGGGCCAGCCGACAAATCACCAGCAACGGAATGGCGATATAATAAGGCCAGCGTTGTTGGAGGCATAGGTCACAGGGCACTAAGCCGCCGAAAATCTCGCTCGCCAAGGCCGTGGCGATAACTGCGGTGGCGCATATGATTAGCAGCCCAATATATCTTTCTACGCGCATGGTCGTCATTGGCCATATCTCATGATCACAACAAAAAGGACGATGAGGCCAACCAGCGCTAATGACAAGAGGTTGAAGTAACGGTCGATAAAGGTGCGAATTTGCGCGCCGAAATAATACACGAGGCCAGCGACGGCATAAAATCTGATGGCGCGGCCAATCAAGCTGGTGATGAGGAAGGGCATAAAACTCAGACCAGTAAGGCCGCTGGCGAGGGTTGCGACTTTGAATGGCAAAAAGCTGATAGCTGCGGCTAAGACAATCCAAACGCCCCACAAGTCGTAAAAGCTAGTAAATTTCTCAAATGCCGCTTCGGCGCCGTAAAAAGCGATGATTGGTGCCCCGACCGTGTCCCACAAAAACACGCCAATGGCATAGCCCAGTATGGCACCGGCGACTGAGGCCAGCGTGCAAATCAGTGCGTTGCGCCACGCGCTGGCGCGGTCGGCTAAAACCATGGGAATAAGCATAACATCGGGCGGTATCGGAAAAACTGAACTTTCGGCAAACGACACACCCGCCAATCCCCATGCGGCGTGGCGGTGGCCGGAAAGATCGATTGTTTTGTCGTAAATTTTGCGTAACATCGCTCGACACTAGCGGCAGTCGGCGGAGCTGCAAAGTGGTTTTTCATTTTCGAATCCGCTAGGTTGAAATGATGAAAATAGCTTTCCCCCAATTGCCGGATAAAGCCCTAGCGCGATCAGCCCGCGAGCTGACGACGCGCCTTGGTCACGGGCTGACGATAACCGCTATTGGCGTTTTGCTTGGGGTTTTAGTGTCTTTATCAGCGGTAGCTGTCTTTGGCCTGACCGATGGCCTTTTGACGAGCTGGCGGCCAGACGGCGAGGTCGGTCATGTCGGCTATACTGGATTTTACCCTATTTTGTTTATCGTGCCCGTTGGCGCCGCGCTTATTGTTGGGGTTTTATTGGCCAGTTTAGCTCCCGACACACCAGTCGAATTGGCCGATGTTGTGGCCATTGCTCACCAACCAGATCCGGCCGTGCCGCAAGTTAGCGGCTATGCCAGTCTGGTCAAATCTCTTTTGTCGGTCGGCTCAGGCGCTTCGGCGGGTTTGTATGGGCCATTGCTGGTACTCGGTGCCAGTCTTGCAGGCTCGGTGCGCAAACTCTTGCGGCTGTCACCGCAACACGCCGAAATGGCCTTGGGGGCTGGCGTGGCGGCGGCTATTTCTGGCACATTTTCGGCGCCATTGGCTGGCATTGTTTTCGCCCATGAGGTGGTGTTGCGCCATTATAGTTTGCGGTTTTTTGCGCCGGTTACCATTGCCTCGGCCACTGCCTATGTTATCAGCGGCCAAATGTTTCCCGACCACGCCAATTTACTGCCGGTGTTAACCACCAAAGCTTCTACTGCTGTCGATATTATTATGCTCATCCTGCTTGGTATTTTTGCTGGCCTATTGGCGGTAGCGACCATGCGCTTGTTGGCCAATATGCGTATGCGGGTGCAAGTCAGCGGCTTGCCCGTTTGGGTGCGACCAGTCATTGCCGCTCTGGGTGTCGGCGCCTTGGCGCATCTGTCGCCTTCCATTCTCGGCCCGGGTCTTGATGTCATCGCCGCCATGCTGCAAGGCGGGCTGGCGGCTAGCGATCTTGTAATGCTCACCGGCTTGAAAATTATTGCCTCGTGTTTGTGTCTGGCGCTGTTCTTCCATGGCGGTATTCTCGGCCCTAGCTTATTTATTGGTGCTGGGCTGGGTGGTTTTATTGCCGCTTTATTGAGTGCGCTAGCCCCGCTGACCGGTTATCAACCTGACGCCTCTTTATTTGCCCTTGCGGGCATGGCGGCGGTGGCGAGTTGTGTGATTGGTGCGCCATTGGCGATGATTCTAATTAGCTTTGAGCTTGGGCATGACTACAGCGCTACCACCGCCTTAGTGGTGACGATTGTCATTGCCAATCTTCTATCATCACGGCTTTATGCGCGTTCAACGATAGAGCCGCAGTTATTGGCCAAAGGCATAGATTTATCTTTGGGGCGCGAAAGCCGCTCTTTGCAAACCACATTGGTTACTGAAATCATGTCATCGGATTATTTAACTCTGCCAGCCAATACTTCGGTCGGCAAAGCGATTGAGGCAATGGCCAGCGCGCAATGTTCAGAGGCGCATTTGGTCGATGACGATGGCCAATGGGCCGGTAAATTATGTCTGTTCCATTTGGTCAATCAAGACCCACATGCTGCCTGTTTGGTTTTGGTTGAGGCGTCACCGCTGATCTTGCAAGCCGATGAGAATGCTTTGGTGGCGCAGAATGCCATGGCTGATTTTATCGGCGAGGGCGTGCCGGTGCTCGACAAGGGCAAGCTATGCGGCATTATTCATGAAGCAGACCTGTTTCGGCATGCTCGTATGGTCACTCGATCTGTCTGGCAACATGATCATGAAGACGCCCCCATTGACCTGCCGCGTAAAATCGGGCATTAGACCTTTTCGCCGACCTTATATTTGTTTATAAGTTGCGAATGCCCTCGTGGTGGAATTGGTAGACGCGACGGATTCAAAATCCGTTGCCTTAACGGGCGTGTCAGTTCGAGTCTGACCGAGGGCACCATTTCCTTTTATTGGACCTGTTGTCGCATGCATTGTTGACGTCGATGGTGCGTGGTATAAACTTTGTCTTAAGCGGGTGTGCCGTTTGGAGAAGATGATGAAGAAACCTGGAAAAATCCGTCGTATCGCTACAGCAATCAACAAATTGCTGAAGGATAAAGAAGATACATCACAAGTTTTTGTGATTCTGGAAGCCTTGGCGGGCAAGTCCGGCGAGCGTTCATTTCGACGTTTTAAAAAATCACCTCATGCGAAAAAAATCCTCTCTGCTGAAAAGCCTCTGATGTCTTTTTTGAAAGACCGCGAATGGCTCGGCAGCCTGCCAGAAGGCAGTCTTGGGCGGGCTTATTATAAATTTACCGAAGTCGAGCAGATCACTGCGGATGGGCTGGTCGAGGCCAGCGAACAGGGACGTTCGCTTGATATCGACTTGCCGCAAGAGGCGATTGTTTATCAAGAGCGCCAGCGTGACGCACATGATTTATGGCATGTGGTGACCGGTTATGGCCGCGATCCTTTGGGTGAGCTGGCTTTGCTGGCGGTGACTTGGCGCCAAACCGGCAATCTCGGCTTTTTGCTGATTATTGGCGTGGGCTATCGGGTGATTGGTAAAGCTGCACCAGGTCTGAAAATTGGCCGTGTATTGCGCGAGGGTTTCCGCACTGGCGCTAAGGCGCAATGGTTGCCGGCAGCTGATTGGGAAACGCTTTTGACTCGTCCCCTTTCTGAAGTGCGCGAGACATTGACCATGCCTGCCCCCGAACACTATCGCCAAACGGTTCAGAGAATACCGGAATTACAAACCCCTGGTTTTGTTGCGGCTGAATAATTTAATCGTCATGAGCACTTTGATCTACGGCATCACCACTTGCGACACAGTCCGAAAGGCGCGCAGATGGCTTACGGATGAGGGCATTGAGGCGACGTTTCACGATTTACGCAAAGATGGACTGGACGCGGCAACGCTTGACCATTGGTTGCAATCTCACCCTATAGACATATTGCTTAATCGGCGGGGAACAAGCTGGCGCAAATTATCTGATGCTGAAAAAGCAGATGATGGGCTTGCCCATTTAAAGGCTTTAATTCTCAGCAATCCGACGCTGTTGAAGCGACCGATTATCGAACACAAAGACCATATTACGGTCGGCTTTACCGCTGCTGAACAAGCTATTTTACGCGGCTGAATTTTTTCGTACTTGGAACAATAATAAATCCATACCGCCCGGCCCGGCTCCCTCTTGGGTTTCTGAACTGAGCAGTTCATGACCATTTTCATTGCAAAAATGCGGCACATCAATCACCGCCATTTTGTCGGTCGCGTGCAAGGTCACCTCGCTGGCGGGCGCAAGCTGGCGCAAGGTCTTTTGCAGCCGTAAAACAGGTATAGGGCAGGTCAAACCCGTCGCATCGATTAGCATGTTAGGCTTCGGGTGTCGTTTGCGGACGGGCTGTTGCATATTCTGCCATGCCACCAAAAAGCGCCGCTATATCTGGTTTGTCTGCGGCGCCAAATTCATGGAACAGTGTGGCGCAATTGACTACGACGCGTTCGCGGTCGCCCCAATCGTCGAACACACCGAGCGCAATATCAAACGCCGCTTCTTTATAGTTCATGCCGGCTTCATAGCGCCGTCGTGCTTCATTGCGTAGGGTCACCAAATAGTGCCGCATTTCCTCAACGCCTTCTTTGGTGGTGATGGGCCCGTGTCCGGGGACAATTGTTTCAACATCCATAGCGATGATTTTATCGCAGGCATTAATCCAGTTTTGCACCGGCCCTTCCCAAATAATTGGATGGCCGCCAATGAATAGAATATCGCCTGTATAGACTGTTTTATCAGCTGGCACATGAACCAGCGTGTCGCCTTGCGTATGGGCCGGGCCAACATGAATGAGGTGCACGGTTTTGTCGCCGACTTTAATGTCGAGGTCGCCGTCGAATAAAGTATCAGGAATTTTTTGGTCAACTGATTTGAAATCAAATGGCCCGAAACAACTGGTCAGATATTTCCCCATGTCACCTAAATCGGCCGCCGCATCTAAAAACCCTTGCACCAATTCTGGGGGTTCGAGCAACATATGCTCAGCAGTGGCGCGATGGGCGATAATCTGCGCATCAGGGCAGCAGCAATTGCCATTGCAATGATCACCATTGTGGTGCGTGTTGATGACCTTATTGATTTTTTTAGCGGCGCTCTCGGCATCGGCATAAGCGGCCAGCATATCTTGCGTCAGCGGCACGTCGAATAAAGTATCAACCACAAGAGCTTGATCATTATCGACAATCAGGCCTGAATTCGACCACCCCCAGCCGCCGTCAGGTTGCAGCCATGCGTAGGCGCCGTTCCCAATTTGGTGCAGGCCTTTTTGATAGGCAAATTTTGGATGTGCAATGGTCATGGACGCCTCCCTTTGACTAAACTCTACCCAGAATCAAAGCCTTTACATAGCTTTTTTCGCAGGTAAAATTCTTGCAGGGAGGACTTCACGTGACAGATTTTACATTGATTGACGCTTTGCGCAGCAAAGCCCAAGAGCGCGGCGACCATACGGCACTGGTTTTTCAAGGCCGCGAGACCAGCTATCGAGATTTAGATGCGCGCGCAAGCCAAGTGGCGCAATCGCTTCTTAAACAGGGCATTCAACCACACGCACGCATTGCCTTTATGGGCAAGAATTCTGATCGTTATTTCGAGTTGCTTCTCGGTGCGCAAAAAATACGTGCCGTTATGGTGGGCGTCAATTCCCGTCTCGCTGGCCCAGAAGTGGCCTATGTATTGAACAATGCCGAGGCTGAAATGGTGTTTGTTGGTGAGGATTTTGTCCCGCTTATTGAAAGCATCATGCCCGACTGCACGACCGTGAAAAAAGTTGTTGCGATGAATGGCGGCCACGCGGCATGGGATGATTTCGAGCAATGGCGTGACGCGAGTGCGGCCGAAGATCCGATGATGCAGGGCGCGCTTGACGATGATTTTATCCAGCTCTACACGTCTGGCACCACCGGACATCCCAAAGGCGTGCAATTGACCAATGGCAATATGCAAGACGCTTTGGTGCAAGTCCGTGCCGATTGGGGGGAATGGAATACCGAAGACCACGCCTTATTGTGCATGCCGCTTTTCCATATTGCCGGGGTTAATGTCGGGCTGATTGGGCTACATTCCGGCAGTAAAGTAACCATAATGCCAGATGTCGATCCGGCGGAAATTCTACGCTTGATTGGCGAAGAAAAAATCTCCGTCCTGTTTATGGTGCCGGCGGTTATTCTGTTTGTGATGCAGCAGGAAGCGTTAGCGGCGACTGATCTATCATCGGTACGTCAGGTGATTTATGGGGCTTCACCAATTGCGGAAGAATTGCTGGTGCAAGCCTCTGCCGCTTTCAAATGTGATTTCATGCAAGTCTATGGCCTCACCGAAACCACCGGCTGTGCGACCCATTTGCCGCCTGCCGACCATGATCCAGCACGCGGAAAATTGCGCTCATGCGGCAAGCCCAATACGGGTGTCGATATTCGCATTGTCGATGAAAATGGTAAGGATGTGCCGCAGGGCGAGGTCGGTGAGATTATCATGCGCGCTAAAAGCAATATGAAGGGCTATTGGCACAATGATGCGGCCACGCAAGATGCTATTCGTGACGGCTATTTCTACACTGGCGATGCGGGGTTCCTAGATGATGAAGGTTATGTGTTCATTCACGATCGGGTGAAAGACATGATTGTGTCGGGGGGTGAAAACGTCTATCCGGCGGAAGTCGAGAACGCACTTTTCGCGCACCCGCAAATTACTGATGTGGCGGTGATCGGCGTGCCAGATGAGCGTTGGGGCGAAGCGGTGAAGGCTTGCGTCGTGCTTGAGGCGGGGGCTGAGGTGCAAGCGCAAGAGATTATCGATTGGGCCCGCGAGCGTATCGCAGGCTATAAATTGCCCAAGTCGGTTGATTTTATTGATGCATTGCCGCGTAATCCATCGGGCAAAATTCTGCGCCGCGAATTGCGCGAACCCTATTGGGACGGCCAAGAACGTCGCGTTGGCTAGGGTTTGGTCGGTATTGCCAAGCAAGCTGAAACTTGGTCACACTGGCGTTGTTTTTCGTCTTCTGACCAAGCAAGTTGTTTGGCCATATAATCAGCGATGATGGCGATTTTTGCGGCTGACATGTCGCCGGTCTGCCCAACGATCAATCGCCGTAAAATCACATCCTCAAGGGTCTGTGCCATTTCGTGTTGGACGGCAAAACTGACGCATGCCGCCAGAAGCGGATCTTTTAGCTTGCTCAGTCCTACTGGTTTTTGTGCCAAGAGATCGGGCAGCAATCGGCCATAGAGGCGCGCTAGCCCATCTAATTTATCGGTTTGCACCTGCGGATAATCAGCCCGCATTTGATCCATAAAGTCGGCTATGTTTTGGCGCGGTGTGCAAGCCAGCAATGTGTCGCTGGTGCGGCATTTGCCGTTGCCAATACCCAAACGGGCACCAACCAAATCGACGACCTCTTCGGCAAGGCGGCGGCTGGTTGTCCATTTTCCGCCCAATGCTGAGAATAATCCGGCAGGCCCTCCCTGGTTTTCATGGTCGACAATTTCGCTACCGCGACTGAGCCCATAAGTGACCTTATCGGGTGTCGCTGGGTCGGCGACCAGCGGGCGTAAACCAGCATAGACATAGTCAATATCTTTTACCGTCAACTCAAGTCCCGGTAGGGCTTGATTGGCTTTGCCGAGCAATTGTTCAATATCAGAAAACTCTGGCGTCACCTTATCGGGGTCGCCATTGTAAAATGTGTCAGTGGTGGCAAACAGGCTTTTGCCTTGCCACGGAAGAACGAATAAATGTTCATCACCAATCGGTATGGTGAGGGCGGTGCCACGGGTGACGTCACGGGTTAAAAAATGAATACCTTTTGAGCGCACGAGTTTTCTTGGCGGCGGTGCATTGAGCGCATTTTGCATCACCATATCGGCCCATGGCCCAGCTGCATTGACCACACAATCAGCGTTTATACTGGCCGCTTGCCCGGTTAATTTATCGCTCGCACGGACACCCGTAATGCGTCCTTGTTCGACAATGAAATCGTTGGCTTCGACATAGTTAATGACCCGCGCGCCAGCCTCGTGGGCGGTGCGCAATATGGCGAGGCACAGGCGCTCAGGGGACAGCATTTGCGCATCGTGATAAACCATACTGCCCGTCATATTATGGCGCTGTAAATGCGGCATCAAACCCATAGTTTGCGCGACATTGAGCGAACGATAACTGGGCATGCGCTGCATGGCATCCATGCCGAAATTGCGTCCAAAAGCCAAGAAATCATAGGCTGAAAGCCCGAGCCGAATGATAAACTTGCTTTGCATCCGCGTTTTATAAGTCGGCAGAAGAAACGGCAAGGGGCGCACAAGATGTTTCGCGACACGTTGCCAGACACGCCGCTCGCGCAGGCCTTCGCGCACTAAACCAATTTCCCCATTGACCAAATAGCGCAAACCACCGTGCATGAGTTTCGATGAGGCGGCCGACGTAGCGCCCGAGAAATCGCCTTTTTCCAACAAGCCGACGCGCAAGCCGCGCAGGCTGGCATCAAGTGCAATCGAAGCACCAGTTGCGCCGCCGCCAATGACCAGCACATCAAAATGGGTCTGTGCGAAGGACGCAAAATCTCGTTGCATGGGGTGAAGCATAAACCAACCTATGGGGCGGCCAATCGGCCTGCTTGTTACGTGAAATTCTGCAGTATAGACTATTATTTACATTTTAGGGGGAGAGAAAATGCCGCAAATTTTGGTCAATGACATCAGCCTTTATTACGAACATCGCAAGCCAGAACGGGCCAGTGGTGCGGCGCCGTTGATTTTAATTCGTGGGCTTGGCACACAGCTCATTCAGTGGCCGGAAGCCTTTCTTGATTATTATCTCGACCTTGGTTTAGAGCTCATTTTATTCGATAATCGCGACGTTGGGTTAAGCCAAAAGCTGGATGCTGCGGGGGTGCCCGATATCGGCGCCCTAATGGCTGGTGCCAGCTCTGGGGCGATGTTTCCTGTGCCTTATACGATTGCCGATATGGCGCAAGACGTGATTGGCTTGATGGATGCGCTGGCCATCGATAAGGCCAATATATTTGGGATGTCTTTGGGCGGCATGGTGGCCCAGCATTTGGCTTTTTCACATGGCGCGCGTATGTCGCATGTAATTTGCGTCATGTCATCGTCGGGCAATCCTGATTTGCCGCCACCCGACGCTGGCGCATTGGCACCGAGTGGGGCTGAAGATGAAGCGACCTTAATCGATGAGCTGACCGCCAGCCTAGGACAATTTATGAGCCCGGGGTTTCCAACACCAGAAGCTGACCGCCGCGCTTTGGCTCAGAAGATTGTTGCGCGCAGTTATCACCCTCAAGGGGTTATTCGACAAATGGCTGCGGCTTTGGCCGATGGCAGCCGGGCCGACCGACTGGCGACGATCAAGGTTCCTTTCATGGTGATTCATGGTGATAGCGACGCATTATTGCAGCCGGTTTGTGGCCAAGACATTGCCGATCATGTGCCGCATGCCACATGGCTATTAGTGGCCGGCATGGGCCATGATATTGGTCCGGGGATAGAAAATATTATCGGGCCAGAAATCGCCAAATTCTTAAGCCTCGCTTGACAATTGGCGGGCTAAATTGTGATATGCGCGTCTCATCATAGAAGGCGTTAATTCAGGGGAGCAAGAAATGTCTGTATGTATCGTTGGCTGGGGCCACACAAAATTCGGTAAATTAGAAGACCAAGGTTTGGAAGATTTGCTGGTCTCAGCGGCCAATGAGGCAATGGCTGATGCTGGTGTCGGGCCAGAAGATATTGATGCGATTTATGTCGCCACTTTTAACGCCGGTATGTCGGAGCAGGATTTCATTTCGTCTATGGCTTTGCAAGTCAGCGACGCCTTCCGTTTCACGCCATCAACGCGGGTTGAAAACGCCTGTGGCTCCGGTTCAGCGGCGGTTTTCCAAGCGGCCAATTTGATCGAAGCCGGACGGGCTCGTCGGGTGTTGGCTATTGGCGTTGAAAAAATGACACATTTGTCGAGCGCTGATGTGGGCCGCTGTTTATCGCGTGCCAGCTATATGCCTGAAGAGGGTGACCAAGGGCTGACCTTCCCCGGAATTTTCGGCGTCGTGGCTGGTAAATATTTCCAGAAATATGGCGACCAAAGCGATGCTTTGGCCCAGATTGCGGCGAAAAACCACAAAAATGGCTCAGTTAATCCATTGGCCCATATGCAGAAAGATTTTGGCTTTGATTTCTGCCGCGCCGAATCTGACAAGAACCCGATTGTCGCCGGCCCATTGAAGCGCACGGATTGCTCAATGATTTCGGACGGTGCCGCAGCCATTATCTTGTGCGATGAAGAAACCGCGCAAGACCATGACAAAGCAATTGCCTTTCGTGCGCGCCAACAAGCTAATGACTTTTTGCCAATGAGCAAACGCGATGTTACCGCGTTTGATGGCCCGGCCACGGCTTGGCGCAATGGTTTGGCTGAGGCGGGCGTTTCGCTAAATGATTTGAGCTTGGTCGAAACACATGACTGTTTCACCATTGCCGAGCTTATTCAATATGAAGCCATGGGACTTGCCGAGGCCGGCAAGGGCGCCGATGTGCTGGCCGACGGGACGGTTTATAAGGACGGCAAATTACCTGTGAACCCATCAGGTGGCTTGAAAGCCAAGGGTCATCCGGTTGGTGCGACAGGTGTTTCTATGCATGTGATGGCTTCGCGTCAGTTGATGAATGATGCTGGGGAAATGCAGGTAAAAGACGCCAAGCTGGCTGGCATTTTCAACATGGGCGGCGCTGCAGTGGCCAATTATTTGTCAATTCTTGAGCGGGTCAAATAAGCAAGGCTGAGCCACTCGAAATAACTCGTTAAATACAAAGAGCGCGGCATGCCGCGCTCTTTTTTGTTTTAATATGTGGGTGTTTTATTTTGACGCTTGTTTCAAATACGCAATGACATCGTGACGTTGTGAGTCTTTGCGTAAGCCAGCGAAAGCCATGCGCGTGCCTTTTACTGTTTTGCGCGGATTGGCCAAATAAGCATCCAGCGTCGCCTCGTCCCAAACTTTCGCGGTTTCAGCAAAGGCTATCATGCCTTTGGAGTAGGTATAATCTGAGAGGACAGCAATCTCGCGACCAATGATACTGTTTAATTGCGGGCCAACGAGATTTTTGGCGTCAGCGCCAACACGGTGGCACGATACGCATTTTTTGAAAACTTTGGCGCCTTTTGTCGCGTCGCCATCAGGATATGGCGCGGCAAACGCAAGGCAGGGGGCTAACATTAGGGCGGCAAGGGTCAGCGTCTTTTTCATCATTATCTCTCTCATTAGAATTCGTTAATGTAGATAAATCGTTTGGCTGTGCCTGCCAAGCGCTATGCTGTCGCAGGCTAGCAGGATTAAGGTACCAGCCATTGCAATTTGGTTTCACCATTTTGAAAATCAAACAAGGCGCGACGGTGGCCTTTGGCGGCCAAATAAAGCCACTCAATGGTCTGTATATCGGCGCCAATTGGTACAAAGAAATCGCGGCCATCATTAGTTGCAGTGGCATCAAAGGTAACGTCACTTGGCGTTTGTAAAGCGGTGCCGGGCCCTTGCGTGACTTGATAACACTCGCGGCTCATGGGACGGGTCGCAGCCCAAGCGGCTTCCAACTCATCGCCGGACAGGGGCTGCAAATGCACGGTTAGCCGCAATTGAATTTTAGCCTGCGCATCATAAAAATGCATGGCAGCAATGGGGTTTTGTGCCAGTTGCGCGACTTTCGAAGAACGCGTGTCAGTGTGAAAGCGCAAACGACGCGCTTCTGGGTCACAGGCACGCAGCACAATTGTACGCATATGCGGCTGGCCATTGGCATCAACGGTGGCAACAGTAGGGGTATGAAATGGTGCGCGCGCGTCTTTCACACCGCGGCTCAGCATTGACCAAGCATATTCGCAACTGTCTTCTAGGCTGTCATAGCATGATAGAAGCGGAGGCCCGCGCCGTTGCTTGTCAGGTTTTTGGTCAAATGGAACATCACTCATAATCCACATATAGCCCGCTGGCGCTTATTGTCTAGGGGGATGGCTGGTGATCCCGGGTGGATTCGAACCACCGGCCCCCAAATTAGGAATCTTAAGTGCGTGTAATAAAAACAAACACTTAGATATAACTGTATACCTTTACTGTATACCATATTTCAGAGGGTCGTCATAATCCATCCGTTTCTCTGCCCCATCATTTGTTTACTATTTCTGCTTCTACTTCGTCTCCAATCGCTAAACTTATTTGATCTGGCATATGAACATCTAAGACCTCACCATCCGGAAGT
>ERZ887849.452-NODE-452-length-44343-cov-9.249187_pt1 | contig 44343 bp, 41 predicted proteins | sample MGYA00521267_ERZ887849 | MGnify/ENA primary metagenome ERZ887849 (study PRJEB32303, sample SAMEA104408601) | aquatic metagenome | biome: Brackish water; feature: Pelagic; material: water | place: Baltic Sea | collected 2014-06-06T16:11:00 | depth 2,863 m ... | reverse complement strand
ATCCATTATAGACGCTGTTTATGCTCATACTTTCCTGACAAGCCTGAGCAGATCCATAGGGTCACTGAGGACCATGTCACAATCAAGCTCCGCCAGCGCCATTCCTGAGCGATACCCGTAAGGGACACACACCACTGGAGCACCCGCATTGCGCGCACACGCTGTATCCGTCTTAGAGTCCCCCACCATCAACACATGAGCCGGCTCCACACCAAAAAGGGCCGCAAGCTCACGCAGCGGCAAAGGGTCCGGCTTTCGTTTGGCGAACGTATCCCCACACACCACCTCTTGAAAATAATCCAAGACCTCTAACTTTTTCAAGATTGGCAAAGTAAACAGCTCGCTTTTATTGGTGAGGCAGGCCAGGCCTAGGCCTGAACGCTTAAGGCCTTCTAGTGCGTTCGCAATACCGGGGAACAGTGCCGATTGCTCACACACATGTCGCAGATAATGATCCCTGAACTGTTGGGCGGCCTCATCAAAATCGATCGTCGCCTGGCTGATGTTTAATTCAGCAAAAAGCGCTTGCAAGAGATACTCAATCCCCTGCCCAATATACTGACGCACAGTATGAGGACTAACCGCCCCATACCCAAGATCATTCAGCGTCAAGTTGGTTGCCGTATGTAAGTCGGGGAGCGTGTCGACTAAGGTGCCGTCTAGGTCAAACGCCACGACACTGACCTCAAAAAAAGCTGTGGGGGCTACCGACTGAGTGGCCACGTCAGTTACTTCGATGTGGTGCTGAAAGTATTCACTATCAGCGCTATTAAGAAATCTGCTTCTTCATCTGATCGATGACGTCTTTATAGTCGGTCCCACCAAAAATAGCCGAGCCTGCCACAAAGGTGTCCGCCCCCGCCTCGGAAACTGAAGCAATGTTATCGACTTTAATCCCCCCATCGACCTCAAGCCACACATCGCAGCCAGACAGATCGATCAAATCACGGACCTCAGCGATTTTATCCAGAGAATACTCAATAAAGCTTTGCCCCCCAAAGCCCGGGTTCACAGACATGATAAGGACCAGGTCAATCTTATCGAGCGTCCAATCCAACACATGAAGTGGGCTTGCCGGATTGAATGCCAACCCGACCTTGCAGCCAGAATCCTTGATCAGATTGATCGTCCTGTCCACATGCCGTGTGGCCTCCGGATGGAAGCTGATCAAGTCAGCGCCCGCTTTGGCGAACTCAGCAGCCAAGGCGTCTACGGGCTCAACCATTAAATGCACATCAATAGGCAATGTTGTGTGAGGTCTGATTGCCGCACACACAATAGGGCCGAAGGTCAAGTTGGGCACGTAGTGATTATCCATCACGTCAAAGTGAATGAGGTCAGCGCCAGCGGCGTCAACCGCACGCACCTCTTCCCCGAGTCGTGAGAAGTCAGCAGATAAAATACTTGGCGCTATTCGGATGTTTTTCATAATGTTAGTGGATCCTTTGCGTTCATTTTAAACCGAAACGCCGAGCCGCCCAAAAAAATATAACCTCGACAAGACCAAACCGATACTAAGTTTGATCGATTTGCCGATACAATAACCAACATGTCTGAAAAACCAAAATATGAAGTCACCGTAACCACGGAATCCTTTTTTATTCCCGAGCAATCCAACACCGAACAATCACGATACTTTTTTGCCTATCGCATTCGCATTCAAAATACGGGCACCATCAGAGCGCAATTACTGAGCCGCCATTGGGTGATCACTGATGCCAATGAAAAAGTGGAGCAAGTGCGCGGCGAAGGGGTGGTGGGAGAGTTCCCAAACTTAAACCCGGGGGAATACTTCGAATACACGAGCGCAGCGTCGATCGAGACTCCAGTTGGACTGATGGAGGGCTCCTACAAAATGCGGGCTTCTGATGGCGTTGAATTTGACGCCGAAATCTCACAGTTCACGCTCAGCGTTCCAAGGGTATTACACTGATCTCAATGTCACCATACTCATGGCTTACTTGTTTTTATTTTTAGGTACGGTCCACCAAATAATAAAAATGAATAAGCCGAGGCCTAACAAAATCTCAAAAATAGCCCAAAGCATGGCGCAAATACCGATTGATTGACACACATGAATTCTACACCAGCCACGAACGCAAACATTTGGATTCATGCGTGCATGATCATGCTCCTGAGCGCCTGCTCCTCCCCACCACTTAAAAAAGCCCCTCCCCCTCCCGAAGAGATATCCGCACCGATCATTGAAGCGTCAAAAAATTCCGCCACACGCGATACTTCGGCAGCGATCCGACCGACGTTATTCAGCTCATTTGGACTGAAATCTAAGACTCACTTAACCCCCTCCGGATGGGCAGAACTGCCAGGATGGCACGCTGACCGGATTTCTGATGGCGCGTCGGCCCTCTTACAATCCTGCAGGGTGCTCGATAAATTTACCGAATGGGCGCTCCTGTGCCAAAAGGCTCAATCCTTAATAAACACGTCCGAAGCAAATCAACGGCAATTCTATGAAACTCATTTTGCACCATTCAAAGTGAACAATCAGGATGGAGCCCCATCGGGACTCGTAACGGGATATTACGAACCACTCCTTCAAGGAAGTTTAACTCGCTCACGTGAGTATCCCTACCCAGCCTATGGCGTGCCTGATGATTTAATCTCGATTGACGTCAAACAATATCCTTTATTCAAAGAATTTCGAGGCGTTGGGCGGAGAGTCGGGGCAGACCTAATACCTTACTTCACGCGCGAAGAAATCGAACAAGGCTCAGTGAACCTAAACGGCAAAGAAATTCTATGGGTCAAAGATAAAGTCGAATTATTTTTCCTGCAAATCCAAGGCTCTGGACGCGTTCAACTGGAAGATGGCCGCACAATTAGGCTCGGATTTGCGAAGTCCAATGGCCACCCCTATCGATCTATCGGAAAATCGTTGGTGTCAAAAGGCGAGCTCAAACTGAGTCAAGCCTCTATGCAAGGCATCAAACGCTGGGGAGCGCGCAATCCGGACAAGATTGATGCGCTGCTGCAGGAAAATCCGTCGTATGTGTTTTTTAGAACGTTGCCAGCAAACCTCAGCGGACCCATCGGATCGCTGGGCGTTCCACTCACAGCTAACCGCAGTATAGCGGTCGATGACACCTATATCCCTGCTGGCTTTCCTGTGTATTTAGCCACATCGTGGCCCAACTCATCCGACCCCTTGAATCAACTGATGTTCGCTCAAGACAAGGGTGGCGCGATCAAAGGCGCTGTCCGTGCGGACTATTTTTGGGGCTTTGGTGAATCGGCCGCCACCAATGCGGGGAAAATGAAACAAGCGGGCTTGATGTGGGTACTCATACCCAAAACTTTCCTCGCAACCCAAAACAAATAAACATCGCTAAAAAAATACCTCTCAAACCGCCTATTGAACAGGCGTTAGTCGAGCTTCTAATTGCTCTAAGCTCAGCGCACCACTTGCCCGTGATCCATCACTGAAAAAAAGTGTTGGTGTCGCTCTCACCGACATCTTTTTACCAAAGACCAAAACCTGATCGATGGGGTTATCACAATCGCCTTGAGCCCCAGGAACAACGCCGTCAAAAATGTAATCATCCCAAGCCACTGAAGCATCAGCAGAGCACCAAATTGATTTGGAAATCGGGATCGACTGTTCAGTAATTACCGGATACAAAAAAAGATACAGCGTCGCATCCGATATATTTCCTAAAGTTTCTTTATCAAACTTACGACAGTACCCACAGTTGGGGTCTGCAAAATAGGCGAACTCTCTCTCGCCCGTGCCATAAACACGCTTGATCGCCATCTCTAGAGGTAATTCATGGAAAGGGATGGCAACTTTTTGTAGTTCTGCCCTCTCAATTTCCGAGGCTCTCTCAGACGTCACATTACGCATAGAAGTCAGTTCAATTAAGTTGCCATCGAACAAATACGTAAAATCCGCATCGACGTAATATATGGCACCACTGATAACAATCTCGTAGAGCCCCATAATTTCCGTCTCTGAAATTGAATCGATGGATGCGCTTGGAAATCGATCTCGAATTTGATCCTCCAAAGCTGTCTCATCCGCATTAGCGCTGCCCATCACGCAAATCAAAAACAACATCAAACACTTATACATTCTCTTGCCCCTCGCTCGACTTAAATTAACCCATCGCTTTATCAATAAAAAACTGCCTCAAAATATTTGATCGCCGAACCGAATTAAACCCGATATTTTGAAACGAATGGCACCACTCAGTTCCATCAATGGCCATATCGTGTATCGCTTCTGTGAACCACGTCAAACTTTCAATCTCTTCTTTTCTCGCTCGACGATAACGATTGATCACAGACAAACTCCCAGGATCAATCAACCCGTACTCTTTGATTAACGAACACAACTGCGCCGTATCACTCAAGCCTACATTTAGCCCTTGTCCTGCTAAAGGTAAAAACTGATGCGCGGCATCGCCGACCAATACCACTCTCCCTGACGCGACACTTTGAGGCAAGACGCGTCGCAGCGGAAAACGTCCAATGGCGCTCTTCAGCCCGCTTATCTCAAGCGGGTTATAACGCTCCGCCAAGAAATCGCACAATACGTGCTCATCAATGTCTTGTGCAAGCTCATCTTTTAGAGACCAAACCATCGACACTAAGTTTCCTGGTAACGGTAAGTAAGCAATCACACCGTCATGCCCCATCCACTGGTAGGCCGCATTTTGATGCGCCTGCCCAATCGAAAAATTTGCCACCAAACCCGTGCACGCATAGTCTCGCGTCGACACGCTCAATCCAGACATTTGCCGGACCAACGAGCCACTCCCATCGGCCGCCACTAACAACTTACAGGTCATGTCGCCCGAAGACGCGAGCACCCTTACGATGCCCGACATCGGCTCAATCGAGAGAATCTCACCATAGATAAGCTCTACGGACTGATCACGACGCAGGTGCATGTCGATAGATCGCTTTAGATTGTCGCTCTCCACGATACTCGCCAACTCAAGAACGCCCGCATCATGCGCGTCCAAGACGAGGCTTGGACGGGAGGGGCCGTCAATATGCATCCGTCTGACGGGCTGGACTCTTTCTTTTGAAATATCATCCCAAAAATGAGAATCCATCAAGAATCGTTTAGTTGATGGCCGTATCGCATATACCCGATTACCGTAAGGCTTCCCCTGTGACGGCTCGAACAAAACATCATCGTTAGTGGTCTTGGGCGCAATTACGGCCACTCGGAGGCCTAACCTCGACAAGGCAACAGCCGTCGCACAACCCACGGTGCCGGCACCCGCAACTAAAACATCATAATTGACCATAACTTTAGTTTACCGGCCATCCGGCCTTCATGCTTGAGATGCCTTTCTTGACAATTCACAGGCTTGACAGTAATCTGCCCGCCCTACTCTAAGTAAGACATGTGGCGATTTAGCTCAGCCGGTTAGAGCGACGGAATCATAATCCGCAGGTCCGGGGTTCGAATCCCTGAATCGCCACCATTAACGCCTCAAACTGTTGATAAACCTCAATAAACAACGGATTGACGCGTCTAATTGAAGGAGCCTTGCCATAGTTGGCTATGGCATGAATTGTCGAATCAAAAAAAATTTCAAACAGAATGCCTTACAAAGAAGCTCTTCTGACGTAAATAGCCGAAAAAATAGCCCAACTCCTCAACTCATACTCGTGAGCCTGCAGATACTGATGAATATCGCTGGTCATCAGCCCATCAAGACCTTGTTTTGACTCCCAAATTTCAATGCAGATTACCTTAGGAGCATATCGATCCAAAGCTAAACCTTTGAGCACCCGAAAATCATTGCCCTCACAATCTATATTTAGAAAGTCAAATTGCGACGGACAATCACAGCGCTCCAAGATCTCGGTGAGGGTTTCTGTCTTGACCTGATGTAAGCGTCGATATTCCGGATGATGAGCTGCAGCCTCCACGTCGATGGTCGCATTAGTAGAAAAATCTCCTGGGCTGTATATATCCACGTTTTCGACTCGATCACTGACGGCGGCTTGCACGACCATATCCCGCCTACGCGCCAATTTAGCAGCGCGCACTTTGTCGTCCTCCATGTCAATCAATACGCCCCGCCAACCCGATTTATAAAACCCGTAGGTATTAGAGCCGCGTCGAGGGTGATGGCAGCCTACATCGACATAAAAACCTGGCTTCAAAGATCCATCAATTTGCAAAAACATCTTTACGATTAAGTCTTCCGCGCACTGCGAATAAGAACGCTTCGCTTTGGTCGGCGACAAGAACGCTCGTCTCAACATGGCGGCAAATTGTATAATCCGTCTAAAGTCCATCAAAATATTTGGGTCTCATTGTTCATGCTCGGCAATCCAATCCGATCACATTGGTCAGTTACAAGTCTATATCAACGTGCGTTTAAAAAACGAAATGCTCGATTTCTTGACGATTGCGAAAAAGCCCTAGGTCGCGAACGCTAACATTCACGTCACACGTCGCATTTGTTTAACACCGCTCCTACTGCTTCATTGTAAAATCATGGTGCGCCTGAAACCTAACACGGTAGAGTAAAAAACTTATGAAAAAAGTTTATGTCCGAACTTTTGGATGCCAAATGAATGAGTACGACTCAGACAAAATGGTTGACGTACTGCGCGCGAATGACGGTTACGAAAGAACCGAAGATGTCAAAGAAGCTGATTTGATACTTTTCAACACGTGTTCGGTCCGAGAAAAAGCCCAAGAAAAAGTGTTCAGTGACCTAGGTCGTGTTCGACACCTCAAGGAGGCAAACCCCAATGTGATGATTGGTGTTGGTGGCTGCGTCGCCTCACAAGAGGGAAAAGTCATCATATCCAGGGCGCCTTATGTTGACATCGTCTTTGGACCTCAAACGATACATCGTCTGCCTTCACTTTTAAAAGAGCGCCGAAAGGTGGGTAAGGCTCAAGTGGACATCTCGTTTCCCGAAGTTGAAAAGTTCGATAACCTACCTACGCCCATAACAACCAGCCAGTCAGCTATGGTTTCCATTATGGAAGGGTGCAGTAAGTACTGCACGTTCTGCGTAGTCCCCTACACCCGGGGGGAGGAGATTTCTAGGCCTTTTCAGGACGTTTTAGTAGAAGTGGCGACGCTGGCAGCGCAAGGTGTCAAAGAGATCACTTTGCTGGGGCAAAATGTCAACGCTTACCGCTATGAGCAGGAATCGGAAGTCATCGAATTTGCAACCCTTCTAGACCATGTGTCAGACATCCCAGGCTTAGAACGAATCAGATTCTCTACCTCACATCCCAAAGAATTCTCAGCTGCGCTGATCGCCAGTTACCGTAAACTACCTAAATTAGTGGACCATGTGCACCTGCCCGTTCAGTCCGGATCGAACAAAATCCTAGAGGCAATGAAACGGGGCTATACCCGAGAAGAGTATTTAAACATCATCAAAGACCTTAAAGCGGCACGCGGTTCGGTCTCTATCAGTTCTGATTTTATCGTTGGTTTCCCAGGCGAGACGGACGCCGACTTTGAGGACACAATGAGCCTGGTGGACGAAGTGGACTTTGATGGCAGCTACAGCTTCATGTACAGCCCGAGACCAGGGACACCAGCTGCTGGCCTAACTGAACACGTGCCTTTAAACATCAAAAAAGAGCGCTTAAGCCGCCTACAAAAAAAATTAAGTCAGAATGCATCCCGCTACAGCCAACTCATGATTGGCGGTGAGTTTGATGTGCTCGTTGAGGGCATCTCTAAAAAAGACCCATCAAAACTCTCCGGCAGGACAAATAACAATAAAGTTGTCAATTTCGAAGGCCAAGAGCGCCTTATAGGCCATACCATCAAGATTCAGGTGACCGAAGCGCTACCCAATTCACTTCGAGGCATTGTTGTTACCAGAGCATAGCGGTCTTCAGATATACTCATCAGTCAGCTTAATACAGGGTTATTCTAGATTGGACACCACAGAAACAGCGTTTGTACCGGTTGATAACGTCAGGCTTGCGAACATGTGTGGCGCACTGGACATCAACCTTAAGGAAATAGGTCAAGAACTCAACATCAAAATCATCCGACGTGGTGAAACATTCTCGCTGATCGGAGACAGCGCCAATATTAAAATCGGGGTGGACACGCTGGCGTTACTGTACAAATCGTCCCGACGACCCCTCGACACGGAAGACTTGCAACTTGGGATCGTTGAAATAAGCCGAAGTACTAATTCGGAAGTCAAAGACAACGTTACCTTACGGACAAGGCGTCATGACCTGCGCGGCAGAACGCCACGCCAAACTCAATACCTAAGTCAAATTCAGTCCCATGACATCACCTTCGGCATTGGTCCAGCCGGTACGGGGAAAACCTACTTAGCCGTTGCTTCAGCTGTTGATGCATTTGAACGTGGAAACGTCAAACGAATCGTTTTAGTCAGACCTGCAGTAGAAGCAGGCGAGAGGCTCGGATTCCTCCCTGGGGATATGGCACAGAAAGTCGACCCTTACCTTCGCCCACTGTACGACGCCCTTTATGACCTGATGGGATATGAGAAGGTCGGAAAAGTATTCGAACGTAGCGCAATTGAAATTGCCCCCCTTGCTTATATGCGAGGTAGAACATTAAATGATGCATTCATCATTCTCGATGAGGCCCAAAATACAACCCCAGAGCAAATGAAAATGTTTTTGACGAGAATGGGGTTTGGTAGCCGAGCTGTTATAACCGGGGACAGCACCCAAACTGATTTACCTAAAGGGCAAAAAAGCGGATTAGATGAGGCTGCAAAAATTCTTAACAATGTTAAGGGCATTGCTTTCACACACTTCGAATCAGAGGACGTTGTCAGACACCCTCTAGTGCAACGGATCGTTAACGCATACGCGGCAGCAAGATCTGATGATTAAAAATCCTGAATGAGTAAGCCAAATTTAGTCTTAACTGTTCAAAAATCAGAAATTTGGCAGGAACTCCCGACCAAAAATGACATCCGCCGATGGATTAAGGGGTCGCTACTAGAGGATGCACAAGTGACCGTGCGACTGATCAATGTAGATGAAGGCAGGGAGCTAAACCGCTACTTCCGCAATCGAAATTACGCAACCAATGTTCTCACCTTCCCTTATCCAGACACATTGCCATTATCGGCAGATATAGCGCTTTGCGTCCCCGTGATTGCGCAGGAAGCGAAAACTCAGCACAAATCTTTATATAACCATTTTGCGCACCTCTGTGTCCATGCGGCACTGCACTTCCAAGATTTTGACCATCAAAATAAAATTGATAGAGAATTCATGGAAAACTTAGAAATTGATATCCTTGAGAAGATGGGGATTCCAAACCCTTACGAATAAACAATCGCCTAGCGTCTGATATGACTACATTTATTAAAAATTCGAGTTGGTTAAAAAAACTTGCGCACCGGTTTCTTCGAGAGCCCGAGGATAAGGAACAACTCATTGACCTATTGCATGGATCCTTTGAAAAGAATCTTCTTGATTCTGATGCGCTTTCAATGCTTGAGGGCGTATTGCAGGTCTCGGAAATGACCGCTCGAGATATCATGATTCCTCGATCGCAATGCTACATGGCAGATATTAAATCCCCCATGCAAGACATCATTTCTCTTGCGGTTGAAACCAACCATTCACGCTTTCCAGTTTTCGAAGACAGTAAAGATGAAGTTCTAGGCATTTTGCTAGCGAAGGATCTGCTGCGCTACTATAAAGACCCTGATTCATTTGACCTAAAAGACATGCTAAGGCCTGCCGTGTTCATACCAGAATCAAAGCCCCTTAATGTTCTACTCAAAGACTTTCGAAGTAACAGAAATCATATGGCGATTGTCGTAGACGAATATAGTGGCGTAGCCGGGCTGATCACTATCGAAGATGTTTTGGAACAAATTGTGGGCGAAATCGAAGACGAATACGACTTTGACGAATCGGAAGCAAACATCCTGGAAGATAAATCCGGTCTATTCAGAATTAAGGCCGTGACGGAAATTTCGGACATCAATGAACATTTTGGCACAAATTTTCCAGATACAGATTTTGACACAATAGGTGGTTTAGTCTTAGCCCACCTGGGAAAACTACCCGAAATTGGAGAAGAATTTAAGATTGGGGAGCTCAGCATCACGGTGACTCGATCCGACAGAAGAAGAATTCACGCACTATTAGTAGAAAAAATTGAGATTGGCCGAAGCTCCTAAAATTTTTCGTCTTCTGGCACAGACACTCCATAACAAATCTGCGCCTTGGGCTTTCATCCTCGGGGCCGCAACGGTTCTAGGCTTTGCTCCATTCTCGCTCTTTTTTGTTCCGATCGTCACCTGCGCGTTTTTGTTCTACATTTTGCAGGCACAAACTGCAAAAAAAGTATTCACAACCTCATTTGCGTTCTCATTTGGTCTTCTAATAACTGGGACCAGTTGGATATACGTCAGCCTTCACGACTTCGGAGGGATGCATCCGGCACTAGCCACACTAGCCACAGTTATCCTTAGCGCAACCTTTGCGCTACCGCCTGCAATTATTCAAGCACTACTCGCCAGATTCGCTTATTCGGAAACACTTCGACTACTAGCCATATTCCCGGTTGGCCTCGCCTTATCAGACTGGTGTCGCGGATGGTTTTTAACTGGCTTTCCTTGGTTATCCATCGGATACTCACAAATACCTGTAAGCCCTTTTTCAAACTACGCATCAGTGCTAGGCATTTACGGAGTCACGCTCGCATGCACATTCTGTTCAGGCGGCTTGGCTTATCTTTTTAAAAACTTATATGCGACTCAACAAAAATTACCTCTAAAAACCACATTAAAACGAGGTGCCACGTTACCAGCCCTAGTCATCGTGCTATCAATCGCGCTAGGTATTCCAGAATGGACTCAGCAAATAAGCAACAAAACCACGTCAGTGTCCTTACTTCAAGGAAACATCTCTCAAGATATTAAGTGGAGCCCTGAGTGGCTTGAAAAAACAATGATGACATACCTGGATATGATCGTTCAGGAAAAAAGTGATCTCATCCTTCTACCCGAAACTGCCATTCCGTTACTGGAAAACAATGTTCCGAATTGGTATTGGGATGCATTAAAAAATCATGCAAAAACGAATAATCTGGACATTCTATTGGGCATCCCTGAAAAGTCAGACGAGGGACAATTTTATAATAGTGTCATACAGGTAGGCGGGCAGGATGCGCAACGCTATCGAAAGCACCATCTCGTGCCGTTCGGCGATTACTTTCCAATGCGATCGATCACCGCAGGCGTACTTAATTACCTGAAGATCCCCATGTCAAATTTCTCTCACGGGCCGAACAACCAAGCACCATTTATTTTGGGGAGACAAGTTCTCGGGGTCGACATTTGTTACGAAGATGTTTTTGGCGAGGAAATCATTCGTCAACTGCCCGATGCAACGGTTCTGGCCAACTTTACAAATGATGCGTGGTGGGGCGAATCTCTGGGACCTCAACAGCATCTACAAATTGCCCAAGCAAGATCCATCGAGACTGGTAGAGAGCTATTGCGAGTAACCAACACAGGCGTGACTGCCGTCATCGATCATCGAGGTTATATCGTTACTCAGGCGCCCCAATTTTCAAAAACAGTATTACGTGCTGAAATTCATGGCCGAAAAGGCTCAACGCCATACAGTCGCTGGGGCAATCTTCCATTTGTCATTCTCTGCCTCGTTATACTGACGTTATGCGTTAAATCAACATCAGCTCGGCTAAAAAGTTAAAAAAGGTAAAATGTAGGGACATTATTTGTTGTCACCCACATCCTAGGTTTATAGATGAACTACTTTCAAGATATGATTTTAGAGCTTCAGAAATATTGGAGTTCGAACGGTTGCGCCCTACTACAACCTTATGATCTAGAAGTGGGTGCCGGTACTTTTCATACCGCCACATTCCTCAGGGCTATTGGCCCAGAACCATGGAAAGCGGCTTATGTGCAACCATCTCGCAGACCCAAAGACGGTCGATACGGCGCAAACCCTAATCGACTGCAACATTACTACCAATTTCAAGTTGTTCTCAAACCATCTCCGTCCAACATTCTCGAACTGTACCTGGACTCACTTAAGGCAATTGGGATCAACCCTCTCGAGCACGATATTAGATTTGTTGAGGACGACTGGGAGTCGCCAACGCTTGGGGCTTGGGGCTTAGGGTGGGAGGTTTGGCTTAACGGCATGGAAATTACGCAGTTCACCTATTTTCAAGAAGTTGGCGGCATCAGTTGCAAACCTGTGATGGGGGAGATCACCTACGGGCTTGAAAGGTTAGCTATGTATCTTCAAGCAAAAGATAGCGTTTTCGATCTTGATTGGGCACCAGGAATCACCTATCGAGATGTGTACCACCAAAATGAAGTGGAACAATCGACTTACAACTTTGAAAAAGCGAACATCGACTTACTATTCACCAACTTCTCAGCGTTTGAAAAAGAAGCCACTGCTATGTTTAACGCCCAATTGCCGCTACCTGGGTATGAGCTGGTCATGAAATGCTCCCATGCGTTTAACCTCCTTGATGCTCGAGGTGCAATATCAGTTACTGAAAGAGCAAACTATATTGGACGTGTGCGCAAACTATCGCGGATGGCGGCACAAGCGTATCGAACATCGCGTAAAGCACTCGGGTTTGAGCGAGCATCTGATGACATGATCAAAGCGTTTATGCCTCAAGATGAGGTTGATGAGGTTCTTGATATTCGAAAAAGCAACTCCACCAGGACCTGACAACACATATGGCAACCTTACTCGTAGAATTATTGACTGAGGAGTTACCTCCTAAAGCCCTGAAAAAACTGGGGGTCTCTTTTGGAGCAGTTATCTTTAACGAATTATCAAAGCAAAATCTCGTCTCAGAAAATGCATCCTACGTGACATTCGCCACACCGCGCAGACTAGCAATCCTGATTAATGATGCGCGCGACGTATCCCCTGTTGAAATTGTAAAGTTAAAGCTGATGCCAAAAAAGGTAGGCATCAAAGCAGACGGCACCCCTTCTGAAGCGTTATTAAAAAAACTGGAGTCCCTTGGTCTAGATGCCAGCCACGCAAAAAAGATAGACATACAAACAGATGGGAAAATGGAGTTTGTTTACCTCCATCAAAAAAACGATGGCGTACCACTTTCGGTAGGGCTTCAAAAGGCTATCGACCTGTCCATTACGAAACTACCGATACCGAAAGTCATGACCTACCAACCAAAAGACACACTACAAAGTGTGAACTTTGTGCGCCCCGCTCATCGTTTAGTAGCGCTTCATGGCTCCGATGTGGTTCCGATTAAAGCGCTAGGACTAACCAGCGGAAACAAAACACTCGGACATCGATTTCACTCCGATGGGGACATCACTATCCCAGATGCAAAACTATACGAATCCACTCTGGAAGAGTCAGGCTTCGTCATCCCAGACTACGACAAACGTAGATCAACCATTCGAGATCAACTCAACAAAAAAGCGACAGAACTCAACCTATCACTCCAAGAAGATGACGAACTCTTGGACGAGGTAACTGCACTCGTGGAATTACCCGTGGTTTATCCGGCACAATTTGATAAGGAATTCCTCTCGATTCCGACAGAGTGTCTGGTGCTCACGATGAAGACCAATCAAAAATACTTTCCCCTGTTTGACCAAAACGGAAACTTAGCGGAAAAATTTTTATTAGTCAGCAATATGAAGCTCGAGGACCCCAACAACATTATTCAAGGTAACGAAAAAGTTGTTCGGCCAAGGCTGGCAGATGCCCAGTTCTTCTACCAAGGAGACATTAACACCCCACTCGAGGAGCTATCCAAAAAGTTAAAAAATGTTGTGTATCACAACCAGTTAGGGTCTCAGCTTGATCGAGTTGAACGACTGGTGAGATTATCTCTCAGAATTGCGGAAAAAACCAAAGTGGATGGCGTTAAAGTGTCAAGAGCAGCCCAGCTTTGTAAAGCCGACTTACTTACGGGCATGGTAGGAGAATTCCCGGAGCTTCAAGGCACAATGGGCCGGCACTATGCACTTGCTCAAGGAGAGTCACCTGAGGTCGCTGATGCTCTTGAACAATATTATCGACCAAGGTTCTCCAACGATAGCATTCCCAACAATCCAATCTCTAACACGCTAGCACTGGCGGACAAGCTCGACATTCTTGTGGGGATCTTCGGAATTGGCCTCATACCATCCGGCGAAAAAGATCCATATGCGCTCAGAAGACAAGCTATCGGGGTCATTCGAATTTTGACAGAACAGTCTATTGAGGTAACTCTTAGTGAGCTCGTAAGCTGGGCGGCGCAAAATTTCGCACAAGACCTCAAATTAACAATAGATGAATCCATTATTAAAAACTTCATCATTGAGCGATTTAGAGGGCACCTTAAAGACAAAGGTTTTTCAATAGACAAAGTTGAAGCTATACTTGCCACCGACTCAGAGAGACTTCATCTGGCCCTGCCTCGATTGCACGCGATTGATGCGTTCCTCAAAACAGATGACTCAAGTGCACTAGCCACTGCGAATAAACGTATAAAAAATATTCTGAAAAAGAATAGCCCAAAGGATAATTCTGTAGTCGACACGAACTTATTCACCACACAAGAAGAAGCCTCACTTTACAAAACAATCCAATCCTTATCACCTGTGGTGAAACGAGCTATTGATGACGGCAACTATTCTGATGCACTGCAGAATTTAGCGTCGGCGAGAATTACTGTAGATCTTTTTTTCGAAAAAGTGATGGTGATATCAAATGACGCTAATGAGCGAAACAATAGACTGGCGCTTTTAAATCAACTCTCAGCCTTACTCAACTGTGTTGGTGATTTATCCGAACTATCCATTTAACCAACAAACTAAAATATGAAGCTCGCAATAATCGATAGGGATGGGGTCATTAACTATGACAGTGATCAATACATTAAGACCCCAGCGGAATGGAAACCAATACCGCAGAGCTTAGAAGCTATCGCCCGTTTAAATCATGCGGGCTATCGAGTCGTAGTGGCCACCAACCAATCCGGGGTCGGCAGAGGACTTTTCGACATGTCAACACTCAACGCCATTCATGACAAAATGTATCGTGCGTTAGCTAATGTCGGCGGCCGAATCGATGCCTTGTTTTTTTGTCCTCATATGGATGAGAATAACTGCGACTGTCGCAAACCTAAACCTGGAATGCTTTTAGATATCGCAAAGCGTTTCAACGTCGACCTGAAAAATATTCCTTTCATTGGGGATTCACTTAAAGACCTACAGGCAGCCCAAGCTGTTGGCGCTAAACCTATTTTAGTTCGAACCGGAAAGGGAGAGAAAACGAGCACAGATCAAAGACTACCTAAAGGTACGATACAGTTTGTCGATCTAAATAACGCTGTAAAACATATCATTTCTGAGTAATCGTGATTAATTTAGCTCGGTCGTTGATATTTGAATTATTAAGATTTGTTCTCACCGTAGTCTTTTCAATTATCGCCCTTCTCACATTTCCTCTCTCTCCGATACGGAGATACCAGATCATCACTTTGTGGTCGCACTGCATCACTTTTCTCGCTAAATACATTTGCGGCATTCGGTATCGTGTCCAAGGCTTGGAAAATATTCCAGATAACCCCTGCGTGATCCTCTCAAAACATCAATCCGCTTGGGAAACATTTGCATTTCAAACGATTTTCCCTCCTCAGGTTTGGGTTCTTAAGAAAAGCCTATTGTTCGTTCCGTTTTTTGGTTGGGGGTTGGCGATGATGAATCCCATCGCAATCGACCGAACAAGCGGCCCTAGAGCATTAAAACAAATGCTGACTCAAGGCAAAAACAGACTCAAGAACGGCTGGTATATCATTGTCTTCCCAGAAGGAACTAGAATAGCGCCAGGGCAACGAGGAAAGTATCAAATTGGCGGGGCATGGCTTTCAGCTCGACTTCAATCAGATATCGTGCCGGTTGCTCACAATGCGGGTGAATTCTGGCCAAAAAATGCGTTACTAAAAAAACCAGGGACAATTACTGTGACCATCGGCAAACCTATAAAAACAGCTCATCAATCGCCCACTGACCTGATACAACAGGTAGAGGAGTGGATTGAAACCACAATGCCAAAATCAACTGAATAAACACCATGAGCCAATTACGAACAATAGCTGTAACGATATTTTACTTGTCCCTGCTCTCAAATTGCGGGCAAACTGGGCCTCTCTATCTCCCGGAATCATCAACCTCAGAAGCCGCAGGCGCGCCGCAGAGAGCCGATCAAGGTCATCAACTCGAGAAAAACAATGACAATTAGCCGACAGTCAGGTCATCTATTTATCGAAAAAAAATCGGCCGCCGAGATTGCGAATGAATTTGGGACGCCGTGTTATGTCTATTCGAGACATTCAATTGAAGCCAGCTTCAATCGCTTTAAAAATGCCTTCGCTCACCGCAAAAACTTAATTTGCTATGCGGTTAAAGCCAACTCGAATATCGCGATTATTAATATATTAGCGCGCCTCGGGAGTGGGTTTGATATTGTATCTGGCGGCGAATTAAGCCGAGTTATAGCAGCCGGCGGAGACCCCAGAAAAGTAGTTTTTTCTGGGGTGGGAAAAACCAAAACAGAGATCAATTACGCCCTAAAAAAAGGAATCAAATGTTTCAACATCGAATCTGAGTCAGAGTTGTATCGAATTGCTGCGGTTGCGAAAGCATTAAATAAAGATACAAATGTCAGTTTCAGAGTTAACCCAGATGTAGATGCGAAGACCCATCCCTACATTTCTACGGGGCTGAAAGAAAATAAATTTGGTGTGGATGTAAATGATGCGCCTCGACTCTATCAAATAGCAGTTGAATTGCCACACATCAATCCCACTGGTATTGATTGTCATATTGGATCGCAATTAACTGATATCGCGCCAATGAGGGATGCTGCATTAAAAATGGTCGAGTTAACCGATGCGCTCAGTGCTGAAAACATCCCTATTGAACACATTGACTTTGGAGGGGGCCTCGGAATTCAGTATCAAGATGAGAGTCCAATTGATCAAGAAAATTTCGTGTCGATGTTGCTGGAAATAATGGGTGGACGCGAGCAAGAGATTCTTGTAGAGCCAGGCCGATCTATCGTTGGTAATTCTGGTGTCCTACTCACCACAATTGAATACCTTAAACACGGATCAAATAAGAATTTCATTGTCGTTGACGCTGCAATGAATGATTTGGCTCGACCATCCTTATACAGTGCGTATCATCAGATCGATAACATAGATTTCGAGAATTCAGATCCAGAAAGACTTTACGATATCGTTGGACCGATCTGTGAAACAGGTGATTTTCTTGGGAAAGACCGTAACCTTTCGGTACGCGAAGGAGATGTGCTGGCCATTCACTCCGTTGGCGCGTACGGAATGACTATGAGCTCGAATTACAATACCCGGCCAAGAGCACCCGAATTGCTCATTGATGAGGACCACGCCTATGTGATTCGGGAACGTGAAACAGTGGAAGAGCTTTTCGCAAATGAACGAACTATTCCAAGTCTAGAATAAACTCAAACATTTATCCTTTAGGTGAATTTTTCGTATCAGATGAATACGTTAGAATAGAGTCTAATTTGAACATTTTTCGATTCGCTTAGGCTCCAATAATGATTGTTTACGATTTAGCTTGCGACCAAGAACATAAGTTTGAGGGCTGGTTCTCGTCTCAAGACGATTTTGATAAGCAGGTATCCAACGGACAGCTGTCCTGCCCAACCTGCGGCTCAACAACCATTTCTAAACAGCTCTCTGCCCCTTATCTCAATACGTTGCCCGACCAGAACGCTTCTTCGAAAACCAAACAAAAAGAAATGGCCCTTGCTGGGGTAAACCTACAGCAGCTTCATAATCAGTTCATCGAATACATCGCTAAAAATACTGAAGATGTTGGCCCTCAATTCCCGGATGAGGCAAGAAAGATTTATTATGGAGAATCTGATAACCGATCCATTCGCGGTGAAGCTTCGGTCGAAGTCATGCAAGAATTAAAGGACGAAGGCATTGAAGTGTATGCATTACCACCAGGACCGACTCCTCCAGACAAATTGAACTAGTTGGCTAGCCCTATTATAAAAGGGAGCACCTATCAGACCTCGCTCCCACTTATAATTGCTGTTTTAATAATCTCAACGGCAGCAATACTCGTTCGCGGCGCTCACAACGAAGGGGCTACTTCAAATACCATAGCGTTCCTTCGACTAGCTATAGCATCAATATGTCTGGGTTTGATTTCCTCTAGATCCATCATCAACGGCATCCGATGTTGTGATGCTAAAACGATGTTTAAAAGTGCACTGTCAGGCATTTTTTTAGCTGTCCACTTTATGACGTGGATTGTCTCCCTCGAATATATCTCAGTCGCAAAAAGTACATTTCTTGTGACAACGAGTCCAATTTGGGTCGTGCTACTAAGTTGGATTGTTCTAAAAGAAACAATCAGCAGAAAACAGCTTATTGGGATACTCATTGCAACTGGAAGCGCATTCTTCCTCTTCTCGTTTGCGGAAGAAACGTTAATCAGTCAAGGGCAAAGGTCTATTAAAGGTGAGCTGCTAGCCACTTTAGGCGCGATTTCCGTCGCAGCTTATCTCATCATTGGTCGCATGCTTCGGCAGACTATTGAATTAAAAGTCTACGTTTTTCTGACATATACTTTTGCCACAATAACTTTAGTTTTATATAACCTGTCCAGCATCAAGCAGTTAGCTCCCGATATATCTGGATCAGCTTGGATATATATCTTCTGCTTAGCCCTAGGTCCACAACTCATTGGGCACACAATCCTTAATTGGGGAGTTCGGCGATTCCCTGCAACACTCGTTTCAACAATAGTGCTCGCGGAACCAATAGTGGCATCCGCTCTAGCATGGATCATTCTCAATGAGGCTATAGGACTAAATAGTTTACTGGGGTTTTCAGGCATTATTTTAGGGATTTTCCTAACCACGCGATACTATAAGCGTTAAAAATCCAACCAAGTGCCAATGTGGTTAACGTCTGTCCTTCGAGAGTCTCAGGAACAATCGATATCCCAACAACACAAAGAGCACTGCCGCAAACATTAACGGCTCCCATACATCACGTTTTACCAAAACAAAAAAATGCGCCACGCCTAAAATTGCAATCAGGTAAATGCTCTTATGTAGCTGCCGCCAACGCAGGGCTCCAAGAACCACTTTGGCACGATTAGTTGATGTCAGTGCTAATACGAATAGGCCAACAAAAGCGAAAAAACCAATATAAATAAAAGGGCGTTCAGAGAGATCTAAGGCAATTTCGGTCCAATCAAAAAACTGATCTAAAGCTAACCAAGTTAAAAAATGAATGGACCCGTAAACAAACGTAATGAGTCCAAATGTTCTTCGCAAAGGAAATACAACAGGCAAACTAAAAAGATATCTGATCGGCGTAACGCACAAGGTCAGCAACAGGGAAAAAAGCGTCCACCAACCAGTAAATTGCGAAATAAATTCAATTGGATTGGCTGTTAATTCACCCCTCATAGCCTTCACACAGAGCGTGATCAGCGGAATCGCGCTAAACAACCAGATGATCCGAGTGTCAATCCTCTCTCTTAAGCGTGATGGTCGTGACACAGGGGCTTCGTCCATAGCAAAACGGTGGCGTCAGTAGTGCTTGTTGAGATCTAGATCACGATACAAATCTGCGACCCATTTGGAATACCCATTAAACATTTCTGTATCTCGCTTAAGAAAATCTCCAATCCGTCGCTCCTTTCGTTGGCTCCATCTTGGATGGGAAACGTGAGGGTTTACATTGGAATAAAACCCATACTCGCTGGGACCGGCAAGATTCCACGAGGTGGCTGGCTTGTGTTCTGTCAATTTAATGGTCACGATTGATTTCGCACTTTTAAAACCATATTTCCACGGCACCACAAGCCTCACTGGAGCTCCATTTTGATTCGGCAACATTTCTCCGTATAAACCTAGCGTCAAAAGCGTGAGCGGATTCATAGCCTCATCCAACCGCAAGCCTTCCTTATATGGCCAATCAAGCACCGCAGTCCTTTGTCCTGGCATCTGTTCCGGGTCGTGCAAAGAAATAAACTCTACATAACGAGCATTTCCAGTAGGCTGAACTGCATCTAATAATTTGGACAGCGGAAAACCAATCCAGGGGATCACCATGGACCAGGCCTCGACACACCGCAATCGATAAATACGTTCCTCAAGCGGCGCGAGGCGTAAGAGTTGATCAATATCGAATCTTTGTGGCCGATGAACTTCACCGATAACTTGTATGGTCCACCCTTCTGTCTTCAATCTATGGGCCTGCTCAAAAGGATCTTCTTTCCCCGTACCAAACTCGTAGAAATTATTATACCTAGTGACATCCGAGTAAGTGGTTAGCTCCTCAGCAGTCGAGAATTCGCTTTTTTTTAATTCAAATTCAATCGGGAAATTTTTTCCATCGCGTGGCTTGGCACTTGTGATAGGGACGGCCATCGCCGCCAATGATGCGAAACCACCCTGTATCCATCGTCGTCTAGACTCAAATAGTTTTTTTGGTGTGATTTCGGAAGAGGGAATATCTGATTTAAAAAAATTTTTCATCAATGAATAATAATTTGAGAAAGGAGAATATCTAGGTCAACAGTCTAGATACGAATTTACACCAAGAATACAGTGGCCATTCCAAGAAATATTAGAAAGCCCATGCTGTCGGTGGTGAATGTTAATAACACAGAGGATCCAATAGCTGGATCTCTCCCCATTTTTTGTAAAAATAATGGAACCAACATACCCACCGCAGCACCTACGACAAGATTAAGTAGCATCGCGCTCAACATCACCAGCCCAAGAGCGATATTTCCATAAAGAAGCCATGCAAAAAATCCTGCAACAGAACCCCACAAAAAGCCATTCACAACCGCAATCGCAAGCTCTTTAAGCAAAAGTCCTTTCGCATTACTTTTGTTAATTTCTTCAAAAGCTAATGCTCGAACAATCAACGTGATCGTCTGATTACCTGAGTTACCAGCTATAGCCGCAACAATAGGCATAAGTGTCGCCAAAGCAACCAACTTCTCTATTGAATCCTCAAATAAGCCAATAACACGAGAGGCAAAGAAAGCCGTCCCTAGATTTACTGCGAGCCATAGCCACCTATTTTTGGCGCTCTTCCAAACCGAAGAGAATAAATCCTCATCCCGCAAACCCACTTTACCCAATGATTCCTGCTCAGCGTCCTCTCGGATGTAATCCACGATGTCGGTGATCGTCATCCGACCCACAATACGATTATAGCCATCAACAACAGGAGCAGAGACCAAGTCGTAACGCTCAAACGCGTGAGCGGCGCTCTCCGCATCTCGATCTGGATTGAAACTCACTACATCTGTGGACATGACGTCACACACTTTCGTTTCAGGCGCCGCAACAATCAAATCACTGACTGATAAAACTCCTTTCAACATTTCACGACGATCTACAACAAAAAGTTTGTCTGTATTAGGTGGTAGCTTTTCCAACCGACGTAGATATCTAAGCACCACATCCAGTGACACATCCTCTCGCACGGTCACCATTTCGAAGTCCATTAATGCGCCTACGGTATCTTCGGGATAAGATAACGCGGCCTTAAGTTGTAACCGTTCGGCTTCTGACAAAGAACGAAATACATCAGCAATAACACCCTCAGGAAAATCTGGAGCAAGATCAGCAATTTCATCAGCATCCAGCTGTTCAGTCGCCGCAACAAGCTCGTGATCATCCATATCTGCTATTAGGGTTTCCCTAACGGCACCTGAGGCTTCAAGTAAGACATCGCCGTCGAACTCGGATCGGACGAGCTTCCATACGACCAAGCGCTCATCCAACGGCAGTTGCTCTAGTATTGCCGCGATATCGGCAGGATGCATCGCATCCAGTTTATCCTGCAGCCCGATGAGATTTGGTTCTTGAATAAATCCGTCAACGACATCTTGACGAGGCATCTCCTGATCGCCTAAGAGATTCTCAACGTGTTGATATTTATCCAGACTAGTCTTGATATCTTCCAAAGATCGTTGGACAGCATCGATACTACTTTGGGTATTTTTTTTGTCGGTCTCACTCATAAAACACCCTCAACGAACTTCAAGAATTAGCAAAAGACAAAGCCTAAAAAAATACTACATAGGTGTTAACGCTACAAACGGCAATGACTGACATTGAACTTTCCCACTTTCTAAGTTGGCTTCAAAAAGCTCTAACTCTCCAGATTGAGTCCAATTAAAACCGTAGTAAGCTAACCCTGTGGGTGATTTCAAGTCCTCAACTTCAATGTAGTCACAGGTAGCGCCATCTCCTACCAAAGAAACCTCATAGTAAAAGGGGTTCTGATCAGGGAATGAAGCCTTACCAGCATCCGTAAACGTCCATTTCTTTTTCTGGTCATCAAGATACTCACCACTCAAAACGATGCTGTTGATAATGGGGCCTAACTCTTTCCCTACGCGCTCGTAGGAGGCCCACTTACCATCCATTACGAGAGGCTCTTGAATCTGAAGATTTCGAAATTGACCATCTGAAGATTTTTTACCTTTAAACCACACGTAGACCACATCCTCTGAAGAGGTCGGTGCATTTCTTTCACCCAAAACCAATCGATAAGTATTTGGCTCTTGCCCAGGCTCCACATCAAATACAATCATCAGTGTTGCCTTAATCATATCTGTCGCAAAGTAAGGGTAGGCACGCCCTTCTTTTTTTATTGCGATCAATACCGGTTTGGATTTTTGTTCTGCTTCATGCGGCTGTTTAGTCTGTCTTAACGCTTCGAGATAGGTTTGTTCAAACCAAATGCCCTGAAGGTCATCAATGAAGACACGCTCATTAGCGCTTACGTTCGACATTGATACCATAAAAACACCTGCCGCCAAAATTCGTATCAGCTTCGACTTCGGATATAGGGAATTAAAAATCACGAGTTACACCTCCAAGTATGGTCTTAAATTTTGGGACGAGTTTTCCAAAATTCACTCAACTGCTCAAAAGCATGCCCAAATTGCAGCACACCAAAATCATCTCTAAAACGGCCAACAATCTGAAGCCCAACGGGCAGTCCCGACGACGAAAAACCTGCGGGCACTGATAGTGCAGGATGGCCCGTGGCACTGATGCGGAAACAAGATTTCATCCAGTCAAGGTAGTTTGAAAGGGTGTTCCCATTAATTTCACTGACGTAAGGAAGATCGACATTAAATGGTAAGACCTGTGTTACAGGGCAAATTATAAACTCATATGTGCCCATAAACCGATCAAGTCTCTCAAACATCGTGGTCCTTAGCCGCTCTGCCCGAGCCACATCAGGGCCCGTAAGTGTCTTTCCCTGCTCAATATTCCACACCAGCGTATCTTTAAACTGATCAGGGTGCGCCGTCAAAAGTTCGCCAAGCGCCGACTCCATATGCCAGGCTCTCAACACGTGAAAGACTTCATCCGCTTCAGCCAAATCTGGGTCGACTTCCTCAATGATGCACCCTGTGTTTTCAAGTTGATGAACCGCCACTTCAATGACGCTAAGTACCTCATCATCCACAGGCAAACCGCCCAGCGTTTTGCTCCAGGCGACTCTCACGCCACCAAAATCTCTCTCTAAGCCTTGCTGAAAAATATTCGGGTTCTCTGTCATCGATAAAGGACAACGTCGATCTGGCCCAGCGATGGCGGAGAGCATCAGCGAAACATCAGCAACCGTTCTAGCCATGGGCCCTAAAACAGAGAGCGGAAACCAGGCTGATGGATTTGGCCAAATTGGAACGAGACCCGTCGACGGCCTAAGACCAACGACATTACAAAAACTCGCTGGGTTCCTTAGAGACCCTCCCAAATCCGATCCATCCGCTAGGGGCACAAGACCAGACGCAAGCGCGGCCGCGGCACCGCCACTAGAGCCACCGCACGTTTTTTCTAAATCATATGGATTTCGAGTGACGCCAAAAACCTTATTGAAAGTTTGGCTGCCTGCACCAAACTCCGGGGTATTAGTTTTCCCCACGGTGACGGCACCGGATTGCCGCAGCCGCTCAACAATCAACGCATCGTGGTCGGGGATGAAATCCTCAAACAAAGGAGATCCAAAAGTCGTCCGGATTCCTTTAGTTACAGTTAAATCTTTATGTGCAACGGGCAGCCCTTCCAACAACCCCAATGGGGCCTTTCTCATGATCCGCTGATCGATATTGCTGGCCGTAACTCTTGCTTGCTCCTCGTCCAACGTGACAATGGCATTAATTTTTGAATTAACTTTTACAATTTGGTCCATATGACAATCAAGCAACTCTGTCGCGGAAATCTTTCGCTGACGCACCAAGTCGAGCATGGTGTGGGCGGGAAGAAAACAAACATCTGATTTATTCATGCGTTTATCAAAACATCAATTAAAGTTAATGATGGAATCCTGCAGGATTCATGATTTGAGCCGATAAGCCAGTTTGTACATCACTGTCAAATACAGGATTGTTACCTAGAAATTGTATGCCGAGCGCTTCAAATGTAGCCGCATAATTAGGAAATTTTGCAGCTATGATTTCTTTCTCTTTTCGACGCACGAACAGATCATCGCTCAGTAATGAATCAAGGTCACTTAATAATTGATCCCCAGAGATACTACGGATTTCATCATAACAGCAACCATGATATTTCATCAGCACATCCAGCAAAGTAACCTCTCCCTGAGACCGGCTCCTCAACTCCACGTCGATGCGAAAAAAATACGCTGCGCCACCCCAGTACACATGAAGGTACGTCCCCCTCTTGGACAGACGGGCCATGGATTCAGCAACTGTAAATCCTCGCCCGGCTTTCACGCCTAAAGCAAAACCCCGGAACAACCTTGACCAAGACTCTGCTGAGCTTATGACCCCACTTTTAACCATCGCAAGATGCTGAAGATAAGTCGGCAACCCCTCGATGATCCAATAATCACTAGAGTCAATGTGCGGGAACAAAAAATGTGACATCTCATGAGGAAGACTCCAGTCCCACAGGAGCTGCTCTAAGTTTGAGTCTCGCTTAACAAAAAGATGAATCCCCGCACCTCCGCCACGCGTAACATAAGCCCAGGGAACAACAGAATTACCTCGATCACTAGGGCTAACGATAACCTGCACTTGGGATCTAGGGAAAAAACCAATAAGCTCGGAAACTCCTTGCGCTGATCGCGTCACCCAGTGAATCAAGTCCTCTCGATTGACACGATCAAACTCACCCAGAATGCTGACCTCAAAAACGCTCCCATCAACCTCAATGATGTTGGGTGTTCGGTTTGTCAACGCCACGACACCCTCCCACGCAACAGGAGTATTCGCGCCAACGAAACGTGTCTTCCCTAATCGCCGCCATGGGGTGGAAACAAAAATGTCATCAGGCACCCGGAAATCAATCCCGAATGTCTCGTGGTTGGCATTCGACTTAGGCCTTATTAACCAATCACCGATTGAGGTGAGCATGTTTCGCTCCTCTATTAACCTCGTTTCGGCGCCACCGCGCTGCTCGCCCTGATCCCTTGGTTCGAGTAACACATCGTAGAAAACGCATCGGGCGGCGTTATTTAAGGGGATCGCGACTACGTCAACGTTCAACACAAGTACTTCACCTGTATCAAGCCTCACATTTTTCACAAATGATCCGGAGGCATCATTCGCATATAAGAACGAAGGGATGCTGCCGGTAAAACAAGCCGACACCTCAATTGCTCGGAGATCATTTCCAATAACTACTTGATAATTAAGAAGTGGGCCTTCAGTTTCTGCGAACGCAATTAACGGAAAAAAAAGCACCAAATAAAATATTTTTTTCATTGTTTAAACGCGAGACTGCCGATATCGAATGGATGCGAAACCTAAGTTACCACATTGGTACGTTAGCCTTATCCAAGACATTAAAGAGTAATAAAACACTCTGGGGATTGTCTGCAAGTTAATCTCAATAACCTTTATTGGTTCGGGATAAACATGATTGTATCTCGGAGGGCCCGGTGGTCAGCGTCATCCGTCAACATCACATCACCTTCGTTTACAACCAAACCAAGCGATTGGAATGTATCAGCCATATCGGGAAACTCATTAGCATTCACATACCGATTCATCAGCGGTACAAATAAGGGGTAACCATATAACTCATCAAAAATTGAAAGTACCTCGAGCGCGGTCCAAGCTCGCGTTCTATCCATACAACAAAGATTAAATTCTTGAATAACTCGGTCAAGTGACCAGACCCCGTTTGACTGCTTTATCAATTCCACATCTGCGATCAACATCATCGCCGCCCCCCCCCAATAAACCTGCATGAAAGGCTCTCCCTGGTACATCTTTTGAGTCGCCTCGAACAAAGTCAAACCCCTTGCCTCCGCCTCGCGACTTCCTCTGCGAAAACCATACAGAAGATTCGACCAAGCCTTCTGTGGACTGAGCAGTCCTTTGCGCGCTCGGACAACATATTGATAATAACTCGCAAAGCCTTCATAAAACCAAGCATCATCTGGCGAAATAAAAGGTAGGAACAAATGCGATAACTCATGTGTGACAGTCCAATCATCGTAAAACTCTTGCATGTCTCTCCGCTGATTTATCATTAAATGCAGTGTTGGACTCCCACCCCGCGTCACATAGGCTACCGGGACAGGCTGCCTTGCCCTAGCATTAGGAAATATGAACACTTGAACATTTGAAAACGAAATCTCGCCGAGCGCGGATTGCACGTGCGCCGCTTCTTGAGTGATCCATTCAGCCAATGCCTCAGCATCAGGTGTTGGCGAGCCATCTAAAATAGAGATATCGAACTGCGTTCCATTAACGATCACTTCTTTTTTAAAAAAATGACCAAGGACAATCCAAGACGGCCAATCGAAAGGCGTTGCAGGCACCTCTAACACACCTTCACTTTCCGTGAGGCTCCAAGGAGTCGAAAGAGAATAGTCAACTGGTAAGTTAAACTCCACGAAGACCTGACGGTTGTGTGGAATAATCTCAGGACGCCAAAACCAAAGCCCATTAGATACAGCAGTTGCGTCTATTGATTTGTAGACCTTTGGCCCCGTCATGTCATGTCGCTGCACCCCCCTTGAGATATCCACTTGATAGTGAATACAAGCCCCCTCAGAAAGCCCAGCCGTAGGGATAAAACCAGATAAAGTTATCGGGTCACCCGACTCATCCCAAGCGCCAATTAAGGCGACAGATGCATCTAGAGACTCGGCAACCAACTTTTCTGGCGCCTGACCTTTGAAACAAAGGTCTACGGTCAGTTTTTTCAAATCAAGCTCTGCTGAAACCTGATAGTGGTAGTCAGCTCGAGCATCAACGGTGCACATTAACCCAAGCCAGATCAAACAAAATTTAACACTTTGGGATTTTTTTAATGCAGCAATAAGCACCGAAGCTCCTAAATTATGATTACCGTACGATTAAATATAAATAGCCATAGGAGGAATCGTTAACTGAAAAGTTCCTAACCATACGTGGCATACCTTGCCCAAGACAACATTACTTCAGCTAAGCCTTGATAACAAACCTACGTCTTTATCGAGAATTTTTTTAAATACGGCAGCACATCTGGTGCAAACGCTTCATGCTGACAAAGCGTACGAAAATGATTTGTGATGAGTGGATAACGCTCATCGATAACATGGCCAGCAATAGGCTCCAACCCGAGGTCACGCAGCGTATTCTCGTGGCTGCGCTCCTGCAAAAATAAGGCCAACTCCGAGACCACGCAAATATCAGCAATACTCAGAGAATTACCCACCAAACATGAACGACTTGGTGACAAGGCGCGATCTAGCCCACCCAAATAGGTGTGGAGTGCCGCGTCTGCAGATTCATAAATATCCTTGTTAACGTTTCCGGCAAGCAACGCTAACAAATATATTTGCGCATCACGCGCAAATACTAAACTGGCGTCGAGAAAACTATCTATTCGCGAAGCAGAATACGCATCCTCGCCATAAAGAGGGCAAGCTGCCGCGCCAAGCCTCGCAACTGCTCGCATAATACTGTTGGACTCAAATATACCAATCGAACCATCGGGGCTAAACGCTGCAGGCACAGTCCCAAAAGGATTGGCGACAAGGAAGCTGTCGGTTTTATAAAGCTGCTTACCGCCAAAACCCATACGTGATTGCCGAGAAAATGCAGCGATACCCGGGCGCTCACCTTCATCAATCGGATGTGCGTCAAAATCCCAGAGCCATTCCGAAAGATCCTGCGGTTCGCTCCCACGAACATCAATCGTTATCCCACACAATCGTGCCGTAATGGTTGCCTTCCAAATTCTAGGATTCGGAAGATAAGAAAAAATACGAAGATCCATTTAGATATTAAACCTTAAATAGCGCCTCGGGATTAAAGTCGCAACTGTTAGATACGCCTAAGAGGAAGCCCCTTTATTGGGATTAATCAGGTACTTTGCCCCAGTGGATCTTTTACTATAACCCTTGATTGCTTCCAATTGCAGCGCTTCAGACAGAGAGACCTCATGAGAGTAGCCACTGGCAAATGTGGTCTTTAATTCGCTCACAACGCGCTGGAGCAACCGCTCCTTCTCAATCGGACCAATCTTCGCCAAAAAGTTAAAGAGCAACCACCCTCCCATTCCCCAAGAGAACCCGAAATTACGAACTATTTCAGTTTGAGAAGTATTCAACATGCCGTAGATATAAACCTGCTTGTGAGTCGTCGATCCATACCGGCTATATTCTTTAGGATCTCGATTTAAAGCCGCCTCCATACAGGTTAAAATTTGACCAGCCAACTTACCGCCACCGATGGGATCAAAAGCGATGGTCGCGTTGGTAGCCGCAATCGCGTCTGTGAGCTCCGCCAAAAAATCTGTAGATTCAGTATTACAAACAAACTTCGCACCTTGCGCTTTTAGTAAATCAACTTGCTCCTGCTTTCGCACGATGTTCACTAAATGAATTTCATCTTTAATGCAGATGCGGTTCAGCATTAATCCCAAGTTTGATGCTGCAGCAGCGTGCACTATTGCCTTATGTCCCTCGCGGTGCGTCGTTTCAACCATGCCCAACACCGTCATCGGGTTCACGAAGCAACTTGCACCTTCCGCAGGTGTGGCATCATCAGGCAGCTGTAAGCAGTCTTCAACATTGATGCAGCGATACTGCGCGTACATGGCGCCGCCAAGCATGGCAACTTTTTTACCCAAAAGGTTTTGCGCCGAGGCCGAACTGCCCGCCCTAACAACCACTCCAGCGCCCTCATTGCCAACGGGCATCGGTTTCCCCAACCTCCCAGCCATGGCCTTCATGGCTTTTCCCGGGACCTGTGCGCGGACAACCTGACTCTCAGCACTGCCTGATGCAACCGCAGTAGACATATCAGCCGCGCCAAAGAGTAAACCCAAATCAGAGGGGTTAATAGGAGTGGCCTCAATACGCACCAGTACCTCGTCCGCAGCAGGCTCAGGAACCTCGACATCAGCCAATGATATTTCGAGTTCACCTCCGTCACGAATTAACGATTGTAATTGCAACGCGGTGGATGGAATTAGAGCGGTCATAATATTCCTAACAATTCAGTGGAGAAAATAAAGTAAAATTTACGCGGACTAAAAGATAATCGAGTGAAAGTCTATCATGGACGCCAAGCCCCAAATCGCAAGGCTGCAACAACGAACAGACCATAGAAGATCATGGCACCAGCAACCAACCATAAAACATCATTTGGTGTCGTAATGAACCCGAAATCAAACCACAGCAAACCAGTCGCCACAATCAGCATCCGCAATAAGGCGCCCACTACAGGCCACCCCAAGGTATCCAATCCTTGGCTAGCAAAATACAGGCCCAAACCAGCGGCAAAAAATCCATAAAAAGGCCCTAGAATCTGTAACGTGGCACTGCAGTGCGCAACGACTTCCTCGGCACTACCAAGACCACCACACCACCAATTAGCATTCAATGCGATAGTGAGACCGATCGCGCCAACAATTACAATATTGGCAAGAGTTCCTCGCCATGCTATTTCGATAGCTCTCGCTCTCTGCCCTGCCCCAGCATATGCGCCCACAATCGCTATTAAAGCACTACCAATACCAAAAATGATGGGCACCATCACCAACTCCAAACGCACAGCCAAACCATAACCAGCAAGCCATTCGACCCCAAACCGCCCAAGAAGTCCGGTTGCGATAAGTGAGTAGACAATAGTTGCCGTCGATTGCGTACCTGCGAGCAAGCCGGAGCGCAACAAAGCACCAACGATAGACCAGTCAATTCCATATCCAATAAAACGAATCGGCTGCCCAGGCCACAGAATTAAAATCAACACCGTCACGATACCAATACCGTATGCAATTAAGAGTACATACGCCGCCGCACTCATCGTGTCATTTACACCTGTAAATGCCACCCCACCTGGAATCAGCCAAACGCCCAAAAACGAATAAACAATGACAACTGAAGCCGTCGCTAACGCGGCTCGGGTCATCGCTCCAGCACCGCGTAACACCGAACACAACATGTTGAACAACCAGACTAGCGGCATCCCGAAAAAAACAATTCGCGCATACTCATTAGCCGCCATGAGCACGTCGTCACGAGCTCCTACCCAATAAAAAAATATGGGGCCAAAAGCGGTAACGAGTGTCCCCATCACTGCCCCCCCAACTAAGGCAATAAGAATGGCACTACGTAGAATCGACTGGGCACGCATTAAATCATTTGCGCCTAACGCGCGCGCCACCGCGCCACTAGTAGCCCCACCGATAGCTCCAGCCGAGAGCATGTGCCCCAACATAATCAAAGGAAAAACCGTTGCTACAGCCGCGAGGGCCAAAGTTCCCGCTCGACTAAGAAATATAGCCTCTACAACGATCAATGCCATTTGAAGCATCGAGCCAATAATTCCTGGAACAGCCAACCGCGTCAAAGTCGGCAGTAGCGGCGCACCTACCAATGGAGAGCCCACTAATGCCTCCTTCCTGGGCCTCTTGTAACCCCTCTATCCAAAACTGTGTGCCAATCCGGTTTTTACGATTTTGGAACTGGATTGTATGGATACAAACTCTGCGCAGCGTCGAGTCGGCCAAGCTGCGCGCCACCAAGCCATAACTGAATGATCTTACTGTCGCGAAGATACTTCTCAATCGGCGCTTGCGTGCTGTAACCATAAGACCCCATGAGTTCCATTGCTTTTGCACAAACCGTTTCGGTTACGTCACACGCATAAACCTTTGCGGCACTTGCCTTACCCAACAGATAATCTTCATTGACTCCGCCATAAGCCTTTCGATTATCAAACATCTTAGCAACACTCATGTAATAGGCTCGGGCACTCTCAATCCCGATAGCCATATCAGCTATCATTGCCCCTTGAAGTGAATGGTTACGAACCGGCTTACCTCCGTAAGAACGGGTTGCAGTATACTCAATGACCTCCTCTAATACTGCTTGAGCGCATCCCAAACTCATCGGGGCACTCGTGAGCCTCCCCCAAGCGATATTTCCGCGGAACAATTGCCAATCAACCCCAGGACCGCCGGCTCGATACTGAATTGGCACTCGAACATCATCAAAATAAATAGCCGCATTAACGTCGGTCACACGCATACCCATCTTAGGCTCGGGCTTACCAAAGCTCAGCCCAGGAGTATCTTTAGGTACATATATAAGCGCCAAACTATCTTCATCATTATCCTCTTCAGTGGTACAAACCACGCAGTACAAGTCAGCCACACCAGCGGCACTTGGCCAAATTTTTTCACCCTTGATCACCCATTCATCACCGTCGCGGCGAGCTCGCGTGCGAATAGTCCTTGCCCGTTCAGCGACATCCTCAACGTTGCAACCTCCAGCAGGTTCCGTGATGGCCATGCAACCGACGCGGGGAGTATCGGTAGCAAACATAGGAATAAATTTATCCATGAGGAATTCGTTTCGCGCGCCCATAGCCGCAGCTAGAGACCACGGCGTCAGCAAACTATGTAACGACAACCCAGCGTCACCTCTTGAAATCTCTTCGGTGATGGCGCACACAGTAACCGCAGATCGAATGCCCAACCCACCATATCGTTCAGCGAAACCACGACGTTGAATCCCGAGCTCAACCAAACCTCGATTGACTTTTTCAAAAACCGAATAGTCTTCATCTAAGGCGGAACGAACAGGCATAACCTCTTTGTCTATATATTTTCTTACTGCTTCCACAAACATTAGGTCTTCTTGCGCCGTCAAAAATTCACCATACCGCTTCATATGCACTTTTCCTTGTAATTGATTTGTAGCTGATCCCGAAGAATACGTTCTGCTTAAGATAACATTAGCATAAGTTGTTCGCCACGAAACGGGGCAAGCACTAAGCACTAAGAAAACTGCGCTATTATGGTTGCATAACAACATTTACTTCCTTCGCACACAATTACTAATAAAAAACCAAATGGAATTCACTCATGGCCTCTCCTATTGACTCTATTCAATTCAAACATGGACCTAAAATTAAAAATCGTTTTTTTCTTGCCCCATTGACAAATCAACAAAGTCTTGAAGATGGAACGCTAAGCGAAGACGAATATAAATGGCTCACCATGCGAGCTCAAGGCGGTTTTGGTATGACCATGACCTGCGCATCCCATGTTCAAGAAATTGGGAAAGGGTTCCCGGGACAACTTGGCATATGGTCAGACAGTCACATTGAAGGACTCACTCGTCTTGCTGATGGGATTAAACAAGCAGATAGCGTCGCTATCGTGCAACTGCATCATGCTGGATTGCGCACAACGAAGGCGATTGTTGGAGACACACCGGTAACCGCTTTCGATCACGCAGAGAGCGGAGCTCGTGGACTCACAAACTCAGAGGTAAAAAAACTTATTGAAGACTTTATAACGGGTGCTAAACGAGCCGAAAAAGCTGGTTTTGATGGTGTAGAACTGCACGGTGCACACAGTTATATTTTATGCAACTTCTTAAGTGCTGAAATTAACCAACGCGAAGACGAATATGGTGGCTCTTTTGAAAATCGCGGGAGGATTCTATCTGAAATCATTGACGGCATTAAAAGCGCGTGTCACCGCGAATTCATACTAGGAGTAAGGCTTAGCGCGGAAAAGTTTGGCATGCGAACGGCGGACTCAGTTGAAACCGCTCGAAAATTAATGAATGATGACGTGATTGATTTCTTAGACATGTCACTTTGGGACGTTTTTAAGGTCGCTGAAGACGATCAATTCGCAGGACAATCACTGCTGAGTCTTTTTACGGACCTAGAGCGAAAAAATGTTCAACTCGGAGTTGCGGGAAAAATTCGAACGCCACAGGATGCAGAGGCAGCAATGAACGCCGGAGTTGATTGGGTCATGCTGGGTCGAGCAGCGATGCTCGAGTGCGACTTTCCCAACAAATACGTTAACGACCGCAATTTCAAACCAGTCGAAATGCCTGTGCCAAGTAGTTACTTAGCGGCACAAGGCCTATCTGATAAGTTTCAAGTTTATGTTAGAGGAAGATGGCCAGAGTTTTTTGCTGACTGAAGAGTCCCGTTAAAAAGTCTCTATTGCGATCATTTACAATGTGCGAAAAATTGCGTGGCGGACTTTTTTAAGCTAAAAATGATTAACCATCTGACTTGCGTAATGCCTCAATCTCCTGCTCCAAGTTGCGCAGCGTATCTTGTGTTCGCCTTAAAACCTCGACTTGAGCGTCGAACTCTTCCCTTGTAACTAAGTTGTGACTTGCGAACCACCCGGACAAGACCGCACGCACATTTCTTTGCACATCTTGAATTGGACTATTTTTCACTAAATTATTGATTTTATTCATTAATTCATCTAACACTTTCTTGTCTACCATCTGGATAACCCTCAACTTAGCTTTAATCAGTTACTTGATGAAGCCAATTGTAAATCCTACGCCGTCATACGTCTTTAAATATCCCGTTTAGTCCCACCTCAACGGCACCCCTCTAACATCTACTGAGACAGCGCACCACAACTGTCCGCATGGTAAAAATATGCACTATATTGGTGCATTTACGCGCGTCTTCATAGCTACAGATTTAAAAAATTCATATCTATCAATATCATATGTAAGTTGGCACGAAAAATGCTTAATCAATGGGTAAGGGCTGCCTTCCGACGGTAAAAATGTTGGTTTGCAGAGTTTTTAGTCGTCCATTATGGGCATTCGTTACATGGAGCAACCATGAAATTAATAAGCGCAATCATCAAGCCCTTCAAGCTTGACGAAGTCCGCGAAGCACTCTCAGCAATTGGAGTGCAAGGGATTACCGTCACAGAAGTTAAGGGCTTTGGAAGGCAAAAAGGGCATACCGAACTCTATCGTGGAGCCGAATATGTCGTTGATTTTTTGCCAAAAGTTAAGGTCGAAGCCGCAATCAGCGACGACATTCTTGATCAAGCGTTAGAAGCCATTGAAAAGTCAGCTAATACCGGAAAAATCGGTGATGGAAAAATTTTCGTCTTTGATCTCGAACAAGCGATACGCATCCGAACCGGGGAAACCGGCACGGAAGCAATTTAAGCCTAAGAAAGGAAACGCACAATGCTTAAGAAACTATTGTTTTGGGCTACAACTCTGGGGCTTACAACGGCCGCAGGACCAAGTTTTGCAGAAGATACCCTCAGCGCTGGCGACACAAGCTGGATGATTGTGGCAACGGTGCTGGTTATTATGATGTCAATACCTGGCCTTGCTCTGTTTTATGGAGGACTCGTTCGAACTAAAAACATGCTGTCAGTTTTGATGCAGGTTTTTGCAATTGTCGCTCTGATGTCAATTTTATGGGCCATCGCAGGCTACAGCCTAGCATTTACGGAAGGTCCGTTTAACAGCATTATCGGCGGCTTCGACAAACTCTTTTTAGCCGGGATCACCCCTGACACACTCAGCGGGACCATTCCAGAGTACGTGTTTGTGACATTCCAACTTACATTTGCCTGCATTACACCCGCACTGATTATTGGTGCGTTCGCAGAGCGTATTAAGTTCTCAGCCGTTCTTTGGTTTTCCGCACTTTGGCTCTTCGTGAGCTACATCCCAATTTGCCACATGGTATGGGGCGGTGGATACCTCGGATCTAAAGGGGCACTTGACTTTGCTGGAGGTACTGTAGTTCACATTAACGCGGCTATTGCTGGCCTGGTTATCTGTCTGGTGCTCGGCAAGCGTTTGGGGTACGGCAAAGAAGCTATGCCTCCACACAATCTTCCATTCACCATGGTCGGAGCCGCGCTGCTCTGGGTTGGTTGGTTTGGATTCAACGTTGGTAGTGAATTAGCTGCAGACGGTACGGCTGGATTAGTACTCCTTACCACTCAATTATGTGCAGCTGCCTCAGTACTGGGATGGCTATTCATTGAATGGATCACCAGAGGCAAGCCGACTATGTTAGGCGGAGCTTCGGGCGCAGTTGCTGGTCTCGTTGCCATCACTCCGGCGTGTGCATTCGTTGGGCCGATGGGCGCAATCGTCTTAGGTCTCATCACCGGTGTCGTTTGTTTCTTCGCTTGTACCAAGATCAAATCCGCATTCGGTTATGACGATTCATTGGATGTCTTCGGCGTACACGGCATTGGAGGAATCATCGGTGCTATTGGCGCAGGCATTTTGTGCGCACCAGAGTTTGGCGGAGTCGGCTACGGAGAGGGCGTCACTATGGGCTCTCAGGTAGCAATTCAAGTCGAAGGCGTGGTAATTACGATCCTTTGGAGTGGTATTGCCAGCTTTATCCTTATTAAGATCATCGACGCCGTAATCGGTATCCGGCCTACAGAGGACGCAGAGCGTGAGGGGTTAGATGCAACCTCACACGGGGAAGCCGCTTATCACAATTAAAAACTTTTAAAGTTTCATCTCCCCTTTTTGGGCGCCTTGATGGCGCCCTTTTTTTATGAAAACCATAAAGTATATGTCTTCAACGGTCTGTTAGAATCTTAGGCAATAATCAGGGCAACACTCAATAAATAATCATTTCAAATGAAAGCCTTAGGTATCCAGTGAATTTACTTTTCGTACTTGACCCATTAGAGACACTCAAAATTGAGAAAGATACGTCTTACGTAATGATGCGGGAAGCTCAGCGCCGCGGACATCAAATATGGGTGACGACGCAACGTGGCATTCGAAGTGCTGCGGGAAGAGTCACGGTCAGAGCACAACAGTTACTGCTGACTGAAATACCCAACGCTTGGTATAAGGTCGTCGCGTCACAAGATTTATTTTCCTCCAATATTGATGGCGTCCTCATGCGGAAGGATCCGCCATTCGACATGGAATACATTTACACTACATATTTACTTGAGACCCTTGAACAAGAGGGGTGCCGAGTATTCAATAGTCCCCAAAGCATTCGGGACTTCAATGAAAAACTCTCCATCACAAAATATCCACAATTCATCTCACCCACTTTAGTGACCGCAGATGTGGCTGTGATACACGACTTCATTGCGGCACAAAATGAAGTTGTATTGAAACCCCTTGACGGCATGGGCGGATCATCTGTGTTTCGCTCAAGACCCAACGATCCGAATTTAGGAGTGATTATTGAAACACTCACCCAACTAGGGCAACGGACAATTATGGTCCAAAAATTTATTCCTGAAATCAGCGATGGGGACAAAAGAGTGTTGCTCATCGACGGAGAGCCCGTACCGTACTCTCTCGCGCGAATACCTCAAGGGGCAGATCACCGCGGGAATTTAGCAGCAGGTGGGCGCGGCGTAGCGATGCCACTCACAGACCGAGAAAAAGAAATAGCAACGGCACTGGGTCACGAATTGTCAGGGCGAGGATTGCTGTTGGTTGGGCTCGATATTATTGGTGGTTATCTCACAGAGATCAATGTCACTAGCCCGACCTGCATGCGTGAAATACAAGATCAGACAGGTTGTGATGTTCCAGGTATATTCATCGATGCGTTAGAAAAACATATTTCGTAAAAAGTATGGATAGAAAGATCAAAAGTATGGTTGGCATTTTATTAATCACACATGGATCTCTTGGCCGAAGTCTTATCGACTGCGCCAAACACGTCATAGGAGACTCATTTAAAAATGTAGCCGCAATTGGCATTGATGGGAACGGCTCGATGGAAAGCATGTCGAACAGAGCGATTAAAGCAATATCAAAAGTAGACGACGGCTCAGGGGTTCTGGTACTCACCGACATGTACGGCGGAAGCCCAAGCAATATAACGAAAAAACTACTCCAAACAAACAATATTTACGGCATCTCAGGCGTTAATCTTCCAATGTTGATTCGTGTTTTGACCTATCGTGAAAAAGATTTGAAAACCCTCGTTAAAAAAGCCCTCTCTGGTGGCAGTGAGGGAGTCATGCAGATACCGTTGAAATAATAGAGGCCCCCATATGCTTAGTGAAAAAATAGAGATTCTTAATCGGTTAGGGCTGCATGCTAGGGCGTCGGCAAAGTTGACACAGCTCGCCGGCCAATATCAATCAGAAATTTGGCTCAGTCGCGATGGTAAACGTGTCAACGCAAAAAGCATTATGGGCGTAATGATGCTGGCGGCAGCAAAAGGCGTCCTCCTCGATGTGGAGGTCGACGGCTCAGACGAAGAAGAAGCCATGACGGCAATCAAAAATCTAGTCTTAGATTTTTTCGGTGAGGGGCAGTAAATTGAAAAAAGACATCATACGGATTCAGCCCTCAGACAAAAAGTATAGGTGTGATAGGTGAGTTTTACGATGCATGGCACTGGGGTGTCGGGCGGCATCGCAATCGGACGTGCGCAACTTGCATCTCATGCGCTTTTAGAGGTCGCTCATTACAGTATTCCAGCAAACAAAATAAGAAATGAAAAATCTCGATTCGATCGAGCCATTAAAAGTGTTAGTAAAGAACTAAAAAATCTAAAAAAACAAATAACCTCTGATATCCCAGAAGCCGAGTTTGAGGTTTTTGTTAATTTGCACAGAATGATCCTTGAGGACTCAACCGTCTCAGAGGCACCAAAAAATATCATTGAGTCGATGGGCTGTAATGCGGAATGGGCCCTCAAAGTACAACTCGACCATTTGCTTGAACAATTCTCCAAAATTGAGAACACTTATCTGCGCCAAAGGGAAGCAGATGTGCGTCAAGTTGCAGAAAGAATACTTAAGGCTTTGCTTGGACGGCCTGGAGACAGCCCAACAAAAAACATTGAAGAAAACACCATAATTGTTGCCCACGATTTATCCCCCACTGACGTCGTGCTTTTCAAGCAACACAAATTTGCAGGCTTCATTACTGACTTAGGTGGTGCCACATCGCACACGACAATTGTCGCCCGAAGTCTCAACATTCCATCTGTGGTCGCCCTGCATCAAGCCAGAACTCTAATTCGAGAAAATGAAATAATAATCGTAGATGGGACGGCCGGACTTATCATCGTTGACCCCGACGAGGTGATACTGAGCGAATATGAAGTTCTCCAAAAACAATGGTTACTAGGGCAGCAAAAACTTAAACGACTACGACGTAACCGGGCAACCACAATTGATGGTGCTGACATTGAGCTAAATGCAAATATAGAGCTACCTGAAGATGTCGCATCTGCGAAAGAAAATGGCGCGACTGGTGTCGGCTTATTCAGAACAGAATTCTTGTTTTTAAACCGTGGCGACCTCCCATCAGAAGACGAGCAATTTGAGGCTTACAGACAGGTTGTTCGCAACATGAAAAGTTCTTGCATAACGATTAGAACATTTGACTTAGGCGCCGACAAACAACCCGAAGGGTATACGCGGGTCGCGCCCAATCCGGCACTGGGGCAACGCGCCATTAGACTCTGCCTCGCGGAGCCTCAGTTATTTCACCAGCAACTAAGGGCCATACTCAGAGCATCTAACTACGGGAAAATTAGAATCTTAATTCCAATGCTCTCGAACGTTCACGAAATCGACCAAGCATTGCATCTAATTGCAGAAGCAAAGGAATCTCTCGACATTGGAGGCATCGCATATGACCGAAAAATAGAGATCGGAGGAATGATTGAGGTACCAGCCGCGGCACTGTCAATAAAGGCCTTTCTTAAAAAACTTGATTTCATATCGATTGGCACTAACGACTTAATTCAATATACATTAGCCATAGACCGCACTGATGACGCCGTAGCTCACCTCTATGACCCCATGCATCCAGCAATACTTCATCTACTATCACACATCATTTCAGCCGCAAATCGAGCGAATAAATCAGTGGCCGTTTGTGGGGAGATCGCTGGAGACCCGTTGATCACACGCTTGCTATTAGGGATGGGTTTACGCACATTCTCAATGCATCCGGCTCATCTTTTGACGGTCAAACAAAAAATACTTACCTCAGATTTGAGAGAAGCAACCGCCATCACAAAAAAAATTCTACGGGCTCAACATCCCGACCGGATTGAGTATCTAGTTCGTAACCTTAACGCAAAATTTTAATCAGCCCTATGGAAGTTGACTCAACTGACTTACGCAATCATCTCAAGAGGGGCTTAAACACGCTATATATTGTGCATGGCGATGAGATGCTGCTTAATCTAGAAGCGGCTGATTCAATCCGAAGCGCAGCAAAATCCAACGGTTTTGAGGATCGTACCGTTCTCATAGCTGAAAATAGATTTGATTGGTCTAAATTAAAAGAACAGTCTCAATCTGTCTCATTATTCTCTTCAAATAAAATTATCGATTTACGCATCCCATCAGGCAAACCGGGGAAATTAGGTAGCGACGCACTTCAATCCTTCGCGCAACGCCTGCCTGAAAACACAGTCACGCTGATCACTCTACCAGCACTTGATCGGAGTGGTCGCTCATCCAAATGGTTCTCCGAATTGGGGAAGGTCGGAATCTCAGTTGAGGTTAAAAAAGTCTATAGAGAACAGCTCCCTCGCTGGATCACGCATCGACTAAAGCTTCAAAATCAAACACTAGAGCAGAGCGCCCTACAACTGATAGCGGAACGCGTTGAAGGAAATCTTATCGCGGCTCATCAGGAAATACTCAAATTGGGATTGTTGCTGCCTGAAGGCCACCTTTCGGAAGAAGACGTCAGGAATGCCGTTGTAGACGTGGCTCGATTTGATCCGTTCGACCTAGGTCCCGCCATCCTGAATGGGGATAAAACACTTTTAATAAGAATCCTACGCGGCCTAGAAAAAGAAGGTTTAGCTCCTCCACTCGTCTTATGGATCATCGCAGAAGAAGCAAAAATTTTACTTCGCGTCAAGCGGGCATTGGGAGAGGGGCTCAACATGCGCTCAGCATGCGCCGATGCCGGAGCTTGGGGGCTGAGGCAAAAACTTATTCCAAACATAGTCCATAAACTCACACACGAGATGCTTCGAAATGCGGTCATTAAAGCGTCAGAGATAGATAAACAGATAAAAGGGTTGCAGCCTGGTAATTCATGGGCCAGTTTTTTAGCGCTCGGGCTTTCGATAATACCGTCTAGGACTTAATGGGAAGTTCCATTTGCCTGTAAAATGGCCGTGTAAAACTAAATAGTTAGTTATGAACTCAAGCCACCACATGATCACCTTAGGCGAAACGGCTCGAAAAGCGAGCCGAGTTATTGCCGCAGCAGACACGCAGACCAAAGACGCTGCGCTCATCGCTATTGCAGGCGAGCTTATCGCAAAGCAATCAGATATTCTCGCAGCAAACCAAATAGATGTTCAGGAAGCAATCCAAAATGGCCTCACCGATGCCTTGATTGATCGGCTAACCCTATCGAGCGAAACCATAGCGAATATGGCCGATGGCCTCATTCAGATCTCCAAGCTACCTGACCCCATTGGTGAGATTAGCAACCTCCAACCAAGACCCTCAGGAATAAAAGTGGGGAAAATGCGAGTACCTATTGGAGTCGTTGGCATTATTTACGAATCGAGACCCAACGTTACAGCTGATGCGGCAGGACTATGCTTGAAATCTGGAAATGCGGTCATCCTTAGAGGCGGCTCCGAATCGATTAACTCCAATCAAGCGATTGGAAAATGCCTATCGGCAGGATTAAAGGCGTCCGGCCTTCCACAAGGCATAGTTCAAGTTATAGAAACAACCGATCGGAATGTTGTGGGTCAACTCATCACCATGAAGGAATACATAGACGTCATAATCCCCAGAGGAGGCAAGGGGCTCATTGAACGCATTACCCAAGAAGCTCAGGTGCCAGTCATTAAACATCTTGATGGGGTCTGTCACGTCTATGTCGACAAGGACGCCGACCTAGAAAAAGCGCTAGAAATTGCGGATAACGCTAAAACACAGCGTTATGGGACTTGTAATACGATGGAGACCTTATTAGTTCACGAGAGCGTAGCGGAAAAATTTCTCCCACGAATCGGGGACATACTATTCGAAAAAGGTGTAGAAATTCGAGGTGATAAAATAAGTCAGCGCTTGATGCCCAATGCCATAGCCGCTACCGATGCAGATTGGTATGAAGAGTACTTGGGCCCCATTTTAGCTGTGAGAGTTGTCGACAACCTCGAACAAGCGATCGAACACATACGCACCTACGGATCTCAACATACAGATTCCATCGTCACAGAAAATGAATCAAACGCAATGCGCTTCATTCGCGAAGTTGATTCAAGCTCAGTGATGATCAATACATCGACACGTTTTGCCGATGGTTTTGAATACGGCCTCGGCGCTGAAATTGGCATCTCGACAAATAAATTACACGCTCGCGGACCCGTTGGGCTAGAGGGACTAACCAACTTGAAGTGGGTTGTTTTTGGTAACGGAGAAATACGCACCTAACAACGTATCCCATTCGCTTATTCCTTAACTTAAACATAAAAAGCAGTAAAGACTATGGCAAAAATTAAAGTTAATGTCCCCGATGTTGGAGATTTCAAAAACATTCCCGTCATTGAGGTGCTCGTAAAGCCAGGGGATCACGTTCAAGAAGAAGACTCACTGATTACCCTTGAAACGGACAAGGCAACCATGGATGTCCCCTCTCCCATGAGCGGCACTGTTGAGGAGGTACACGTCCAAGTTAACGACAAAGTATCTGAAGGGCAGCTGATCGTTAGCATCAACCCGGGCGCAAAGGAGCAAGATGCTCCATCAGCAATAACTAGTGATCAACCAGCCACCACCCACAATACATCCACCAATTCGTCAGCAATAACCCCAACAGCGGATCTAACTACTCAAAGTGATTTACATGCCGAGATCGTCGTACTCGGATCAGGGCCAGGTGGGTATACGGCTGCCTTTAGAGCGGCAGACCTGGGTAAAAAAGTCATCTTAATCGAACAACACAAAACATTAGGTGGCGTATGTCTCAATGTGGGATGCATTCCGTCTAAAGCATTACTACACGCAGCAAAAGTAATTTCAGAGTCCAAAGAAATAGGTGAATTCGGCATTTCATTTGGCAAACCAAAAGTCGACCTGGACAAGCTTAGGGGCTGGAAGAATGGCGTCGTCAGCAAACTGACTAAGGGCCTAACTGGACTTTCCAAACAACGCAAGGTTGAAATTGTCGAAGGCCACGGTCAATTCTCAGGCCCAAACATGATTGACGTCCAAACCACTAATGGGCTCAAGCGAATTAGCTTCGATGCCGCAATCATCGCAGCAGGCTCACACGTCACAAAAATTCCAGGAATTCCGTACGATGATCCTCGAGTCATGGACTCCACAGACGCGCTCACTCTCCAGAGCATACCGAAATCCATGCTCGTCATTGGGGGAGGAATTATTGGGCTGGAAATGGCGACCGTATACCAAGCTCTTGGAACAAAAATCACAGTGGTTGAACTCGCCGACAGCTTAATCCCAGGAGCTGATAAAGATATTGTCCGCCCACTTCATAAAAGACTACTAACTCAATACGAGGGGATACACCTTAAAACCAAAGTAACCGCACTAACTCCCGAAAAAAACGGATTAAAAGCGCAATTTAAAGGTGATAATGTGCCAACAACAAACTCGTTTGAAAAAGTATTGGTCGCTGTTGGAAGAAAACCAAACGGAAAGGCCATCGGAGCCCAGTTAGCCGGAATCCACGTTGAGGACTCCGGATTCATTCCCGTCAATAAACAGATGAAAACAAATATCCCGCATATCTATGCAATCGGAGATGTCGCGGGCAATCCTATGCTCGCGCACAAAGCAACTCACGAAGGAAAGCTAGCAGCAGAAGTTGCAGCTGGGCTTAAGGGATCTTTTGACGCCAAAACCATTCCCTCTGTTGCCTACACCGATCCAGAAATTGCTTGGATGGGAATAACAGAGACTCAAGCGAAGTCAGAAGGAATTGAGTTTGAAAAAGCAACGTTCCCGTGGGCGGCAAGTGGTAGGTCGCTCGCCACCGGACGCGACGAAGGCATAACCAAATTATTGTTCGACAAAAACACCAAAAGGCTTATTGGTGCGGCGATTGTAGGATCAAACGCAGGTGAGCTAATCGGTGAGACGGTATTAGCATTAGAGATGGGGGCAGATGCCGAAGATATTGGCCTAACGATCCATCCTCACCCAACGCTTTCTGAAAGTATATTTTTTGCGGCAGAAATTGCAGAAGGCTCTATTACGGACCTTTACATGCCCAAGAAAAAACTATAGGCGTGCTGACAAAGAATGAGGTGTTTCATTCATGATTTTTAGTACACCGACACACTTCACGCCGGGCACTAAAAATATCAATCCATTGCCCACCAAAGCATTTTGGTTTCTTTTTAGAAAAAACGAACTGTTAGTGGTTCAAAACAATATCGCAGAAGGTGTGGACGTGCCATACACGTCAAATCTCAATGATATCGGCGTTAGTATTGAAGTCAGCCAATTCATTGGACACCATGAGGGTAAACCTTGCTATACAGCTGAAATCAGTGAAAAAACCGAAACATCGGATATATTTTTTTGGTCAGGACTACGGGCTTTATTTGGCCAGATAAATGACGAATTATTCTCCATATCAGGAAGAGCCCTTCAAATAACCGATTGGTATCGAAGCCATCAATATTGCGGTCGCTGCGGTACAAGGAATAACCTTAAAGATGGTGAACGATGCCTAGCCTGCCCCTCCTGCGAACAGCTTCACTACCCTCGATTGGCTCCCGCCATGATGGTGATGATTCAAAAAGAGAAAGAATTTTTATTGGCGAGGTCCCCCCACTTTCTACCTGGCATGTACTCCGCACTAGCCGGATTTTCAGAGCCCGGAGAAACATTAGAGGAAACTGTGCATCGGGAAGTATATGAAGAAGTAGGGATTCGAATTACAAATTTGAGATATTTTTCGAGTCAACCTTGGCCTTTTCCACACTCATTGATGATTGCGTTTCACGCCGATTATAAATCAGGGGAAATAGATATTGACCCCAAAGAAATAGAAGACGCGAGGTGGTTTAATATCAACGAGCTACCAGAACGACTTCCCAGCAC
>ERZ887849.451-NODE-451-length-44405-cov-53.841353_pt1 | contig 44405 bp, 29 predicted proteins | sample MGYA00521267_ERZ887849 | MGnify/ENA primary metagenome ERZ887849 (study PRJEB32303, sample SAMEA104408601) | aquatic metagenome | biome: Brackish water; feature: Pelagic; material: water | place: Baltic Sea | collected 2014-06-06T16:11:00 | depth 2,863 m ... | reverse complement strand
GGCGGGCGGTGGCGTAGGTTCGACGGGATATGTTTGAGTGAGCGTGTTTCGCCGAACGATGCCGGCCGAGACGCCTCGGCGGGCGGTGGCGTAGGTTCGACGGGATATGTTTAAGTAAGCGTTTTTCGCCGAGTGCGGCCGTAGGGTGGGCATAGCGTACCAACTCGGATTTGCTGGGAAGCCTCAGCCGGATGCAGGTTTCTTCGTTTAACCCGCGGTCGCAGACCAGGCTGGCGATCATGTCGTTCGAAAAATCCAGGTCTACGACCATGGGGTAACTGCGCTCAGCACATTCGGCCATGAAATCAACAAGCCCTTCACGGCTTTCGTTGTTGGTGCGAACGACTTAAGCGTCGGTCAACGTTCTTAAGTGCGTGAAATATGCGGCAAGCAAGTTGAGTCTCGAATTCAGGCGTCTAACATACCTGAATTAACGATTCCCAAAACGGTTCGCAGGCGTCCTGCGTGCGACCGAAGCTATTTTTTTTAAGAGGCAGAAGAATGTCCGAATCACAGGATTCAGATCAGTTGTATGACGCAGCCGTCAAACTAAAAGACGCGGGAGATATGGAAGGTGCTGCAGAAGCCCTGCTGAAAATTGTGGCGGCAGAACCTGACCATCTGCATTCCAATATGGCTTTGGGAGTCTATCTGCAAAAACTGGGACGCCTGGAAGAAGCGATCAAGCACGCTGTGAAAGTAACTGAGATTCAGCCGGAAGATCCGTTTTCGTTCACTCAACTATCCGTCATCTATCAGCGCTGCGGCAAAATTCTGGAAGCAGAAGACGCCATGGCGAAGGCTCACGCTTTGCAGGGACGCCCCGGCGGAAAGCACTAAAAGCGGTTTCACGTGCCGCATGTTCTTGTGTTCACGTCGCGTTTCGCTGAGCGTTTCGGAAAAGTAGCCGTGACGAGCCGCGCAAATGGGGCCTCTTGCCGAGGCCTCACTTTGTCTGGAATGCCGAAGGGTGATCAAATGCACCAGCGCAGCGAACCTAATATTCAGGCACGTTCGATACACGATGCTCACCACTGCGGAGCTTGCTAGCTACGTTGGGATGCCCCGTTAGTAGCCGTCACGCTCCGCGTGATGAATGCAACAGGGCAAACGACAAAAATCGAAATCGGTCGCCGCAATTAGCCCACTTCACAAAGTGGAGTGGGCGGCAAAGTGCTGATAACAGGCTCGTCGGCTAGTAAAACAAACGCGCCATCTGCGGCTTTTCATCACGGCGGAGCGTGATGGCTACTTTTGCTGGCTGAGTGGCGTTCAGGGCTACGGCTTTTCAGCATCGGAACAGACGCACACCATTTGGGAGCAACCTGGGCAGCCGTTGCCGTATTTCAGAGCGACAGCTTCTGTCAGGTTAATTCCAGCGACATTGGCGATTGTGGCCAGCCAGGCCAGAACGTCGGCAAATTCTTTGGCCAGTTCTTCTTTGTTGTCGCCTCGCAAAGCGGCAGCCAATTCGCCGACTTCTTCCATCAACCACATAAACGTGCCTTCCACGCCACGAGCTTCGTCTTTACGGGAATACATCTTGTCGATCATGTTTTGCAGTTCTTCAAGCGTCACGGACTAAATTCCTTGTTAAATGGTGGGGCTTCAACGGATTGACTTTAGACACGGTCGTTTTTCGTTCCGCGAAGGAACGCACTTTCGCACAGCGAAAGCCGACCAACTTCGTGCTCAACAAAAGTTCGGTTGCTCTATAGTTTAGTGAAAATTTCAGATCGTCGATCGGCGTGCTGAACGTTAACTTTGCCGCCCGTGCCGTCAACCAGTGCCCTGAAAGTCTCTTTGGCAAACGATTGGCTGGCACAGGGCAGCGCAAGTCCTTGGATGTCAGCGTTTGAGCCGTGATTTAACGTCACCGGCACGGAGAAACTCGGCTCACAGTATTGGAAATCAGCCGGCGTCGTTCAGATTGGCCACATCGCGCCGCGGAACCGCATAACGTGAACGTATGTTCAGTACCCGAGAAATTCGTGTTAACATTTGGTGCAAGCCGCCTGAAACTTGGGTAGAGTGTAGCGATTGGCGGCAGAAACCCTCGTTTCTCACCTGCGGAGCTTTTTTCCTCAGCCTTGTTTTGGGCGGGGAAAAGTAGGAAACTACGCGCCGCAAAGGAAATGCATTGGCCGGACGGCTTGGATGCCGACGATTAGGCTGCCGCCAACTTCCGCACTTTCACGGCGGGGATTTGTGTCTCGAGAATGTCGAGACTGGAATCAAGAATGAACCAGAACGATCGCATATTGTCTATGAAAAACGTCGCCATGCAGAACCGAATAGGCGGTCCCGCATTGTTGGTGGCGTCGCGCGGTCGTAGAACAGTGTTAACATTCAAACCCTGTGAGGCTGCAGCGAAACCCGCGGCAGTGAAATTAGCCGTCTGAGTCACCGTCCATTGAATATGTGAGACGTGTGACGATCGGCTTCCGGCGACCTGTCAGCGGTCGCTTTGTGCCGGGCGAGATGCGTCTGCCGAGCCCCGGGAGTTTCCCGGAAATGCCGAAAGGCCCCCGTCGTTTAAACGGCGGATAGAAATTGAGAGAAGCAAAATGGAAGACATTCGAGGTAATCAGTACCCACTTGCAATGAAACCTGCCTTTGGCGCCCCCGAAGCGACGGGCCTATATGACCCTGCCAATGAGTCAGAAAACTGTGGCCTGGGTTTCGTTGCACATATTAAAGGCGAACGATCACACTCAATTATCGTCGATGCCGATCGCATTTTGCGTCACCTGGATCATCGTGGAGCATGTGGTTGCGAAGAAAACACGGGCGACGGTGCGGGCATGCTGACCGGCCTTCCATCTGAATTTCTGAAGCGAGTTGCCAAAGAAGATATCGGCGTCGATCTGCCTGAACCCGGCCAATATGGAGCCGGCGTTGTCTTTCTGCCACCGGATGAAGCTGAACGAGCCACCTGCAAGAAGACGGTCGAAGAACTGATCGCACAGCAGGGCCAGAAGCTGTTGGGCTGGCGAACTCTTCCCGTTGATTTCGATGGAGCGGACATTGGCAAGACAGCTCGCGATTTCGCTCCTCACATGGAAATGCTGTTTGTGGGTGCGGCCGACGGGCTGGACCAGGAAGCTTTGGAACGCCAGCTGTTTGTGATTCGCAAGCTGGCCAGCCACAAACTGAGAAACAGTAAAGAACTAAGTCAGGCGTTGGCCTTTTACGTCTGTTCTTTGTCGACAAAGGTCATCATCTACAAAGGCATGCTGACGTCGTTTCAGGTGCTGCCATTCTTTAAAGACCTTCAGGCGGAAGACTACACCAGTCACCTGGCAATGGTTCACAGCCGCTTTGCCACCAACACCTTTCCCAGCTGGGACCGAGCTCAACCGCTGCGGTTCATGTCACACAACGGTGAAATCAATACCGTTAAAGGCAACGGCAACTGGATGTTTGCTCGTCAGGGCATGATGGAAAGCCCACTTTGGGGCGACGATCTTCAAAAGCTGTTTCCGGTGGTGGAACCTCACACATCGGATTCCGGCCGCTTCGACAACGCACTGGAACTGCTGTATCACAGCGGTCGTACGTTGCAGGAAGTTGTCATGATGATGATTCCGGAAGCGTGGCAGGAACACACCACAATGCCTGACGACAAGCAGGCATTCTACGAATATCACAGTGCATTACAGGAACCATGGGACGGACCTGCGTCGGTTTCCTTCACGGACGGCCACTTCATTGGGGCCACCCTTGACCGCAACGGACTTCGTCCGAGTCGCTATTATGTGACCAAAGACGATCGAGTCGTAATGGCCAGCGAAGTTGGCGTTCTGGATATCGAACCTGAAAACGTCGCATACAAGGGGCGCCTGCAGCCAGGTCGCATGTTTCTGGTTGATTTTGAACAAGGTCGCATCATCGATGACGGCGAACTGAAGTCCGAAGTTGCGTCTCGCCGTCCGTATCGAAAATGGCTCGACCAGGAACGCATTCGTCTGGCAGAAATCCCGGAAGGCAACAAGCCGGAATACTACAAAGATCAGGAACTGCTGAATCGCATGCAGGCCTTCGGTTACACAACCGAAACCATGAACTTCATGTTGATTCCGTTGCTGATGGCCAAGAAAGATCCCATTGGATCGATGGGCAACGATGCTGCTTTGGCGTGCCTTAGCGACCAGGCTCGCATGCCGTACGACTACTTCCGCCAACTGTTTGCTCAGGTGACCAATCCGCCAATCGATTCGATTCGCGAAGAAGTCATCATGTCTCTGGAATGCTTTATTGGTCCGGAAGGCAACCTGCTGGACACAACAGACAAACAGTGCCATCGACTTGCTTTGCCGCATCCAATCCTCAGCAACCAGCAAATGGCCAATCTGAAGGACATGGATCACCGCAACTGGAAGTCTAAGGTCATTGACATCACGTATCCGAAGTCGGAAGGTGTCAGCGGTTTGAAGCCGGCGTTGGAAAGAATCTGTGCTGAATCGCGGCAGGCCATCAAAGATGGATACAGCCTGATCGTTCTTTCGGACAGAGCAATCGGCCCTGACCGTGTTCCTGTCAGTTCACTGCTGGCGACCGGTGCCGTGCATCATCATCTGGTTCGTCACGAAGAACGAACTCAGATCGGCATCGTCGTCGAATCCGGTGAAGCTCGCGAAGTTCACCACTTCTGCCTGCTGATCGGTTATGGAGCTGACGCGGTCAATCCGTACATCGCCTTGTACGCGTTGCGTCAGGCACGAGAAGACGGAAAAATCGACGAAGAATACACCAACCTGAAAATCGTGCAGGTTTACCGCACGGGCGTTGCCAAGGGCATGTTAAAGGTGATGGCCAAAATGGGCATCAGCACTTTGCAAAGCTATAAGGGCGCTCAGATTTTCGAAGCTGTCGGTCTGGCAGAAGAAGTTGTCGATCTGTGCTTTGCCGGAACGGCCAGTCGAATCAAGGGTGTTGGCTTTGATCTGTTGGCAGAAGAAGCCTTAATGCGACACCACCTGGGCTATCCGGAAAACCCAGACAGCATCAGTCACGAACTTCCCAACACGGGATTGTTCCACTGGCGACGCAACGGCGAAAAGCACGCCTGGAATCCTCACACCATCGGCCGCATTCAACAGGCCGCTCGTTCGGGAGACAAGAACGCGTACAAAGACTTCAGCAATCTGGTTAACAGCGAAACAACGCGAGCCTGCCATTTGCGTGGTTTGCTGAAGTTCAAACAGGGTACGCCAGTTCCGCTGTCTGAAGTTGAACCTGCGTCAGAAATCGTGAAGCGATTCTGCACGGGTGCCATGAGCTTCGGATCGATCAGTGCTGAATCTCACGAAACAATGGCGATTGCTTTGAACCGCATCGGTGGCAAAAGCAACACCGGCGAAGGTGGAGAACGTTATTCGCGATTCACGCCGGACGACAACGGCGACCTGCGTCGATCTGCGATTAAGCAGGTTGCCAGTGGTCGCTTTGGGGTCACATCGTGGTACCTCACCAACGCCGACGAAATTCAGATCAAAATTTCGCAGGGAGCCAAGCCCGGTGAAGGTGGAGAATTGCCTGGTCACAAAGTCGATAAGGTGATTGCAGAAACTCGCCTGTCAACTCGCGGTGTCGGTCTGATCAGCCCGCCACCTCACCACGACATTTATTCCATCGAAGATCTGTCGCAGTTGATCTATGACCTGAAGAACGCCAATCGCGCGGCCAGAATCAGTGTAAAGCTGGTTTCGGAAGTGGGAGTCGGCACGGTCGCTTCGGGCGTTGCCAAGGGCCATGCAGACAACATTCTGATATCCGGCAGCGAAGGCGGCACCGGTGCTTCTCCTCTAACCAGCATCAAGCACGCCGGTCTTCCATGGGAACTGGGAATTGCGGAAACTCATCAAACGCTGGTGATGAACGACCTGCGCAGCAGAGTTCGCCTGCAGACAGACGGTCAGCTGAAGACTGGTCGAGACGTCGTGATTGCCACGCTGCTGGGCGCCGAAGAATACGGTTTCGCGACAGCTCCATTAATTGCGATGGGCTGCATCATGATGCGAAAGTGTCACTTGAACACCTGCCCGGTGGGTATTGCCACGCAGGATCCGGAACTTCGCAAGAAGTTCAACGGCAAGCCGGAACACGTGGTCAACTATCTGTTTATGGTGGCTGAGGAAACTCGAGAAATCATGGCAGAACTCGGCTTCCGCACCATCAACGAAATGGTCGGTCGCTGCGACATGATGGAACTGGACAAAGAAGTTGCTCACTGGAAAGCCAAAAGCATCGATCTGACGCCAATTCTGACTCCCGCTCAAAAGCCTCACGACGACGTGCAGACCTATTGCACGATTGATCAGAAGCATGGGCTGGAAACGGTTCGAGACATGGAACTGGTCGAAAAGTTCCGAGTTGCGATCGAAAAGAAGCAGAAGATTCATGTTGATACGCACATCGAAAACATCGATCGCGCGTTCGGCACAATCCTAAGCAATGAAGTCAGCAAAGTGCATGGCCCCGATGGCTTGCCGGAAGACACGATTCACATCAAAGCCAACGGATCTGCCGGTCAAAGTGTAGGTGCGTGGAGCGTTCATGGTGTGACGATTGAAGTTGAAGGCGATGCCAACGACTATGTCGGCAAGGGGCTTTCCGGCGGTCGCATTATTGTCTACCCACCAAAGAACAGCACGTTTGTGCCTGCGGAAAACATCATCATCGGCAACGTGGCCCTTTATGGAGCGACCAGCGGTGAAGCGTATTTTCGAGGTATCGCGGCAGAACGCTTCTGTGTTCGTAATTCAGGAGCAACGGCGGTTGTCGAAGGCGTCGGCGACCATGGTTGTGAATACATGACCGGCGGGCGAGTCGTCATTCTTGGCAAAACTGGTCGCAACTTTGCGGCAGGTATGTCTGGTGGCGTTGCGTATGTTTTCGATCCGGACGAAAAGCTGCTGGTGAACTGCAACCTGGAAACGGTCGCCCTGGAAAAGGTGGAAACTGCAGAAGACGAATCCGAATTGAAAGCCCTGATTGAAAAGCATCAGCAGTTTACGGGCTCAGAAACGGCTCGCCAGATTCTAAGTGACTGGGATACATCGCTGACAAAGTTCGCGAAAGTGATGCCTGTGGACTTTAAGCGAGCATTGGCGGAAATTGCAGCCGAAGAAGCGGCGGCCGGTGTTTAATCACCACTGTCCATCAGCCAAGATCATCATTGCATTCATAGATTAGACGTAGACGAAAGACTGAACGATGGGAAAGCCAACTGGCTTCAAAGAATTTAAGCGTCAGGTTCCACAGGATCGGGAACCACTTTTGCGCATTCTGGACTGGAACGAGTTCCACGACCACATGCCCGTTGACGAACTGCAAACGCAGGGAGCTCGGTGCATGGATTGCGGAGTTCCGTTTTGCCATACCGGCGACCTGATGGCCAACATGGCGTCGGGCTGTCCCGTCAACAATCTTATTCCGGAATGGAACGACCTTGTCTACAACGGTCGCTGGAAGGATGCGTTGGATCGTCTCCACAATACCAACAACTTTCCGGAATTTACAGGGCGAGTCTGTCCGGCTCCCTGCGAAGGTTCGTGCTGTCTGGGTGTGAACGAACCACCGGTGACGATTAAGAACATTGAATGTTCCATCATCGATCACGGTTTCGCAGAAGGTTGGGTGGTCCCTGAACCTCCAGCCGTACGCACTGGAAAGACCGTTGCCGTGGTCGGTTCCGGCCCTGCCGGCCTGGCGTGTGCCGCTCAGCTTAACAAAGCTGGTCACACCGTCACCGTTTACGAACGCGACGACCGCATCGGCGGACTGCTGATGTACGGCATTCCAAATATGAAGCTGCAGAAGACTGAGATCGTTGATCGGCGAGTCAAACTGCTTCAGGAAGAAGGCATCACATTTGTCACGAACACAGAAATCGGCAAAGACATTTCTGCGGACAAACTCAAGGCTGACTTTGATGTGGTTGTGCTGGCCACCGGGTCAACTCGCCCACGAGACCTTCCGGTTAATGGACGCGAATTGAACGGCGTGCACTTTGCGATGGACTTCCTTCGTCCAAACACAAAAAGCCTGCTGGATTCGGAATTGTCCGATGGCAACTTCATCAATGCCAAGGGCAAAAATGTTGTGGTTATCGGTGGAGGAGACACGGGCAACGACTGTCTGGGAACTTCGCTGCGTCATGGCTGCAAAAGCCTGGTGAACTTCGAAATTGTCGAACAACCACCAATGGAACGATCTTCCAACAACCCCTGGCCTCAATGGCCTCGTGTTTTCCGAGTTGATTACGGTCACGAAGAAGCAGCCGCAAAGTTCGGCAAAGACCCTCGCGAATTCTGCGTGTCCACCGTCGAATTTATTGGCGACGAAAATGGCAACCTGAAGGCCGTTAAAGCCTGTCAGGTTGACTGGCAGAAGATCACGGAAGGCGGAGCACCGTTTACTCCGATTCCGGGGTCGGAAAAAGAGTATCCAGCTGACCTGGTATTTCTGGCATTGGGATTCCTTGGCCCGGAAGGCGGCCCTGCACAGCAACTTGGAATCGACATCACCGAAGGACGTGGCGGCATGACCTGGCTGAAGGCCGATCACGAAAAGTACACAACCAACGTGGAAAATGTCTTTGTCGCGGGCGACTGTCGTCGAGGTCAAAGTTTGATCGTCTGGGCCATAAACGAAGGCCGAGGCTGTGCACGAGAAGTTGATCGTTACCTGATGGGCAGCTCAGACCTGCCATAGTCTGCAGCGCCGCCTTTCGAGTAACAAGATTTAGCAACGGATCTCGCATCCCCCCTGAGCTTGCCTCAGGGGCTCGCAGGGCCAGTGCGCCAGCGACGGCTTTCCACTTGCAGGCACGGATCGTTACCCACGTCCAACAGGGAAAGGATCCGACGATCCCGGAAAAATGGCCAGATCGCATAATTGTGGAGCTGATATAACTGTACCATGAGGTCTCACAACTGCAGTGGCGACTCTTCTTCTGGCAGCATCGGGCTGAATTGCAGGATCGATTCGTCGATTGGATAACTTCAAGGTCGATGACATGTTTGATGATCAATTGTCGGAAGCACTTGCCGACCTTCTGCAAAAATCCAAACATCAGATCGTGTTTGCAGAAAGCTGCACAGCCGGTTTGATTTCGGCTTCGCTGGCTCGCATTCCAGGAGCGTCCAACGTACTGGCCGGATCAGCCGTGGTTTACCAATTGCCAACGAAGTGTGCCTGGCTGAATGTAGAAGAACAATCGTTGGAAGAATTCGGGGCCGTCAGCGAACAGGTGAGCCAGGAAATGGCCATGGGGGCCATCCTCAGGACTCCTCAGGCAACCATCGCCGCCAGCGTTACCGGACATCTGGGGCCGGATGCTCCACCAGAACTGGACGGCATGGCATGGTCCACAGTGGTGATTGGTTCCGACAGCGACGTGACCGTGTATTCGCGACAGCTAAAGTTGCAGCCATCGCCACAGGACGTTGACGCCGGTAGCCTGAACGCGGTTACCGTCCGCCGCGACAGACAGTTTTCTGCCGTCCACGAGGTGATGAGATTTTGCGTGGAAGTGCTGACTGCTGGTTCTGAATAAAGCAAAGTGAATTGCAGTTCGCCAACCAGAATTGCAGGCACGAGGGCAACTAATAATTCTGCCGAACGTGATTGCAAGCCGGCTACTCACACGGAGCGAACTGTTCCACCAGTTTCTTTGCAGCTCGTAAACCGTCAACGGCAGCGGTCACAATTCCGCCAGCATAGCCGGCGCCTTCTCCCACAGGATACAGGCCGCTCATTCCCGGTATCTGCCAGGTTTCACGATCACGATCGATACGAATGGGAGAGCTGCCTCGCATTTCGGGGCCAACCAATACAGCATCCGGCAAGTAGCGTCCCTTCCACTTTTCATTCATCACCGGAAGGCCGTCCAGCATCGCTTTCAAAATCGGAGGAGGCAATACTTCGGCCAGATTTCGGGCCTTGGTGCCTCGTTCGTACGACGTTGGAATGTGTTCGTCCGGCGACGGCGTTTTGCCATTCACAAAATCCATGGCTCGCTGCACGGGAGCGTGATAATGGCCTCCCGTCAGGCGAAATGCGGCGGCTTCGTATTTGCGCTGCAGTTCAACTCCCGCCAGTGGATGATTGCTGCCGAACAGTTCCGGTTCCAGAGTCACCACCAGACCGCTGTTGGCATAAGGCGTGTCGTGCCGAGAATTGCTCATGCCGTTGGAACAGAACATGTTGGGTTCTGAAACGCTGGGAATCATGATTCCGCCGGCACACATGCAAAACGTAAACAGGTCTCGTTCGCCTTTGGCCACCAAAGAATAATCTGCGGCGCCCAGCTGTTGAAGGTATTCCGGCTTGCCGTATTTGTGTTGATTGATGAGTTCCTGTGGCTGTTCAATTCGCAATCCAAGCTGGAAGGCTTTCGGCCTTAGAGGCAGCCCGGCCTGCAACAGCATTTCGTACGAATCTCTGGCACTATGGCCGATGGCCAGAATGCAGTGTGAGGTGGGAATATGGCCTGATGAAGTTTCGATGCCGACAACTTGATCGTCAACAATCTTCAGCCCTTCAAGACGGCATTCGAATCGGTATTCGCCGCCGAGTGCTTCGATTTTGCGGCGATAGTTGCGGCAGATCATGGGCAGTTTGTTGCTGCCCAAATGAGGACGATGTTCGTAAACCAGCGAAGGACGTCCGCCGCATTCGACAAAGCTTTCCAGCACCCAATCCACATCCGGCCCGGTGATGCGGCAGGTGAGCTTTCCGTCGCTGAAACAGCCAGCTCCTCCTTCGCCAAACAGATAGTTGTTTTCGTTGTCGTGCTCGCCACCGGAATCAAATGCTCGAATCGCCGGAACACGTTCCTTAACGGCTTTGCCGCGTTCGATCACAATCGGACGATAGCCTTTAACGGCCAGAAAGTAGGCGGCCAGCAAGCCGGCTGGTCCGGAGCCGACGACCACCGGCCGTTCAGACATTGGGGCGGTGCCGGGAACCGGATCGACGAAGCCGGAGTTCTTGTAGGCATCTACAACCAGGTCGCCGAATTTTGCGGGGAGCGGCTTGTCGGATTTTGTGTCCAGCACCAGCGAGTAGACAAATTCCAGCTTTGACTTTTGCCGAGCGTCCAGGCTTTTGCGAATGATTCGACACGAACGCAGTTCTTCACCGGCCAACCGCAGTTTTCTGCAAACCAGCGGCGTCAGTTCACTTTCCGGCGTTTCCACCGGAGCTCGAAGATTCGTCACCCTTAGAAGCATAATTCAGCCGTAAACTCAAACCTGCACAGAAAACCAGAAAACCCAATACGCACCGGCGTTATCAACGTTCGATCGGCCCAATAGCCGTACAGACAAATGCCAGTTGCCGCACAATCGGAAGTCTAACGCGAACCAGCATAAGATACACGAAAGAAGGCCATTCTTTGCCGTTGTTAACGTCTGCAGCCGCGATACTGGCCGACGAAACGAGAGGTTGACGGATCTGGACGAAGTTGTGAACATGGACAGCATCATCAGAGATACGCCCCTGAAATCTAATGCGAGATCCAGGGTTTAAGTACTGTTCGCTCGTATGATTCGAAAACTGTTTCTTAAAATGAATTCTGATGAGTGAAGCGTCTCATAAAGAATTGTTCCTGAAAAGCCTGAATCGCTGCAGTGCGGATTCGAGTTTTATTCCGTCGTTTTACGACCGTTTCTTTGGGCGGTCTGAAGAGATCCGGCACAAGTTTCGCTTCACAGATTTCACCAAACAGAACGAAATGTTGCTGCATTCGCTAAAGCTGGCGGCTGGGGCGACTTCAGGTGAGCCGGAAGCATTGCACGAGATTCGCGAACGAGCAGAAACTCACGATCGCCACCATCTGGACATCAAGCCGGAACTGTATGAATACTGGTTTGACAGCGTGATCGAAACGGCTCGCCAATTCGACCCGGAATGGAACGACGATGTCGAACAATCATGGAGCACCATTCTGGGCTACGTGATTCGTCACATGGCGAAATTCTATTGAGGGAAATCGTCTCGCGGTTATTGCATAGCACAGTAGTGGCGAATAACGGCAACGTGCGATAATCGATGCCCATCACGGCGCAGCGTGATGGCGACTTTGGGGGCTCCACAATCGCAGCCACAACCAGCGGTCCATCCACGTTCACATCCGCCGCACAACGTCCCTGAAATCCAATGGCACCAACCAACTACAGCACTTCTGCTGTGTCGATTGCCAGCAATGACAGGCCGGTCTTGATGGCTCGTGCCATCAGGTCACACAGCACCAGGCGGCTGGCTTTCAGTTCGGGCGTTTCGGCATTCTTGACGGAACATTGAGCATAGAACGCACTGAACTTTCCGGCGGCGTCGAATAACCAGCCGGTCATTTGATTCGGGCGATAATCGCTAATCACTGATGAAATGGCTTCATCAAATTGAATCAGCTGCAATGCCAAGGCTCGTTCTTCCGGACCGGTTAACAGCACGTTGGCCGTCGCTTGTCCGATGGCGTTTCGATCGATGTTCAGTTCTCGAAAGATGCCGCAGATTCTGGCATAGGCGTACTGCATGTAGGTCGCCGTGTCGCCGGTTGTGGCCAGCATCTTGTCCCAGTCGAATTCGTAATCGCTTTCACGATTGTGATGCAGGTCGGCGTACTTGATTCCGCCGATGCCGACGATTTCCGCAACGCTGTGGCGGTCCTCAGCCGATAGCACGGGCGTTTCTCGACGATCGTCGTTTTCGTCAACAACTGTGCGAGCTCGCGCGATGGCTTCGTCGATCAGACTTTCCAGACCGATGTTGTCGCCGGATCGAGTCTTATACGGCTTGCCGTCTTTGCCCATCACCGTGCCGAAACTGACGTGCTGGCACTTCAGATCTTTGAAGCCCCAAAGTTCGCACGTTTTAAACAGCAGGTTGAAATGTTCGGCCTGCCGCTTATCCACAACGTATAAAATTTCGTCGGCTTTAAGTTGTTCAACTCGATACTGAATTGTGGCCAGGTCCGTTGTCGCATACGTGAACGCTCCATCGGTTTTCTGCACGATAAACGGAGCTTCGTTGCCTTCTACAAACACGCACGTGGCCCCGTCGCTGTCGGTCGCCAGGCCCTTATCTTTCAGGCTGGAAACAACATCGGCCAGCATGGGGTTGTAATAGCTTTCTCCCAATGTCATATCGAACTGAATGTCCAGTCGATCGTAAACTCGCTGCAACGCCTGCAGACAGGCGGGCAGAAATTCGTCCCATAGCTTTTGGTTGTCAACGTCGCCCGCATGCAGTTTTGACGTTTCTGCTCGAGCCAGCCTGGCAATATTGGGATGAGCATCCGCAAGTTGCTGCAGGTTGGAGTCGGCGGCGACTGCAGCCAGTTTTTCTTCCGCAGACTTAATGCTATCCAACGTTGTGTCCACGGCCTTCTGAAAGCTTTTCAGTTTCTTTTTGGCCTTCTTGTCAGCCGGATCCGTCTCTGATTGTTCTGCAGCTAGTTCGTCTTTCTGTAGTTGCAGACTGATCTTCAGTTGAGGCAGTTTTTGTTTGGCCGCATGATAATCAGAAAGTTGATTCACCAGCTTGTACAGTCGAGCCAACTCAGCTACGGGATCAGCCGCATACGCTGCTGAGTCAACGAAGTTGCGATAGCCGTAGATGATCATGCCAAACTGAGTTCCCCAGTCGCCAATATGATTGTCGCTGGTGACCTTGTGTCCGGCAAATCGCAAAGTTCGGCAAATTGCGTCGCCGATAACTGAACTTCTTAAGTGGCCGACATGCATCGGCTTAGCCACGTTGGGTGATGAAAAGTCCACAATCACGTGTCGAGGATTCTCAACCGGCATCACGCCCAGACGATCGTCGCCAGCAATGGAATTCACCCGCTCAACGATCCATGCATCCTTGAGTTTCAGATTGATAAAACCGGGGCCGGCAATTTCCGGAGCTTCGCAAATATCGCTGACATCCAATGCCGCAATAATGTCTGCCGCCACGTCGCGAGGCGGCCTGCCCACTTGCTTCGCCAGCGGCATGGCGCAGTTGGCCTGGAAGTCGCCGAATTTGGGGTCCTGCGAAGATCGAATCATGTCCAGCAACGGAGCGACATCGTCAGAAAGCGGCTGAAGAGCTGTGGCGAATCGATTCTTAAGTGTCTGCAGGATACTCATTGGAAAGCAACTTGAACAAAAACTTGCGTAAAAACTGGTGAATGCGGATGGTGGCGGGCTAAACCAATCAATGCAAGGCAAACGCCCTTGCAGCACGCGTTGTTTCTGTAAGCCAACGACAGGAATCAGAAATAGCCGACTTCACAGCGCCGAAACGCCATGATTGCCGAAATGAGAATGACTTAACCCGCAGCTGAGAGCCCGGAAAGTAAAATCCAGGTCTCTCAGCCACGGGTTAGAGTCTTAAAGCAGCAAACTTGTTCACGTTGAGTCAAGTTTTCTGAGCGACAACGGAGCGTTTCTGAGCGTCAGCTCAAATGGTCTGAGGCACAGCCTCGTTAGAGTCTTACTCAAACTGATGGGCCCACGGTGTGCGCGTGTTGGTCGTAGCGACAACGGAGCGGCTCGGCGATTCCAGCGTTCCATGTCTTCCAGCCGTCCATGCCACCGGGGCAAGGGCGAAGCCCTTGTTAAGCAGTTTAACAAAGGAACTGTCAAATCACGCCTTTAGCGAGAAGCGACCTTAATGTCCGTATCCAATTGAGCTCGCTGCATGTGTCGCAACAGCGAAGCTGACAGCTGCTGAGGTGTTTTGAAGCCTTCAATCTTTTCCACAATTCGCAGATCGGGAGTGATCACCAACAGCGATGGCAGCGAACGAACTCCCATTTGTTCAATCAGCTTACGATCGACGTCCGCGTCGATATCCACAGGAATGAAGCTTGTGCTGATACTGCGAATCACGCCAGCATCCGTTAACGTTTCACTCTTGAGTTGCTTGCAGGCACCGCACCAGGTAGCTCCAACTTTCACCAGTACCGGGCGACCGGTGCGGCGAGATTCTGCCAGAGCCGTTTCGTAGTTGCTTAACCACGGAATGGATGGAGTGTAGTTGGCCGCCTGGTAGCGATTGTTGACCGGGTTGGGAGCTCGCAGCGATTCCTGAAATCGGTTTGAAGATTCATAATGCGTTGGGCAGTTCGGGCCGCAATCGCAGTAGCCTCCCCGGCAATCGCATGCGGTACACGCGGCAACGCCCGTTGGGGAATATCCGCTGCGACGGTTGATCGTGTCCGGCTGACGAAACGGATCGTAGTTGGCTGGTATGTTTCGCAGATCACGATTGTTGGTCGGACCATTCCATGCAGGCGATGAATTCTGGCCGAAGGAAGATTGTCTCAATGAAGTTTGACCGGCAGAATTTTGTCGCAGCCACAATTCAGCAGGTGACGCATTCCCGTAAGTCGATTGAGATTGAAGACGATTTCCGGTGTAGCCATTGTCGAACATGTTGCGGCCGGTCGCTGCGGCTCCGACAGCATTTCGTCCTGGAATATTCTGGCCCGGTACGTTCTGGCTGGGCGGAGATAAACGGCAAATACCGTTTTCGCAAACCTGAGCATTCGCAAACGTGGTTGAAAGTGAAACGGCTGACGCGATGACAAGTACTTTGAAAGGATTCATATTGGGCTTTCTGGTTTAGACAGGATGCTTGATTGATTTGCTGGTTGCTGTCCGGTTGGACAGGTAAATACAATTGCAGCCGCTGTGCCAGAATTGAACAACAGTGCCATTTCGGCCCAAAACGCTTAAATGACACCAATTTCTGTAACAAAGGTTAAAGTAGGAAGACTCTACCGCCGCGCTTTGACAATGTCGTTTTGACAAACCTGTGGCAAGTTTGACACCAACGATATCACCTTGAACACACATTTGAGTGGCATTTAGGTTTTGACTGGCATTGGACTGAAGTCAGGCAGCGGTTTGGTCGAGGGGCGTCGTCCGATTCCTTTCGGACGACGCGATTTCCGGAAGCTTGGACGTACATCGCAAAAAAAAACAGTGAGTAACGGCGCCATACCGTCTGCACTGCTCATTGTTGCGATTGCGAATGCCACTTCCGTCGGCCGGATAGCGCGGTCGTGGATAAAGGCGGTCGTGGGTTACGTGATAACAGTAGCGGCGTGCCGCATGTGAATTCCATATATGTGCGGGCGGCGGATGCGATGCTATTTCGCTCCCGTAAGCACCTGCATGATATTCTGGGCATGGTCACGAACACGCTGGTAGGCGTTAAGAGCGTTCAAAAAGGCGACGGTCACCTTGGGCTGGATGGATTCTCCGGTGAGATCTTCCAGGTGGTTACGGCGCAGTTCTTTAATTTGCTGCCGAATCTTCTTACTCAGTGTCGTGTTGGCTTCCGTCGGCTTCATGTTGCCTTCGCGATAGGCGGTTGTCACGACAGATACGTATTCCGTAACTGATGCGTGCAAAGCCAGCATGTCGATCGTTTGTGATTCCGTAAATCGCAGTTCCGTCTTTCGCAGCTTTTCGTCGAACCGGAAAATCACGTCGATGTAGTCGCTGATCGATTCAAATTCATCCGCCAGTCGCAGCTGCTGACGGCATTCGTCGGCCACCGCATGCGGCACGCTTCCGGCGATAACGTCAGTGACAAAGTGCGACACTTCGTCCTGCATGCTGTCGAGAATTTTTTCGCGATGTTTAAGCTTCTGAGCCAGCGCCGGATCGTGTTCGGGTTGCTGCAGCAGATCCTTCAGCCATCCCAGCATTTTGATGCAACCGTCGCCCATTTTCAGGATTTCGCGGCGAGACTGTTCAACGGCCAGCATGGGAGTTTCCAGCATGCGAATATCAAGGTCTGTCAAACGCGGCTTTTCCTTGAATGCCTTGGCCGGAACAAGTCGTTCCATCAGTCGAGTTGCTGCAGGCACAAAGCACAGAAACAGCATCGTGTTGACAACGTTGAAAATAGTGTGAGTGGCCGCGATTTGTGCGGCTACGTTTGATGCAACTCGAATTCCATTTTCGTCCGCCACCGCACCTGCAGCGAAATGGCCGGGCACAAGAGTTTCAATCAGCCCCAGGTACCATTGGAAAATGGCCGTGATCCACAGAAAACCGGTCACGTTAAACAAAATGTGGAAGTAGGCGGCTCGACGAGCATTCGTGGTTGTCCCCAGCGTGGCCAGGTAAGCCGTGATTGTGGTGCCGATGTTTTCACCAATCACCAATGCGGCTGCAGATTCAAAACCAATGACTCCACTTTGAGCAAGAGTGACGGTGATTCCCAGCGTGGCCGACGACGACTGCACCAACATGGTCATCACGCAGCCAACGAACGCACATCCCAGCACACCAAAATAGCTGTCGGCGTGGAACTTATGAAACCAACGTTCAAAGTCCGGCATTTCCTTGATTACTTTACAGGCCGTGCCCATGGTCTCAAGACCGAAAAACACCATACCGATGCCCATAAACACCATGGCCCAGCTGCGCCAGCGGTCTCCCTTGGAAAACAGGTAGACAAACGCGAACACGCCCAGAAGAGGCAGGCCGTACTTGCCAATTTTGATGGCGATAATCCAGCTGGTAATTGTGGTGCCAATGTTGGCTCCCATAATTACGCCGATCGCCTGTTGCAGCGTCATGACTCCGCTGTTGACAAATCCAACAACCATCACCGTAGTAACGGAACTGGACTGAATGAGCGTCGTGACCAGCACACCTACGCCGGTCGCCATAAATCGGTTTGTGGTGACAGCGGCAATCAGACGGCGCAGGCTGCTTCCAGCAACCGCCTGCATTCCTTCTGACATGTGCTTCATGCCCAGAAGGAATATTCCCAGCCCTCCAACAAGACCAAAAACCAACTTGGCAACGTGTTCGCCGGTCATTGACGGTTTCTGAGCCGCAGCGTCCGCCAGTTGAAATGCGAAAAACGGGAAGTCAACTTCAGACATTAAACTCTCGCCAGAGATCTGCTTTGTGTTAAGAATTAGTGAAGGCATCTTAACAAAGCAGCCCCCGGGGATCTCCGATCAGGTTGGATTTTCGCCCATTTTTCGCTCTCGGCCCTTTGTTTACCGAAAACAACGATCGCCCGCTACGCTTGAAAGCGTGGCCAGAGTTCTGCGGGAAGGCTGGCAGCGAGCTGTCTGCTGGCAACGCTTTTTGGCGTGTTTAAGCCAGCGTTTTCCCCATGCTGGGAGCTGACTTCACCAGTCGGAAAGCACCGCAGCACGGTTTTGCGTGTCTGCCGCATGCGTGCCGCCGGAAATATTTTCAATTCCCTATTCAACCCCTTCATAAACTTTCACGTCATCGATACAAATTGCGCCCAGATCGATCCCTTTGAAGTCGATCTGTTGCTGGTCCACCATATCAATAAGAGCATCTTTGAAGACCGTTTTGCGGTCGTTTAACTTCACCAGCATGGTGCCTCGTTTAAGTTCGATTGTCACATCCACCCACGTGTTGAGTGGCAGATACGGTTCCTGAAGCTTGATCGTCTTCTGATTCTTTTTCAGCGTTAAAGTGGTGGTGTCTGCTGCGAAAGTCAGGGTGTTGACGTGATGGCCGACATCAATCAAAGGAAATCGTGGCTGGAAATCTTTGGCATCAAAGCGAACTCGAAACCTTGCCACCAGGTTTTCCGGAACCTTCTGCAGCCAGATGACAGGCTTGAAGCCTGCGTGAGCTTTGTCACCGGCCGCGATCTTCTTGTCCTGAAATTCCCTCGGCGACGGGCCACCCACTAAAACACCCTCTTTGATGCTCCACGTGGTCCCCTGGCGAACCTGCCAATGCTCTGTGTCCAGCGTTCCACTGCTGAAGTCGTCTGCATACACCAGCTTCAAAGACTTGAACAATTCCGGCTGATAGTCTTCCGCTACAACACTTGACGGAAGAAAAATGGCAAGCACTAAAATTGCTCGATTTCGCATGCGGGGCTTTCAAAAAATGCTGGAGACTGTGTGTTTGTCTTAATGAACTGTAACCGGTCGCTTTCAAACGACGGCGTTTGGGATAGCGGTAAACCGCTCAGAACAACAACCCTTCAGACAAAAGACGACTAAAAAAACACCTGATACGATATTCAACAACCAAGTACAGTTTCGCCACGTTGGATGCTCGCCAAACAGGCCGCTATGCTGTATCACTTATTCGTAATCGAACCTCTGTAACGTCTTGTCTTGTGGTCACAAAACTATAATGGCATCTACAAAAATGCAAACGCACGAATTCTTAAAACCTGCCACAGTTGCTATGACAGGCTGTATCGCAAAACTGCTTGTAGCCAGCGTGTTGATTGCAAACCTTGCTGTTTCGAACACAACTTATGCGAACGTTGCCGCGGCAGAGAAGCCGAACGTGCTGATCATCACGGTTGATGACATGAGCGCTGATTCGCTGGGGGTGTTCGGCTGCAAGCTGCCAGAAACTTCGCCAAACATCGACGCGCTGGCTCACCAGGGCATGCGGTTTAATAAAGCTCACGTAGTCGTCGGCAATTGTTTTCCATCCAGAAATGTGATGTGGTCTGGCCTGTATCCTCACAACACGGGCGTGGAAGGTTTCTATCAGGTACGCGACGCCAGCCATTTGCATCTGGCCGATCTGACGCAGCAGGCAGGATACTTTACCGGCATTCAACACAAAGTTGGCCATTCAACACCGTACTCGCCGTACCCTTCGTGGGACGTGGACCTGGACACCGACCAACAGGGCCGCAAACGCGACATCAAAGCAGCGAAGTCTTATTTTGATGGAACTTCGCAGGGCATTCAGCAAGCCAAAAACGCCAATAAACCATTCTGCATGGTGATTAACGTATCCGACCCGCATAAGCCCTTCTTCGCCGAAGGCAAAGGTGGAGCCACCGTTCCGGACAAAAACGTGCCATCCAAGGTCTTTACGGCAGCCGACGTACCCGTGCCTGGTTTTCTGTTTGATGATCCGGTCGTCCGAAAAGAACTGGCTCACTACTATTCCAGCGTTCGCCGGGCAGACGATTGTGTGGGAGCGATTCTGAAAGCGCTGGACGAATCGGGCCAACGCGACAATACAATCATCATGTTTCTTTCCGACCACGGGATGCCGCTGCCATTTGCGAAGACTCAGGTTTATCACCACAGCTCTCACACGCCGTTATGCTTAATTGTGCCGGGCGTCACCAGTGCCGACACAGTCGACAGCACTCACATGGTGTCTGCTGTGGACCTGTTGCCAACGTTGCTTGAACTGACGAATATCAAACACCCCAAACGCATGGATGGACGTTCGTTCGCGTCGCTGCTGAAAGGCGAAACTCAACACAATCGGGATTACATCATCAAGGAATACAGCGAAAACGCGGGCGGTTCTCGAGACCCCATGCGTTCTGTGCAAACGGAAAAACATCTTTACATCTTCAACCCGTGGTCGAATGGTTCGCGCATTATGGCCACCGCCACCACCGGCACGCCAACGTACCGTCGCATGGCCGAACTGGCTAAAACGGACGAACAAATCAACGCCCGCCACGATCTGTATCAGCATCGTGTTCCCGAAGAGCTGTACGATATTCAACGCGACCCCGATTGCCTGGTGAACCTGATCAATTCAGCAGAACACCAGCCGGAACTTACACGTTTGACGTCCATTCTGGAAAAATGGATGCAGGATACGGGCGACAACATGTTGCCCGTGTTTCAGAACCGCACGGACGCAGCTGTGCGAGAAGCCTATGTGGTTGCTCAGGAAGCCGAAGCGGAGGCTCGCAAAGGCGGCAAGTCTGGCAAAGGCAAACAGCAACGTCAGCAAACCGGCAAGCGACCAGCAAAGGTGAACTACATTTCCTTCGCTGATCCAGCCGCAGTTGTGGCCGACAAACAGGTCACCGTCAGCGTGGCTCACAAGCTGCCAAAACAACTGGGCGAACAGGTTTTCACCATCACGCTGAAGTCCGGAAATCAGGGGCAACGCATCGATCGCAAGACCGTCACGGCAAGCGGAATCGGATCGACCACCGTCACATTCGACCTTCCGGCAACTCCACCAGCGGAAATCAGTTTCGCGGCCTTCATCGGTGACGACTTTCCGACCAGCATTCAGCATGTGCAGTCCGGCGTACTGGCGACCGGCAGATAATCGACCGGCAAATAATGGTGCCACGCGACATTGAACCATCGAAATCCGGTTGCTGAAATCTCGGAAGTCAACGGACTTCTATTTGCGGAACGCCAACCGCCCGAAGTTCGGCGAATCCGGCGACGAAGCTTTGGTTCCCGCATCAAGTTTCTCCAACATACTCAACACAATTCCCTCTCAGCAGAAAGACATTGCATGTCAAACAGAATCATCATGAAAACCGGTGAAGCACTGGTCGAAGGCGACGAAGATTATCTTTGCGCTGAGCCCGAAATTATTATTGGTGAACTGGATGGCCCCGTCGGCAATGCGTTTGCGGGCATGCTGGCAAATCAGGTCAAAGGGCACACTCGAGTCTTCGCGATTTTGAACAGCGACGTGCAGGTGCGTCCCGCCACGCTAATGGTCAGCAAGGTAACTGTCACCAGCAACCGTTATACAAACATCCTGATGGGCAGCGTTCAGGCAGGAATTGCCCACGGTGTACTGGACGCTGTGCGAGAGGGAATTATCCCAAAGGAAAAAGCAAATGATCTCGGAATTATTTATTCTGTGTGGCTGGACCCTGCTGTTTTGAAGGTCCGAAACGTTGACCACAAAGCATTGTTTGAAGTCAATCGAGAAGCCACCGTTAAGGTCATTCGCAAAGCTCTGGCGGACGAACCCAGCATCGACTGGTTGCTGGAAAATCAAATGTCAGTTGAACACTACTTCCACCAGCTTGGCGTGGACGGCAAACTGGACTGATAAAGCGGCTGAGCAAGCGATTGACTGAAAACCAAACCTCTTGAGTGAGCGCGGGGCCGGGGGCTCCAGACATGCCCCGGCCCGGCCGCTTACGCGTCGCGTCTCACATAGATTGACGGCAGTTTCAACTACGCCTGCACCGCGAACACTGCTGCGCCCAAAATGCAGCAAACCGCCAGAGTAAACGCCATGCCGCGTTTCCAGTAAAACGTCAGCACGCAGGCGAACGCGGCAATCGCCAGTCCCGGCCAACTGATCGTGCTCCATTCCGGAACCAGAACACGTATGCCGGAATATTCCTGAGTCGTCACGGTGCCGAACAAGGTGTGCAGCGAAAACCAAACTGCCAGATTCAGGATGACTCCCACCACCGCCGCGGTAATTGCCGTCAATGCCGTGCGCACCGTGCGGTTTCCTCGCAAACGTTCGATATACGGAGCACCCAGAAAGATCCAGTAAAAGCAGGGAGCAAACGTCGCCCATGTGGTCACCAGCGATCCCAGAATTCCCGCCATCAAAGGATCCAGCGTTCCGGGATTGCGATACGCTCCCATAAAGCCCACAAACTGAACCACCATAATCAGCGGGCCGGGAGTCGTTTCGGCCATTCCCAATCCGTCCAGCATTTCTCCCGGTTGCAGCCAGCCAAATTTTTCCACCGCCTGCTGAGCAATATACGCCAGCACAGAGTACGCTCCACCAAACGTCACAACGGCGGCCTGGCTGAAAAACACGCCTTCTTTGGCGATGGTCGATTCCGGACCAAGCAACCACGCAACGCCGACCAGTGGGGCGAACCAAACGGTTAAACACACGACGCTGATCAGCAGGCTGCGTGTCACAGAAGGCTGCACGATGGTCAACTGCGATTCAAATCTGTTGCCGTCGTCTTCCGGCTTGCCATCTGTCGCCGCAGGCTTTTGATTCACGTCGAAACGATCGGCAGCAAAACGCACCCCGACGGAGCCCACAACAGCTGCTACCGCAATCAACGCCGGAAATGGAACGTCAAAAAAGAAGATCGCAACAAACGACGCGGCTGCCAGAAAGATCATCGTGCCGTTCTTTAAAACTCGCTTCCCAATACGAATGACGGCTTCCAGTACGATGGCCATCACGGCGGGCTTCAAACCGAAAAACAAGGCCTGCACCACGCTTGTATCCTGATAGCACGCGTACAGAATGCTAAGCCCCAGAATTGCGACAAAGCCCGGCAAAATGAACAGTAGTCCGGCAGCCAGCCCGCCTTTGGTGCGATGCATCAACCAGCCGATGTACGTTGCCAGTTGCTGAGCTTCCGGGCCTGGCAGCAGCATGCAATAGTTTAAGGCATGCAGAAAGCGTTCTTCGCTGATCCATTTTTTTTCGTCAACAACAATGCGGTGCATCACCGCCATTTGCCCGGCCGGCCCGCCAAAGCTTAGAAGGGCAACTCGACACCAGGTCCAGACAGCTTCTGCAAACGAAACGCGTTCGACGCTACCTGTTGTCACTGAATCCTGTTTGGCCATGAAATTTCCCATCGAACCGCTGTGCAATTTTTTGCAACATCTTACAGCGGGACAAGAAATATGTTTACCGTATTGCCGTTACTGTGAATTCACCCGGCAAATAGCGGCAGCTTTGGGTCCGCACACATAGGGCCGTTCGCTCCTCGCACCAATCCATGTGGTCGTCAGAACGAACGGCCTTAGACCTCAAAGAGGTCGTGTGCCGAGACAAGAGAATCCATTCTCCTGTCAAACTACGCGAAGCCCGGTGAGGCAGCGGTAGAGCTCAGTATTTTAAAAAACGCAGCAGACGATCACCCATCCATGGGCGACTCAAGCATAAAGCTGTCGAGAGCTTCCGTTGTCAAATCGTCGTACTGCGTTGCATTCTCATTCAGGAACGTGTCCCAGGCTGTTTTGTCCCAGATCTCCGCATGATCGTTCACTCCAATAACCACAACCTCCCGTTGTAGTTTGGCGTGAACCATCAATCGATCCGGAATTCGAATGCGGGACTGCTTGTCCAGCACCACACGCTCAGCTCGAGCGTAAAACAACCTCAGAAATGTGCGAACGTTAACCTTGCCGGGCGAAACATTGGCAAGTCGCCTAGCGAAGCGATCGAATCCTTCCGTCGAGTAAAGTGAAAGACAGCCGTCGTTACCAGGAGCCAGATAAAGCTCATCTGTTCCAAGTACTCCAAATCCGTCTTTGAGGGGTTTAGGAACTGCCAGTCGCAGCTTGTCGTCGATGGTGCGTTCGAATGTTCCGGTTAGCGTCATTAAAGATCACTCTCGGGGCACACCCAAATTCACAAAGTGTTAATCCGTAACGCTTTATAGTAAGAGGAGCCGTTTCCCACTTCTCCCCACAACACACCACTGAGGAGCAATTTAACCACACTTCGAATCCCGTCAAGCCAGTCTGTGCGGATCACCGCGCGCATGGGGGGGCCGAATCGGCGTAGGTCGTTTGCTGGGACGGAGATTGGTGATTTCACAAAATTCAAATTTGATTTTGTGGGGCCGCTGCTGCTGTTCAGTTTGGCAGCAGTGATCGGAACAACGCATCGTACGCTGCAATCACGTGCTGCCAGCTAAACCGCTGTGCAACAAGCACTTGTGACGATTTTGAAAACTCGCTGCGCAGCTGGTGAGAATCCAGGGCAACTGCGAGTTCTGCGGTTAAGGCGGCGATGTCGCCGGCCGGAACCAGCCAACCGTTCTGCTTGTGAACGATTAGCTCGTTCGTGCCGTCAACCGCCGTCGCCAGCACCGGCAAACCGTTCGCCATCGCTTCCAGAACGACGTTGGGCATGCCTTCCCACAACGACGGCAGCGCCAGCAAGGTCGCTCGCTGCATCTGTTCTGCGACATTCGTCAGCTGCCCCGCCAGCCGCACCGAAGACTGCAGGCCTAAATCTGCAATCGCCGCTTCCAGTGCACCTTTCAGCGGGCCGTCCCCAACAAACGTCAGCTTCGTTTGCTGCCGAATTTGTTCAGGAAGCTTGCTGAAGGCCGCCAGCAGGTTTAGTGGAGCTTTCTGTTCCGTCAGTCGCCCCACAAACAGAATTTCGTTCTCAGATCGTTCAATGGGTTGCCGCAGCTCGGAATCCACCAGGTCGACGCCGTTGGAGATCGCCGTTATGCGGTCTCCAGAAATCCCGCAAAGCTGGCCGTGAACTTCTGCTACGTTGCGTCCCACCGCGACATAGTGATCGACGCAGCGGGAAGTCAGCCAATCGGTCCACGTTACCCAGCGGCGACGATCGGCCACTCGAACGCCGGAAATCACCACCGGAATTTTCGCTCGCTTAGCCGCCAGACGCCCATAAACGTTAGCCTGATGCAGAAAACAGCAAAGCACGTCACTCGGATGCCGCTTCAGTTCTGCGACCAGTCGAAAATAGCAGCGAAGGTCGGCAAATCCGCCGCAATTCAAGGCGCTCACCGGAATTTCGGCGGCAATCAAATTCGCCGACAGCGCTCCGGCGTCCCGCAAACTGATGACTCGAACGCCCCAGCCCAGTTCTTTCAAGCCGATCGCAATCCGCACCAACGCCTTTTCCGCACCGCCAACGTCAAGCTCGTTGATGCAGAATGTAAGGGTGCGTGTTTTGTTCGACGTGTCATTCAACCTTTTGAATTCCTCCAAGGGCTTCGCCCTTGACCCGGTGGTTTGGTGCGCGGGAAGACGTGGGACGTTTTGACCGCCGATCCGCTCCGTTGTTGCTACGCTGTTGCTGTTGAATTGTCCCGAATTAAATTCCTTGATTGACAATAAAACGCAACTTCACAATCGCCATTCCATGGCGTTTTGAAGGAATCGCGATTGGCACTTTCTGTTTTCACAGTCGCGGAGCGACGACATGCGGAAAGACCATATGTCGCCGCTCTGCGGCTTATCATTCGTCTAACGGCAGCCAACCTCGGGTTAAAACCCGAGGCTATCACATGTCGTCGCCCTGCGACTCAGCTGTCGCAGCGCCCAACCAGACTGGAAAATCAAAAAGTGTTTTGAGCGTCTACGGCATGTCCAATTTTAGCGAAATTCATTACTCACAACTCGGGAACCAATTTCAGGACTGTTCCTACGGAGATTCGTGACATCATACTCCCATCATTTTGTGCAAGACTCTACTATGAATTTGTCGAACCATCAGCAAAAGTCGCCTGAAATCTGGTTAAGCTATCGGCCCGCTACTTTTTTGAAACACCTCGACACCGTGAACTAACGTAGGGTGAGCACCGCCCATCAACTCGCTAACGACGACCAACTCGAATGTCCTCGATCGACCTCAATAACATTTCCGCGTGGCAGTATCACCTGCCGGAACAGCTAATTGCATCTCGCCCTTCGAAAAATAGGGACGATTCACGCTTGATGGTTGTTCGACGCCAAACGGGACAGATTGAACATCGCCAGATTCGTGAACTTCCCGATCTGCTGTCCGCTCACGATCGCCTGGTGTTTAATAATACGAAAGTTGTGCCCGGGCGTTTGTTCGGATTTCGAACGGCGACAAAAGGAAAGTGGGAAGGCCTGTTTTTGCAGGAACAACCGGACCTGCGCTGGAAGATTACCGGACAAACGCGAGGCCGATTGCAGGCCGGAGAAACTCTGACCATCGTTCCCGCCGCTCAGGCAGACGCCGAAACAGACGGTGTGTATTCAACGCCGGATAACCCGCTGCTGCTGACATTAGACGAACAATCCGAAGACGGAAGCTGGCTGGTGACCCCCAATTCAAGTGCAGCCGCGTTCGATTTGCTGGATACGTTTGGCACGCTGCCATTGCCGCCCTATATCGGTCGCAAGGTGGCCGACGCCGCTGATAACGATCGCTATCAAACGGTGTTCGCCAATCAGCCAGGAGCCATCGCGGCTCCCACAGCCGGACTTCACTTCACAACCGACTTGCTGCAACGCTGTCGGCAAAACGAAATTGCCCGATCCGAAGTCACTCTGCACGTGGGCATCGGCACGTTTCGCCCCGTCAGTGCAGAACGACTGTCGGACCACCAGATGCACGCCGAATGGTGTCAGGTGACACCAGCGGCGGCGGCGGAAATCAAACAAACGATCGCGGCGGGCAACAACATCGTTGCGGTTGGCACCACCAGCGTGAGAACTCTGGAAGCGTCAGCGATTGATGAATCAGACAACGGCTGGAGCGGTTCCACAAATCTTTTTATCACGCCAGGATTTCAATTCCGCTTTGTCAGCCAGCTGCTGACAAACTTCCACCTGCCAGGTTCAACGCTGATAGTGCTGGTCGCCGCCCTGGCAGGCTACGAACTTACAATGGAAGCTTATCGAAAAGCAGTGGAGCAACAGTATCGGTTCTACAGCTATGGCGACGCCATGCTGATGCTGTAACGGACAGCAACAGCAGTTCTTAACAAGGGCTTCGCCCTTGACCGCGTGGCGTGGTTGGCTGGAAGACATGGGACGTTAAAATCGCCGAGCCGCTCCGTTGTCGCTACGGCCAACATGCGCACCGTACGCATCATTTCCAGTAAGACTTTAACAAGCTTTGTTCACCTGCAACTGGCTTCGCTGCCCGCCAACTTGTAGACGCCATGTCAATCAACTTGCCCAGCCACAGAATTCTGCGAAACTCCGTTAACAAACTCTGCATATTGTCTTTGAACTCGTGAATCCCATGTCACAATCAACCAGCAAACTATTTTCCGTCTCAATTTCCGTTCTGCGATTTTTGCTGCCGGCATGGATTGGCGCCGCCGTGCTGTTTGTGATTACCAGCGTGGCAGAACAAACGGCGGAAGACTTTGGTTCTGTTATACGAGATCAGTTGGCGACAATTCGCTTTCCGCTGTACTACAAGTTTGGCACGGTGATCTACATCGGAAGTCTGCTGGCCTGTGCTGTCGCCTGGAAGACGTCCGCAAAACAACACGGCAGGCGAGCCACCATCATTCTGCTGCTGATGGTGGTTTCTGCTATCGTATTTGCATGGGACTATTTTACCGTATACAGCCCCCTTCAGGCCTTGATCATTCCGCCAGGCCAGGTCAGAACTCAGGAATTCATCACTCTGCACAACTGGTCCCGACACGCCAACGAATTGCACCTGATGATCACTCTAGCCGCCTGCGTGCTGGCCTTGATTCCCTTCACCAATGGCTTCGCCCTTGCCCCGGTGGCGGGAACAGGTGGGAAGCGTTAATCGCCGAGCCGCTCCGTTGTCGCTAGGAGTTGTTGTTGCGGGTGTTTGTTGCTGGCGGCAAGCGGGGTTAAAGCGAGGTAGGAGCGCCCGCTGGGGTTCCCATCACAAGCTCAGTCCCCCCGCCACCCGCCAACATCTGTGCAGATCTGTGTTTCATCTGTGGCTGATAAATCGGCGTTTATAGAAATCTGATTGCACTTGATAGCCGGGGCTAAAACGAGCGTTTCCGTTCCTGTATGCTGGCTACTTCGCCCCGTTCAGGTTTTGGGCGTGAAACTTCATGATGTCCCGCCCGTTTTTTTCGTAGATCACGGCGGCGCTGTGAGGAGCATCTTTTACGATAAGTTTCTGGTACGGAATCTTCAGAGAATCCAGAAATTCCATGTACGCTAAATTGTTCTGATAGTTAAACCCCTTGGTCCCCACATGAATCAGAATCGGCAACGCTGGCGTTGGGTTCTTTGCGTATTCGCGAGCTCGATCGTATGTGTTGTGGCCTGGCTGAAATACCAGGTTTTCGCTTTCTCGACCGTTCGATTCAGAGATCCGTTTTTCCGTTTCATGGCCCGCTCCACCGGGAGCCGCACTGCCGAACAATTCCGGATAGCGGAACATAATGCGAGTCGTTCCGCGTCCGCCCTGTGAAAAGCCTTCCAGTCCGCGGCCTTCTCGCGACGCAATCGTTCGATATGTGGCGTCGATATGCGGAATCAGTTCCTTTACAAACACGTCCTCACCCATTGCGTTAGGCTGTTCGGGCATGTTGTAATGACTCACCGGTCCACCGTTCACAAACACATAAATCATCGCAACCGCGTCGCCTGCTTCGATGTATTGATGAATCTGACTGGCCAGCTTCACGCTTTTGGTCTCACTGCCCGGTCGCCCACCGTGCAGATAATACACCACCGGAAATCGGCGATCTGCCGACTCGGGCTTTGAATATTCCGACGGAAGATAAATGCAGTAGCCCACGTCCAGGTTCATGCTGGGGCTGTTGAACGTCGCGTGCTGAACGCCGGCAAGTCTGCTCTTCAAAGGGTTCACCCACTGAAACGCAGCCTCCGGCTTGCTGGCACCCTTCTTTTGTTGAGCGACCTTCTGCTGAGCGATCTCTTGCTGAGCGAACAATGTTGGCCCGGACAACGTTAAAGCAAAACCGACAAAGCTAAACATCAGAAGCCGTTGATCACAAATCCGATTAAGCATTGAAGGCGTATCCCGCTGAGAAGAACAGTTATAAAATTAATTCCAAAAGTGACACTCGCAGCAGCTTCAGCAGTGTGGCTTCTGGGATCTTCACCACCAAACGTGTTAATCTACTGTTAGATCGTTCCAATGTGAATTCAGCCAGCGCAAATCCACCCTGTGGGTTGCCGTTGATCAGCTGGTGTGTCAAAGCAGACCAGAATGCTGCTGGCGGCGGATTTCGTACAGCATAATTCCGGCGGCGACGGCGGCATTCAGCGATTCCACCTGGCCCAGCATCGGAATCTGCAACGCTGCATCGCACAACGCCAGCAGGTTTGCGGACACTCCATCAGATTCACTGCCGACAATCAGAGCTGTGGGTGCCTTCAATGAAACGGCCCATGCTGGCTCTGTCGCCTTTTCAGACGCTGCAGCAATCAGCAAACCGGACGCCTTCAACATGCCAACTGCTAAGTTCAGATCTTCGCACAATACAATCGGCACGTGATTGACGGCTCCCGCAGAAGATCTGGAAACCTGAGGCGTGACGGTTGCCTGTTCGGAATCGCCGATCAGCACGGCAGCGACCTGCATGGCGTCGCAGCAGCGAAGGATGGCACCAAAGTTGAACGTGTCCTGTATCCTGTCGCAGACGACCACCAACGGCAGTGTGCCGACTGCGTCCGCAGTTGCAGCACTGGTTGTCAGGAAGTTTTGCAGCCACTGCAGAGATTCATAAGGGAACGGCCCCATTCTGGCGGCCACTCCCTGATGATGAGTTGAATGACATAGCTCAGCAATGCGATCGGACGATTCAAAATAAACTCGCACATCAGCGGCGTCTGCCAGAGTTTCAATCTGATCAGAGATGGATTTATCTTTGGCGAATTCATCTTCCGCCACAAACAACTCATCAACCGGCCAGCGACCGGCTTTCATCGTTTCCAGAATTGCATAACGCCCGGTCAACCAGTTTTTCTGATGACTCGCCTGCAACTGGCGACGCCGACTTTTTCTGTTACCTGAAGATCGAGCCATGAAAGTGCTTGTCTGGGAATGGTTGGCAGCAACACGCCGGATCGTCTGATGTGGCCGCCCCGACCTTGTGCCGACGGTCCACAGCGGCTTTCTACGACCACCATGTTAGCAGAGTTTCCGCCGGTGCGATATCGGCAGGTGGCGTGTTTAGCCGGCAAGCCTGGCTTCGTCGCCCCCGAGCTTGCCTCAGGGCTTTACAACGCCTTTGCGGTGGTGAGAATTTGCACGGTTTCTACATTAACAGCGTATACGCTTCAGCAGAGCGACCCACATCAGCCGCAGGACGTTAGCCCCGGTTTTGTTCCATGATCCGAAGAAACCGGGGCTAACGCCCTGCGGCTGATTGAGATCTGGTGCTGTTCAGTTAAACGACCTATGGCTGGGAAAAGGTTCACGTTGAGTCACGTATTCAGAGCGACGCAGTCGCGTTTCCGAGCGGTAGCTCGAATGGTCTGGGCGATGTCGAACCACCGGAACGTTGGCTGCGATCTGTAAATCAGACGCATCAACTACGTCGCATGCACCACGTCGTCGCCGTTCAGGTACGGGTAGAACAAACGACCGATTTCGTCGGCAAGTCGGAAGAAGTAGTCGTTGCGAAATTGTTCGTAGCTGACGTCTGAGGCTGATCGAGGCACCTGAATCGGAAACACGCTGTTGATTTCTTTGTTGAAGATGCGTTTGCCGTCTCCATCGGTTTCCATTTCGTACACACTAACAATGGCGTCACAGCGTCCTCGGAACAAACTGGTGCTGTCCTGTTCGTACAACGAAAATTCCGCGATATCGACGTACACCACAAAGTTTACATCGAACTCAGCACCGATCTCTTCCGGGCTGTCCCAATCCGGATGGTTGACCATCCACGCCATAATCGCGTCTGGGTTGATGATGTCGATCTTGTTGCGATACAGCATGGCCGACAGCCGAGTCATCAGCAGTTGATCGATATTGTCGTGAAACTTGGTCAGTTCTTCCGGAGCGTAGCACACCACGGCAACTCGAACATCCCGGTCGGTAAACGATTTCTTCGTTTCCTTTTCGAACAACGGTTCCAGTTGAGGTGGCCCACCAATCAGGTATCCCAGCAAAATGAAATAGTTGCAGCCAGGCATGACCATCAACAAACAGGCAGAAACCAGCCATAACCGAAACGCTCGCTTACCAAAAGCGAATGTAGCAGGCCGTGTCTTCGATAAAGTTGTCTGTGACATCATGTCTTCCAAATTCTGTCTGCAACAGTTGGCGAAATCTTCGCGTCGTGCGTTGATCGCTAAATGTAACTGGTTTCTATGAACAGCTGATTTGCCTGGTTCACTTTTGCTGGCGCTGTCTGGCACCGCAAAATGCTGATAACAATACTTCAGGTTGAATTCCGTAGTCTGGCGACTTCGACTGTTTGTTCAAGAATTAAACACACAAACGACTAGTGGATAGAATCGCTCATTTTATAGTCGTACATGTGTTGGCTGATATGCAATGCGACTCGATCAATGAAACTCTGAACAAAGGCTTCTTCTGAGTTTGTTTCTCGCGGTACCGGGTAAGCACTTGGGAATTTCAAGGCGAAGTCGCGATCGAACACCATCGATACCGGTATGTATTCGTTTTGCCTGGTTAACGTTTTGGAAATGCCCTTCTTACGGATCACTTCGTGAACGCTAAGATGTCCTTCCGCTGTCCCCTGCAGCAGGTTCTCGCTTTCCGGCACCTGATGATGAAACTTTCGGAAATCAATATGCAGCACGTACTTTGCGTCAAACGCTGCGGCCAGATCTGAATAGTCGCCCCATTCGCCGTGATCGTCGTACCAGCTGGCAACATCGCCAGACGGCACCACCTTGATTCCATGAGTTTCCAGTGTCCGCGAAACTCTATCCACAATATCAATCTGCAACGCAGGGTTTTCTGTCAGCAGTCGATGCGGGGCAGAACAGATGATTACCACCGAGTCGTCCGATTCAGTCAGATCTTTACCGGTTGCCGCTCTGAATGGTGCCGTTACTTTGGGGTCACCCATCAAGGCTTTACCAGCCATCACCACCAACGAACATCCGGAATTGCTGATCAGCAGCATCAATATCAGCAAACTGCAGACAGGCGAAACAAATGACCGCTTCACTTGCGCAGGCACGCTGAATTCAGTGATTGTCGCTGAAGACGTCGTTTCTTGTTGTTGAAGAACTCGATCCATCTGATCTTCTATCTTAGCTACGTGATTCGTTCACCAGTCGTCAGCGTTGCATGGCAACACTTCTTAAACGTCGTTATTCACCAATCCCGCAGACTTATCTTCAGCGACGTTATCTCGTCGCCAGTATTCACAACTATTCACAGCCAACATTCTGGCCGGCTAACAGCGATCCAGCACCAGCTTGATTGAGGATGAACACATTAATTCGTCTTTAAAACACGAACACTCGTGCCACCCACACTATTACTGCCAGCGATACATAACCGATTGCTCCGAATACCAACCAGCGAAGTGGTTCCTTTGTGAAAAACCAGCGACCTGTAACGGCCACCAATGCCCACCAGGGAATACAAACGGCACAAATCACGGCCAGCGGAATTCCCACAGGATTCGCATTCCATGCTGCACCAAAATCACCTCGCACAAAATTCGCAAAACTTGTCGTCATGCCACAGTGGGGGCAGTCATGTCCCGTCAAACTTTGAAACGTACAGGGCGGCAGTCCAAGCTGTTGATGAGTCCCAAATCCTCGCGGATCAGGCTTCAGTGCGATTGCAATTGCGAACACACCCAACAATCCCAGAGCCAGCAGCCCAAACAAACTTCTTTCCACTCGCGTGGGCCGGTCATTTCCTGTTGGTTGTGACTCAGTCATACGCTTTCTGCGGTCTCCAAAGGTAAGAAGTAACGCCCTGCAAAGATCAACTCAACCCCAGCTAAGCCGCTATTCCAATACCTCAACACCAGTTCGGCATGATGTGCCGAACCTTGACCACGAACCGGAACAAATAACCTGAAACCTCGCCAATTGTGCCGAAAACCACTCATTGTCAAGACGCCTCGACGGTTCGCAGCGTCTTTGCGCTGCCTCGTCGCCCCCCGAGTTTGCCTCGAGGTTTACAGCGACTGAGGAAAGCTCAGGAGAGTGGAAGGAGGCGCGCTCAGGTTCAGCAGGGGCGGCCCAGGTCCGGCGGGCCGTCATTCCACAGGCAAGAACTGGATCGCATCCACCACGACGTGGCCGTTCGTATCCGTCGTTTCAATCACAACTTTGCCTTCACCGGAAAATTCAAACGTGCCAAGTTCAATAAACGTCTTGTCGATTGGTGGTTGAATGCGTTCGTTCACGATTACCTGTTGGTGACCTTCTGCATGGTAAACTGTTACCGGAATGTTGGTGGCTCGATTCCCGTTGGCAGGATACGACATTAGCACGCGATAGTTTCCAGCAGGCAGTTTGGTGTGAAAGGTCGCAGACTTCTTTCCCTGCTCGGAATTTCCATTGTGAGAATATCCGCTGTCGACAAACGGCTTGTTTGCGGTTGAACTCTGCCAATCGCCCTCAAATTCGGCAGCTCGATCATCGATGACGGTGCCCTTCAGTTTTCTTGAAGACAGCAACGAACTGTCTTCCATTTCCAGCACCTGCTTATCTTCCAGCAATCGTTTCCTTAGCACATCATAGGGAACATCCTGCACGGCCAGATTGTTATCCAATGCCAGGCAGGCAGCCGTGGCGGCAGACTGACCCAGAATCATGAACACTGGTTCCATGCGGATCGATCCAAAGGCGATGTGACTGGAAGACACGCAAACTGGAACCAGCAGGTTTTCGCACTGCGATTTCTTCGGCACAATAGAACCGTACGCAATTTCGTAGGCTCGCGGAGCATGCACGCCGATGTCGCCTTCGTTTTGCACAAGACCATCGGGCGTGATATATCGCTGCACGTTGTGAGAATCCAGAGTGTACGATCCCATGCCAATGGAATCGGGCGTTTCCCTGGTGTCCAGACAATCGTGTTCGGTCATTACGTATTCGCCGATCATCCTGCGAGCTTCGCGCACATAGATTTGATGGGGCCATCCGCCGTTGTCCAGAAATTCATCTTTCGGTAAACCCCATTTCGACATGGCCGCACGCACGTCTTCGGGAACTCGCTTGTCGTTGGCCATAAAGTACATCAGGCCTTGCTGATAGACTTTGTGTTCCTGAATAATTTCGGAACGACGTTTGTAGGTAGCTTCGGGATAATCGTAGTTCATGCCGATGTTGTCGGTGCTGAACGGCCCGTGATTGTTGGTGTCGGTTTTATGATTGGGCATGGGATCGAACTTGGCGAACATTTCACGCCAGCCACCGTCGAAGACTCGCAGCAGCAATTCATACTTACCGGGGTCGTAGCCTTCTGGTTTGGGAAACGGGATTTTGTTTTCCGGAACGTTCGTCAGACACATGCGAAAACAATACGCCTGAATTCGGTGATCTCCGTCGCCTCGAACACCCGGGTCTTGCGTGCTGATGCCGGGCAGCACACCACTGGACGGATCACCGGGCTTCACGTAGGGATCAACTTCCGTTTGAAACCAATGCTTGTGGTGTAAAATTCCCACTTGAATTCCGTTCCACGTTTCGCCGTAAACAGAATTCGCTTCACGGCCAACGTGATAGTCAATATTGGCAGTTGCCAGCAAGTCGCCTTCGTAAGTTGTGTCGACAAACATTTTGCCGAGAATGGTCTTGCCGCTGACGGTTTTAATGCTGGTGATGCGTCCGTTGTTTTGAGTGACTGCTGTTGGCGATCGGTCCAGCCATTCGCCGCGCAGAACGGGGATACTGTATTCGGCCAGCATTTCATCGAAAATCGCTTCTGCCACGTGAGGTTCGAAGACCCACATGGTGGATCCGTCACCGGCTGGCCCCGGTCCGCTTTGGTTTCGGTTGCCGAACTTTGCCTGGTCCTGCCAGGTCCACGAATCCGCCTTTTGGTAGTGCTGCCAGACACGATGATAGAAGTTTCGGCTTAACCCACCGATGGCGTTTTTGTTACCGGAATCAGTCCACCCCAATCCTCCGGAAGTCAATCCGCCGATGTGAATATCCGGGCTGACAATAATCGTCGTTTTCCCCATCTGCCGGGCCTGCACGGCAGTGGTGACGGCAGCACTGGTGCCGCCGTAGATCACGATGTCGTATTCGGTGTCTTCAACACTGGCGACCGCTGACGTGACTGGCAGCAGGCTGAAAATTGCCGTTGCGATTACGAGTGCCTTAGCGGGAAGCTGAACGGATTTTTTGCGAACGCACATTCTGGCAATGTGGAATTGGTTATTCACAGCAGCGAAGCCTGGTAACTTCATAAGTGTCTCACTATTCATATCGCGGGCCGGGCATAAAGCGGGTGGGTGTGTTTGACATTCCAGACTACCAAAGGCAACGCTCTTAAACCAGTAACTCGGTTGGCTGGCTGCGACTTGTGAGGCCCCGCCTGCCGGGCCGAATTTTAGCGCCGCGTGAGTTTGGTGCCAGGTCACGACAGAGTTGACGTCGCGACAGGTTGACCTCGTGACAGGTTGCGAAATCCTGCTCGGCAAGAAGGCCCCACTTGAACACCCCCGTTCGCATGTTGTGGCAATTTGGGGCGTTTCCAATTGGCGGTCGGTGTTATACAATCCGTCGTCAACGAAACCGGAACGAATGTCTGCCAGTGAACGGATGGGGTCGAGTATGATTTTGCGAGACTTGAATTCAGCGATGTACGTCGCTTTGCTCTTTGCTGCGATCCTGGTTTCGAACACGCCATTCGCGTCGTCTTTGGTAACGTGTGCAGCGGCCGACGAAGTACCACCTGATGCACAGGCGGTTCCATTGGAGCAGTTGGAACCGATGCAAGCGGAAACGCCGGTTCCCAGACAAAAGGTCAGCTTAACGCCTTTGCTTTCGCTATCTCTGGACGCTCGACGAATCGCTGCGGCAACAGCACACGCAGAAGAAATACTTCAGGAAGAACCGTCAGGGGTTTTGTTTGATGTTTATTTGCAGTTTGGACCGGAGGATCTGAACCAGGTCCCCAAGTCACTGAACCCGCAATTTCGAATGGAGATCTACACCGCGTATCCAACAGCATCGGTCTGCTACGACACCGTCAGTTGGGCAACCAGCGAGCAGGTACAGGAAATTCTTGCGGAAGCAGGGCAAGCTGCTGCAGCCAATGAAACGCCAGACGGGATGCTTGAACAGGAGGCCATGTCATTTGTGAGGTCAGAAAACTATGTGGCCATGCGGATGTTTGATTCCGGTGTGTACACGGAAGACACAGCCAGCGATCTTCGCAAACTGTTGCAGCAGACTGAACAGACGCAGGCTTCCAAGGCGTTTTCCATTTCCTGCAAGCCTCGCACAATCGCTCGTTCAGCCGTGAAACCGTTCATCGACGCTCAGCGAGCTTTGCTCGCCACAAACTCGCAGCAACTTGATGACGAAGACAGTTTTTCTGCGGTCGGCAAGCCTCTGTATTATCGAATGCTGAACGGACTTATCAGTGCCGTTTTTGACGATACGGAATCGTTTGAATTTTCGTTCGACTATTCGCCCAACGATCGCCGCTCGACCGTAGAACTTGGCTTCACCACGGCTAAGGGAACGGAATTCGATCGCTATATTGGTCGTCTTAGCGATACTCGCAATCGTTCGCTGGCTTATCTGCATCCAGAACAGACTGCATTTGTTTCGGCTGCTGTTCCGCTGCCCGAACTTCTATCATCCGTATTGCCGCAACTGTCCGTTGAGTTCTTGAAAACTATTCAGAAAGAATTAGGTGTGGCCGTCGCAGATGGTTCTATGGCGGGCAGCATTATGAGTCAGTTTGAGGAATCGAAGCAGATAGATTTTCTGGCGCAGACAGTACCCACTTCAGCTGATTCGCAGGTCGGCATTTTTGTGCTGCCACTTACTTCCGCCAGTTCGCTGGAATCGACTTCTATTCAGTTGGCTGCACACATTCCCGAACAAATCTGGCAGCGCAACGTGGGTGAAGTAGCCGGGTTTCCGATTCACAAAGTCACGTTGGACGAGACCGAGATTTTTCTTACGTTAACAAACGATTGCGTCGCGGCGATGATTGGCCCGGAAGAGTCGTTAAGCGTGTTGGAGAAAATCGTCACTCGTAATTTTGAACAGTCACCGGCTGCCAACCGTTTCGCTCGCACCGCATTTGCCATTCAGGGATCGGGCGTCGAACTATCGAAAATTGGCCTGCAGGAATTGCCCAGGCGACTGGCAGAGCGACTTAACGACGATGGGCGAAGTTCACTGGAAGACAGCTTCGAATTCAGCTTACAAACGGAACCTCACCAGCTTGCTTTGCGAGCAACATTCGCCCCCGATGCGTTGATGGTGGCAGATCAAACCTTTGAACTGGGCGCGCAACTGCTGGGCGAATTGTTGAATTCACTGGACTAAGGCTGACGCGGTCGCAACTGCCGTCAACACGCCTGATCTGGCCGGTCCTGAGCTTGCCTCGCGGGTCTACAGCGACTTTGCGTTACGGTGTTTGTATCACCGCGTTTTCGGCGCAGCATTCACCGTTGAAGAGCGAACGCTTTGAGGCCAGCGCACAGGCCCTGCAAGCCCCCGAGGCAAGCTCACGCGGCAGGCGGCGTTGGCCAAGCGGGCGAAAGGGCAGGCAGACGAGAAGAAAGTGCCTACAAACTTGCGGTGAAACGTTTTACAGTGGAACCTGGCAAGGGCAGCCTGACACTGCGATTCAAAAGTGATTGCCGTTGCAAAAAAATATCCGGCAGTGATTCAACAGATGAATGGAACATAATGAAGCGGACTTCTGCACTGTTTGCACAGAAATTGGCGACTAAAAGTTTCTTCCTGATATCGGCGTACGTTGCGGTCAGCAGCTTCGTTCATGCTGACGCTTCTGCCGCAGAACAGCCGCCGAACATCGTTTTCATCTTTGTGGACGATCAGGGCTATTACGATCTTGGTTGCTATGGTGCATCGGAAGTCAAGACGCCACGCATCGATGCAATGGCTAAAGAAGGGACTCGGTTTACAGACTACTACGCGGCGGCTCCCATCTGCAGCCCTTCCCGAGCTGGATTGCTGACCGGCTGTTATCCTCGGCGAGTCGGCAACCATATCTGGGTGCATCGTGCCGATTCTAAAACGGGCATTCACGCTGACGAATTGACGATCGCAGAGCTGTTAAAGAGCAACGGCTACGCCACAGCGTGTATCGGCAAATGGCATCTCGGATTTCATGAAGCATTTCTGCCTCGTCAGCAGGGGTTCGATTACTACTTTGGATTGCTGCACAATCTGGATCCCGTAGAAATCGTGTACTTCGAAGACAAGGGCGGCGTGCCGCTGATGAGGAATGAAGACGTCGTTAAACGTCCGGCTGATCCCGCTCAGCTAACAGAGCTCTACACCGATGAAGCGATCGGTTTCATCGAACAGAACAAAGACCGCCCATTCTTCGTGTACCTGCCCCACACAATGCTTCACAACCCATTGGGAGTCAGTGACGAATTTAAAGCAACATCGCAGTGGGGCGAGTATGGCGATGCAATTCAGGAACTCGATCACAACGTTGGCCGAATCTTCGACACCCTGAAACGCCTGAACATTGATGACAACACGATCGTGATTTATGCTTCAGACAATGGTCGAGGGCCGGGCCGGACGGCGGAACAGAAAATTCGCGGCAACAAACTGTCCACATTTGAAGGTGGTATTCGAGTTCCCGCGATCGCGTGGGGACCGGGTGTTGGACTGCAAACAGATGCGGAATCGTCTGCGGTAGTGCGAGCGATGGATTGGTATCCAACTTTGGCAACGTTTGCGGGAATCAAAGTTCCGGAAGATCGCGTGATCGACGGACGCGACATCAGCCCGCTTTTGAAGGGCGGAACAAAATTCGTGCCCGCTGCGGGAATGAAAAAATCGCTGAACGCCGCCGTGCCACTTCGCCGCCGCTGGGACCCACCAGGCGAATGGGCGTCAATCATCACTCGCAGCGAATACAACGACGCCTTTTTCTATCACGGCAGTCAGGGAGCATTGGCCGCCGTGCGTTGGCGCAACTGGAAATTGTATCTGAATCCGAGTCTTCAATTGTACGACCTTCAGGAAGATCCTGGGGAATCGCAGCTGGCTCGAAATCCCGAAATCATTCGCAAGCTGCGAGGCATGGCGATTTTGTTTCAGGAAGAAATGCGCCAGGACGCTCGACCAGCGGGAGAAGCTTCCACGCCGCGAGCTGACGGAAGGACAGAGATCTCTAAAGCGACACAAGACAAGCTCGACGCCAAACTGAACGTGACCTACGCTCGTTATGGCGATCGAACATTGGAAATGGACGTGTATCGACCAAAAGACGCGTGGGGGCAATTGCCGGCGGTGGTGTGTATTCATGGCGGCGGCTGGGCGAACGGAAGCCGAGCCAACCACGGACTGATCGCCAAATCGCTGGCCGAACGCGGCTTTGTGGCGGCAACCATTTCTTACCGACTAAGCGACGAAGCACCGTTTCCGGCCGCTATTCAGGATTGCAAAGCAGCCGTCAGGTTTCTACGAGCCAACTCAAAAGAATTCGGCATCGATCCCGCCAACATCGGCGCGATCGGACTTTCTGCGGGAGGACATCTGACCGCCTTGCTGGCCATGTCTGCAGGCGTACCCGAACTGGAAGGCGACGGCGGAAATCCATCAATCAGCAGTACGATTCAGGCTGCCGTTCCGATGGGCGCTCAAACGGACCTTCTGTCTGATCGAACGCGTGATATCTCCGCAGTTGAAGATCGCGGCCAGATCTGGCGACAGTTTCTGGGTGGGTCTCAAACGGAACAACCAGAAACGTATCGTCTGGCATCACCGCTCCATCACCTGCAGAAAGGTGATCCGCCGTGTTGGTTCATCACGGGCGAACTGGATGATGCCAGCACTCACGCCGAAAAATTCCGCCAGCGGATGCAGGAACTGAAAATCCCGTCCGGCCTGACTGTCATCAAAGACGCACCTCACGCGTTTCCTGGCAAGCAAGTCTGGTTCGATCAGATGATCGACCAAGCGGACGCGTTTTTCAAACAACACCTATCAAGGGCTTCGCCCTTGACCCAGTGGCGTGGTGTGCGGCAAGACGTAGAACGCTCTAACCGCCGAGCCGCTCCGTTGTCGCTACGCTAACAAGAGCTTGGCCCAACGGCGTGAAGGATAAAAACACTGGTTGAAATGAAAAAGACGCTGTAATGCAGTAGCTTGAAAGTCTGACTTCCTCCGACACAAGGTCGGAGGAGAGTTAACTCAAAATCCTCGATTCGTCGCGTCGGCTAATTCAAAAACCAGCCCATCAGTTCGTGGCCTTCTGGAAAGCCAACGTCCGATGCGGCCGCGGCAACTTCATCGTAGGTCGTTTGTGAGTTCGGCGAAATTCCTGTGCCGCAGGCGGCAAAGGGGCAGTCGCCGTGGCTATGCGTTCGAGTTCTCAAAAACGTCGGATGGTCCGGGCTGATCAGTAACCGGTACTCCCCCTGCGACTGCAGCCATTCGTGAATGGGAGCCACAATTTTTGAATCGATCTGCTGCACGGCTTCAATCTTGGCCGCCGTGTTACCTTCGTGAGATGCTTCGTCGGTGGCTTCTACGTGCACCACCAGAAAATCGATGTCGTCTCGCTGCAGCGTTTCAATGGCTTTGCGACCTTTGGCGGCATAGTCGGTGTCCAGATAGCCGGTGGCGCCCTCTACTTCAACAACGTCCCAGCCAATCAGCCGCCCCATTCCTCGCAGCAGATCCACGGCAGTAATGACGGCTCCACGCACGCCAAACTTTTCAGCAAACGGTGTTAATGCCGGACGCTGGCCCAACCCCCACAGCCAGGTTTGAGTGGCCGGAGGTTCGCCGGCAGCCGTTCTGGCCAGATTTGGTGCCGCCGTGGCGAACAATTCGCGACTGCGAGTCATTAGTGCTTTTAGTTCGTCAGAACCCGGCCCGGTCGGCAGATACGCGGCGATGGGCTGGTCGGTAATATCGTGAGGCGGCGTGCTGCCGGTAAGCTTGGTGAAGGGAGCCGCTTCTGCGCGAGATCGGTAAATCAGTAAGTTTCGATAGCTTACGCCAGCATGATACTTCCAGTGGCTGTCTCCACACTGATCCTTCTGCAGCAGCTGAATCAGTTGTTGAGCAGCGTCGCTGGGATATTGTTCGGCGGTAAAGCTGTGCATTACCTCATTAGTCACAGTCACCAAATTACAGCGAACCGCCCAGTCTCCGGGATTCAGCTCAATCCCCTGAGCCGCGGCTTCAATGGGTGCTCGACCAGTATGAAACTTCAGAGTGTCGTAGCCAAACAGGGTCATGGTGCCAACATCGCTGCCCGACGGCATGCTGGCAGGCACATTATCTGTTCTTCCGACAACCCCTAAGCCTGCAATTTTGTCCATCGCTGGCAGTTTGGCGGCCTGCAGAGGTGTTTTTCCGCCAAGAGAGGGCTGAGGTTCGTCGGCGACACCGTCTGGGATTACAAGCACGTACTTCATTGAAAATTTGCGTAAATTTGGGGACTATTCAGGCTCAAAGTACAAGGATTAGAGCGGAAGATAATCGAAACGGGAGCAATTCCCTATTGTGTGATTTCGGAATTGCATAACTACCTGGCTTCATCGGGTTTACACAAAATCTTAAACCCGATATATCTCCCCTCACATCTCGGCCCTGCAGTCGATACCCGATCAGCAAACCTGAAGGAACTTTAACATTCCGTCCTGGTTTTGGTGCCTGTCCATCGGGCATCTTGGCAGGACGTTCACATTGGAGGAAGTTACGTGTCCGTTGAAGAAAAAGTAGTCGGCATTGTTAGCGATCAATTGGATTCGCCAAAAGAAGACATCTCACGAGCAAGCTCATTTGTAGATGATCTTAAGGCGGATTCCTTAGATATTGTGGAATTGGTGATGGCTCTGGAAGACGAGTTCGACATCAAAATTCCTGACGAAGATTACGACAAGATCAAGACTGTTGGCGATGTCATTACGTACATCGAGGGGAAGTCCTGATAAATGTCGCGGCGTAGAGTTGCGGTGACTGGCTCATCAGTCGTTACTTCGCTGGGATGCGAAGTCGATGATGTCTGGAAGGCAATTTGTGATGGGAAAAGTGGTGTCAGCCTGATTGAACGGTTCGACTGCAGCGAATTTCGTGTGCGGTTTGCCGGTGAGATCAAGAATTTTGATCCACAAGCCCATATGCAGATTGACGGAAAAGCACTGCGCCGAATGGACCGCTTTGTGCAGTTCGCCATGGTGGCCTGCGACAAAGCAATTCGGCAGTCCGACGTGCTGGGAACGTCGTTTGATCCCTACCGTTGCGGTGTCATTATTGGCAGCGGAATTGGTGGATTGGACGAAATCGAAAGCCAGCATTCTCGACTGTTCGACCGCGGGCCGGAACGAATATCGGCGTTCATGATCCCTAAACTGATCGTGAACGCCGCTTCCGGCAACGCAGCCGTACACTGGGGCCTGAAAGGTCCAAGTTCGGCCATCGCCACCGCATGCGCTTCTGCCATTCATTCCATTGGCAACGCCTTTCGATTAATTCAGGGCGGCTACGCAGACATCATGATTGCGGGTGGCACGGAAGCAGGCTGCACTCCCATGGGAATCGCCGGCTTCGCTCGCATGAACGCTCTTTCGGTAAGAAACGAATCGCCCGGCGAAGCAAGTCGCCCGTTCGACAAAGACCGCGATGGCTTTGTTCTGTCAGAAGGCGCCGGCATGCTGGTACTGGAAGACTTTGAACGCGCTGAAAAGCGAGGGGCAAATATTCTGGGCGAAGTCACCGGCTTTGGGCTGTCGTCAGACGGTCTGCATATGACTCAGCCGGACGAAAACGGCGAAGGCGCTGGTCGAGCGATGAAGGCAGCATTGGAAGATGCTTCGCTTTCCCCCGATCAGATTGACTATATCAACGCTCACGGCACCAGCACGCCATTGGGTGATCGAGCGGAATCGATCGCCATTCGCAATGTGTTTGGTGCTCACGCAGATTCCATGGCTGTTTCCAGCACCAAAGGTCACCTGGGACACCTTCTGGGAGCGTCCGGCGGTGTTGAGGCGGTGTTCTGCCTGAAAGCGATTGAAACCAACACAGCCCCCCCCACAATCAACTTCGTATCCGCTGGCGAAGGCTGCGACCTGGACTATATCCCCAACGAAGCTCGCGACGTTAAAATCAGCCACACGCTGAAAAACAGCTTCGGCTTCGGCGGCCACAACGCCTGCCTGATTATCTCCGCCGTCTAAGAAAGCTGGGTACGCGGTCCTCATCTTTTGCAAACTGACAACCGAGCATCACGACAGTGAGACACCCCGCCTGCTGCAGCGTGCCACGCCAGATTGCTGAGCAGAATCCCTTTGCTATGCCGGATGTCCCTCAGCCGTCGCAAGAATGGTTTGAACTTCGGGTAAATCAGAGAAAGCTGACCGTCGGTGATTCTGGGTGCAGTGAAGTCCTGCAAATTTCACGTCCCGCAAATTGATTGAACTGAAGACGTCAACGTTTAGCAATGTGTGTCAAATTAAGCCGAACTGCAAAAACCTTGAAGTCTGAAGAATAATCGCTAACCTGACCACCGGACGTCGCACTCCCGTTTCTGCGACACCTTGTCAGACAATCACTATGTTGTGGGACGCTAGCCGTTAGTTGCTTGGACGCCATCCGCTGCCAAAATGCAAACCTATTTTCGCGTTGTTTCCCGATCCGAGACTGACGATGCTGACGATCTCCGTCGTGTCGTTGCCTCGATTCTCGATACGCTGCCCCAGACGTCCGAATGTTCGCCCATGACGCCACATCCAAAAGGTGGTTTCTCCGTATTCCTCGACCATCGCGACGATGATGTGGAAACAATCATGACAATCTTTGCCGAGAATGGTTGGATGCCTTGCTTCTAACGCACCCGCGCGGCCTCCTTGCAGGTCCTCTCAAATGGATACCGTTCTGGTAGTTCCCGCGTCCCACAACATGGTTTTTACGCTAGGCCTTCGGCACACCTTCCTTGGTTGGTCACGCGGGCTGGCATTGGTACAATCTCTCGTAGTTCAGACATCGTTCGCTTCGTTTAGGGCGGTGTCGTAAAAACCTTCCGTTGTCGGTCACAGCGTAATGCAGCTTCAAGACGCAACGA
>ERZ887849.450-NODE-450-length-44460-cov-22.828555_pt1 | contig 44460 bp, 39 predicted proteins | sample MGYA00521267_ERZ887849 | MGnify/ENA primary metagenome ERZ887849 (study PRJEB32303, sample SAMEA104408601) | aquatic metagenome | biome: Brackish water; feature: Pelagic; material: water | place: Baltic Sea | collected 2014-06-06T16:11:00 | depth 2,863 m ... | reverse complement strand
GAGCACGTAGTGGTCCAACTCTTTGAATTGTTGCGCGGTTTTGGCGGGGTCTGCGTACAGATCTGACCGGGTGTAGCGCTCGGCGTCAGGGTCTAGCGCTTTGATCACTTTAGCGGGATTACCCGCCACGACGACATTCGCAGGCACATCGCTAGTCACGACAGCCTGGGCCGCAACAATACTGTTATCGCCGATCGTCACCCCTTTGAGTACGGTAGCGTGGTCACCCACCCACACATTGGCACCAAGATAAACGGGGGTAGCCTCAGCAGCGCGATCGATACGGTCATACAAGCCATGCCAATCTGAGTCGGTAATATAAGCGCCATTGGCGAGCATGCAGCCGTCGCCCAATGTAATGGCATCGCTGGCGCTAATGCGTGATCCCGGGCTCATAAGACAAGCATTACCCAAGGTAATCTGACCCTCACCGGGCGCCCGACCCCAGACACCAATCTGCACTCGCTGACTGGCGGTGTTGATCGCGGTAAAAGAGTGGCCAATGGCGATATTAGGCCCCGAGATATCGACATACCAAGGCGACATAATGTTGGCGTAGGGCCCCAACTGAACACAGCGAGGCCTGACAAACCAATCAATCCAGCAGTCTCTCAAGACAAGATAAGCCCGTTTAACCCAGTAAGGGCGGAGATCCTCTCGCACTAATGTCGTCCTTATCCGTCAAAAATGTCATAGCGCGGTATGATGGCAAGGTGAATTCAACTGCGCAAACAGAACCGTCCGACGCCACCCATACTGCCATCCAAACCCAGCAGGCGTCACCCCACTCAGACCTGGAACGCATTGTGCGCCATCATCTTGCGCACCCGTGGCGAAAACCCTGCCCCAGTCACACACAAAACGCTTTTCAACAACTGCAATCACGCTACCGCTACGACCCCAGGCCCCTCATCTTGGATTCCTACTGCGGCACCGGCATGAGTACTGCGGTGCTCGCCACTCAGCACCCGGAGGCTTTAGTGGTGGGCATCGATCAGTCGGCTTCTCGATTAGCCAAGCATCAAGTGCTGGGGCAACAGAATTACCTCCTCTTACAAGCGGAAGCGGAATCCTTTTGGCGCTGCCTGGTCGAGGCGAACATGTCTTTAGCAGCCCATTGGATGCTGTACCCAAATCCTTGGCCCAAGGCCTCACAGTTGAGACGCCGGGTTCACGGTCACGGCGCTTTTCCGCTGCTGGCGAAACTGGGGGGTCAGCTGCAAATGCGCAGTAATTGGCAGGTATACGCAACGGAATTTACGCAAGCCGCCGAGTTGATCGGGTTATCAGGCGCCTTAGAAACCTTTACGCCCGATCCACCGCTCACCTTGTTTGAGCGCAAATATCATGAGCGCGGGCACACGCTATGGCGTTTCCAAGGGTCATTCTCCAGCTAGTATCCGGACAAAACCTGATATACGCTCCGCTTTCGCTACACTTATCAGCACAGTGAATGAGCACTGTGCGACAGAGCGTTAGACCATGACCGCAACACAACGCGACAACATTAAGCAGATCGAACAGGGCGACCCCATCTGGGCGCGCATTCGCCGAGAGACACGCGATACTGCCGCTGCAGAGCCTATATTGGCCAGCTTCTTGCACGCGACGATTCTCAATCACGACGAGCTAGAGAGTGCTTTAAGCTTCCATCTCGCGAACTTGCTGGGTAGTCCTACCGCACCGGCAATGATGTTGCGTGAGGTGATTTTAGAAGCGTTGCAAGACGACAGCGGTATACGAAGCGCTATTCGCGAAGACCTTAACGCCATTATCGATCGTGACTCTGCCTGCCACGAACTCTACCTGCCGTTTCTGTACTTCAAGGGCTTTCAGGCGCTGCAAATTCACCGTATTGGCCATTGGTTATGGACGCACAACCGTAAACCCTTGGCGCATTTTTTACAGAGCCAAATGGCACGGCAGTTTGGTATCGATATACATCCTGCCGCGCGCTTCGGGCACGGCATCATGCTTGATCACGCTACGGGACTCGTCGTCGGCGAAACCGCAATAGTGGGGAATCGCGTATCGATATTACAGTCAGTCACATTGGGCGGCACTGGTAAAGAAGACGGCGATCGTCACCCGAAAATCGGCGATGGCGTTTTAATCAGTGCGGGTGCCACGATACTCGGCAATATTTATGTTGGCGAGGGTGCCAAGGTAGGTGCCGGCTCAGTCGTGCTACAAGATGTGCCTGCCCACACAACAGTGGCGGGTGTGCCAGCAAAAGTCGTTGGCAAACCAACTTCTAACTCTCCCGCACTCGATATGGATCACGCGATCCCAGACTCTCAGTGGTAAGCGGGCGAAAGCTCCACCACCGCATTCACCATCGCAGCAACATGATCGGGATTAATGCCTGGTGTGATCCCGTGTCCTAAATTGAACACGTGACCGCTGCCTTCTCCATACGAGCTCAGGATCTGCCCCACCTCCTCTCGAATACGCTCAGGCGATGCATTGAGTAGCGTCGGATCCATATTACCCTGCAAGCAGACTCGATCCCCCACTCTCTCCCGCGCCGCACCGATATCAGTCGTCCAATCCAACCCCACCGCATCGGCGCCGCAGTCGGCAATGGCTTCCAACCATTGGCCACCGCCCTTGGTAAAGACGATCACCGGCACTTTGCGGCCGTCCGCTTCTCTCGGTAGCTGATCAATAATCTCTGCCATGTAGCGCAAGGAAAACTCGCGATATGCGTTATGGCTCAATGACCCGCCCCAGGTATCAAATATTTGTACCGCCTGCGCACCACTGCGAATCTGCTCACTCAAATAAGCCGCCACCGATGTCGCCAGTTTTGACAACAGCTGATGCATCAGCTCCGGTTCATTGAAGGCCAATGACTTCACTTTGGCAAAATCTTTACTCGAGGCGCCCTCCACCATGTAAGTCGCCAAAGTCCATGGGCTACCGGCAAAACCGATCAATGGAATACTGCCTTTCAGCTCTCGACGAATCAGCGATACCGCATCCATGACATAACCAAGCTCACTCGAAGCACGCGCTGGATCCAGTGCGTTAATGTCGGCAGCGGTCGAAATCGGCCGCTCGAAGCGAGGGCCCTCTCCCTCTGAAAAGTACAGCCCCAGACCCAGTGCGTCTGGCACTGTCAAAATATCAGAGAACAAAATGGCTGCATCCATGGCGTACCGCCGTAACGGCTGCAGTGTCACCTCACAGGCGAGCTCAGGATTAGTGCATAAGTTCATAAAGCTACCGGCTTCGGCCCGTATCTCGCGATACTCTGGCAGGTACCGGCCCGCCTGACGCATCATCCAAAGCGGCGTTCGATCTACGGGTTCACGCATGAGTGCACGCAGAAATCGATCGTTTTCTAAGGTGGTCATGTTGTCGACTCTCTTCTCATCTTCTTAGGTTTCAACGCAGTGTCGGTCATATCACGATTTGCAAAAACAGTAGCGGCCTAAATCTCGAGGTAATCTAAAATACCCTCAGCCGCCTGCCGACCTTCCCAGATGGCGGTCACCACTAAATCCGACCCGCGTACCATATCACCCCCAGCAAAAATCTTTGGGTTTGCTGTCTGGAATTTGAAGGCTTGGTGTTCTGGCGCTATCACAGCATCCCAATCATTGCAGGTAACACCAACCTCATTGAACCAATCCGCAGGATCCGGCTGAAAACCAAATGCCATAATGATGGCGTCGGCTTCGATCACTACTTCACTGCCCGGCACCGGCTCTGGCCGCCGCCGGCCGTCAGCGCCAGGTTCGCTGAGCTGTGTCTCAACCACTTTCACGCCGATCGCCTCACCAAAGTAATCCATCACTTCAACGGGCTGTCGATTAAATAAAAACTGGACCCCTTCCTCTTTGGCATTTGCCACTTCGCGACGTGATCCGGGCATGTTCTCTTCATCGCGGCGGTACACGCAATACACGCGGTCAGCTTGCTGGCGAACCGCTGTACGAACGCAGTCCATCGCCGTATCACCGCCGCCGAGCACCACCACTGTTTTCTCTTTCAGATCAATAAACTCGTCAGGGTCTCTCGGGTAATCCATCTTCTCGTTGACGTTAGCAATAAGATAATCAAGCGCTTTGTAGACGCCAGGGAGATCTTCCCCCGCAAAATCACCCTCCATCGCCTTATACGTGCCCATCCCCAAAAATACCGCATCATAGTCGGCGAGGAGTTCATCGATTGTGATATCGCGGCCGATTTCAGTGTTGAGCCGAAACTCAATGCCCATGCCCTCAAAGACCTCTCGGCGACGCTGCATCACCTGCTTTTCTAGTTTGAACTGGGGGATCCCAAAGGTCAGTAAGCCACCGATTTCTGGGTAACGATCAAATACCGTGGCCTTCACACCATTGCGAGTCAGAATGTCAGCACAACCGAGTCCAGCGGGACCCGCACCAATAATCGCGACTTTTTTATCGGTGGGGATAACGTCAGACAAATCGGGGCGCCACCCCATCGCTAATGCGGTGTCGGTAATATATTTTTCTGAGTTACCAATCGTGACGGCACCAAAGCCATCATTAAGCGTGCAAGCCCCTTCACACAGCCGATCTTGTGGGCATACCCGACCACAAACCTCGGGCAAGGTATTGGTTTGGTGGCTCAGCTCTGCTGCTTCGAATAGATTACCCTCTGCTAACAGCTTCAACCAATTCGGAATGAAATTATGGACAGGACATTTCCACTCACAATAGGGGTTGCCACATTCTAAGCAGCGGTGTGACTGCTCAGCTGCTTGGACTTCAGTAAACGGATCATAGATTTCCACAAACGCTTCGGTGCGGGTCTCCATGTTCTTTTTACCCGGGTCTTTCCGATCAACATCCAGAAACTGAAATGGGTTTGCTAAACGCGCACTCATGTGGGGTATGCCTCAGTCTGTCTCTCGCAATCGCGAGAGGAGTTGATTAATGTCGGCCGCCTTGGGTTTAACCAACCAGAATCTACCGACGTAGTCTTCGAAGTTTTCGAGCAAGTGAGCACCCCACGCTGAGCCGGTTTCGTCGACAAACTCGCGAATGTTATCGCGCAAAAAGTGGCGATGAGCTTCCATAGACTCAGCTGCTACTCGATGAATTTCCACCAATTCGCTGTTATAGCGATCAATAAACGCGCGGTCTTCGTCAAGGACAAAAGCCAGACCGCCGGTCATACCCGCGCCAAAATTGACACCAGTCGAGCCCAATACCGTTACCAACCCACCCGTCATATATTCACAGCAGTGATCACCCGCACCCTCGATCACGGCGTGAGCACCTGAATTTCGCACAGCAAAACGTTCACCCGCCACGCCCGCTGCAAAAAGGCGTCCACCCGTCGCACCATAGAGACACGTATTGCCAATAATGCTGGTGTGCCGGCTTTCAAAGCGGCTACCTCGGGGCGGGGAGATGACCAATTTGCCAGCGGCCATGCCCTTGCCGACATAGTCATTACTGTCGCCCTCGAGGTACATGTGCAGTCCGCCCGCGTTCCAGACGCCAAAACTCTGACCCGCAGTGCCGGTTAAGCGAATGGTAATGGGGTTCTTTTCCATCCCCGTATTACCATGCCGTTTTGCAATTTCGCCAGACAGGCGCGCACCAATCGAGCGATCACAGTTGGTGATACTGTAAGCGAATTCTCCACCGCTCCCCGCGTCGATCGCCGGCAGGATATCCGTAATCATTTGATTCGCCTTATCGGCGGTATCGAACGGATCGTTGCTGTCTACTTGACAGAACTGCGGCTGATCCGTCGCCTGCTCATCAACCCACAAAATGGGATCTAGGTTCAAACTCTGTTGCTTCGCTGTCTCTCCAGGGAGGCGCTCCAATAAATCAACGCGGCCGATTAACTCCTCCAGTTTGCGGACACCCAACTTGGCGAGCCACTCTCGGGTTTCAGTGGCAACAAACGTAAAGAAATTGACCACGCGCTCCACGTCACCCACAAAGTGGGTTTCCCGCAGCTGAGCATTCTGGGTAGCGACACCGGTAGCGCAATTATTGAGATGGCAAATACGCAAATACTTGCAGCCCATCGCTACCATGGGTGCGGTACCAAACCCAAAACTCTCTGCACCCAAGATGGCAGCTTTCACCACATCGAGCCCTGTTTTCATTCCACCGTCAGCCTGCAATCGAACCCGACCGCGGAGACGATTACCGCGCAATGTTTGCTGCACCTCTGCTAAACCCAGCTCCCACGGCGAGCCCGCGTAACGGATTGAGGTCAGCGGGCTGGCGGCGGTCCCGCCGTCGTAACCGGAAATAGTGATTAAATCGGCGTAAGCTTTTGTGACACCCGCGGCAATCGTACCGACACCGGGCTCCGAGACCAGCTTTACCGACACCAATGCATCGGGGTTGACTTGCTTCAAATCGAAAATCAGCTGTGCCAGATCCTCAATCGAGTAAATGTCATGGTGCGGCGGTGGCGAAATCAGCGTCACGCCAGGAACGGAATAGCGCAGCCGCGCGATGAGCTCATTCACCTTTCCACCCGGTAGCTGACCACCCTCACCTGGCTTCGCCCCCTGAGCCACTTTGATCTGCAACACCTCAGCGTTGACCAGATAATGCGGCGTCACGCCAAAGCGACCCGAGGCAATTTGCTTGATTTTCGATACGCGGTTAGTGCCAAATCGGCTAGGATCCTCCCCACCCTCGCCACTATTCGATCTAGCGCCAATTTGGTTCATACCCATGGCCAGCGACTCATGTGCTTCTGGCGACAGTGCACCGAGAGACATGCCCGCAGAATCGAAACGACGGAAGATAGCTTCGATCGGCTCTACCTCCTCGAGGGGCACAGGCGTCTCGGCAAGTTTTAGCGTGAGCAAATCGCGCAAGGCGGCCACAGGCCTGTCGTTACAGTGCGTGGCATAGGCTTGATAATCACGATACTCGCCGCTGACGACCGCAGATTGCAGGCTCATGACCACATCTGGGTTGTAAGCATGATACTCACCCCCGTGGACATATTTGAGGAGGCCACCTTGATCCATCGTTTTACGACGGGATCGAGCGCGGCTAGCCACTTGCCACTGATCCTTTTCTAACTGCTCAAGCGATACGCCGCCGATACGCGACGTGACGCCTGTGAAAGCGATATCCACCAACTCGGTACCAAGGCCTACAGCTTCAAACAGCTGCGCCCCACGATACGAATTAACGGCTGAAATGCCCATTTTGGACATGATCTTAAGCAGACCCTTGTTAATCCCCTTACGGAAGTTTTTCTGGCATACCTGTGGGTCACCCAACAGCTCACCGCGTGCCAAGAGATCTTCAATAACACTGTAGGCCACATAGGGGTAAATAGCCGTTGCACCGAACCCCAACAAACAGGCCACATGATGCGAGTCACGCGCGCTACCTGACTCGATAACGAGGTTGCACTCGGACCGCAAACCCATTCGAATTAAATGATGATGCACCGCACCTGTCACTAACAGGCTATGGATAGGCACTCGCGATTCGGCAATTTGTCGATCCGACAGAACTAAAATCTGGAACCCATCGCGAACTGCGGCCTCCGCACTAGAACACAATGCCTCCAGCGTCTCGCGCAGATTGGCCTTGCTGGGATCATAGGTCGCATCAATCACCGTGCTGCGAAATCCCTCCTCTGACAATTCGACAATGGTCTGAAATTTTGCCTGGGACAAAACGGGTGACGTTAGGCTAATGCGCTCTGCATGCCCTGCAGACTCAATGAAGACGTTACGCTCCGGACCAAGATCCACTTCCAGCGACATCACAATGGACTCACGCAACGGATCAATCGGTGGATTGGTCACCTGCGCAAATTTCTGGCGGAAAAACTCATAGAGCGATCGTTCCTGACGAGACAGCACCGCCATTGGCGTATCGTCACCCATTGAACCCACCGCCTCATTGCCTGATTCAGCGAGAGGCCGCAGCACTTGATCTCGTTCCTCAAAACTGACCTGAAACATTTTCTGATACATATCGAGCTCAGCACCCGATATCGCGGCTACCGCTTCGCCCGCAAAGCTGCCTGAGATAAGTCGGGCGTGCTGCCGCAACCATTTTTTATAGGGCTGTCGTGCCTTGAGTAACTCGTCCATGTCCTCGGTGTGCAGAACCTGCCCGGTTTCGGTATCTACCACTAAGATTTGTCCCGGACCTACCCGCCCTTTGGCAATCACTTGCTCAGGCCGATAGCCGTGGGTACCAATTTCTGATGCGACAGTGATGAAACCATCATCAGTCGTCACCCAGCGCGCCGGGCGTAATCCATTTCGGTCTAACAAACAGCAGGCGTATCGACCGTCTGTTAAGACAATGCCCGCCGGGCCATCCCAGGGTTCCATATGCATCGCGTTGTATTGGTAAAACGCTTTGAGATCAGGATCGATGCCTTCAATATTTTGCCAAGCTGGAGGAATCAGCATCCGCAGGGCCCGCGGTAACTCAATACCACCCGTAGTGAGAAGCTCGAGCATATTATCGAGGCTCGACGAGTCTGAACCCTCGGTGTTTACCAACGGCACTAGCGATTGCAGATCAGGGAGTAGCGGCGAAGCCAATTTAGGCGTGCGCGCTCTAGACCAACTGCGATTACCTTCAATCGTATTGATCTCACCATTATGAGCCAGCATGCGAAACGGTTGCGCCAGCGGCCATCGAGGTAGCGTATTCGTCGAAAAGCGCTGGTGAAACACGCACACTGCGGTCTCCAGAGAGGGGTCATTAAGGTCCGGATAAAAGCGCGCTAGATCAGCTGGCATTACCAAACCTTTATAAGAAATCACACGATCAGAGAGGCTACAAATGTAGAAATCAGGGTCGTCAGCAACCGCCATTTCTGCGCGTCGGCGCGCCGTGAACAATTTCCCTAAGCAGTGTTCATGATCAATGCCCGTTGCATCGACAAAAACCTGTTCGATGAGCGGTAATTGGTCGAGTGCGATTTCACCGCAAACATCTGGCTCGACTGGCACTTCACGCCATCCCAATACCGAGAGACCTTCAGCGCCTAAGGCCGAAGTCATCGCCTCACGCGCCTGCGTCTGAAGCGAGGGGTCTTGGCTTAAAAACAGCATGCCAACCGCATAATGATCGCCGAGTTCGATGCCGAGCGTTGTCTTTGCCTGAGCGCGCATGAACGCATCGGGCATCTGTAGCAATAAACCGCAGCCATCGCCCGTGCGGCCATCTGCCGCAATACCACCCCGATGTGTCATACAGGTTAGCGACTCAATCGCCGTTTGCAGCAGACGATGACTCACCTCGCCCTTAATATGAGCGATCAAACCGAATCCGCAGTTATCCCGAAATTCTTCGGGGCGGTAGAGACCTCGCGGCGCTGCCGTAGCGCCGGCGTCTGATGTTAAATCATGAGTCATAACACGTTTCGTCTGTGAGCCGGCGCCTGTAAGCCAGCCAAACGACCCCTACGGGGCCAGAACAAAAGGGGACGTAGTGTACACGCCCTAAAAGGGGCGCTCAATCGCCGTCATCATCGCCGATCAAGCGTCGATTACGCAGGCAATGTCGTCTAGCGTGACGTCTTCAGCCACTGAGGCTTCACCCAACCGATTGAGTAAAATATAGCGGATTTTCCCCGCGGTGACTTTTTTATCGCTCGCCATGGCATCTAAGAAGCTGGCGGCAGTGAGTCCAGCGGGTGGTTTGACGGGCAGCCCCACCTGTTGCTGAAAGGACAAGAGCTGATCAACCACTTCTGATTCGAGGTCGCCGCGGCGCACCGAGAGACGCGCTGCCATGACCATGCCCGCCGCAACGGCTTCGCCGTGGAGCCACTCTCCGTAACCTTGAAGCCGCTCAATAGCATGCCCAAAGGTATGCCCAAAATTTAAATGGGCCCGCACACCTCGCTCCTGTTCATCCTCCATCACAACAGCGGCTTTAATCGCACAACTGCGCTCAATTGCCGATGCCAAGGTCGGAATATCACGCGCCTGCAAGGCACTGACCTCTGCTACTAACCAATGAAAAAACGCCGCATCGCGAATCAGTCCGTACTTAATAACCTCAGCGAGTCCCGCGGCATATTCTCGATCCGGCAAGGTAGATAACGTGTCGAGATCAATGATGACGTGCTTGGGTTGATGAAAAGCACCGACTAGGTTTTTGCCCATGGGATGGTTAACCCCTGTTTTACCGCCTACCGAAGAATCGACCTGAGCTAACAAGGTCGTCGGTATCTGAACAAACTCCACGCCACGTAAAAATAGCGACGCGGCGAATCCGGTCATATCGCCTACCACACCCCCACCGAGCGCCAAAAATAGACTTTGTCTTTCATGGCGATCCGCCAGTGCAGCATCTAAGATCTGCTGCACTGACGCCATCGACTTATGCTGCTCGCCGGCAGGCAAAGTAATGTGCGTTAACCGATCAAGTGCGGGTAGAGCAGACTGTAAATGCGCTGCGTATAGCGGACCGACCTGGTCGTCGGTGACCAATACCACGCCGCGCGAACCGATAAGCTCTGCCCACAGACGGTTATCCGTCAGGAGCCCTCTTCCAATGGAGATGGGATAACTGCGATCTTTGCCGTTGTTTTTGCCACCATCGGCACCGAGCTTAACGTCTACTGTATGAAACTGTTCCGACATCGATAGATCGCTCTCGAATAATCATCATGAGGGGCTTTAAGGCAACAAGTCACGCTCAACTAATTGTGCTTGGATTTGCTTTGCGACTTTTCTAGCGTTACCCGTGCCCCCCGACACAATGACGTCTGCCAGCGCGCGATACAACGGCGCTCTCTCAGCCATCAGCCTGGCAAGCGTCTCCTTCCGGTCGCCGCATTGTAACAAGGGGCGGCCCTCTCCTGAGCCTGTTCTTTTCATCTGCTGCTCGACACTGACGTCAAGGTAGACTACCAATCCCGAGTGCGCCATTAATGTGCGATTTTCCTCACTCACCACCGCGCCACCGCCAGTTGCAATCACCGCCTGGGGTTGTTGGGCGAGGTCCTGAAGCACCGCACTTTCGCGGCGCCGAAAGCCAACCTCTCCTTCAACATCAAAGATCCAAGGAATGTCGGCACCGGAGCGAGCCACAATTTCTGCGTCTGAGTCGATAAAGGGGCAGCGTAATAATCCAGCCAGATGCCGACCCACAGTGGACTTTCCCGAGCCCATAGGGCCCACCATATACAGCCGAAAGTCTTGGGCGCTATCGGACACCGTCAGTTCACCAAGGCTTCTGACAAAATTCTAGGCGTAATAAAAATGAGCATTTCCGTTTTTTGTTGTGTGTTGGCAGTACTCTTGAACAAGTTGCCGAGGTAAGGAATATCGCCAAGCAGCGGGACTTTTGCAACCTTAACCAGCTCCTCATTTTTAAAGACACCTCCCAACACTACGGTTTCGCCGTTGCCGACAAGCACCTGTGTCGTCAGCTCAGTGGTGTCGATAGTTGGAATAAATCCACCATTCCCACTCGGCACCAACGCACCCACTGAATCCTGATTAATGATCAAATCGAGCAAAATGCGATCATCTGGCGTGATATTAGGTGTCACATCCAGTTTCAAAACCGCCTCCTTAAACGCCGTTGTCGTGGCACCCGACGCCGCTCCTTCTTGATAAGGAATTTCAGTTCCCGACTTTATACTGGCCTTCTGTTTATCACCAGTGATCACCTTTGGTTGCGAGATCACCTCACCCTCGCCAGAGGCTTCTAGCGCCGAAAGCTCCGCGGTGAGAAATAAATCAGTGGAAGTAAACCCGACTGCAAACCCAGATGTTGCCTCAGCGACACCCAGGTCGACCAATGGTGCGGTTGGCATAGCGATGGGGTTAGCGCCGCTGATTAGCTGATTGTTGAGGCTCGTCACACTGGCTGTGTCGCCTGCCACCGATGTGAACTGATCGGATCCAGCGTTGAGGTAACCCCCTCCCCAGCGAATGCCAAGTTGCTCATTAATGTTGGAAGACGCAATCACAATGCGCGCCTCGATCATCACCTGACGGATAGGAATATCGACCTGCTCAATCAGCTCTCTGATCTCTGCCAGCTTGGCGCTGGTATCCGTAACAACAATCGAGTTGGTGCGATCATCTACGACCACTGAGCCCCGTTCAGAAATTAAAGCGCCCCCCTCTTCTGAACCCGCCTGAAATAGCCCGACGACATTACTCGCCTTTGCATACCGGATACGAATAAATTCTGACTGCAGGGGCGCGAGTTCTGCCAATTGTTTATTGGCTTGAATTTCCTGGCGTTCCCGCTCAGCCAACTCTTGTGTGGGCGCCACCATTAACACATTACCAATCTGGCGACTGTCTAGACCCCGGGTTTTGAGCACCAGATCAAGCGCTTGATCCCAAGGGACATCCTCTAGGCGCAAGGTAATACTCCCCTCCACAGAATCTGAGGCCACCAGATTTAGGCCAGTGAAATCTGCGATCAGCTGCAATACCGAACGAACCTCAATGCTCTGAAAATTTAGCGAAATACGATCCCCCGCGTAATCAAACTGATTGAGATGATCTCGCTGCTCCTCCTCTTTTAGCGCCGTGACAGCAAGGGTATAGGTATTGCCAGTTTGGTACGCCAAATAATCGAATAAGCCATTTGCACGCAGCGTCAATCGCGTGCCTTGCTCCGTCGTGCTGACCTCGATGCCCTGCACTGGCGTTGCGAAGTCAGTCACGTCAAAACGCCGAATCAAGGATTTCCGGACACCCGTATGACGAAACTGCAGTGTGATATTGCCGCCTTCACTGAACACGCTCGCCTTGACGCCCGGATCACTCAGCGTCAGTAGCAGCAAACCCTCCCCCTCGGGCGATCGCTGAAACGCGAGATCTGTTATTTCCGACATCACGCGCTCGACCCGATCAGCATCGGTTCGCAAGATATTGCTGGTGATCTGCGAATCAACCCCAGCCATCCCGATATCCGCCCCCAGTTGCAACGTCAGCTGATCACCCGAGACCACAGTTTGAAATGGCAACAACTCGACGAGATTGATGATCACACGGGTACGGCCCTCAGATTCGAGCACTAACACACTGGTGGCGTTAGCCTGCGACAGCTTGAACCGCTTTTCTCCGAGCATGCTGCGAGTACCCGGCAAATCCAACACCACTCTGGCAGGCTCCTCGATCGCATAACTGTCGACCTCCGCTAAAAAGGGCTGATCAAAAGTTAGTGTCACCGCGAGCTGAGAACCAGGTTGTGGCGTGAAGGCAATATTTTCCAGTATCGCTGAGTGGGCTGACGCTGCATTCATACACAGCCACAGGCAGCCAATCACGTAAACCCATCCACTCGGCACCGGCAAAGATCGCCATCCTTTGGCTACTCTTTCCATTGCGTTATCTCCTTCGCTCACGTCCCTGTGAGCTCAATTGTTCTGGGTCGCTCCACCCAGCCATTCTCGGTTCCGTCCGAGACGATTTCGGTCACTGCAACAAAGGTCTCACCCATTTCAATAACCCGACCATGATCACGGCCCAAAAAACTGCCGATCTGAATCCGGTGGATGCTGCCCTCTGGGTCCTTGATCAAACTCCAGTCCTGTTTGTCTCGTTGCAAGGTGCCCACCATGGTCAACGCGTCTAACGAAAAGCGCTCTAAATAGTCTTTCGTCCGGCTCTCATCAGGACGCACCATCGTGCGCGCCGATAAAGCCGCAAGTTGTCGGGCATTCATTGGCCGATCAAATGGACTGCGTAATGTTGTCGCCGCATAGGCAAACGCCTCGTAAGCTTCAAAAGTGGGAATAGGTTCAACGACACCGCCAGGTAGCGCGCGCTTCTCATCCATAAAGGCGTCTAAGTCGGTGAGACTGCGGTCTGCACAAGCCGACAACGCCGCCGCCATAACCACCGCCTTGATCGCGAAACGTAAGGGCGCAAGGCGATTATCCCGCATCGTCGTCTTCTCTATAACGATAGGTTTTTGCGAGGATTTTCATCTCGAGTATCGGTGCGGTTCCCGCATCTCCGAGAATCTGAAAGTCGTGCAGCGTGACAATACGAGGCAAGCTAGCCATGCCGGAAATAAACGCGCCAAGGTCGTGATAGGAACCGGTAGCCTCAATGGCAATAGGCAACTCGATGTAAAAATTTTGCGTTTGCTCATCTAAGAGATCAATACGCTTAATACGAAGGCCGTTCAGCTCACCTTTACTCGTAATGTCCTCGAGAAGGCCTGGCACCTCGGTCTGGGAAGGTAATTGCGACACTAATACGCCAAATCGCGTCTCCATTTCCACCAACTGCGCCTTATAGCGATCTAAATTAGCAGCTTCAAACGCTTTTGCTTCAAATGACTGCCTCAATTCCTGTTCTGATCGCTCGACATTGGCTAACTGCTGGTGGCGGTTTTCGATATTCAAATAAAACCCTGTGGCCATCGTCACGCTATATAACAGTGTCATTGCCAATGCTTTCGCCCAAGAGGGCCAGTTGCCAAAATTATCAAGATCAAGGGCCGCTAGATCCAAGTCAGCCAGATCAAACTCTTTCAGCGTGCGGAATAGGGTTGAGGCGTTCATAACGGGTGCTCAACGGCTTCTTCTGGCAGCTCAATTCCCACTGACAGGGTAAAATGGGTCGCCTGCGTGCCGTATTCGGGGGTCGCCTGTACCGCGTCTAAACTCGGTGCTTGCAACCAATCTGACGCTTCTAAACGGCGCATGAGACTAGACACCCGGTTATTGGATTCTGCAATGCCCTCAATCGAGACGAGCTGGGCGTCGGTCTCCAGTGCGGTATAAAAAACACCCTCGGGCACCGTTCTGACCAGCTGATCTAGCAGCCTGACAATGACTGGCCGGTTACCCTGTAACGCCTGTATCACTCTCATGCGGTCTATCAATCGATTGCGCTTGAGCTGCAGATCTCTAATCTCGGCGACCTCCTGATCAAGCAGTTTGATTTGGGTGGTCAATTTCTGGTTACGCATCTCCTGATAGGCGATCTGATTGCTAACTACCGCATCCCAAAGCAAGACTGACAGTACAGCGATGAGCGCGGTCCCACACAGGCCGGCCAAAAACTGCTGGCGACGGGCTTGGCGACGCGTCTCACGCCAGGGCAATAAGTTAATATTAGCCATCGTCGAGTCTCCGCATTGCTAAACCGCACGCCACCATCATCGCTGGCGCGTCTTTGGCGAGCGCCTTTGCGTTGACACGTGAAGCCACAGACATGCCGGCAAAAGGATTGGCAATAATGGTGGGGGTGGATAGGCGCTTTGAGATTCGCTCTGCAAGACCCTTCATTACCGCCACACCGCCACACAAGACAATGCAATCAAGCTCAGCATATTCGCTAGAGGAAAAGAAAAACTGGAGAGAACGGCTGATTTGCGATTCAACCGCTTCGAGGAAAGGCGCTAACACCGCCTTTTCATAGTCGTCGGGTTCACAACCATCAGGTAAACCGCCCCGCTTCTTCGCGCGACCCGCTTCTTCAAAAGAGAGTCCGTAGCGACTCATAATATCTTCCGTCAGCTGCATACCACCAAATAAGTGCTCTCGGGTATAAATCGATTCGTCGCCAGCAAAGACCGACAGTGTCGTTATAGTGGCGCCAATATCCACCATGCCAATGGTGTGATGCTGACCCGCCGGCAGCTGGCTGGTGAGCAGTGTCATCGCACGTTCCCGCGCAAACACCTCAATATCCATAATGACCGGCGTCAAACCTGCTATGGCTAAGGCGCCCATACGAGATTCAATGGTCTCTTGACGACATGCCGCCAACAAAACGTGGACGTGATTTTCTTGGCTAGGTATCGGGCCTAGCGCCTCGAAATCCATTGCCACTTCGTCTAGGGGATAGGGGATATACTGGTCAGCCTCTAAGGTAAGCTGCGCCTCAATATCTTCCTCAGACAGTCCCGCTGGCATCGCTATCGTTTTGGTAATGACCGCGGAGCCTGAGACCGCAGCAACCGCGCGCCGAGCCTTGGTGCCAGAGCGACCCACTAACTCACGAATCACCTCTGCGACGAGCTGGACATGATTGACGTTTTTCTCAACAACGGCTTCAGGAGGGAGTGGCGCAACAGCGTAACTTTCTACGCAATAATGGATGCCCTTGCGGCTTAGCTCCAACAGCTTTACCGTCGTCGAGCTAATATCGATACCCAATAGTGGGGGCACCTTGCCAATGCCTAGTCTCGTCAACACGATTCAATCCTTTGAGTGTGTCGATAGCCCAATCCAGAGCTAAAGTTCTACTGTAAAGCGTAACACGCGACTGTCTGGAATTTAAGTCCGAACAAAGTCGGTAATAGGTCACTTAATACCGCGTGCAATGTGAAAACCCTACAGAAGCCCTGATAGGTTTCCCTTATAGTTTCACTAATTGCCCAGCGGCTCCAGTGATGGAAAGCTGAACGGCTTACCTCGTCATTAATGGCTCGGAGATCCCAGCGTGGTAAAAGCCCGAAGACTCATACAATACGCTGCGTTGATCGCCAGCGTAGGAGTTTGGTGGTTAGCAGGACTCTACCTCTATCTGAGCCCTAATCTACCTGAAGCCGATACGCTGCGTAACATCACCCTGCAAACACCTATGCGGGTCCTCAGCAGAGAGGGCGCATTAATTGGTCAGTTTGGTGAGCAAAAAAGAAAGCCTCTCCAGTTTGACCAAATCCCACAGAGTTTTATCGATGCACTACTTGCCGCAGAGGATGACGGATTTTTTAGTCATTCAGGTATCGAGCCACTGAGCTTAGGCAGGGCCATATCGGAACTCGTGCTCACTGGGAAAAAGGGCAGTGGTGGCTCTACGCTCACCATGCAGGTCGCGCGCAACTACTTTCTCTCTCTTGAGCGAACGTTTTTGCGCAAATTCAACGAAATCTTGCTGGCATTAGAAATCGAACAGACGCTGTCTAAAGCTGAAATTTTTGAGCTCTACGTCAATCGCGTGTTCCTAGGCCACCGAGCCTACGGATTCGAGGCGGCCGCGGAAACCTACTATGGCAAACCCCTTGCCGATCTCAGCCTGGCGCAACATGCCATGCTGGCCGGCATACCCAAAGCCCCCTCCCGCAATAACCCCCTGAGCAATCCGGATAAGGGCAAAATTCGGCGCGATTGGATTTTGGGCCGTATGGCTAGCCTCGGCAAGATCACAGAAGCCGAAAAGATCGCGGCACGCAATACGCCCGTCAGCGCAGGTTTTTTTGGTCAAGTGGTCGAGGTTGATGCCGATTATGTGGCCGAGATGGTTCGTCAGGAAATGGTTGAGCGTTTTGGCAATGCGGCTTACAACGATGGGTATGTGGTCTTCACCACGATCGACGCAAACATGCAACAAGCGGCACACAACGCCCTGCTAAAAGGGTTGCGCACCTACGACTGGCGCCATGGCTGGCGAGGACCAGAGCGCCGTTTAGCCCCGCGCGAAGGCGAGACAGCGGAAGAAACGTTGAGCCGCTGGCAAGAGGCGCTGCGGGCGATGCCCACGATCGCTGAACTGCCGCCTGCCATCGTGACCGAGGTCAGCGAGAGCGGTGTGACCGCTCTGATCAAGTCTGGCGACGCTATTTTAGTTCCATGGCGGGATAATCTCGCCACAGTGCGCCGTTACAGCTCAGTCAACCAAACCCGTGAGCCTGAAAAAACCGCTGCCGATTTATTAGCGCCGGGGGATTTAATACGAGTTCGTCTAGTCGAGGGGCAATGGCGCCTAACGCAAGTACCGAAAGCACAATCCGCATTGGTATCGTTGGATCCCAAGCAGGGTGCCATTCGCGCGCTGGTCGGCGGCATGGGTTTCGAATTGTCTAAATTTAATCGCGCGACACAAGCGCGGCGACAGCCGGGCTCTAACTTTAAACCGTTTCTTTATGCCAGCGCCCTGACTCAAGGCATCACGCCGTCAACGGTGATCAACGATGCGCCGGTAGTGCTGGACAATCTCGCAGCGGCAGAGATCTGGCGTCCTGAAAATGACAGCGGTAAATTCTACGGTCCCACCCGGCTGCGGGAAGCGCTGGCATTTTCACGTAACCTAGTCTCCATCAGGGTATTACAGCGCGTGGGGGTGAGGACCTTCATCAACTTTGTGGAGGGGCTTGGCTTCAATACCGAAGGCATGCAGGCAAACCTTACACTCGCTTTGGGAACCCATGCCTTCACGCCTCTTGATATCGCGACGGGTTATACCATCCTGGCGAATGAGGGCTTCAAAGTAGAACCTTGGCTTATCGACCGTATCGAGAATGCGAGAGGCGACATCGTCTACGCTGCAGATCCCCTCGTGGCCTGTCCCGAGTGCACGAACACTCAGCTCGCAAAGGACGAAATGACCCGCATGGAGGATATTTTAGGTACCGCTGTACCAGAGGTGCGCGCAGCGACTCGTGTCATGGATCCGAGAGTGGCGTATATCATTTCCTCCTTTTTACGAGAAGCCATACAGCGCGGCACAGGTCGCCGGGCAAAGGTTCTAGAGCGAACGGATATTGGCGGTAAAACCGGCACCACTAACGGCCCGAGAGATGCCTGGTTCTCTGGATTCAACGGCGACTTGGTGACCACTACCTGGCTGGGGTTCGACGACTACAGCCCACTGGGCCGCCGAGAATTCGGTGGCACAGCTGCCCTGCCTATTTGGATTGACTTCATGCGCGAGGCCTTGCCGGCACCGCAACCCGACGCCCCCATGCCACCCGGTATTGTGCGACTCAGCGTCGATCGGGACTCCGGGTTGCGCGTGCAAGGCAATCCCAGCAATAGCGTCATGGAGTATTTTTTAGAAGAATCGCTACCAGACTGGGGGGAGGATGCGGGAGAGCCGATTGACACCGAGACCCTCGAGGGGATTTTTTAAGTCAAAAAAAAGCCGGCATTGCCGGCTTTTTACACAATGCTGCGATTACTTCGAGAGGCTACGCCCACCGAATCGCTTGTTAAACCGATCAACGCGACCCCCTGTATCGACAATCTTCTGCTTGCCGGTATAGAAAGGGTGACACTGGCTACAAACGTCCAGGGAGATGTCTGCGCTCAGGGTAGATCGGGTCTTTATCTCGTTACCACAGCTACATTTAGCCGTTATATCGCCGTACTGTGGATGAATATCAGCTTTCACGCCAACCTCCATTAATCTTGTTGGGTGCAAAAAAGAGGGCGGATAATACCAGAGCCCCCACCGATAGCAACATGGAATACGCCCACTCCCCCGCTTTAGTACACTGGGGGCCGCTAGGTAGCAGACTGAGTCCAGCTTGACCGACACCGCCCAAAACATGCCCCACGATCAGCCGGTCTGGCGCTGTGCTGTTCCGACGCCACTGAGGCGGCTATTTGACTATCTGCCACCGCAAGGGTGGTCGGGCGATATTGAGCCGGGTAGTAGAGTACGCGTCCCTTTTGGGCATCGCACCCTGGTCGCCGTGGTGGTGAGTCAGTCAACAACATCTGACCTGCCCTCGGCGCGCCTGCGTCATTGCACTGCTGTCTTAGATACCACGCCACTTTACTCAGCGACACTGAAACAACTAGTGCAATGGGCTGCCGAATATTATCAACATCCGGTCGGTGAAGTGTGGCCGCTAGCGTTGTCACCGGGTGAGCGGCGTGGTCACGCCGAGCGCCCCCTGGGGAGTCCCGGTATTAAACTCACCCTGCGGGGCAGTGGTTTGGCACCCGACACGCCCCATGGCGCACCAAAACAAGCGAATTTGATTAACTTATTGCGAACACACCCGCTTACCCTAGACAAAGTCAAGACACTGGGTTTTCAGCGCTCGGTGATCAAAGCACTTATCGAGAAAGATCTTATCGAAGCGTGTGAAATCCTTCGACCCGAGCCATGGCGAACGAAAACCGCGCCGCTAACTGCCAATCCAGAGCAGCAGTCGGTGATCGATATCGTACGATCCTCTTTACATCACTTTCAGGTCCACTTGCTCTACGGCATTACCGGTAGCGGTAAAACAGAGGTCTACCTGCAAACGATTGCCACCTGCCTAAATCAAGGTCGGCAGGCCCTCGTATTGCTACCCGAGATTGCACTGACACCACAGACCCTGGCGCGGTTTGAAGCGCGGTTTGACGCCCCTGTGATTGCCTTACACTCGGGGATTGGCGACGCAGCGCGAGATCGCGCATGGGCGGCCGCACGTCATGGCCACGCCGCTGTCATTTTAGGGACGCGATCTACCGTATTTGTGCCCATACACCGCCTGGGCCTTATTGTGGTTGATGAGGAACATGATGCCGCTTTCATACAGCAAGATGGTCTCCGTTACTCCGCCAGAGATGTCGCGATTAAACGTGCTCAGCTCGAAGGATGTAGCGTCCTATTAGGCAGCGCCACGCCAAGTCTGGAGAGCTGGCATAACGCTGAAAAGCAGCGCTATCAGCGCCACGTGCTCTCACAACGTGCAGGTGACAGCCAACTGCCTGAGCAACGCCTCATCGATATCAGTGGATTGGAACTATCCGCAGGATTATCTACCGAACTGATCAGTCACATTGAGCAGACGCTGACCAACGGGCAGCAGGTGCTGGTCTTTCTCAATCGCCGTGGCTTCGCCAATGCGTTGCTCTGCCATGATTGTGGCTGGAGCAGTGATTGTCCCGATTGTGACGCGCGCATGACACTGCATAAAACGCCTCCGGGACTACATTGCCATCATTGTGATCGTCGTAGTTCTCTCCCAAACCATTGCCCTAGCTGCAATAGCAGGCGCTTAGTCGGCACGGGTATTGGCACACAACAAACAGAGGCGTTTCTGACTGAGCGCTTTGCGACTTACCCGGTTATCCGAGTAGACAGCGATACGGTGACCAGCAAGGCGGCGATACCAGCACTGATCGATCAACTCGCCAGCGCTGATCCTGTCCTCATGATTGGCACGCAAATGCTCAGTAAAGGCCATCACTTCCCCCACGTGACACTGGTGGCGGTAGTGGACGCAGACGCGCTGCTCTTCAGCCCCGACTTTCGTGGCGAAGAACGGCTACTGCAACTGCTAACGCAAGTCGCTGGCCGAGCGGGTCGGGACCGCAAACCCGGAGCGGTCATTATTCAGACTCGACACCCCGAGCACCCGTTAATACAGGGGCTTGACGCGCCTTACCATACCTTACTGCCCGACCTGCTGAGGCAGCGAGCGCAAACCCATTTGCCACCCTACGGCGCCCTCGCGGTCATCCGCTGTGACAGCCATAGCAAGCAAGAAGGTCTCGACTTTCTTCGCGCGTTAAAGGTGGGGGCACCGCCAATTGAGGCTCACTACATTGGCCCCTTACCCGCGGCGATGGCGCGGCGAAAAAATCGCTACCGAAGCCAACTCATTATCACCGCCAAAACGCGGCCCGCATTGGCGCATACTGTCGCCGCACTGGTCTCTCAGGCAGAATTAGCGTCGCGTTCGCGTCAGTTGAGTTGGTCAGTCGATATCGACCCCTATGAAACCTTGTGACTTCCTTGGCTGGAGCCGGCCCGATGGGTCGGCGATAATGTTCACTTAGCCGTGCGACCCGCGCAGCAAGGCATAACTTTGACAGGACGACCATGAAATCTGAACTGGCTACGCTGATTACTTCAGGGTTACAAAAACTCGTATCGGAGAACGTGCTGCCGGTCATGCCCGATGTCATGCCACAGATCGATCACCCAAAAGATGCCGCGCATGGCGACTTGTCATGCAACATCGCTATGGTTTTAGCCAAGCAAGCGAAAATCCCACCGAGAGATCTAGCGACACAACTGATTGCCGCACTGCCCGATAACACGCTGATTGAGCGCACCGATATTGCAGGGCCTGGATTTATCAACTTTTTTATTAGGGCCAGCCAGCATACCGCTGTCATTGGCACTATCTTGGAAGCTAGGGATCAATATGGTCGCTGTGATATTGGCCGTGGGCGGCGAGTGCAGGTGGAATTTGTCTCGGCAAACCCAACTGGACCGCTCCATGTTGGCCACGGTAGGGGCGCCGCCATTGGCGATTCTCTCGGACGACTGCTCACCGCCACGGGCTGGTCGGTTCAGCGCGAGTTTTACTACAACGATGCAGGACAGCAAATTAATAACTTGGCGCTGTCGGTTCAGGCCCGGGCCAAAGGCAAAGGACCCGACGATCCAGAATGGCCAGTAGACGGGTATCGCGGCGAGTATATCGAGGATGTTGCCGCTGCTTATCAAGCAGGTGATACCGTGCAAGCTGCCGATCGCACCATTACTGCAGATGGCGATCTGAATAACCTTGACGCTATTCAAGCATTTTCTGTCGCCTGCCTCCGTCGTGAACAAGATCAAGATCTGCGCTCATTCTCAGTCCTGTTCGATCGCTATTTCCTAGAGTCCTCTCTTTACGAGTCAGGTGCAGTCGCCACCACCGTGACGACATTGGAAGGCAATGGTCATACCTATGAGGACCAAGAGGCGTTATGGCTCAAAACGACAGATTTTGGCGACGACAAAGACCGCGTGATGCGCAAACGGGATGGCGGTTATACCTACTTCGTACCCGATGTCGCCTACCATCACGACAAGTGGCAGCGGGGCTTTGAGCGGGTAATCAATGAACAAGGTGCCGATCACCACAGCACCATCACTCGAGTCCGCGCCGGTCTACAGGGCCTCGACGTGGGTATTCCCAAGGGGTGGCCCGAGTATGTGCTACACCAAATGGTGACGGTGATGCGAGATGGCGATGAAGTGAAGCTATCGAAGCGCGCCGGCAGCTATGTGACGCTGCGGGACCTGATCGAGTGGGTGGGGTGCGATGCCACGCGGTTTTTCTTAGTCGCTCGAGCGCCGACCTCGCAGTTAACGTTTGATATCGATTTAGCGCTTGCGCGCAGTAACGAAAATCCGGTTTATTACATTCAGTACGCACACGCACGCTGCGCCAGCTTGCTCCTCAAGGCAAAAATATTATTAGGTGAACAGGGCGCCCTGGCCGGACTGCCTCATGTTGACACCCTGACTGAACCTGAGACCCTAGGCCTGATCATTAACTTAGCCCGATTCCCCGATGTAGTTGTCGCCGCCGCCGAACGACTTGAGCCGCATGATGTAGCGAATTATCTTCGCCAGATCGCCGCCGACTTTCACAGCTTTTACAATGCCCACAAAATTCTCGACGCAGCACCTGACACGGCCCGTGCGAGACTCGCACTGGTTGCGGCAACCCAGCAGGTCATTGCTAGCGGCCTTGATCTACTGGGTGTTTCTGCGCCTGAGTCAATGTAGTTATGGCTAGGTCGCCGCAAACACAAAAGCCCAAATCCGCCGCAACGCGTCATAACGCCGGGCAGAATACTCACAACGCCCCGCCGACATTAACCAAGGCGCATCTCCACGGTGCTATTGCGGGCGCGCTAACCGGGGTGATGGCGACGCTCAGTATTAACCATTGGATAGCGCAACCAGACCCCGTCGCGGTAACAGGAGCAATACCCGCGCCCACGGTGGTGGTTGAGCCAGTGCCCCAATTTATTTTTGACACGGTTTTACCGAACGAGGAAGTCGATTTAACGCCGGACATTGAGCCAGCCGAGCTGACCGCTGGTGATACTCATATGGCGCAATACTTACTGCAAATCGGCTCATTCAGGCAGGAGGCCGATGCTGATCGACGGCGGGGGGAACTCGCACTGCTTGGACTAGAGGCCTCGGTCGAGCTCACTAACGGAGACAATGGTCGCTGGTATCGGGTCACTATGGGGCCCTTTGCAAGCCGCTCTGAAATAGCGCGTGCCCGCTCTATGGCAGCACAAGCTAATATGGATACGCTACTGCTGAAACGGGAATCGCCATGAGCGACACAACACCACAGCGCGTTACCCGACTGCATTACGCCCGCAGCCGGCGAAAACTCGAACTCACGTTTGAGGATAATATGGCGTTCGAACTCAGCGCAGAGTACTTGCGTGTCTTTTCTCCCTCCGCAGAAGTGCGAGGCCACGGCGCTGGACAAGAGGTCCTACAGACTGGCAAGTCATCGGTGGAAATTGTGGCGATTGCACCCGTTGGGCACTATGCGGCTCAAATCACGTTTGATGATGGACACGACTCCGGCCTGTATAGCTGGGCCTACCTGCGCGATCTGGCCGAAAAGCAAGATCACTATTGGCATCAATACTTGCAGCAGCTTGCTGCGGCCGGGAAATCTAGGGATGCTGAGTCACAAGTGCTACATTTTCAGCCCTGAACAGACACTCGCTGCTCAGGTACACTGGCCGGTCCATTAACGGAGTTGCCACAGGGCAACAGTGAGCACTGGGATATGACAGACGATACCACCAGCACTCCTCACGAAGAGGACAACACCACCGACTTTGGTTTTAGCCGCGTTAATCGGGGCGATAAGGCCGGCATGGTGCGGGGCGTCTTTGACTCTGTTGCCGGGCGTTACGACTTAATGAACGACCTCATGTCGGGTGGGATTCATCGCATTTGGAAACGATTCACGATTGAACTCAGTGCGGTACGGCCGGGGCAAACGGTTTTAGATATCGCTGGCGGCACCGGTGATCTAGCGGCCAAATTTTCGCGCTTAGTGGGGCCAGAGGGCCAGGTTATTCTGGCGGACATTAATGCGGCAATGCTAACGGTGGGGCGCGACCGACTTATCGATAAAGGGGCGACGGGTAATGTGCAAGTCGTTCAAGCCGACGCGCAGCACTTGCCCTTTGACGACAATAGTATTGACTGCATTACGATGGTTTTTGGTCTGCGTAATGTTACGGATAAAGCCATGGCGCTACGCTCCATGTTGCGGGTCTTGCGACCCGGCGGCAGATTATTGGTATTGGAATTTTCCAAGCCCACCTCGGCCCTGCTAGGCAAGATATACGATCAGTATTCGTTTCAAATATTGCCCGCGATGGGTCGACTGATTGCGCAGGATGCAGAAAGCTACCGCTATTTGGCAGAGTCAATCCGCCAACACCCTGACCAAGAAACGCTGCTGGAAATGATAGAGACGGCGGGGTTCGCCAATTGCCGCTACCACAATATGACAGGGGGTGTCGTAGCACTCCATCAAGGCTTTAAAGCGTGACCCAGCACGACCCTGCGTTATTGAGTGCTGCGCTTGCGGGTGTCGAACGTGCATTGAACGAAGCGATCGCGTTGTCGCCTACCTCGCACGATGAGCTCGCTGGACTCGCTGGCACCGTACTGGGTGTCGAAGTGACAACACTCGATTTGACAGTCTATCTCGACATCATCTCTGGCACCGAAGCGCGGCTCATGGCGCACTGCGAGCTACCTACCGCTGCGTTTGTGCGCGGCACAGTAGAGGACTTTGCATCTTTGGCTGCTTCTCAGGATCCCGCAGCGGTCCTGATCAATAGTGGCATTGAGCTAGAAGGCAATAGCGCCAGCCTCATTGCGCTTCAGCAAGTTATTTCGCGTATGGATATCGACTGGGAGGCACCGTTAGTAGCAACACTCGGTGACGTCATGGGTCACCAGATTGCAGAAACACTGCGCAGCATTTTTCGCTGGGGAGAAAGCGCCCGCGCCAGCTTGCGGCGGCAGGTCTCAGAGTTTGTCTTAGAAGAAGCGCGTTTAACCCCGCCAAAAGCAGAGCTCGAATATTTTTTTGATGCCGTGCAGTCTCTATCGATGCAAGTCGATCGCGTACACAATAAACTCGAAAAATTGCGCGCCAAAGTCGAACAAACGCGAGGGCAGTCATGAGCCGTTTGATTGCGCTCTACCGCACGGCGGCGCACTACCGACTGGATCAGCTCTTACCCCCAACGCAAAGACCCAGGTTGCTGGTGTTACTGCTGCGCGCGTTCCCCGTCACATCTGTGGCAAAGAGCACCCCCAGAGGTGAACGGCTGCGCCGGGCGCTAGAAGATTTGGGTCCCGTTTTTGTTAAGTTCGGGCAACTGCTATCAACACGTCGAGATTTATTACCACTCGATATCGCCGATGAACTGGCGTTACTGCAAGATCAGGTTGCTCCCTTTCCTGCCAACGAAGCCATTCAGCGCATCGAGCAGGCACTGGGAAGCCCCCTGAATGACTGCTTTGCCGAATTTGATGCTAATCCGCTGGCCGCTGCATCAGTGGCACAAGTTCATGGTGCTCGACTTGCAGACGGCTCTGATGTTGTTGTGAAGGTCTTGCGGCCCGGCATCGAACGGACCATTGCTCAGGACCTTAAAATTCTTCGTCACGTCGCGACACTACTGGCTCGCTGGACCCGCAGTGGACGACGGCTTAGACCCGTCGAAGTGGTTGAAGAATATGAGCGGATTATCCATGGCGAGCTTGATCTGCAGCGTGAAGCCGCTAATGCGTCGCAGTTAAAACGTCATTTCCAAGCCGGTGATCTGGTCTATGTGCCTGCAGTTCACTGGCCATTAACCACTCAGCACGTCATGGTCACTGAGAGAATCTATGGCGTCCCAATCAGTGATATGGACACGTTACGTGCGAAGCAGGTTGATGTGAAATTACTGGCGGAACGTGGAGTAGAGATTTTTTTCACTCAAGTATTTCGCGATAGTTTTTTCCACGCTGACATGCATCCCGGCAACATCTTTGTTGACTGCACGGCCCCAGAAGATCCTCGTTACATTGCGGTGGACTGTGCGATTGTCGGTCAACTCGACGACCAAGATCTGTATTATCTAGCACGCAATTTGCTCGCTATTTTTCAACAAGATTATCGGCTCTGCGCCAAACTGCATATCGAGTGTGGCTGGATATCCGCCGATACGCCGATCGCGGAATTTGAATCAGCCATGCGCACGCTGTGTGAGCCGGTATTCGAACGACCACTGTCAGAGATTTCATTCGGTCACATGGTGGTCAACTTATTCCGCACCGCGGGACAGTTCGATATGCAGGTGCAACCACAGCTTGTGCTGCTGCAGAAGACCCTGCTCAATATCGAGGGGCTCGGCAGGCAGCTTTATCCGGCATTGAATCTGTGGGACACCGCCAAGCCATTCCTCGAGCAATGGCTCGCGGAGCGATATTCACTGCAGACCGTGAGCAAACGACTGCAAGAAGATGCACCGGCGCTGCTGGAGTCGCTGCCACTATTACCCGACCTGGTGCTAACGCAGCTACGGCAGCCTCGAAAGCAACAGGCACCTGTGGTGTCCGCGCCAAAGTGGGTATTGCCCTTAACCGGTCTGGGCGCATTAGCGCTTGGTTTTGGCATCGCTCAGTCGATCGCGGGGCTGGGCTGGCTGATTCTGGGTAGCGTCTGCCTACTTTGCGCGATCTTTTTGCGGCACCGGTAACCCGCCCACACCTCTGGCATACTACTCACATGACAGCACTTGACGCCCAGACCCCTACAACTATTGCCCCTCGCTGGAATGAGCAGGGTCTTATCCCCGTCGTCACTCAAGATCATGAAACAGGCGAAGTGCTCATGGTTGCCTGGATGAATGCAGAGGCACTGTCGTTGACACTGTCTCAACGACAGGTGATTTACTGGTCACGATCCCGACAAGCCCTGTGGCGCAAAGGAGAGACCTCTGGCAACACTCAGGCACTCATCGACATCAGACTAGACTGTGATGGCGATACACTTTTGCTGCAGGTGCAGCAAAATGGCGCGGGAGCTTGCCATACGGGACGCCGAACCTGTTTCTTTTACTCATGGGTCGATAATACGTGGCAGTTAACTGAGGACCACTGAATGACTGACGTACTCACAGCCCTAGACGAAATTCTGTTAGCGCGAAAAACCGCTGCGGCGGACAGTTCCTATGTCGCCTCTTTGCATGCGCAAGGCTTAAATAAGATTTTAGAAAAAGTAGGTGAGGAAGCGATTGAGGTGGTCCTTGCCGCAAAAGACACGGCGCAAGGGGGCGAGCGAGCAGCGCTCATCGATGAAGTAGCGGACCTGTGGTTTCATACGCTCGTCATGCTCTCGCACCTCGATGCTAATCATACGGCCGTACTGGAGGTACTCGATAAACGAATGGGCCTATCAGGACTAACGGAAAAGGCCTCTCGTAACAGCCATACATGACGCCTCAGAAGAGGCATAAGGACAGGGAGAAACACTATGGGTCTTGGCGGAATCAGTATTTGGCAACTGCTTGTCATCCTTGCAATCGTTGTAATGCTCTTCGGGACATCGAGATTACGCAACATTGGGGGTGATTTGGGCAGCGCGATCAAAGGCTTTCGGGACAGCATGAAGCAAGATAAACCTGAGTCAGAACCGGTCAGCGCGTCGGTTGAGCGCGAAGGCAGCCATCCGGAGTCTGCAGGCTCGACTGCAGCACGCGAGGAAAGCGATCACGATAAGCCGCCCGCGTAACCGGAGCACCCGATCGTGTTCGATATTGGCTTTGCTGAGCTCTTGTTGATTGGCGTAGTGGGCCTCTTGGTCATCGGCCCAGAACAACTGCCGGGCGCGGTAAGGACGACACTTGCCTGGGTTAATCGTTTTCGGCGCAGCTTTGATCAGATTAGAACAGAGGTACGACGTGAACTGCACAATGATGAGATTCTGCAAAATCTGAAAACAGAGTCACAAGCGTTAGAACAACAAATCAATGCCGGATCGAGCGCCGTTGAGCAGGAGGTACAGTCTCTGACGCAACTCGCGACGGATACGACCGATCATCATGACCCGGTGCCGACTCGCACTGGCGAGCCGGATCAATCAGTCGACGACAGCAAAAATAACGCCAGCACAGCATGAGCGACACTGCTGAACAAGATCCGCCCATGTCACTGATTGCACATCTGACCGAATTGCGTGACCGTTTATTGCGGGCAGTCCTGGCCATAGTCGTTGGATTTATCGTGCTCTTTCCTTTTGCCAACGAAATTTATGGTTTTGTATCGGCACCACTGAGAGAACTGATGCCCGCGGGTTCAACCATGATCGCCACCGGGGTGGCATCTCCCTTTCTCACTCCCTTTAAGCTCAGCCTAGTGCTGGCGATTTTTCTCGCTATCCCAGTCATTCTTTTTCAAATATGGGGCTTTATCGCGCCCGGGTTGTATCAAAAAGAAAAACGTATCGCGGTTCCACTGTTAGCATCCAGCGTACTGCTGTTCTATGCGGGAGCAGCCTTTGCCTATTTTGTGGTGTTCCCACTCATCTTTGCCTTTTTCACTAGTGTCGGTCCCGACAGTGTCCAGGTGATGACCGACATCAACAGCTACTTAGATTTCGTATTAAAGCTGTTTCTGGCCTTTGGCATAGCCTTCGAGATGCCAATTGTGGCTGTGATCTTAATCTGGACGGGCACTACCACTGCAGATTCGCTAGCCGCCAAGCGGCCTTACTTGATTTTGGGGTGTTTTGTATTCGGTATGTTACTCACCCCACCTGACGTCATTTCACAATCACTGCTGGCCATTCCAATGTGGTTACTGTTTGAATTAGGCGTATTCTTCGGCCGGCTACTGGAGACAAAGCCCCACACCACTCAGAGCGATCAGTGATCCTCCTGGAGGAAAGATGAGACTGTTTATTTTTGCCTGCCTGTTGACGATGACCAGCGCAGTGATCGCAGCCCCCGTGAGCGCCGAAGAAACAAGCAAAGGCGTCATGGCGGCCAACGCCAAAATAAAGCACGACAGCGGACTCACTGCCGCGGAGCTGATTGAACGCAATAAGGAATTAAATCAAGCTTTCGAAACGAACTTGCTGGCTGGTTTTGAACCGGGCAAGGCGCAAACGCCCCAACAAGCGCTGTTCGCCCTGCATAACGCCTTTCGCCAAGGCAACCCGTCTCTGGCAGCGCTGTACCTCGACCTGCGCTACGTACCGGCAGAGATCGCAGACATTGACCCCATCTCATTAGCGCGCGGATTGCTCTTTATTTTTGCGCAACAAAACGTGCTCGATCTGAGTTTGGTTAGTAGCGATGCCGAAGGCAATCAAGAAGATGGGCTACCAGACGATCTCGAGCAAGCCGGCACCGTCACGCTGAGCGAAGAGGTCATTCCTATTTATCTGCAGCGTCTGGAAGAGGCGAACGGCACGTACGCTTGGAAAATTGCCAATGCCACCGTCATTCGGATTCCCGATATGTGGGATGAACTCGGCTATAGCGATCTGGCCGTTTGGCTTTCGCGGACATTACCTGAATTTTATATCTTGAGTATGGGTAATTGGCAGTTTACGACACTGCTGTTTACGTTAATCGCCGGTTGGTTTGCAACGGGCTGGGTCAGCCAGATCGTCAGGCGACTGATGCGCCGTATCGCTAACCCATGGGGGCATGCGCTGCGGCGCTTTCTACACACCCCTCTGAGGCTGATTTTGTATGTGCTGCTGATTCGCATCGTCATCGCTCAGCTCGGTCTATCGGTAATGGCTCGCGCGTACCTGCAATCCTCGCCACTCGAATATATTGTCGCGGTCATTTTCGCCTTCGGCTTACTGAACCTCTACCGCGATTACAAAATTCGGCAGCTCGAATTATTGGGCGAGATCGAATATGTCGCGCTCATCAAGCCCGTTATTGTCATTGTTCGCATCATTGTTGCCACGACTGCCGCACTGATGTGGGCTGATCAGGCAGGCTTTAATGTATCAACCTTGATTACCGGGCTAGGCGTCGGCTCTATCGCTATCGCACTCGCGGCACAAAAAACATTAGAAAACGTGATCGGCGCCATCACGCTGTATACCGCAAGGCCTATTCGGCCTGGCGACTGGTGCCGCTTTGGCGAGACAAAAGGAATGGTTGAGGAGATTGGTCTGCGCTCGGTAACTTTGCGAACAAAGGACCGTACCTTGGTGACCGTACCTAACTCTAGGTTTTCGTCTGCCGACATTGAGAATTTCTCGGTACGAGACCGCATCCGATTTTTTAAACTACTCGAGCTACAGATGCCGACACCCGACCAACTTCGCGCCATTTTGGGCGAGTTCCGGGCATTATTTGCCGCGCACCCCATGGTGAAGCAAGATTCCATCAGCATCAGATTATCCGACATTGCCGCCGCTACCGCCGTCATGCGGCTGGATGCAGAAATCATGACTAAAGAGTACCAAGAATATCTCGCTGTCGCAGAAGACCTCAATCTCCGCATTATCGAAATTGTGCATCACAATGGCGCCATCTTTTCCGGGCCTGGACAAGTGTTACAGCTTCGCGATTTCCAAGAGGCCTCAGTGGATAAGCTGGCAGAGGTCGACGCGAAACTGGAGTCCTGGCGTCAAGGTGAAGGCTTACCTTTTCCAGATTTATCGGAGAGCGAAAAACAGCGACTGAAAAACACGCTCTCCTACCCTGAAAAGGGCTAACTATGCGGTCCAATCGACGAGGCTAACTCGGCAAAATCAGTCAAAGCAACTCATCGCGATTCGCCTTGTCAGATCGACCGCTGCCACGCAAACAGACGTCATTTCTGGCTGACATTCCCATACAGGTGACCATCATCACACCACGCATACGCCAGTGGCAGCGTGCAGAGGTGATCAGTGAGAAACCGATTGAGACCGATTTGTCGGTCACTTTTAGTCATACCGATAATACTGCAATCTCGGTTCGCGATACCTAGGACGGCCACATCAAAGGCAATACCAACCGGTATCGACACTGAACGATCTTTTTAGTGCGGGTCCGCGTAGACTACCTGCGGATAGAAAAGAAACTCCACTCAAGCCAACCCGAAGCGATTAATGTGACTGACCATACAGTGCCGACCGCACCCACCAAGCAAGAAACCGACCGTGACGACACATCTACCCGCGCGAAGTCTCTGGCACCGCTACGGCAATTACTGGCCTTTTTGTGGCCCCATAAGGGTCGGCTGATAGCCGCCGGCACAGCGCTCATTTTCACTGCCAGCGCCCAACTAACATTGGGATACGGTGTCAGAATACTGATCGATGAGGGTTTCTCGGGCGCTGACGCAAGCGGGTTATATAAAGCCGTCTCCTTTATTCTGATTATTGGAGTCGCAATGGCAATTGGCTCCATGACACGATTTTATCTGGTGTCTTGGCTGGGCGAACGTGTGAGCGCCGATCTACGAAGTGCCGTCTTCAATAATCTCGTTCATCTGCAGCCAAGTTACTTCGAAACAAATCACTCGGGCGAAATCATGTCGCGGCTGACGACAGATACGACGCTCTTGCAAACGTTGATTGGCTCGTCTGTGAGTCTTGCGGCGCGCAATGCGCTGACGTTAACCGGCGCTCTGATCTTAATGGTAATTACCAACCTGCAACTCAGCTTGGTGATTTTAGTCGCGGTGCCCGTCACACTGATTCCAATCCTGATCTTCGGCAGACGAGTGCGCAAACTCTCCAATAAAAGTCAGCAGTCGATTGCCGAAGTAGGTAGTCACGCCGGCGAAATTTTTCAAAGCATTAAAGTGGTTCAAAGCTTCAATCGCGAAATCGCAGAGAAGACGGGTTTCGCGCATGATGTAGAGCGCGCCTTTGTCATTGCGCGATCACGTGTATGGCAGCGAGCCTTGCTGACCGGGTTTGCCATCTTTTTGTTGATGGGGGGCATGATCAGCATGATGTGGTCCGGCGGCATCGATGTCATCGAGGGTCGGATGACCGGCGGTGAACTCGGTGCTTTCGTATTTTATGCCGTCATGGTGGGTACCGCTTTCGCCACGCTGGCTGAAGTCTGGGGTGATCTGCAACGTGCCGCGGGTGCCGCAGAGCGCCTGATGGAGCTGTTGCAAGAGAGCAGTACGATTCCTGATGTAGGCAGCAACCCGGTTGCAAGTGGACAACGCTTGCACTTTGACGCTGTGCAGTTTTTCTATCCAAGCCGACCGGACGTGCCGGCCCTCAATGGGTTCAATTTAACGATACATCCCGGTGAGTCGGTCGCATTAGTGGGACCCTCGGGTGCCGGTAAGTCGACAGTCTTTGAACTCGTCCTCCGTTTTTATGATCCCGCTAGAGGCGCTATCGAGTTTGGCGGTACAGATTTGCGAGCACTCTCGCTGGCTGCTTGGCGTCAAAAAATCGCCCTAGTACCTCAGCAACCTGCACTCTTCTCCGGCGATATTTTTTATAACATCGCCTATGGTGTCGACAGCCCAACACAGGCGTCTGTCGAAACCGCTGCAAAAATGGCGCACGCCCACGACTTTATCGCGGCACTGCCCGACGGTTACCGAAGCGATCTCGGCGCACAAGGCGTCAGGCTCTCAGGCGGCCAGCGGCAACGATTGGCGCTGGCGAGAGCTATTCTGGTCAATCCCGAGTTGCTGTTACTCGACGAAGCCACCAGTGCGCTCGATACGGAGAGCGAGTGGCATGTGCAGCAGGCACTCACAGAGATCATGCAGGAACGGACCACTATCATCATTGCTCACCGACTCTCGACTGTAATGAACGCCGATAAAATCGTGGTTATGAACGAAGGGCAAGTCGTCGACAGTGGTCGTCACGAAGACCTCTTAACGCGCTGTGATTTATATCAGCGGTTGGCGAATCGACAATTTCAGTCAGGAACAGAAGCCGGCGTAACGACCAGTACATCCTGAATACACCGCCCGCATCAGCCAAAAGCGCCGATTGCCCAATGACAGTAGCGCCACCCCTAACGGCCCTTTAGATGGCGCTGTTGAACGGCCGACCCAACTGAGTGCGTTACTCGCCCCCCTCTGCGGCACCCTCTTCTGTGACAGCCTCCTCTGCGCCACGCCGCTATTCGTGACGCTAGCCCGGCGCTATCACTGCTACTCAAGGAGAGCGGAACATTGCTGACCGGTGATGACCTGTCAGGCTCAACTAACCAAGCTGGCCACAGCGATTCGACCCCGATTTAGCACCATTGAAGGCAAAAAAAACCCCGCGTATAGCGGGGTCTTCGGCATTGAACTGCGATTAACTGAACTCTCGAATCAATGTCGCAATACTTTCCTTGGCATCGCCAAAGAGCATGCGCGTATTCTCTTTGTAAAACAGTGGGTTCTCAATGCCCGCAAATCCCGATGCCATGGATCGCTTCAACACAAATACCGTTCGTGCGTCGGCGACGTTGATCACTGGCATTCCATAAATAGGGGAAGATTCCACCTCGCGAGCGGCTGGATTCACCACGTCGTTAGCGCCAATAACAATGGCGACATCAACGGTTTCCATCCGAGGGTTAATCTCGTCCATCTCGAGCAATTGGTCATAAGGCACATCTGCCTCAGCGAGCAGCACGTTCATGTGTCCTGGCATGCGACCCGCAACGGGGTGGATACCAAAGTTGACCTCACAGCCATTCTTTTCCAACAGCTCGGTCAATTCTTTCACCACGTGTTGCGCTTGCGCTACCGCCATACCGTAGCCGGGGATAATCGCCACGTTGGTGGCTGCTTCGAGGACGTAATATGCATCGTCCGCGCTGATGGGCTTAATCTCTCCCTCGACAACGGTTTCCTCGCTCGAAACGCTGGCAAAACCAGAAAACAAGACATTGGACAGCGAGCGATTCATTGCCTTACACATGATCTGAGTCAAGATAATGCCCGAAGCGCCTACCAACGACCCCGCCACAATGAGGGCGTTATTGTTAATGGCGAAGCCTGCCGCACACGCCGCCAGTCCTGAGTAGGAATTCAGCAACGAGATCACGACCGGCATATCGGCACCGCCGATGGGGATCACCGCCATGATGCCAAACAGTAAGGCCAAGCCGATCACCATGTAGAGCCAATTGGGGTCAGTCGGGTTCAAGCAGAACAGGACCGCCCCGCTCAATATGCCCAATACGACCAGCGAATTAACAATTTGCTGGCCAGAAAAGGTAATCGCGCCACTGCCAATTTTCTCTGACAATTTGCCGTAGGCGATCAACGACCCGGTTAACGTGACACCACCGATTAAAATCGACAGGACAATCGTCACCAGCGTAATTGTGCTTGAATCAGGCGACAGCGCTGACCATCCCACCAACAGCGAGGCAGCACCACCGAGGCCGTTGAATAACGCCACCATCTCCGGCATCGAGGTCATGGCAACGGCCCGTGCGGCAACCGCACCAATGGCGCCGCCCACCAACATACCCGCCGCAATCCAAGTGAAGTCAACGATCCCTTGATCGAGCAAGGCGGCTACGATTGCCACTAGCATGCCGAGAGCAGAGAACATGTTGCCGCGCCGGGCGGTTGCTGGCGAACCGAGCATCTTCAAGCCAAAAATGAACAGGCCTGACGCAACGACATAGCCCAATTGAGTCATTAATTCAGTCGTCATGATCAGCCCTCCTTCTTCTTAAAGAAGCCGAGCATGCGGTCGGTCACCAAATATCCGCCTACTACGTTAATGCTGGCCAAGGTAACTGCACCAACGCCCAACCACATCGCAATCGTTTCACTGCCCGTCCCTGCCAAGGAAATAGCGCCCACTACCGTGATGCCCGAGACGGCATTAGCCCCCGACATCAATGGCGTGTGCAAAGTCGCTGGCACCTTATTAATCAACTCGAAACCGAGGAAAATCGACAACATCAAAATGAACAACAAATACTCTGCACCGGACATATCAGTTGCCCCCCTCAATAATGTCTTTGATCGTGGGATGCACGACCGCACCACCGTGAGTGATAACGCAGCCGGGAAGAATGTCATTCTCAAGATCAAGAACGAACTGCTTGGTCTCGGTGTCCCAGGTGTCTTCGACTAAATTAAACATGTTGCTGGCATACATCTGTGTGGCATCGCGCGGTGCGAGATTGGCCAGATTGGCAGTCCCCACGATCGTGACACCATTTAGATCCACTACTTCGTCAGGTGCAGAACCTTCCACGTTGCCGCCGGTTTCCGCGGCCATATCAACAATCACAGAACCCGGCGCCATGCCCTCGACCATGTCCCGAGTGACCAATACCGGTGGCTTTCGCCCAAAAACCTGCGCAGTGGTAATTACCACATCGGAATCGGCAATAACGGCCTTTTGAGCCTGCTGCTGCATAGCGACCTGCTCAGGTGTGAGTTCTTTCGCATAGCCATCTTGAGTCTGGCCGGTGTCACCGAGATCAATTTCGAGAAACTTGGCGCCCAATGACTGGACCTGCTCAGCCACAACAGGACGCGTATCAAATGCCGTGACGCGAGCGCCGAGTCGTTTTGCAGTGGCGATGGCCTGCAAGCCCGCCACACCGGCGCCAATAATGAATACTTTGGCGGGCTTCAATGTGCCGGCTGGTGTCATCATCATCGGCATGATGCGCGGCATGTGATTGGCTGCCAACATAACCGCCACATAGCCGGCTAAGTTTGCCTGCGAACTCAGGGCGTCCATTTTTTGACTGCGGGTGGAACGCGGAATCATTTCCATACTGACCGCGGTGACGCCTTGGGCGGCAAACGCTTTAATCAGCTCTTTCTCATTGAACGGGTCTAGGTAAGACACGTGTATGCAGCCCGACTTAAGCTGACTGATCTCTGCCAACTCCGGCTTGCGCAATCGCAGCAGCATATCTGCGCTGGCAAGCAGTGCAGCTCGATCGGAGCCAATACTGGCACCTGCGGCCTCAAAATCTGCGTCGCCGAACCCCGCGCCCACACCCGCACCAGACTCCACAACCACATCAGCGCCTAAGCGCACCAATTTTTTTACCGTTTCGGGGGTCGCTGAGACGCGGTTCTCACCCGGCTGGGTCTCACGGGGTATAACTAATTGCATAGTGAAGTTCGCCTGATTTTTTGGGGATCAAAACGGTCCCGGTTTTATTAGAAATCCAGTCGACTGATTATCAAGGTATTCACGACGCAAGCGCTGCAACCTTGGTCAGCACCGCTGAAGACAAGTGACTGAAACCAATCAGCCTGCGTTCAGCTTTAACAATGGGTTCAGCCAGCGGTGTCTCAATCGCGTAAAGCGCAACGGCGCATCCAATACCGCCAAACAAATACATTCCTCACCCTCGAGGGCGACTGGCGTGTGCTTATCCCAGCCTTCTCGAACGATAAAATCGCCAGGGTGGTACTCGCCGCTCTCATCGGCAAACCCGCCACTCAACACCAGTGTCATTTCGCTGCCACCATGTGTGTGTTCGGGAATCTTTCCGCCCTCCGAAATACGATACAGCGCGAATTCGTGCTCAAGATCGCCCGTCTTCAAGTAACTAATGCTCAGTGATTGCGTCACCCGCTTCCAAGCCAGATCGGCATAATCGCCATTGATAAGGCGATTCAGGAGGCCGGGGAGCCGGGTATCGGACGCCTCGCTTCGGGCATATCGTAGCGGCTCAGGATCATCTAGGCGGGCCAGCACACGATCCAAAATTGAATCGCCAACGGGCTGAGGGTCTAACTGCTCAAAATGAGCCCCCCCAATATCCTCCAATCGCTCCACAATGTGCCGGCAACGTTGGCAGTAGCTTAAATGCGCTGCCACGCAGGCGGACTGCGCTACAGGGAGCACGCCGGCGGCGTACTCTGTCATAAATTCTGCAGGTGGATGATGTTTCAACATGCTCACATAACCTAAACTATTATCTTGTACTTGCACTTTACGAAAGCCCTGGGTAACTGGTTCACGCCTGAACGCTAATAAACCTGTGACATTTTAGCCCGCTAAAGCCTGCTTCACGCCTCCATCAGGGCTTGTAGCTTCTGTATTGCCAGCCGAACGCGTGACTTGACCGTGCCCAAGGGCAAATCGAGCTCCGCAGCCGCCTCAGAATGCGACTTTCCTTCCATATACACTTTAGCCAGAATCTGCGCCTGATCCGGGGGTAATTCACCCATCAGTTCACGCACTCGCTCTGAGCCACGGCGCGTATGCAAGACAATAAAGAATTCTTCTTCCTCACTCTCGAGTTCAAAATCGTCAGAGGCGAGCGGCGTGTCAAATTTTTGCAGACGGCGGAACATATCGGTGCGGCAGTTCCGCGCAATGGTGTATACCCATGTCGAAGCGGCGGCTTTCTCTGGATTGAATCCGCCTGCCTTCTGCCACACCTTCAGCATGACTTCTTGCACCAGTTCGTCAGCGTGTGTCGCAGACAAGCTAGAGCCCGACAACGCAAAAGCCTTTATGAGCGGGGCAAAATGCCTAAAAAATCGCGTAAACGCGGCCCGGTCCTGGCTCTCACCTACGGAGACGAGCGCCTGACTCCACTCATCAGTCCTTCGCCCGGTCGGCACGTTCCACTTGCCACCGCTATGTGCTGCGGGCGCAGCGCTTTGGTTTGTCTTGTCCACCATAAAGCAGTCAACTATTACTCTGATGGGATAGCATACACATAGGTGCACCGCCTTGACACCGTATTGGCGAGAAGATTTTGTCACCGAACTCATTGACGCTGGCGCTGATCCGGCTTTCTAGGTGCCCCGTAATTACTGTCACCTTCTTCTTATCCTGATGACCGGAGTTTTGTCAGCAGTGAATATTGCAGTCATTGGAGCGGGCATCTCCGGGCTGGGATGCGCTTATCAGCTGGCCAAGAACGGCCATCGCGTCCACATTTTTGAAGCCCGAGACCGGATTGGTGGACATACGGCTACCTATGACGTGCATCTGGGCGCTCGACGTTTCGCGATTGATACCGGCTTCATCGTCTATAACGACCGGAATTACCCTAATTTAGTCAGGCTTTTTGACGAATTAGGGGTAACAACGCATGAAACGTCGATGGGTTTCTCGGTCTGTGATGAAGCGACGGGGCTGGAATACGCGGGCAACAACCTCAATACCCTGTTTGCTCAGCGAGGTAACTTACTGTCCCCCAGCTTCCTCGGCATGATTCGAGAGATTCTTCGCTTCAATAAGCTAGCGGTGAGCGATCTCGACGCTGGCCGCTTATCGCCGCATCAGACGGTGGGTGACTACCTCTCCAATAATGGCTTCAGTGATCATTTCTGCCGCCAGTATTTATTAGCCATGACGTCGGCCATCTGGTCTGCCGACTTTGAGGATGCACAAGATTTCCCGCTGGAATTTTTTGTTCGTTTTTTCCGCAACCATGGCTTGCTGTCGTTAAAAGACCGCCCACAATGGCGGGTTGTAGAGGGCGGCAGCCGCGAGTATCTCGCACCGCTGACGCAGCGCGTCGCCGACTCAATCCGCACGCGGATGCCTGTCTCGCGCATCATGCGGCCGCCAGGCAAGCCCGTTGTTGTGCAGTTTACCAACGGCTTGACGCGGGAATTTGACGAGGTGGTCATTGCCACACATTCAGACGAAGCACTGAAAATGCTGGGCGATCCCACTGACCATGAAAGGGCCGTTTTGGGTGCCATGCCTTATCAAGATAATGAAGTCATTTTACACACCGATACGCGCCTGCTGCCTAGAACTCAACGGGCCTGGTCTAGCTGGAACTATCGGTTAAAACCGGGAAATGGGCGCGCCACGGTGACCTACAATATGAATATTTTGCAGGGTCTTGATGCACCAGAAACCTTTTGTGTAACCTTGAACGATACCGCCTCGATTAATCCGCATCGGATCCTAGGGCGATTCAATTATGCGCATCCTCAATTCACGGTAGCGGGCATGCAAGCGCAGCAACGCTGGGCTGATATCAATGGACACAATGGAACATGGTTTTGCGGCGCTTACTGGCAAAACGGTTTTCACGAGGACGGCCTCACCAGCGGGCTCCGCGTAGCAGAAAATCTGTGCTCAGCCCGCCAGATGGCGGCGTGAAAGCGACATTGTATAAGGGTACGCTCCGCCACGCCCGTCACACACCAAAAAAGCACGCCTTCTCTTACCGCGTCTTTATGCCATTTGTGGAGCTGAGTTCGCTGACCGAGCTCACTCAAACGTTACCATTGTGGTCCACCAAACGTTGGGCACCGGCTCGTTTTGTCAGAAGTGACTTTCTCGGTGCGGCAGAGATACCCTTAGTCGACGCCGTTAGAGATCGTATTTTTGAGGAGACAGGAGAACGACACGCGGGTCCCATTTACCTGCTCGCTAACTGGCGCTATTTCGGTTACCAAAACAATCCAATCGCGGTGTATTACTGCTACTGCGAACACAATAGGGACCTTCAGTATCTCGTTGCCGAGGTCACCAACACGCCTTGGGGCGAGCGCCATAGTTATGTGTTACCAGTACCCGATCACAACGCACCGCTCACCACAGAGTTCGAAAAGGAGCTGTACGTATCTCCCTTTAACCCAATGAATATGACCTATCGCTGGCATAGCAATGCGCCGGATGACGCGCTGCAAATTCAAATTACGCTCTTTGCCGCCGACCAGCGGGTCTTTGATGCCCAGCTGTCGCTCTCAGCAACGCCATTGAACGCGCGCTCAGCGATAAAGGCCATCGCTGCCTATCCGCTGATGACCATCAAAGTTGTTATCGCAATCTATTGGGAGGCCTTGTGTCTGTTTTTGAAAGGCGTCAGCCTGCATGCTCATCCGAAAAGATCCCATTAATATGACGCTCTACGTCAACCAGCTTTACTGAGGGCCCGCATGAGCGAGTATCGCGTTAAGAACATCTCCAAACTGCCCATGCTCTTTGGCCAAAAGCAGGGAGGGCTGGCCAGAACCCTGATATTCAAAGTACTCGGGAAGCTGCAGGTGGGCTCACTGACGATGGTAGAGCAAGATGAGACATTGGTCTTTGGCTCAAAGGGAGATGCCGCAGGCCCCCATGCTGAGGTGCATGTCCACGATCTTGACCTTTATCGACGTATTTTGACCGGCGGCAGCATCGCCGCGGGGGAAACGTTTATCGAAGGCCTCTGGAGCAGCCCTAACCTCACAGCGGTCACGCGCGCCTTTAGCGGCAATATGGCGATGCTCGAGGCGATGTCCGATCAACAAAATTGGCTCCTTCGTCTCGCCTTAAAAACAACTCACTGGGGCCGCAGGAATACGGCTGCCAGATCGCGGGAAAATATCGCTGCCCATTACGATCTCGGTAACGAATTTTTTTCACTTTTCCTCGACCCCAGCATGATGTATTCCGCCGCCGTATTCCCAACGCCGCAAAGCGATCTAGCGGCCGCGTCTCAGCACAAGCTAAAACTCATCTGTGAAGATCTGGAACTGACGCCGCAGGATCACCTAGTCGAAATTGGAACCGGCTGGGGCGGTATGGCGATCTATGCAGCAGAGCATTATCACTGTCGCGTCACCACCACCACCATTTCAAGAGAGCAATTTGACTACGCCGTAAGGGCAGTCGAAAAGCGCGGCTTGCAGGATCGTATCACTGTTCTCTTTGACGATTATCGAGACCTTGAGGGTCAGTTTGACAAATTAGTCTCGATTGAAATGATCGAAGCGGTGGGGCATCAGTTTTACGACACCTATTTTAGTAGGCTGAGTAGACTGCTAAAGCCGGAAGGTAAAGCCGTCATACAGTCAATTACGATGACCGATAGCCGCTATGAGCAAGCCAGGGATTCGGTTGATTTTATCAAGCGCTATATCTTTCCCGGCGGCTGCCTGCCTTCTCTCAACGTCATCAGCAATGCCTTGGCGAACGTCACCGATATGCAACTCAGTGGTTTACGAGATATCACTCGTGACTACGCCGATACCCTACAAAATTGGCATGACACCTTTCTCAATCAGCTTGATCAGGTTCGTGCAATGGGCTTTGACGACCAGTTCATCCGCATGTGGCGATATTATCTGAGCTACTGTGAGGGCGGCTTTCGAGAGCGTATTATTGGGACGTACCAAATGACGATGACGAAACCTTATTATCGACCGAACTGACCAGACTGTATGTTGCTGTCCCTTACGCCGATCTTATTACTCGTAGCGTTGCTATCAGCGTCGGTCGCCCTCTTTGGATCTGATGCTTCTTACGGGCCCAATCAGGTAGCACTGGTTGTTGCGGCTGCAGCGACCATGCTGGTGGGGTGGTGGCGGGGTATGAGCTGGCAGCAAATTCAAGACGGTATGGTCAGTGCCATTACGGTCTCGATTATGCCCATGATGATTCTGCTCTCCGTCGGCGCATTAATCGGTAGCTGGATCGTCAGTGGCACCGTGCCCGGCATGATTTTTTACGGCTTACAATTGCTCAATCCCGATATTTTCTATGCTGCCTCTGCCATTATTTGTGCACTCGCATCATTAAGTCTGGGCAGTTCCTGGACGGTCGCCGGTACGCTGGGTATTGGTCTCATGGGCATTGCGACAACCTATGGGTTATCCCCCGCCATTACCGCAGGTGCGATTATTTCTGGCGCTTATTTTGGCGATAAATTATCGCCCCTCTCGGATACAACCAATCTTGCTGCGGCGGCCGTTGGCGTTGATCTGTTTGAGCATATTAAAAATATGCTGTGGACGACCTTGCCGGCATTTGCGTTAGCCTTACTTTTTTTTGCCACTATTGGCAGCGAGGGTGCGGCCGCGCCCGATGACATCACCCGCATCAGAGCCGCACTATCTGACCAATTCGCCATCACCCCGTGGGTGCTATCGCCATTGATACTGATGCTGGCGATGATTTACTTCAAGATCCCGGCCTACCCTGCCATCTTGCTGTGCACGCTATGTGGCATTGCCTACGGCGCGGTTTTTCAGGCCGAGGTGGTTCGCACCATGGCCCTGACAGCGCATCCAGAATCTCCTGCACCGCTGTTACAGGGACTATGGATGGCGCTCTTCTCTGGCTACCAATCGCCGATTGGCATGGATCAATTAAGCCAGTTGTTAGATAAAGGCGGCTTGGCCAGTATGCTCAACACCATTTTCCTGATTCTGACCGCGATGACCTTTGGAGGGTTACTCGATAGCACCGGTATTTTGCGACAGCTGCTCGATCTGGTTTTAAAAGGCGTGAAACGGACAGGCGACCTGATTCTAGCGACCGTAGGCGGTGGGATCCTCACCAATATTTTAGCGGCAGATCAATTTCTCGCGATCACCTTACCGGGGCGATTGTTTATCTCTGCCTATGACGATCGCGGACTGAGTCGACTGAGCTTATCGAGAACACTCGAAGATTCGGCAACACTCACTTCCGTGCTGGTACCCTGGAATACTTGTGGTGCATTTATGGCGGCGACATTGGGAGTGGCTACCTTCACCTACGCACCTTACGCCGTGTTCAATCTGATCTGTCCACTCCTCGCGGTTCTTTTTGGCTACCTGATGATTGCTCAACCGCAGCGGACCGCAGTGAGTTTATGAGCTGGGATTATGATCAGCCGTTCACCCTCGCAGTGACCGTTCAACCACACCACATCGATGCGCTCGACCACACGCGCAACACCCATTACGTCGAATGGTGCATGGACGCTGCATGGGCTCATACCTCAGCCTTAGGATTGGGACCGGACGATTACCGGCGGCTCGACCGCGCCATGGCGCTGACGCACGCCGAATATGATTATCTAAAAGCCACGCGATCGGGAGACGAATTACTCGTTGGCACATGGATTACCGAATGGGTTGGCAAAATAAAAATGGTTCGTCGTCTTCAAATCCGCTGCCTGCACTCTGGCGATACGGTTTTCCGGGGCCACTTAGCATTTGTCTGTATCGAAATCTCCTCGGGACTCCCCAAAAGACCGCCTAAAGCATTTATCGAGCGATACGGGCAAGCCCTAATCAGCAGCGCATAACAAGCCCCTTAGGGCTGCGCGTCGCTCAGCCATTGGTGCAACGTTAGGCGCGATGCCAATCAAAACTGAGCGTCTCGGCAAGGGTACTCACCCCTGTCTGGAGCGCTAATAATCGATCGACCCCCAGCGCAACACCGGCGCACTCGGGCAAGCCTTCCGCCTGAGCAGCAAGCAAGCGTTGGTCGAGCTCACGCATCGGCAGCCCCCTTTGCTGACGTTGCTCGTTGTCTGCCAAAAATTGCGCGGTGAGCCCCGCAACATCGCATTGCTCCCAGTACCCGTTGGCCACTTCGCATCCATCGATATAGCACTCAAAGCGAGCGGCAACTGCAACGCCATCAACCGTCATCGTTCTGGCTAGCGCCGCTTGAGAAATCGGGAATTCCGTCACGAAAACAACACCCCAATCGCTAATTGCAGGTTCAACGCAATGGCTCATTAACAAGGCCAAGGCTGCGTCGTAATCGAGATCAGGTGGCACATCCCCGATGCGCTGATGTGCAACTGCCAAAAGTTGAAGACGACCAATGCCGGGGTCACAGAGGTCAACGTTGAGGTGTTCTTGAAACAACGCACGATAAGTCCATACCTGCCAACCAGTGCGGCCCAGCACCTCGCATATTAATTCGGCCACTTCACGAATCAACATTCGATGGTCCCAATCAACTCGATACCATTCCAGCAGTGAAAATTCAGGATTGTGATGACGACCCGACTCTTCTTTTCGAAAGGCTTTGCTGATCTGAAAAATGTCGCCCGATCCGGCCGCGAGCAAACGCTTCATCGCAAATTCTGGTGAGGTTTGCAGAAACCGATAAGGGCTCACATCCGTGCCATCTGTCGCGACTGCAAACACCTCAAGATTAGCATCAGGAACCGTTGCCTGCGCAAGCAGTGGGGTCTCCACTTCCATCACGTTTCGCGCTGCAAAAAAGGCGCGAAGCTGATGCAATAGCCTTGCACGGGCGGCGATCATATCGAGCGACGCAGAAGGCCGCCAGTCGCTCATAGTTTAACTTCTGCTAGCGCGACTCACGTATTCGCCACTTCGCGTGTCAATACGGATCACTT
>ERZ887849.448-NODE-448-length-44640-cov-28.297746_pt1 | contig 44640 bp, 39 predicted proteins | sample MGYA00521267_ERZ887849 | MGnify/ENA primary metagenome ERZ887849 (study PRJEB32303, sample SAMEA104408601) | aquatic metagenome | biome: Brackish water; feature: Pelagic; material: water | place: Baltic Sea | collected 2014-06-06T16:11:00 | depth 2,863 m ... | reverse complement strand
GAGGGCTTTCACCCAACACGCTTTCCAAGCGTGCGCCATAGGCCACTAGGCGAATCCTCCGTTGCGCCCACAGCCAAAGCCGTCAGGTGCGTCCCCATCCTAACGATAAACTTCACTTGGCTCCTCGCGTGGCGCTATCTTGGCTAACTCCCCCAGGACGGAAACGTAGCAAGGGTAACTGAGCTCTGGTGGGTGCGCGAGGAGTCTTTTCTTTGCCGCGCCGCTCAGCTCCCCCCGGTAGGCTCCAAGGGTGGCCACTGCTCTGTATCGTCGATACCGTCCGGAGAGCTTTGCTGAGCTCATTGGACAAGCACATGTCACGGATCCGCTCCGTCATGCGCTCTCTGGCGACAGGGTTAATCACGCCTATTTGTTTAGTGGCCCCAGGGGATGTGGGAAAACAACCTCGGCACGGATTCTTGCCAGGTGCCTGAACTGTGCCGAAGGCCCCACCGACACTCCCTGCGGCGTCTGCCCCAGTTGCGTTGAACTTTCTCGTGACGGCGGTGGTTCCCTCGACGTCGTGGAAATCGATGCCGCCAGCCACAACGGCGTTGATGATGCCAGGGATCTTCGCGAACGCGCTGTTTTCGCGCCTGCGCGTGATCGCTACAAAATCTTCATTCTCGATGAGGCCCACATGGTGACCCAGCAGGGTTTCAACGCGCTGCTAAAGATTGTGGAAGAGCCACCGGAGCATGTGAAATTTATCTTTGCCACAACAGAACCAGAAAAAGTCATCGGCACCATCCGCTCGAGGACCCACCACTACCCCTTCCGTTTGGTACCACCATCCGAGCTCTTGACCTACATCGAACAGGTGTGTTCCTCGGAGGGCGTCAGCGTTGAAGAGGGCGTTCTTCCCCTGGTCGTGAGGGCGGGGGGCGGCTCGGTGAGAGACACCTTGTCGGTGTTGGACCAGCTGATTGCTGGTTCCCCAGATCCCACGGTCACTTATGACCACGCCATTGGGCTACTGGGTTACACCCACGGGGAGTTGCTGGCTGAAGTAATGACCGCTCTGGCCTCTGGAGTGGGAGCTGACACCTTCCACGCCCTTCACAAGGTCATTCACACCGGTCAAGACCCCAGACGCTTTGGCGAAGACTTGCTGGAATATGTCCGAGATCTCATCATCGTGGACCAGGCAGGACAGGAGGCGGGAGAACTACTGCCCGGCACCAGTGCCGCAACCCTAGAGGGCATGCGAAGCCTTGCCCAGGGGATGGGAACCCCGACCCTCTCTTTGATGGCCGATGTGATGGCAGAAGCGCTAGCCTCCATGACCGGCGCCACCTCCCCCACCTTGCATCTGGAGTTGTTGATGGCTCGACTGTTGGTCTCCAGAGGTCAAGCCGCAGTTACAGCGCCTACGGCGCCTTCGCGCCCTGTGGTTGCGGAGCCCGCACAGCCAGTGCAGCAACCCAGTCCTCCCGCACCCGCTCCCCTCCCAGAAGTTGCGGTTGATGCCCCACCTGCACAGCCTTTGACCGAGCCTGCGATGATCGACGCGTGGCCAGAAATTCTTGAAGCAATCGGTGAGAAAAAGCGTGGAGTCTGGTCAGCGTTGGTCGGAACAGAAGTAATGGGGCTTGAGGGAGATGTCGTCACCATCGGGTTCCCTTCACTCACCAGCGCTGAGCTGCTGAAGAAGCCACAAGGCCCGGGGCTTGCTGCCAACGCGGAGCTTGTTCGCGAGGCAATCCTCACCACCACAGGCCATCGGGTTCGGTTTAAAGTCCAAGAATTACCGGCCACTGCCCCAACCCCTCCTGCAGCTCCTCCAGTATCTAAAGAGGCCTCTAAAGCGCCCGAGGCCACCGGTTCTTGGCCAACCGTTCTCCCCCCGAAAGTCGAGGCAGAGAAGTCTGTTGAAGAATCGGAGCTGGTTGTCGAGCCAGAAACTCTCGTGGGGCCCGTTGCTGGCGAGCTATCGCAGGTGGGCGAAGCAGTGATTCGAGAAGTTTTGGGTGGGGAATTAATTTCTGAGAACCGCGTAGATGACGAGAACTAGCGATGTATGAAGGAATTGTCCAGGACCTGATCGACGAATTTGGACGTCTTCCAGGGGTGGGGCCTAAATCCGCACAGCGGATTGCTTTCTTTATCGTCCAAAACGAAAATTATGACCCCGCGACCCTCTCGGAGCTGTTGAAAACAGTCCGAGAAAAGGTCCGGTTTTGTCAGACCTGCGGAATGATTTCTGAGAGCGACACCTGTGGTTTTTGCAGTGACCCCAGGCGCAATGGCGCCATGATTTGCGTGGTGGAAGAGGCAAAAGATGTCTTGGCCATCGAGAGAACACGGGAGTTTCGGGGTTTGTATCACGTCCTTGGTGGGGCAATCAGCCCTATTGACGGAATCGGCCCCGATGACTTGCGGATCAAAGAATTGATGTCCCGTTTGGCTTCCACCGAGGTTTCGGAGGTCATCATTGCTACCGACCCAAACTTAGAAGGCGAGGCCACGGCGACCTATTTGAGCAGGCTTCTCCACCAGCCTGGTCTCACCGTCAGCCGACTGGCCAGCGGCCTGCCAGTCGGCGGAGATCTGGAATATGCAGACGAGGTCACCCTGGGGCGTGCGTTTGAAGGTCGACGCAGCATTTCCTAAGTATTTCCGCCTTCCGTTTTTCCCCCGGTAGAATTAGAGCCCTTGGCCGCTTCTGCGGTCATGTCCTGGGGCTGGAGTATCACGGTGAGTTTGATAGTGCAGAAGTTTGGCGGTTCGTCCGTCGCTGATGCTGCAAGCATTAAACGTGTCGCCGCGCGCATCGTGAAAACGAAAGCTGCCGGTAACGACGTCGTGGTCACGGTGTCTGCCATGGGGGACACCACAGATGATCTTCTCGAGTTGGCCCACCAGGTCAGCGGGCAGCCAGATTCCCGGGAAATGGACATGCTGCTCACTACGGGTGAGCGGATGGCGATGTCCCTGTTGGCGATGGCCATCCGTGATTTAGATTTTGACGCCCGCTCCTTCACCGGAAGCCAAGCGGGGATGATGACCGATGCCCAGCACGGGCGCGCCAGGATTGTGGACGTGACTCCGACCAGGGTGCGGGCAGCACTTGATGAGGGTGCGATCGCGATTGTTGCGGGTTTTCAAGGGTTTAATCATGATTCCCGGGATATCACCACGCTGGGTCGTGGCGGTTCCGACACCACAGCCGTCGCGCTCTCCGCTGCACTTGGAGCTGAGGTGTGTGAAATTTATACCGACGTTGATGGTGTCTTCACTGCTGACCCCCGGGTTGTTCCCCGGGCGCAAAAGCTCGAATTTGCCACGTTTGAAGAAATGTTGGAACTAGCGGCTGCGGGAGCAAAAGTAGTCAACGTCAGAGCGGTGGAATTTGCTAGGCGTCACGGAGTGACGCTGCATGTTCGATCCTCTTTTACGGAAGAATTGGGAACATTCATCTCGCATCAACCCGAGGGAGACAACGTGGAAGAGCCCATCATTTCAGGCGTTGCTGGTGACACCAGTGAAGCAAAAATTACGGTTGTGGGGGTTCCCGATATTCCGGGTAAGGCAGCGGAGATCTTCACCATCGTCGCCGGCGCTGGAGCCAACATCGACATGATTGTGCAAAATGTGTCTTTGCACGAAACGGGACGGACCGATATTTCCTTCACGCTGCCCAGAGAGGATGGCCAACGAGCCATGCAAGCGTTGGGGGCTGCGCAGAAGGAATCTGGATTTGGTGATTTGATTTTTGACGATGGAATCGGGCGCCTCTCCGTGGTGGGGGCGGGAATGCGCACCAACGCGGGGGTTTCTGCCCAGTTGTTCACGGCGCTGTCGGGGGCTGGGATCAACATTGAAATGATTTCCACCAGCGAGATACGGATTTCTGTGATCATGCGGGCAGACATTCTTGCCGATGCTGTTCGCGCCGTTCACCACGCCTTTGGTCTCGACGGTGATGTGGATGCCACCGTCTATGCGGGAACGGGTCGCTAGTGGTCACACTGGGAGTTGTGGGGGCAACCGGTCAGGTGGGGCAGGTGGTCCGCGAACTGCTGGAACGCCGCGATTTTCCCCTCGATAGTGTGAGGTTTTTTGCGTCTTCGCGAAGCGCTGGCCAGGAGTTAGTGTTCAGGGGCGAGCCCGTGGTGGTCGAAGATGTGGCGCTTGCCGATCCTGCAGGACTCGATATCGCAATCTTCAGCGCGGGCGGGACATTATCGAAAGACCAGGCGCCGCGTTTCGCAGCGGCTGGAGTCACCGTTATCGATAATTCCAGCGCCTGGAGAATGGACCCAGCGGTTCCTTTGGTGGTGGCAGAGGTTAACCCTGGCGAAGCGCTCTCGCCTGCTAAAGGCATCATCGCGAATCCGAATTGCACCACCATGGCGGCGATGGCGCCGCTGAAGGCCCTTCATGATGCCGCTGGGCTGAAGCGACTCATCATCTCCACCTATCAAGCGGTGTCAGGTGCCGGGTTGAAAGGTGGCGAGGAACTCGCCTCACAGGTTGTCGCCGCAGCAGGGCAGGACATGCTGGCGCTTGTTCATGACGGTTCCGCCCTGACCACGCCAGAGCCCTCGGTGTTTCCCGACCAGATTGCCTTTAACGTGATTCCCATCGCGGGAAGCATTGTTGAGGATGGGTTCAACGAGACCGATGAAGAACAAAAGCTTCGTAACGAAAGCCGCAAGATTCTTGGTGTGCCCGAGCTATTAGTGAGTGGCACGTGTGTCAGGGTTCCGGTGTTCACGGGGCACTCCTTGCAAATCAACGCTGAGTTCGCGAACCCTTTACCGGTCGCCTCCGCGAGAGAGATATTGGCCCAGGCGCCTGGGGTTGAACTTGTTGACGTTCCCACGCCGTTGAAAGCTGCGGGGAGTGACCCCAGTTTGGTGGGACGGCTGCGTCAAGACGAAGGGGTTCCGGATAACCGGGGGCTTGCGATGTTTATCAGCAACGACAACCTTCGAAAAGGGGCCGCCCTGAATGCCGTCCAGATCGCAGAAATCGTGGCGGCGAACCTCTAGTTTTTGCCTTCGCGGATGGCGCGGATAATCAAACTCACCGCAACAGAAGCGGTGAGGAGTCCAAACAGGATTGCTGCGAGCCTGGGGGATAAAGCAAAGGCCGAGTAAGCACCCAGCGGGGCCGCGCAGACGGCACCCAGCGCCACCCACAGCCCGTCTCGCATTACTGCATTCTTGTGTCGGATGTGCAGGATGCTTCCACTGAGTGCTCCAGGCGCCATGGCGAGGAGGGAGATGCTCTTAGCGGCCACATCGCTCCCGCCGAGAAAAAGCATGATGGCGGGCGTCGCAATGACGCCACCGCCGATACCCAATAACCCCGCTCCCACCCCCATGAACAGGCCCAAACCCAACAGCACCGGAGCAGTTGCGGCGGTGACTTCGAGGGAGCCGCCTCGGGTGGGAACCTCGAGGAAGAGCCCAACCGAGGAGAGGACGATGAAGGTGATGAACGCCCATTTCAGGGGGACGAGCGGAATACGAGAAAGAATGCGCGCGCCCAGTTGGGCTCCCAGAACACTTCCCAGAGCGACAAAAATAGCGGGGAACCATTCAAAAACACCCCCGATGCTGAAGGAGATTGCCCCGATCAGGGATGCCGGGGTGATAGCCAACAACGACGTGGCATTAGCGCGCCGTTGATCAAAGGTGGTCCACCAGAGCAGCAGGGGAACCATGACTAATCCGCCACCCACCCCGAATGTCCCGGCGAAAAAACCTCCGATAAGCCCAATGATTACCAGGGGCAACCAGGGGGGAGGGGTGTTCTCTTGCACTGGCACAGTCTAGGCGGGGCACCCGGCGTAGAATTGGTGGGTGATGGAGAGATTTGATGCAGTACTCGTCGGTGGCGGCATCATGAGCGCTACTCTCGGCACCTTGCTGCACGAGCTGGAGCCCAGCTGGCGTATCGCTCTGGTGGAAAAATTGTCAGGCATTGGGGAAGAGAGCTCGAACGCGTGGAATAACGCCGGAACAGGGCACTCCGCGCTGTGTGAACTCAACTACACCCCCCAGAGGCCCGATGGTTCCATCGCGATCGAGGGTGCGGTGTCCGTTAACGAACAGTTCCAAGTTTCCCGGCAGTTTTGGACGTGGCTGATCAACGAGAAGATTGTTCCCGAGCCTTCTTCTTTCGTGACCCTTTCCCCGCACATGAGTTTCGTTTGGGGCCAGGACAATGTGGACTATCTCCGCGCTCGCTTTGATGCACTGAAGGACCATCCCCTCTTCCTGGGCCTCGAATACAGCGAAGACCCGATGGAAATCGCCGCCTGGGCGCCTTTGCTCGTCGACGGTCGCTCCAAAGGGGAGCCACTCGCAGCCACCCGGTTTGCCCAGGGCACCGACGTTGATTTTGGCGCCCTTTCTCGGTCGCTTGTTGATCACCTGGCGGCATCAAAGACCACCGTCTTTAGCGAATCTCGGGTCACCGCGATGAAGCGAAGTGGGCACGGCTGGAAAGTGTCTCTTCGCTCGGAAGTGGGATACACCCCCACCACCTTGGAAACACCCTTCGTTTTTGTGGGTGCTGGCGGAATGTCTCTCAACCTTTTACAAAAAACGGGTATCAAAGAAATTCGCGGTTACGGGGGGTTCCCCGTCAGCGGTGTCTGGATGCGCAGCGACAACCCTGAGGTGGCACGTCAGCACCAAGCGAAAGTGTATGGAAAAGCAAGTGTTGGGGCTCCGCCGATGTCTGTTCCCCACTTAGACACTCGTGTGGTGGAGGGGGAGACCAGCGTCTTGTTCGGTCCCTACGCAGGGTTTACGCCAAAGTTTTTGAAAAACGGATCCTGGTCTGATTTTTTCGCCTCCATTCGCTGGCACAACCTCATTCCCCTGGTGGCGGTGGGGCTGGGTAATTTCTCTCTGGTCCGCTATCTCGTGGGGGAAGTTTTCGCTTCGCGAGCCAAAAAGCTTCAAGCCCTGTGGGACTTCTACCCCTTGGCTGACCCCGATGATTGGTATGAGCAGACGGCTGGTCAAAGGGTTCAGGTCATCAAACCTGATTCTGCCAAAGGCGGTGTCTTACAGTTTGGCACCGAGGTGATCACCAGCGCTGACGGATCCATGTCGGGCCTTTTGGGGGCATCCCCTGGAGCCTCAACAGCCGCACCCATCATGCTGACCCTCTTGGAGCGATGCTTTCCCGCAAGAATCGAGGGATGGACTCCTGGTATCCGCGCGATGGTGCCCAGCTATGGCACAGAACTCTCCAGCGACAAGGCCTTAGCCGCCAAGAATCAAGCCCGCACCGCAAAGGCCCTCGGACTTAGCGCCACCAAGCGCTAGTGGCGCAGGGCCCCACGCGAAGGGCCCACAACATAGGTTGAAGGAGCAGCAAAACCGTGCTCCGAGAAGGCGCCATCCAGGCTGACCTGGAGTAGTGAGAGGTCATCGCTGTTGATCAGGGCGTAAACAGAACCAGAGCCTCCCACACCGACTATGCGGGCCCCAAAGGCACCTTGGGAGAGAGCAGTTTCAATGGCCAAATCGATTTCTCTGGTGGAGGCGTCGTAGTCGTCGCGGAGGGAGGCTTGAGACGCCGTGAGTATCTCGCCCAATGATTCAGGGCCTTCCTGACGCAGAATCTTTGCGGCGTCTAGCACCCTTTGGTTCTCGTTCACAATGTGTTGAGCTCGGCGGTAGGAGGTTTCGGAAAGTTTGTCACGGTGGTCCGGGAGAGATTTTGGAGAAAGATCCCTCAATGAGGTGACTCCCAATAAGTCAACGACTTCTTCCCTCTCGACATATCGTTTCGAAGCAAAATCGGCATCGCGCTCGATGCCGGTGTCGATGACCAATAGGGAAAGCCCGCGGGTGGCGAGGGCGAAAGCAACGGGATCGCTGTCCAGTGTTCTGCTGTCAAAAAGAATCGCGCTGTTGTCTTCCCCTAAGAGTGAAGGAATATGATCGCCCAACCCGGTGTCGCGCCTCACCACGGAGTTCTCCGCTTTATGGGCCACCTTCGCCAGGGACAGGGAATCGAGGGCTAATTGCCACGCGTCATTCAGGGCTACGGCCACCGCAGTTTCTAACGCCGCTGATGACCCAAGCCCCACGCCGACGGGAACATCGGAGTCAATGAAAAGGTCGAGACCAGGCACTGCCGATAGATCGGCACCGGCTTGACCAAGCGCCCAGGCCACCCCAAGGGGGTATGCGGCCCAGCCGTGAATTTCGTCGGGAGCAAGGTTGTCGAGAGAAATCTCAGCGATTTCATCAGCCTCGGTGCTGGCCACGCGAATCTTGCGATCTTTGCGCACCCCCGCGGCAATGACGGTTCGCCGGTCGAGTGCGATCGCCAAAACGTTGCCGTTAGCGTAGTCAGAGTCATCCCCCAGGAGCCTCAGTTCACCAGGTGCAGACCACAACCCGTGGGGTTCATAGCCAAAAATGGACTGGAAGCCATTTCGGGTGTCGTCTCGAATGTCGCTCATGGGGCGGGACAAGTCCTTATCGGGTGCGGGAAACCTCTAGTCTGTCCTATCTCCTTGTGGGTTGTGACCGCGCATCCGCAGAGCCCTCAGGCCTTGCTGGCAGACTGAGGGAGTGAAAACACGCGAGGGCACCCTGCCTCCCTTTGCCCCACCCCACCCGGTGAAGCGCTGGCGGTGGTTTGTCGGCACCATCGTGATTCTGGTGTCCTGGCTGGTGGGAGGAACCCTCCTGGGACTCGTGCTGCTCCCCTACACGGGGGTCGACCCCGCAGCCCTTGTGAATGGGGGCGACGTGCTGGCGGCAATGCCGGCATGGGGGTATCTGTTTTTTGCCCTGATTACGTTTGTCCCGCTGTTTCTGGGAACACTGATTGCCTATCGGTTTGTTCTCGGGGTGAAGCTGCGATTCCTTTTTTCTACTTTTGACAATTTTCGCTGGTGGCGGGTAGCCCTGGGATTTTGGGTCTGGCTTCTTCTTGTAGGGGGTCCGGTTGTGGTGGGCATTCTTGCCAACCCGGAGGCCTATCGCTTTGAGCCACAATGGGAAACTTTCCTGCCTTTTCTGATTGTGGGTCTTGTGTTGTTGCCCATGCAGACCACAGCAGAAGAACTATTTTTCCGTGGCTGGATTATCCAGTGGGCAGCGGGTGGGTGGTCAAACATTTGGTGGCTCTCGACCCTGAGCGGAGTCCTGTTCTCGCTGCCACACCTCCTGAATCCGGAAGCCACGGGTGACCTGCTGGGCGCCTTCGTCGGGTATTTCACGGTCGGGTTCGCGCTGGGGTGGGTCACCGTGCGAGATAGGTCACTGGAGATCGCCATTGGCGCCCACATGTCTAACAATCTTTTTGCGGGCCTTGTCGTGGGTTATGAGGGTGGTGCACTGCCGGCTGAAGCCCTGTTCGTCACCGAACCCATCGAATGGGGCGCATCGAATCTGGTGGGCGCCCTCGTTATTCCTTTGTTCCTCTTGCTCACCAGGCCGGGGCGCCCCAAGAAAGCTCTGCTCCGCGAGAACGCGGGTTTACCAGGTGCGGACGATTAGACTAAAGCCTCTGGAGCCCCGGGAATCATCCACTATCGGAGGCTTTTATGAATAGATTCTTTTCCCTTTCCGCACTCCTTATCGTGTTGGGAGTTTCTTCCTGCCAAGCGGGAGCTGCGGGCGAGTTGAGCCTGGGTGACCCTGAATCTTGTTCCGGGGTCACGGTAGTGGTGAATTTTGGCATACTCAGCGAGGACAGCCTGAAACAGTGCGTTGTGGTGGGGGATGGCCCTGCCGTGGCTCATGAGATTCTTAGCGTTGCAGGGGTCAACACTGAGGGCACCATCACCTATGGCGACCAGGTGGTCTGTCGGGTCAACGGGCTTCCCTCAGAGTCAGAGGCCTTTACGGTGGAGGGTGAACAACCCCACACTGAAACCTGCGCAGACATGGCACCCGCTTTTGCCTATTGGGCTTTGTGGGTGAAGCAAAGCGCGGAAGCAGACTGGGCCTACGCGGAAGAGGGCGTGGGAAACCTGGAGCTTGTCGCTGGTGACACCATTGGCTTAGCGTTCTCCACCGGCGGGGAGACGCCCGTCCCCGAGACCGAGTAGACATGGCGCGACCTAGCCCGGTGAGCATGATCCTGATTGCCCTTGCCGGGGCAATCGGCTTTTTGTTCCTTCGGGTGGGATACCGGGTTGTCTTCGGTGGGGCTGGTGGTGGAGACACAGCTTTGTGGGACATACCCACCCTCAGGCTTGGGGGCCCCTTCTCGCACATTGTTCTCGGCGGGGAGGTCACCGCCGAGGGGTTAGCCACAAGCCTCACATCAGGTGTCCCTTTTGCTCTTGTCATCCTGGTGTCTGGAACCCTGCTGGCCTTTGGTGATCCGCGCTCGATTGTCTTGTTCGTCCCACGCCTTCGCGCGGGAAAATCAGTGGCGCTCGCGTTCGTCATCAGCCTGTCCACCCTTCCTTTCCTTCTCACCACCGCGCGCCACACCAGGCACAGCGCTCGGCGTCGCGGAATCACACCGGGGCGTCAGCTTGTCCTTCCGATACTGGAAAAGACGCTGGAGCGCGCCGTAGGGATCGCTGAAGCCCTTCATTCTCGAGGTATTGCAGCGCACCCCCCGACGAATGTGTCTCCCGGGGCAGCAGCCGTGGGGATTACCAATCTCACCGTCCCTGACCGGGGAGTAACCGCGCTCTCCTGGAGCATTTCACCCGGTGAGCAGATAGTTCTCACCGGAGCAACAGGGAGCGGGAAGACGACGATCCTGCGGGCGCTTGCCGGCCTTCTTCCCACCGACCCTGCAACCGAGTTCTCGGGCGAAGTGAACTCGGGAGCTGGAGGAGTCGCCTATCTCCCCCACGATCCTTATTCACTGTTCCTCGCGGGTTCTGTGGCTGACGAGATTGCTCTGTCCTGGGTATCTCGAGGGTATTCTCGCTCACGCGCGCGCACCCATGCTGGTGAAGCCCTCGACCGTTGGAACCTGGCTGACTTATCCGCGAAGCATCCCGCCGAACTCTCCAGTGGCGAAGCTGTGCTGGTGGCTCTGGTCACCCTTCTTGCGACCACGCCCGACCTGCTGCTCCTTGATGAACCCCTTCACGCACTGGATGCTTCCTGGCGGGCACGAGTCGTGAATCAGCTTCATACCCTGGCGGGGCAGGGAATTACCGTGATCGTGACCGATCACGGTTCCCCTGAACTTGAGGGGTGGGGGGATTGCTTTGCTGTGGGTCCAGAGGGGATTCAGGCCGGCCGATATGTGTCCCCCGAGCGTGAATATCCCAGGCTGATAGTGACCGCCCCCGTGGAACCAGAAGTCGTTGCAGACTTTGTGGGTCTGAGCGCGAGCTATGGCTCGCACCTTGTGCTGGACCAGGTGTCCTTGCAGATACAGCGCGGCCACACCACCGTGATCACCGGCGATAACGGGTCAGGAAAAACCACCCTTTTGGAAGCCTGCGCTGACCAATACCTGGGCCACCCGCAGAAGTTTGCCCTGGTTCCAACAGAGCCTGCGGAGATGTTTGTCAAAGACTCCCTCGCCGAAGAGTTGGCCTATGCCGACACAGTTGCCGGCGCGCCCCCCGGGCTCACGAGGGAAACGCTGGAGTCCCTTCTTTCTGGTTCCTGGCGGGACAAGATTTGGGCCCAGATGTCCAGCGCCCACCCGAGGGATCTTTCCCGAGGTCAGCAAACAGCGGTGGCTATTGCCATTCAGCTCTCCCACAAACCGCAAGTGCTGGGCCTCGATGAGCCCACCCGTGGCCTTGACGAGGCAGCAATTCTTTCCCTCCGCGAGGTGATCGGCTGTGTGAAGGAGACCGGTGTGGCGCTTCTCATCGCAACACACCAGCCGGCCCACTTTGCAGAGCTTTCTCACCACCTATACGAGCTCTCCGGGGGAGAAATTCACAAGAGTGTGGTGACCACGCGATGAAGAGCGCGGAAAACTCCTCGGGCACCCTCTGGCGATGGGTGAGTGTGGGGGCAAGCCTGGTGGGGATATTGGCTTTTTCCTGGCCCCTCTGGGTTTCCCTGGTTCCCTGGCCACAGGCTGTTCTCGGCCCTGCAGCGGTAATTATTACCCCGGTCGTCGTGGTTGTTGTCTTACTCAGCTCCGAAACGCAACTCAGGAACCCGCGAGTGTTGGCCATGGTGGGGGTCCTCGCAGCATTGGCAGCAGCAGCACGACTGCTTTCGGCAGGGATGGGGGGCATTGAGTTTGTTTTTGTCATGGTGATCCTGGCGGGGAGAGTGTTGGGCGCCCGCCTGGGATTTGTTGTGGGCGCGCTTGCGCTTGCGGTGTCATCACTGATGTGGGGCGGGTTTGGGCCCTGGAGCGCATTTCAAATGTTGGCCGTGGGATTTGTGGGGGCCGTGGCCGGCCTCCTGCCCCGGTGGACGGGGCGACCCCGAGTGGAGCTGGGGATGCTGATGGTCTACGGGGCAGCGGCCTCCTATGTTTTTGGCCTGCTGATGAATCTGTGGTTCTGGCCGGTCGTGCTCGGATCTGGCACGACACTCTCGCTGGTGGAAGGCGCAGGCTTTGGCGAAAACGCCGCCAGTTTCTTCCTTTACAGCTTGGCAACCTCCACGCTGACCTGGGACACCGTGCGAGCGATCACCACGGTGGTCACCCTGGGTGTGATCGGAATTCCCGCGCTCACGGCTCTGAGGCGAGTAATCGCCAGACCTGCGCTACACCGAGAAGTATTTGGCCTCGGGGTGATGGAAAACGAACGCATCCGTTGATTGTTCGGGGTGGAGTTGCAGCTCCTCCGAGAGTTCAACGCCAATGCGCTCGGGCTTCAAAAGCTCGACCACTTTTGTGCGGTCTTCCATCTCTGGACACGCAGGATAACCCAGGGAGAACCTGGCTCCGCGGTATTTCACCCCAAGAACGTCGGAAAGTTCTACAGGGTCTTCCCCACCAAAACCCCATTCGGCGCGAATTTGTGAGTGCCAATATTCCGCGAGTGCTTCGGTGAGCTGCATAGCAAGCCCATTGAGCTCCAAGTAGTCGCGATAAGAATCGGAGGCAAACAAGGTCGCGGCAAAAGCGTCGACGCTAGCACCTGCGGTGACCAACTGGAACGCCATCACATCGGTTTCCCCTGAATCCTTCGACTTGACGAAATCGGCAAGACACAGGTGACGATCACGGCGCTGGCGGGGAAAGCTAAACCGAAGGCGCTCGGTCCCCAGGATTCCTCCGCTTCCGCCATCGGGCGCTAGTAAACCGGGGGTTCCCAGGCTTCCTTCCGCGTCGGCTCCGTGGTGCAGGACAATCACATCACTGCCTTCGGAGACCACCGGGAAGTAACCATAGACGACGGCAGGGTCGAGTACTTTTTCGGATAACAACCGATCCATCCAATAGCGCAGGCGGGGTTGGCCCTCGCTCTTCACCAGTTCTTCGTAGCTCTTGCCGTCTTCGCCTCGGCCGGGTTTCAAACCCCACTGGCCCATGAAGGTGGCACGCTCATCCAGGAATGCGGCGTAGTCGCTGAGTGCAAAACCTTTCACAATCCGGGTTCCCCAGAAAGGTGGTTGCCACACAGGGTTATCGAATGCCACATCCGAGCGTGCTGGCATATTCTCAGGCTCGGTGACCTGGAGTTGGCTGGCGGGATAAATTCGCTTCTTCAGAGCGGGAAGTCCCACGGATTCTGGTTCTGCCCCTCGAGCGATTGCTACCAACGGCGCCATCAGGTCGAGCCCTTCGAATGCGTCTTTTGCGTAGCGAACAACGCCTTCAAAACCGCCCGCGAGGTCTTCCTCGACGAACGCGCGGGTCAGCGCAGCACCACCCAGGATGATGGGCCATTTTTTTGCAAGCCCACGATTCGTGAGCTCCTGCAGGTTTTCTTTCATCACCACGGTGGACTTCACGAGCAGTCCACTCATGCCGATTACATCTGCATCGTGTTCTTCTGCCGCGGCGATGATGTCGTTCACCGATTGTTTGATACCGATATTCACAACGTCATAACCGTTGTTGGTCAGGATGATGTCGACAAGGTTTTTTCCAATGTCATGCACGTCTCCGCGGACCGTGGCGAGAACCATCTTCCCTTTACCGGCAGCTTCGCTTTTCTCCATATGAGGCTCGAGTAGCGCTACCGCTGCTTTCATCACTTCTGCTGATTGGAGAACGAAAGGCAACTGCATTTCACCACTGGCGAAGCGCTGGCCCACAACCTGCATTCCCGCCAACAATGTGTCGTTGATGATTTCGAGAGCGCTGGAGCCTTCAGATCGGGCGAGGTCTAGGTCGCCTTCTAGCCCCTTGGATTCCCCATCAATGATGCGCCGCTCCAACCGCTCGCGCACAGGAAGTGCTGCAAGCTCTGCTTGACGCTGGTCCTTGAGAGCGGCGGAATCAACCCCATCGAAGATTTCGAGCATTTTTGCGAGCGGGTCATAGGTGAGGGTGCCCTCATCGTCGTAAACACGTTTGTCCCACACCAAATCCCACGCCACTTGGCGCTGCTCATCGGGAATGGAGGCGAGCGGCAGAATCTTGGCTGCATCGATGATCGCGGTGTCGAGGCCTGCATCACCTGCTTCATGGAGGAAGACCGAGTTCAAAACGGCGCGGGAAGCGGGATTGAGACCGAAGGAAACATTGGAGACTCCCAAGGTGGTGTGAACGCCGGGATACTTCGTGTTGATCGCCTTGATAGCGGCAATGGTTTCAATGGCATCGCGCCGGGTTTCTTCCTGCCCCGTGGCAATGGGGAAAGTGAGGCAATCAACGATGATGTCTTCGACACGTAGGCCCCACTCTTCAACGAGGGTGTCGATAAGCCTGCTGGCAATGCGGACTTTGTCAGCCTCGGTGCGGGCTTGACCCTCTTCGTCGATGGTGAGGGCAATGACGGCAGCACCGTGTTCCTTGACCAGGGGCATGACAGTGCCAAACCGCGACTCGGGTCCATCACCATCTTCAAAGTTCACGGAGTTCACGACAGGGCGGCCACCGATGAGCTCAAGACCTGCCTTGATGACAGCCGGTTCAGTGGAGTCGATGACAAGAGGCAGAGTCGATGCCTGCGCAAGCCGGGAGACAATGTCTTGGATATCTGCGACACCGTCACGACCGACGTAGTCGACACACACATCGAGCAAGTGGGCGCCATCGCGCACCTGCTTTTTAGCAATTTCCACACAGTCATCGAGGCGACCCTCCAACATGGCGTCGCGAAATGCCCTGGACCCATTGGCGTTGGTGCGCTCACCGATTGCTAGGTAGGAAGAGTCCTGGGTCAGGCTGACGTGTTGATAGAGGCTGGCAACACCGGGATCGGGAACTGGTTTTCGATCCACTATTTTTGTGGCTCCCACGCGGTCAACTACTGCTTTGAGGTGGGCGGGTGTTGTGCCACAGCAGCCACCGACAAGGGAAAGCCCAAACTCCTTCACAAACTGCTCATGGGCCGTTGCTAGCTCTTCTGGCCCCAAAGGATACGACGCACCCGTGGCTGTGAGAACCGGAAGCCCGGCGTTGGGCATCACCATCACAGGGATTTCGGAGTGCCGTGAAAGTTGGCGAAGGTGTTCGCTCATCTCTTGGGGTCCCGTGGCGCAGTTCAAACCGATCATGTCGATGCTCAGCGGCTCCAGGGCCGTGAGAGCTGCGTTTATTTCAGAGCCCATCAACATGGTCCCGGTGGCTTCCACGGTGACCTCGACAAACAGGGGAAGGCGCGTGCCGGCGGCGCGCATTGCATCTTTACACCCGTTGATGGCCGCTTTTGTTTGCAGAAGGTCCTGGGAAGTCTCGACCATAAAGGCATCAGCCCCACCCTTGAGCAGGCCCTCTGCCTGACGCTCAAACGTGGACTTGAGGAAGCTATAGGACGTATGGCCCAGCGAAGGCAATTTCGTGCCCGGCCCAATGGAACCTAAAACCCAACGCTGCCGAGAATCATCTTTCTCCCAGCGTTCTGCGCCTTCTCTGGCGATCCGAGCACCTGCCTCGGCGAGCTCCTCGATGCGCTCTTCGATGTCATAGTCCGAAAGGTTTGACCAGTTTGCGCCGAAAGTGTTTGTCTCCACGCAGTCCACGCCCACCTCGAAATAGGCGTCGTGGACAGCGGTCACGATATCGGGGCGTGTCACGTTCAAAATTTCGTTACAGCCCTCAAGGCCCTGGAAGTCTTCCATCGTGGGACCAGCGTCTTGCAGCATTGTTCCCATGGCGCCATCGGCAACGATGACCCGTTGAGCCATCTCGTCAAGAAGGTTCTGGGACCTTTCGGGCAAAGAAAGCTTGTGTGTGTCATCCATCGCTATCGAACCCCCGCCTGTTCCAGCACTGAGAGTACCGTTTCGTGCTGGTTAAACGCATAGAGGTGAATACCTGGAGCCCCCATGGCTTTTAGATCTTTAGTCAAGTTCGCTGCCCATTCAATTCCGACACTTTTTTGCGCTTCAGGATTCGCCGCGGACTCCAAGGTCTCACGCAGCTCTCGTGGAGCGCGCTCACCCGTGAGCTCGAGAATTCTCTCGAGGCGCCGAGCTGACGTGATCGGCATGATGCCCGGCAGGATGGGCATCGTTACCCCAGCCGCTCGGGCTGATTCAACGAAGCGTTCATATTCTTCAACCAGGAAAAATAACTGGGTAATCGCGAGACTAGCTCCAGCTTTCTGTTTGGCCAGTAGCACGTCAATGTCCTGGTTAGGAGTTGTTGATTCTGGATGCCCGTTAGGGAAGGCAGCGACCGCGACGCGGTCGATAGCTGACCCGTTGCCCTTCAGGTTCATCAGTAGCTCTACCAGGTCACTGGCGTGGGGCAAATCTCCCCGGGGCGCGTCATCGCCCTGGGGGAGATCCCCCCTCAGAGCCAAGAACTGGGTAATTCCTGCCTCAACAAAGGAGGCAATCAGCGCGGTGGCCTCCTGTTGGGTATTACCGACGCAGGTCATATGGGCCAGAGGAGAAGCCTCGGTGGCGGTGGCAATGTAATCAAGAACGCCAAGGGAATCTCTCGCAGATGAACCACCGGCACCAAAAGTCACCGAGATGAATTCTGGATTAGCCCTTGCCAGGTAATCAATAGCTTCTCGCAGGGCACCACCGTGTTCCGGAGATCGCGGCGGGTATACCTCGAAAGAAACCGGGAAGGTTTTGTTTTTCATGCTCAATCGCCTCTCTCGGATAGTGATCACACTCATCGGGGAGGCTTCCGCAATGGCCCCATTGTAGGGCGAACTGCTGGGAATCCCACCCTGCCAGGGGCAAAAATTCACTATCGGGGGGATATTCTTACGAACACGTTGCACCGATAAGGAGTCACCATGACCAACACCAAACTTGAGGCGGGCGCCCTAGCCCCAGAATTTTCTCTAACCGATGCTGGCGGTAACGTCGTCAGCTTGAAAGAGCTTCGTGGCAAGAAAGTAATTGTCTACTTTTATCCCGCGGCCAGCACCCCCGGCTGCACGACACAAGCTTGTGATTTCAGAGACAATATGGCGTCCCTCACCGCAGAAGGTTATGTTGTGGTGGGTATCTCGAAAGATGAGCGTCCAGCGCTTCAAAAGTTTGCGGCCGAAGAGTCTCTCGAGTTTCCCCTGCTGAGTGATTCAGACCTGACTGTTCATCACGCATATGGCGCATATGGCGAGAAGTCGATGTATGGGGAAACTGTCACGGGCGTGATTCGTTCCACTTTTGTCGTGGACGAAGATGGAGTCCTTGAGCATGCTCTGTATAACGTGAAGGCAACGGGGCATGTTGAGGGCTTGAGAAAGAAGCTTTTTTCCTGAACTAGCAGTGGGCCCCGTCAGGCTCGAACTGACGACCCACGGATTAAAAGTCCGTTGCTCTACCAACTGAGCTAGAGGCCCCGCAGGAAATACTAGCGGGCAGTGAGCTGACTCACTTTCAGAGAGCAATCCGCATGGTTTGGGTGTTATAGAGTTTGGTGTCTTGATTTCCCAATAGAAGGTCTCCCATGCGCACCTCACTTCGTAACGGTTTTGCTCTCCTTGCCCTGAGCTCCCTTGTTCTCTCAGGGTGCGCAGCAGAAGCGATCCTTGAGCCCCTCGATGAGCCAGTCATCGTCGTGGAAGAGGAGGTCATCATCGATGTGCCCCGGCACCCGCTCACCGGTGTCGAGCTGGGAAGCTCGGTGGTCAGCGGACCGAGTATCGCGGTGAAGATTGATAACACGAGCTCTGGGCGCCCACAGGTGGGTATTGCTTCGGCAGACATCGTTTATGAAGAGCTCGTTGAAGGTGGCGTCACCCGTTACCTCGCCGTCTTTCACACCACCATCCCTGACGAGGTAGGGCCCGTTCGATCGGGTCGTCCACAAGACGCGGGGATTGTCCCCTCCTATGACGGAATTTTCGTGTTTTCCGGGGTGGGAAATTCCAACGTCCGAGAAATCATCCGCGGTAGCGGCCTGAAGCTTGTTGAGCACGACACCTCCGGTGGAACGCCAGATGCCCCCTACTTTTTCCGCAGCAATCGCAAGCCTGCCCCCTGGAACCTCCACATCAAGTCAGCCGAGCTCGCAGTCACCTATGCCGACTTGCCTTCCCCGGCCCAACAGTTCGATTTTGTGTCGGATACCTCTGAATCAACAGCTGTCCTCGAGGGCGAAGACGCTGAATCCATTACCGCAGTGTTCAGTAAGGGGATCGAGTCCATTTGGAAGTACGACACCGCAACCGGGGTCTACTTGAAGTTCCTGACCAACGGTAGCCCCGACGTGGATGCTGATGGAACTCAGATTTCTGCCACCAACGTTGTGATTTTCACCCCCAACTACTTTGATGTCGAGGCGTTGCCCTCTGCTCAAATCGCCGGCACGATGGAAACTGCTTACATCGCGACCGGTGGAAAAATTGTCTCCGGTTTGTTTGATGCAACCGTGGTTGGCGACCCAATTGTTCTCACCCACTCCGATGGGACGCCTGTTTACTTGGGCACCGGAAAAACCTTCGTCTTACTTCCCCCGGGAGCTGGTTCGATAGCTGGCGGGGTGACCCCCGGCACACTCTCCTTCGGGCCAGTTGGGGCCGAGCAAACCCGTAGCCTCTAGGAGCCTTCAGGGGGCAGAGCGGCTGCTAGTTTCCTTTCCCGCAGAGCTAAGAACAGCGGGAAAGTGAAAGCGAAAGCAGTAATGCCTGAGAGCGCGATGTAGACCCACACCCGCTTCATGCCGAGTTTCTTTGCTTCGAAAATCATCAATGCTGAGCCAGCAATGGCGACAATCAGCAAGTCAAGGGACAACACCCAGTCAACAGGCGTTCCAAACCACGCTAGGAGGTAGTTGGCACCTGTCACGCTGGCGATTCCATTGAACACCCACGCGGTCACAAGGCCAGCGATCGAGAGCACGAGGTAAAAGACAAATCGGGACTGGTGTTTTTTCTGCTGGGTCATCCCCACAGGATAGGGGCAGATGTTCATGGTTCTGGCGTAGCGTGGAGGAGTGGAATCACCCTTTGCTCGCCCTGTCCGCATGGGGCATGATCGCTTGGAAGGCTCAGCGGGCGCAGATCCAGCCGATATCGTCATGGACCCGGCTGAGCGGTCCGCCATTGCTCACGCAACGGCACAGCTTCTTATTTCTCGCTCCGCCGGAGAGGAAGACGCAGAACGAGTGGAGCGGCTGGTGAGCTTTGCCGAAGAACACGGTTTGGACACGTTGGCAGAGCTGTGGTCGACAGCTCACCCGGTCAGCCTTCCCGGAGCGCTTTGGCGTCTCTATCTTGTCAAAGCAGCACTCTCCCACAACCTCACTGATGGCAGTGAAGTGTTTTCCCGCGGCCTCGAAGGGCTGGGAGGGATTGATGCTGTCGTTGTGGGAGCGCCTAGTCCGCTCACCCCAGAAGCGTTCCTGGTGATTCTTGACGATATTTTGCGGGGTGCGTTTCGCGGAGAGTTTGCGCTGGCTTTGGAACGCGCGTCGGCGGTGGCAAAGGCTGTTTCTGCGGGGGTAATTTCGCTTCCGCCAGAAAGTGAAATCAATGATTATCAGCTCTCGCGGCAGGCGTTGCGGTGGAGCATTATTTCCGATGAGCTAGCACTGAGTGCTAAAAAAGCGGCCGAAGGTCTCTTGCTCTAAGGGGCTCACAGCGCCGAGGAATAGACTGTCGAAGCCGGATCGCAGTAACCCCGGGCTCCAACATTAGCCGCTTCGAGCGGCCACGCGCCGAGAGGCGTTCTGCGGTCCGGCTCCCTAGTTTTTCCCCGCGGGAGCTTCGTGTGTCTCGACGGCAACAATCTGTGGCGACGCAGTGTCTAAAGAAAAATGAATCACACTGAAGCTTCCCGTTGCCAGGTTTGCTAGGTCATACCAGTGAGCTCCGCCTCCACCATGGCCCACCTCGGCGGCAGCAGAAACAAGCTGGGGCAAGACGGGTCCATGGGAGCACACCACCGTGCCCACTCTTTTCCCCATTCGTTTCTCGATGATGGAGTGCACTTTGTCCCCCGAAGACTCGAAGTTGTCTTGGGCGAGACCTTGTGAGGTTTTGAGTGAGAGCGAGGCAGCTTCTTCCAGAGGACCCATGGTTGCTAGGCAGCGCGCTGCAGGACTGCTGAGGATTGCTTCGGGACCAAACGCTCTTATACCGCCTGCGATATTCCGGGCTTGGAGGAGACCTTTATGGAGAAGTGGCCTGGTCGAATCGGGACCATCCCAATTTTCTGGTGGCATCGCTTTCCCATGTCGAACAAGAATCAGTGGGAAAGTCCTCGCCCGTCCACTCTCAAACAGTGCCTCGAAGTTTTCGACAATATCCACGTCGTGTTCGTAGGTGAGGGCTTTGCGAGCCTTCTTAATGCTCAGCCACTCCAGGGCAAAGATTTCGTTGTTGGACTCAAAGGGTGAGCGCTCCGCTTCACCAGGGTCAACTTCAGCAGCCCAGTAGTGGACCTCTTTGGGCTTGCCGCCAGGAAGCGAATAGTCCACGCGACCGAGGTAAGGGCCCAGGATGATGTGGAGACCTGTTTCTTCCAGAATTTCCCGTTGCGCGGTTTCGGGCAGAGTTTCCCCTGGGTCTACTTTGCCTTTGGGCAACGAGACATCTTTGTGTTGGGTTCGATGGACAAGGAGGATGCGGACTTCGCCATCGACCACTTTCCAACAGACAGCGCCACCGGCAAATACGGTGTTTGAGGAGGAGCTCACGCGACTATGCCGCCTCTTTTGCGGGCAGAGATGTCCTGCATCGTGTCATTTTGAACATCCCCCAGTAGCTCACCCGAATCATCACGGAAGTGTCTTGTCCACGAACCGTCAAGGCGTAGCGACCAGGATTGCCTTTCGTTGCTCATGCCCCGGTCGAGTTGGGATTCTAATTGCGAAATATGGTGGGGGTCCGTGATCTGCACCAAAACCTCGATTCGGCGGTCCAGGTTGCGGTGCATCATGTCGGCACTGCCGATATAGACAGCGGGTGACCCGGCATTGTCGAACCAAAAAATTCTTGAGTGCTCTAAATAGCGCCCCAGGACGCTTGTGACCTTAATCGTTTCGCTCAATCCGGCAACACCGGGAATAAGAGTGCAGATTCCCCTGACCCAAATCTCGACGGGCACACCGGCCATGCTGGCCCGGTAGAGAGCATCAATGATGATTTCGTCCACCAGGGAATTGAGCTTCACACGAATCCGGGCAGGCTTGCCCGCTTCGTGGTTTTTGATCTCCGTTTTGATGAGGTTGAGCAAGCCTTTTCGAAGGTATCGCGGAGCGACAAGAAGTCGTTTGTATTTTTTCTCCAGCGCATAACCAGACAGTTCATTGAAGAGTCGGGTCAATTCTTTCCCCACCTGCTTGTCTGCGGTGAAGAGCCCATAGTCTTCATACACCCGGCTGGTTTTGGGGTTGTAGTTTCCTGTTCCCACGTGAGAGTAATGTCCAAGGGTTCCGTCTGCCTCTTGGCGGATAATGAGCGTCAACTTGCAATGGGTTTTGAGCCCCACAAGCCCATAGACCACGTGAACTCCGGCTTTTTCGAGCTTCCTGGCCCAGGAAATGTTGGCCTGTTCATCAAAGCGAGCTTTGACTTCCACCAGTGCAAGAACGGCTTTCCCGGCTTCGGCAGCCCGGATGAGTGCACCAATAATCGGGCTATCCCCGCTGGTTCGATACAGGGTCTGTTTGATGGCCAGCACGTTCGGGTCGTGGGCCGCCTGCTCAAAGAAGGCTTGAACACTGGTCGCAAAAGATTCGTAGGGGTGGTGAACCAATATGTCCCCCGCACGAATGGAGCGGAAAATATCGGGTTCTTCCGTGGGCTCGGAGGGGAGTAATTGGGTTGAGGTAACAGGAAGGTGGGGTGGGTATTTCAGCGAGGGCCGCTCGATAGCAGCAATTTCGAAAAGCCCAGTGAGACCCAAGGGCGCGGGTAGTCGATAAACCTCCTGCTTGGTTATTCCCAATTCACCGATGAGTAGCTCCAGCGTGACATCGTCCATGTCATCGGTGATTTCGAGCCTGATGGGGGGACCAAACCTTCGCCGGAGCAGTTCTCGCTCGAGCGCTTGGATGAGGTTTTCACTCTCATCCTCATCCACTTCCACGTCTTCATTTCGGGTCACACGGAATTCGTGGTGCTCGAGGACTTCCATTCCGGGGAACAGCTCTTGAACATGGTTGGAAATCAGGTCCTCAATGGGGATATAGCGCTCTCGTCCGGTCCCATCATCGGGCAGAGCAATAAAGCGCGAAAGAATGGGCGGGACTTTGAGCCTGGCAAATTCGACGGTGTCTGTTTTGGGGTTTCGAATCCGAACCGAGAGGTTCAGCGAGAGACCAGAGATGTAGGGGAAAGGGTGGGCGGGATCTACGGCAAGGGGCATCAGCACGGGATAGATTTGCTCGCTAAAGAGCTCATCCAGGCGCTCACGGTCGGCATCCCCGAGGTCACTCCACGATTCGATATGGATATCCGCGTCATCCAGAGCGGGTTTCACCAGGTCAGAGAAGGCTCGCGCGTGGCGGTCTTGCAAAGCGTGAGCCGTGTGGGAAATATCTTCCAAAACCTGCTGGGGAGATCGACCCGTGTTGGTGGGGACAGCAATACCGGTGACCATGCGGCGTTTCAAACCGGCCACTCGCACCATGAAGAACTCGTCGAGGTTACTGGCAAAAATCGCCAAGAAATTCACTCGCTCCAGCAGGGGAACTTCCACGTCTTCGGCGAGTTCGAGCACTCGTTGGTTGAAAGCCAGCCAACTCAGTTCGCGATCGAGAAAACGGTCATGGGGGAGATCGTCGGAGTGCGGCGGTGTGATTTCATCGAAATCCTCGGCGAAGTCGCCGCCTACCCCCGCGGCGACGTCATACTCGCGGCGAATCTCATCCATGGGCGTCATTGTGTCACCTCCGCCGCAGCGATGGCGAAAGAATGAAGAAACCGTCGCTAGAGGCCAGTGGGGTGCTGGCTGGTGGGCGAGGGCTGGTTCATGTTCTTTACTTCTTCCGAGGCTTCGGCAATGGTGAATCGGTAGCCGACGTTTCTGACCGTTCCGATGAGGGACTCCATCTCACCAAGCTTCGCGCGTAGACGACGGACGTGAACATCCACCGTTCTTGTGCCACCAAAGTAGTCATACCCCCACACTTCACTGAGCAACTGTTCCCTGGTGAACACCCGTTGCGGGTGGCCTGCCAAAAACCTCAATAACTCAAACTCTTTATAGGTCAGATCGAGTGCTCGACCGTTTGCTTTCGCCTGGTAGCTGACTTCATCAATGGTGACCCCGCTGGCTGAAATCATGCTGTCACCCGCTGCCGCGGTCCCCTTGGTGGTGAGCAACCGAATTCTCGCGTCTACTTCCCCCGGCCCAGCAGTGGCGAGGACGACATCGTCAAAACCCCACTCCGCATTCAGTGCCGGCATTCCCGACTCGCTGACCACGACAAGGAGGGCTGCGGAAAGACCGGTGGTGGTGAGTATTCGACACAGCGCTTTTGCGGCAGAGAGATCGTTCCGGGCATCAACCAGCACAACGTCAGATTCCGGTGCGCTCACCAGCGAAGCGGGTTGGGCGGGAATGGTGCGAACACGGTGACTGAGAAGGTTGAGAGCAGGGAGCACTACAGAGGCTTCCTCGGAACTGAGCGCGAGAATGCTTGCCATAACGGCTCACCTCGATTCTTGCTTGTGCAGTGACCCCATTCTAACCGGGCTCTAGCATGGGGGTATGGCACCCATCCTCACCAACGTTCTTCCTGCGTGGATCGTCATGCTCGCCGGGGCGTTGGCGGTTGCTGTTTTCGCGCCAGAGGGGTCGTTGTTTCAAGGGCTGGTGGCGGTGTTGGCTGCGGCGATTGTGGTGGCCTTTGTCCTACAGATTGCCTTTTATCGCGCCGAGGGTCTGGTTTCCCGGTTGTCGCTGGCGTTGACGGGCAACGTGGTGATCACGGCAGCGTTTGCCATCGTTTTCCAGGTTCTCGCTCAGATACAATAGGGGCATGCTCCTTGCCATTGAAATCTTCTTCCTCGGTCTCCTCGTGCTTGCAGGAGTAGCAATCGCGTGGTTGTCGGGGATTGTTTTGCTCAATCTCTACAAGGGCCAGCGCTAGAGACGTGGCTCCCGCTCCCCACGAGCACCCACCCGATAAGCCCCGCGGGGGAGATGTATTTGCTGCGCAAAGGGCGTTTCTCCAAGGGAAAACCTGGTGGGATGCCAGTGCTCGCGGCATCGTTACTGTCGCGGGACCAGATCGTCTGACCTGGCTGCACTCTGTGACCAGTCAAGACCTTCTGGGCCTTCGGCCAGGAATCACAACCGAATCACTCATCCTCAGCCCCCAGGGGAAGATCGAACACTCCTTCCTCGTCACTGACGATGGCACGGTGTCGTGGCTGTTGACAGAGCCTGGACACCGCGATGCCGCAGCCGCTTGGCTGCAGTCGATGAAGTTTCGAATGGACGTCGTCATTGACACCCCCGAAGATCTCGTGATTGCAGGACTCTGGGGAACCCAGACGGTTGCTTCAGAAGCGCACTTTCCCATCACCTTCAGAGACCCCTGGCCACAGGTGGGCGATGGATCCGTGGGGTACCACCAGGGGGACCACCCCGGGTCTGGCTGGGACATGACCTACGTTCTGTGGGGAAGCGACTCCTCCGGCTTACTCGAGGACCAAGCACCCATCAGCGATCAAGCGTGGGAGGGCTTATCGATTGCAGCCGCCAGGCCCTCCGCCACAGAAGTGGATGAGAAATCCCTTCCCCACGAATTGGATTGGCTGCGCACCGCAGTGCATTTGAATAAGGGGTGCTATCGCGGACAAGAATCGGTGGCAAAAGTCCATAACTTGGGACACCCACCTCGGCGCCTCACTCTTCTGCATCTCGATGGCACCCCCTCGCTCCTGCCCGATCCAGGCGACGTGGTGGAAAGCGAGGGTGTGAACGTCGGACATATCACCCGGGCAGCATGGCATTACGAACTGGGACCTATCGCTCTGGCACTGCTCAAGCGAAAAGCATCTGCGGCAGACGTGAGCGTGGTGACGAAAGAGGGCACGATTGCTGCCGCTCAAGAAGTGTTGGTCCCGGAAGATGCCGGACGAGCGATGCCCCGGCAACGCCTGGGCTAGGAGTCGCTGGATAAGCTGGAGGCATGGCACACACACTGATTCTTCTGCGGCATGGTCAATCTGAATGGAACGAAAAGAACCTGTTCACCGGTTGGGTGGACGTTCGCCTCACCGCTCAAGGCCAGGAGGAAGCATCCCGAGCCGGCACTTTGATGCAAGAGCACGGTTTGCTCCCGGATGTTGTTCACACTTCCTTGCTGTCGAGGGCCATCCAGACCGCTAATCGCGCTCTGGAAACGGCCGACCGTCTTTGGATTCCCGTTCACCGCACCTGGCGCTTGAACGAGCGTCACTACGGCGCGCTGCAGGGAAAGGACAAAGCGGAAACGCTTGCCGAGTTTGGCGAAGAACAGTTTCAACTCTGGCGGCGAAGCTTTGATGTTCCACCACCGCCTATTGACCCCACCAATACCTATGCGCAGCAGGGGGATCCGCGTTATGCCGACGTGGAGGGGTTTGTGCCGAAGACCGAATCGCTAAAAATGGTGATTAACCGAATGCTTCCCTATTGGAATTCTGACATTTTTCCTGATGTTGCCGTCGGCAAAGTGACACTGGTAGTCGCGCACGGGAACAGCCTTCGTGGCTTGGTGAAGCACTTAGAGGGAATTGGCGATGACGACATCGCAGAGCTGAATATTCCCACGGGCATGCCTTTGGTCTATGAATTCACAAAGGGCATGAAGGTCAAGGGCCCTGGAAAATATCTTGACCCCACAGCGGCGGCCGCTGGTGCTGCTTCTGTCGCCAAACAGGGAGCAAAAAAAGGCTAGGACTCGCTCGGGTTCCATTCTCCCGACGAGAGATACATCATCTTCTTCGCGATGGAGACAGCGTGGTCGGCGAACCGCTCGAGATAACGTGATGCGAGTGTGGCGTCGACAGTAGTTTCAGCCCCCTGAACCCATCCTTCGCTCAACACGGTTTCGAAGACGGATAGGTGCAACTTGTCGACCTTGTCGTCCTCGTCGCGGATTTTCTCGGCCAGCGCGGTGTCTTGAGTTTTCAGCAGCTCCACCAGCATTGTCGCCAACTGGACATCGAGTGAACCCATCTCTTGGAAGGTGGGTCGAATGGACTTGGGCACCACTTTGTCGGGGAAACGGTACCGCGCAAGCTGGGCGAGGTGCTCCGACATGTCACCCATCCGCTCCAGCGACGAGCTGATGCGTAAGGCGCTGACCACGATGCGAAGATCTCTCGCGACCGGCGATTGCCTTGCAAGAATAGCGATGGCGTGCTCGTCTAGCTCGTTGACCGCCTCATCGATGATGCTGTCCCGGGCAATGACCGATTCGGCCAGCGTGACATCAGATTTGTTGAAGGCTTCGACCGCGTCCGTGATGGAAGTGACCACGAGACCGGCGATGGCGACGAGCCGATCCTGGACTTCGTGCAGTTCTTGTTGAAAAAGCTCGCGCATGTTGCTCCTTGTTGACCTCAAACCCCTTCATGCGACTCTCTCGCACCAACGTTAACGCGGGGTGATGCGGGGGTTAACTCTCCGCTTGAAGCCTAGTTTAGCGCCTAAAGCTCGCAAACGGCCGGTGGCAACACCCTAGGCTTGAGCCATGGAATGGGTCTGGTCATCGGGCTGGAGTGTGGGACTGGGCGTTGCCATCGGTCTTCTTTTGGCCGCGCTGGTCTGGGCCGCAGTGGGCTGGAGCCGTCGGGGTGAAACCGTCCTGGAACAGCCGGTGCCCCACGGCGTGGACACGGCGCTGGAAGTGATCGGTGCGACCGGGGTGGTCTTAGATGCAGACAACCGCGTGCTCCGGGCGGCTAAGTCGGCTATCTCTTTGGGCCTTGTCACTGACCGCGACGTGGTCTACCAACCGATCCTCGACTTAGTGCGGGAATCCCGCGAAGAGGGTATTCCTCTCTCTGAAGAGTTTGAGCTGCCCGGAGAAACTTCATCGGCACCGCCGGTGCACCTTCTGGTGAGGGTCGCGCCACTGGGACTTCGTTTGATGTTGGTGGTGGCCGATGATCGGTCAGAAATGTACCTTCTGGACTCTGTTCGACGTGACTTTGTCGCCAACATTTCACACGAACTCAAAACCCCCATTGGCGCTGTCTCGCTGCTCGCCGAAGCCCTCCAGTACTCCGCGGATGATCCCGATCAGGTGCGGGCCTTTGCCGCGACACTGGAAAAAGAGGGTCACCGCCTCGCGGAAATGACCAGCGACATCATTGAGTTGACAAAACTGCAATCCCTGGGCACGATTCAAGACCCCGAGGTAGTCTCAATCGATCGAGTGGTCGAACAAGCCATTGCTACCAATTCGGTCCTGGCGAAGAAATCTGGCATCACCGTGGCCATGTCGGCGACAAGCGGTGGTTTGGTCATGGGAGATCCTGGCTCCCTGACGAGTGCGCTGCATAATCTGGTGCGCAACGCAATTATGTATTCCCCATCCCAGTCCCGGGTGGGGGTGGGGACCAGCATTAAAGGCGGGGTGATCGAAGTCTCTGTCACCGATCAAGGCCAAGGGATTGCCGAAGGGGACCTCGAAAGGATTTTTGAGCGTTTTTATCGCAGTGACCCCGCTCGATCGCGCGACACGGGAGGAACTGGATTGGGTCTTGCCATCGTCAAACACGTCATCAATAACCACCAGGGGGAAGTTCGGGTGTGGTCGCAATGGGGTAAAGGTTCCACCTTCACCATCCGTTTGCGCCAGGCCCCCGTGGGCTCTGAGTTAGGCGATGAAGGGGAGGTTCTGCCAGCACCCGTGGGCAAGAAGGTCATTCCTCGGCCGGCCGAATACCTCGCCACTGATGAAATTCCTGTGGTGAGTGTGGAGGAAAGCCCCGCACCGGGAGAGGGCAGAAGGCCGTGACGTCAATCCTGGTTGTCGAGGACGAAAAGTCTCTCAGTGAACCCCTGGCCTATTTGTTGCGCCGAGAGGGCTACGACGTTGCGGTGGTGGACAACGGTCTTTCCGCCGTGGCAGCCTTCACCGAAGACCCACCGGATCTCATGTTGCTGGATTTGATGTTGCCGGGGCTTTCGGGAACGGAGGTCTGCCGCCAGGTGAGGCTCACCTCTTCCCTTCCGATCATCATGTTGAGCGCGAAAGACGCCGAAGTGGACATTGTCGTGGGTTTGGAGCTGGGGGCAGACGACTACGTGACCAAGCCATATTCCTCTCGCGAGCTTCTGGCGCGTATCAAAGCAGTGCTCCGCAGGCGAGCTCAAGAACCTGAGCCCGAAGGTGGCGTGCTGGAGTATCACGGGATCTCCCTCGACACCGACCGCCACCAACTCTTCGTTCGAGGCGAAGCGGTCTCGCTTCCCCTCAAGGAGTTTGAGCTGCTGGAGTTACTGATGTCCAATGCTGGCCGCGTCTTAACGCGGGGCCAAATTATCGACCGGGTGTGGGGCTCTGACTACTTTGGTGATACCAAAACGCTGGACGTCCACATCAAGCGATTGCGATCAAAAGTAGAACTATCGCCCTCGGACCCCACGCTGATTGTGACGGTGCGGGGTTTGGGGTACCGATTCGAAGCTTAGGGAACGAGTAGTTCGTATTCCGCCATGGTGCCATCGAGCACGGGCACAAATAATAGTTCGCCAGGAACGTCGGCGTACTGGAAATACACCGGGAATAGTGAGCCTGCTAAGACCTCGTCGTCTTCGATGATGATTCCTGCTGCGGGGTCATCCCCGAACCTGGTGAGAGCGGGCAGCGATGAAATGTCAAGCAATGAGTCGACTCGCTCTGAGCCAGAGTCGTATTGAACCAGCAAGGAAACGTCCGCTCCGCTGGTGTTCACCACACTCATCACCAGGTTTGCTTCACCCTGATCGTTGGTGACCAGGAGGACGTTTCTGATTGCGATGTCGCCCATGGTGGCTCCGACACCGTCAGAGGGGTCGTAATCCTTTTGGGTCGCAATTTCCGCCGTGAACGTGCATCCTGTGACTCCCAATATCAACGCCGAGGCAAGAACCAGGGGGGCAAAAAAACCGCGTCGCACGGGATGTTCCTCCGGGGGCTGATCGATTAGGCGCCATAGTCACGGTGTGACAGTGGTTCTCAGCTTACTAGGGATTACCTTTCTCGCTCTCGCCCGAGCCGCCGCTGCGGGGGCTTTTTGGCCCGGAAAATAGGGGGTAGGGCTGTGGTAAAATAGAAAGTTGCGAAAGGACACAGCGAATGCTTTTTGAAGTTGGCGAGACAGTGGTTTACCCCCATCATGGCGCGGCGACCATTACCGAAGTAAAGAACCGCACCGTCCGCGGTGAGAAGAAAATGTACCTCAAGCTCAATGTGAAGCAGGGGGATCTGACGATCGAAGTCCCTGCCGAAAACGTTGATCTTGTGGGTGTTCGCGATGTTATTGGGCAAGAAGGTTTGGACAAGGTTTTCGAAGTTCTTCGCGCCCCTTTCACGGAGGAGCCCACCAACTGGTCGCGTCGATACAAGGCAAACCTCGAAAAGCTTGCTTCGGGTGATGTCATCAAGGTTTCTGAGGTTGTCCGTGACCTGTGGCGCAGGGATCAGGACCGCGGTTTGAGTGCGGGGGAAAAGCGAATGCTCGCCAAAGCCCGTCAGATCCTGATTTCTGAGCTGGCGTTGGCGAAGAAGACGGATGAGGAAAAAGCCTCCGACGCTCTCGACGAAGTCCTCGCCTCCTAAGGCTTAGTGGGCGAGAGCGTTGAATACGGCACTCGTCATTGTTGCCGCTGGCAGCGGACAGCGGCTGGGCTCTTCTTTTCCCAAAGCTTTTGTTGGGCTTGCCGGTAAACCGCTCTTGCGGCACGCCCTAGAGCAGGCAGCGAGCTGGCACATCCCGCATTCGGTGGTGGTCGTTGTCCCTGAAGGATGGGTCGAACCGGCACGAGCGCTGGCACAGGGCCTGGTCCTTCCCGTCACGGTGGTGGTGGGGGGAGACACCAGGACGGCCTCTGTTCGCCAAGGTCTGCAGGCCCTACCAGAGGGCGCCACCCGAGTGTTGATTCACGATGCTGCACGACCATTGATGACCCCCTCAGTATTTGATCGGGTCCATAGCGCTCTCGAGGCTGGATCTGCAGCTGTGATTCCCGTGGTTCCCGTGGTCGACACCCTGGTGACCAGGGACAGCACAACCGGAGCAACCGAAGGCGGCGTCGATCGGGACGCTCTGGTGGGGGTTCAGACTCCGCAGGGTTTTGACGCAGGACTCTTGTTGGCGGCCTACGAATCAGTGACCGGTGAGTTCACCGATGACGCTGAAGTGATGCGCTCTGCCGGACACAGCGTGGATTCGGTGGAGGGCGAAAGCGCAGGGTTCAAAATCACCTACCCGCAGGATCTGGAGCGCGCTGCGAGCCTTCTTGGCCACAGTCACACCCCTCTGGTCGGGTTCGCAATGGATGTGCACGCTTTCGATGACGAAAGCCCCCTGTATCTCGCGGGACTGGTGTGGCCGGGGGAAAAAGGACTCTCGGGGCACAGTGACGGAGATGTCGTCATCCACGCCATTGTCGATGCTGTTCTCCAAGCCGCGTCGCTGGGGGATTTGGGTCACCATTTCGGCAGTGATCGCGCGGAATTTGCGGGGGCCCCCAGCTCCGTTTTTGTAGAACACACGCGGGGGCTTCTGCTGGAAGCCGGATTGGTTATTTCTTCGGTGGGAGTCCAGGTTGTGGGCAATTCACCCAAACTCGCCTCTCGTCGCCTCGAAGCGGAACAACACTTGACCACACTGGTGGGCGCGCCCGTGTCACTGTCTGCGACCACCACGGATGGGCTGGGATTCACCGGTCGCGGCGAAGGAATCGCTGCCGTGGCAAACGTGGTACTTCGCAGAGCCACCGATCACTAGTCGGTCTGGCACTGCCTTAGGACCCTCTATCCTCGCTACCATGGGGCAGTGCCCGTCAAACTGTTCGATTCCCAGGCCCATGAACTCGTTGAGTTCACGCCCTTAGTTCCTGGACACGTTTCGCTCTATGTCTGTGGGCCAACCGTTCAGTCTTCGCCCCATGTTGGGCACTTGCGAAGCGCCCTCGTCTATGACCTGTGGGCGAGGTGGTTGGAATATCGCGGGTTTCAGGTCACGGTTGTGCGCAACGTCACTGATATCGACGACAAGATTTTGGAAGCATCGAGTGGTTCAGCTGAGCAGTGGTGGGCGCTTGCCGAACGCGTCGAGGCGGAGTTCCAGGATGCCGCCGATGCGTTGGGGATTTCACGGCCCACAAAGCAACCGCGAGCCACGGGTGACATCCCCAGCATGCTGGAACTTATTTCCACATTGATGTCTTCGGGTCATGCCTATTCAGCCGAAGATGGCTCAGGCGACGTCTACTTTGATGTCTCCCAGTGGAGCGACTATGGCGAATTGACCCACCAGAAGGTCGAGGATTTACGCAGCGGCTCAGGCCACGGCTCGATGGAAGCGGGTGCTAAACGCAATCCGGAGGACTTTGCGCTCTGGAAAGGGCATAAGGCAAGCGAACCAGACACGGCTTCGTGGCCTGCCCCCTGGGGCGCTGGTCGCCCGGGCTGGCACCTTGAGTGCACGGCCATGGCCACCAGATATTTGGGAAGCAGTTTTGATATTCATGGTGGCGGTATGGATCTTCGGTTCCCCCACCACGAAAACGAACTTGCCCAGGCGCGCGCTGCCGGTCATGGATACGCGAACCATTGGCTTCATAACGCACTCGTGACGGTCCAGGGCAACAAGATGTCTAAATCCCTCGGCAATGGTGTCTTGGCAGCAGAGATGCTCGGCGAAGCGCGACCGCTGGTTATTCGGTATGCCCTCGCGAGTGCGCATTATCGATCAGAGCTTGATCTTCACGAAGGGTTTCTTGCGGAAGCTGGCACAGCTTTTGGCCGTATTGAATCTTTCCTCGCCCGGGCTGAAACCCACGGAATCACCACGGCTGGCGGCGAGATCCCGGAGGCTTTTGCCCAGGCCATGGACGATGACCTTGGCATACCCGCGGCGCTGGCTGTTCTTCACGACACGGTGAGACAGGGGAATCACGCCGCTGACGAAAGTGCTTCCGATGCTTTTGCAACAGCTGCTAAACAGGTGCGAGCGATGCTCGCTGTGCTGGGGCTAGACCCCCTCGGCTCCCAGTGGGGCAAGGACCCGGGCTCAGACGATGCGCTGGAAGCACTGGTAGAAAATGTTCTCGCACTGAGGGGGAAAGCAAAGTCAGAGAAGGACTTCGCCCTTTCTGATGCTTTGCGAGCGGCGCTCGACCGATCAGGGATCGACGTTCACGACGAACCAACAACCAGCACCTGGAGTATTCGTGGCTAAAAAAGGACACCCCACCCCAAGAAAAGCCAAAAAACCGGCAACGGTGGGGACCGGCGGGCACGGTCGAAAGGCCCTCGAAGGCAGAGGCCCCACGCCTAAAGCCGAAGATCGTGGGTGGCACCCCGCAGGGAAACGCAAGGCTGCCAAAGAGCGACTCGACGTTGCCAGAGCGCGCAAGGGTGGCACCGGCGCACCCAAGCGCACCGCCCGAGCACTCGGTAAAGATGCCGAAATGGTCACGGGTCGCAACGCTGTTCTCGAAGCTCTTCGCGCCCGAATCCCGGCACTCTCGCTGACCCTCGCCACCCGCATCGAAATGGATGACCGGGTGCGAGAGTCTCTCACGCTCGCGAACCGGCACGGTGTCCCACTGCTCGAGGTGCCACGGCCTGAGCTTGATCGCGTCACCGGACCAGACACGGTCCACCAGGGAATTGCTCTCACCATCCCGGCCTATGACTATCCCCACCCCATCGAGATGGCAGATGCTGCCCTCAAACGCACCGCAGCCCCGATTATCGTCGCCCTTGATGGTGTGATGGATCCCAGGAACCTTGGTGCGATTGTTCGCTCTGTGGCAGCTTTTGGCGGCGCCGGTGTGATTGTTCCCCAGCGCCGTTCCGCAGGAGTCAATGCCACGTCCTGGAAAACCTCCGCCGGTGCTATCGCCAGGACCCCTGTGGCGATGGCTGCCAATATGACACAAACCCTGAAGGCTTTGAAAGACCGCGGGTTTTTTGTGGTGGGCCTCGATGGTGGAGCAACTGATTTTGTCCCCAACGCCGATATTGCCGCAGCCCCGTTAGTGATTGTTGTGGGTAGCGAAGGAAAAGGATTGTCTCGCCTCGTCACGGAGACCTGTGATCAGATCTTGGGCATCCCCATTTCTGCCAAGACGGAGTCGCTGAACGCGGGAATCGCTGCGAGCGTGGTGCTCTATGAGGTGGCCAGAGCCAGGTTCCTGGGGCGCAAAGCCTAGATTCGATCCCGCCAGTTGGCATCAATGGTGGGGTTGGGCAACGTGAAGGCTTCGGTCGGGGGACCCGTCACCATGGCCTCATCCCTTCTGTGGGCGAGCACGTTTTCCATATAGGAGGCAACACTTTCCTTGAACCCCACGTCTCGGTCTTCTTCCCGTGACTTCATACCTCGGTGCTCGAGCCACTGATGAAATATTTCCGCGGGTTCAAGTTTCCCCCGGAACTCTTTGGGGATTGCCTTCATGACTTTGTCATAGACCTGGGAGAGCCACTCGTGGGCGACGACTTCTTCATCCACCTCTTCCTGGGGGTAGTGAAACGCTCGAAAAGCATCGAGGTCGTTCAATAAGCGCCTGGCCTGGTTTTCACCGGCGTCAATTCCTGTCAAACGAAGAAGCCGCCTGGTGTGGTGACCCGCATCCACCACCTTGGGCTGAATGGTGAGCTTGGAACCTGATTCGTCGCTGGAAATGCTGAGGTTCTCAATATCGAAACCCAAGTCATTGAGTCGCTGAACCCTTTGTGCGATCCGCCAGCGCTCGGACTGGTCAAAGCTTTCCCAGCCGGTCAATTCATCCCACAGGGCGCGATACGACAGCAGGATGGATTCCGAAATTTCCAGTGGATCAATCTCCCCATCGAGCCGGCCACCTGCCTGCAGGTCGAGTAGCTCCCCGGCCACATTGACACGAGCGATTTCCAGATCGTTTTCGCGCTGACCATCCGAGAGCGATCCGGGCATCAATTCACCCGTCTCGGCATCCACCAGGTAGGCAGCAAAAGCGCCCGCGTCCCGGCGAAACAGGGTGTTGGACAGGGAGACGTCGCCCCAGAAGAACCCCACGATGTGGAGACGCACCAAAAGTGCCGCTAAGGCGTCAGCAAGCCTTCTGGCCGTATCGGGGCGAAGACTTTGGGAATAGAGCGCGCGATAGGGGAGGGAAAACCTCAGGTGTCTGGTCACCAGCGCGGTGGGAAGAGGGTCACCTGTGTGGTCGGTTCTCCCGGACACAATGGCCACGGGTTCCACGCAGGGAACATCGAGGCGGTCGAGTTTTCGCAGCATGTCATATTCTCGGACCGCCAGCGCCTGGGTCGTTTCTTTGATAGCGACGATGTGGGGGCCTAAGTGGACAAACCGAACAATGTGGCGGGAGATTCCCTTGGGAAGCGCTGCCACCGCAGCCTTGGGCCATTTCTCCAAAGGAAGATCCCACGGTAGCTCCAAAAGCTCAGCACTGCCCATCGATGCAGTGATGGAGAGCGAGGCGCTCATCGACTATTCCTTAACCATGCGGGTGGGGCTGCAGATTCTCGTTGCAGCCCCACCCGCATGACGACTAAGAGCCTGAAGAGATGGCCTCTTTAGTGAGGCGAGCGCCGGTGGCGGCGTCGAACACGTGCATGTGATGCTCCATGGGGAGCAGCGCAATCTTGTCGCCGGCAACAGGGTGGTTGCGACCGTCCACGCGGACGACCATTTCGATGGACTCGCCGTTAATCTCGGTGTTGGCGTAAAGGTAACCATCTGCGCCGAGTTCTTCCACGAGATCGACGGTGGCCTGGATTCCTTTGCCGGTGGCCGACACCGTGAGGTCCTCGGGGCGGATTCCCACGGTGACCTGTGACCCGGTGGCGCCATCGAGAGTCTTGCGGTCCACCTTGGCGGTGGCAGTGCCGAATTGGACGCCGCCGTCGACAACATCAGCGTCGAAGAGGTTCATGGCCGGTGAGCCAATGAATCCTGCAACAAACGCATTGGTAGGGGACTCGTAGAGATCCCGCGGTGTTCCCACCTGCTGCAGGACACCATCCTTCAGTACGGCGATTCGGTCCCCCATGGTGAGGGCCTCGGTCTGGTCGTGGGTGACGTATACGGTGGTGACACCCAGGCGACGTTGGAGAGAGGCAATTTGGGTTCTCGTTTGGACGCGAAGCTTCGCATCCAAGTTTGAGAGAGGCTCATCCATGAGGAACACCTGAGGCTCGCGAACGATGGCGCGTCCCATGGCGACCCGCTGGCGTTGCCCACCAGAGAGAGCTTTGGGCTTGCGGTCGAGGTAGGGCTCAAGGTCCAGCAGCTTGGCTGCGTCCTGAACGCGGGTGGCGCGGTTCTCTTTGCTAACACCTGCGATCTTGAGCGCAAAACCCATGTTTTCTGCCACGGTCATGTGGGGGTACAGGGCGTAGTTTTGGAAGACCATGGCAATGTCACGGTCTTTCGGCGCGACATCGGTGACATCCCTGTCACCGATGAGGATGCGACCATCATCTATTTCTTCGAGTCCTGCGAGCATTCGCAACGACGTGGACTTTCCGCAGCCAGAAGGGCCCACGAGAACAAGGAACTCGCCATCTTCGACCCTCAGGTCGAGCGCGTCCACCGCGGGGGTGGTTGTTCCGGGATAGATACGACTTGCTTTGTCAAACGTCACTGACGCCATGATTTTCTCCTTCACCGGCAGGTACGTGCCGGACGATCCTTTGTGAATGGAACCCACCACGCCCACATTGGCTTGGTGTTATCCCTAGTATGCCAGCACCGCCCGAGTCGGCACCAGTTTTTCCCAGTAGAGCCCCGGGTCAGTCCGGGATAAGATGACGGGTTGGCGCACGCTCCAAGCTTGCTCCGAGATTTCCTCTGTCACCATAGTGAGGCACCTACGGTCCCTCAGGAAGAAACAGTCATGAACGCTCCAGATAATCGCCCCACCAAGAACGAGAAACGTCAAGACGCTCGCGAGAAGGCGCGCTCCATGCGCGAAGCACAAAACAAGCGCTCCAAGCGCAACAAAGTTCTGGCCCAGCTGGGCTGGGCGGTTGGTGTGCTGGGGGTAGTAACTGTGGTGGCTGTTCTCATCGTGACCTCACTGCGTCCTCCAGGGCCTGGACCAGCCAACATGCAAAGCGATGGCATCAAAATTGGTGCTGGGCTAGCCGCTGTGCAAACCCCCGCGCTCTTGCCCGATGAGCTCCCTATCCCCTCTGAGCCCAACGCCGATGGCGTTCCCGCAATCAGTGTGTTTCTTGACTACACCTGTCCAGCGTGTGCGCAGTTTGAGGGTTATTACGGCCCGATCCTTCGCACGTGGTTGGAAAATGGCACCGCCACGGTCGCCTACCACCCGCTGTCTTTCCGTGACGCCCAAACCGCAGGAACGCGCTTTGCTACGAGGGCAGCAAATGCTGCCGCCTGTGTGGCGGACAAAGCCCCGGATTCCTTCTTCGATTTCACCCAGTTGATGTTCGAAAATCAGCCGCAAGCCCCTGCCAGTTATGAACTCACCGATGCCCAGATGGTGGAACTAGCAGGCGCTAGTGGTGTGGAAAACATCGATGCAGTGGCTAGCTGTATTGAGGAGGAGACCTTCTCCAACTGGGTCGGTCAGGCTACGGCCCGCGCGATGAGCTCGGGTCCGGTTCCGGTGAAGGATAGTGAAGTCGCGCTTATTAAGGGGACACCCACCGTTCTTGTCAACGGAAAAGAATTCCAGCCTGCCGTTCACGGTGACCTCGCGAGCTTCGTCGCTTCTCTGGAGGAGAGCGAGTAACCCACTCGTTCGGTACTCTTAGAGGTCTGCTCACGCAGGCAACGCCGGCTTGGCGCAATTGGTAGCGCATCCGACTTGTAATCGGAAGGTTACGGGTTCAAGTCCCGTAGCCGGCCCCACGAAAATTTATGGTTTCTTGCGGTCGATGACCGAAGCAATCGCCAAGACCAAAGAGATGGCCCAGCTGGCCCACAAGAGCCAGACCTGCCACGACAACGGTGACCTCAATGTTCTGCGTAACAAACCGATTCCGGTTGCCAGAGAACTCAGTAGAGCACTACTGAACAAGAACTGACGCATACCCCCATTCTAAACGGCGCTTGGCGGCCCGTCTAGGAAAAGAGCCAATGCCGGGCTGATAATCTCACTCACGTGTCCCTCACGCCATCACCACCGTTGCCGAAGCTGGTGGTGGTGTCGAATCGTTTACCGATTGCCTACCGCGAAGATTCCACCGGCGCCAAAATCCCTATCTTGTCGCCTGGCGGACTGGTCGCTGCTCTTGCCCCAGCGCTTGCCGGAAGCGGCGCTGCGTGGGTGGGCTGGGATGGGACATTCTCTGGAAGTGAAGAACCCGTGGAACTGGAAGGGTTTTCCCTTCAGCCGGTCTCTCTTACCAAAGCTCACATAATAAATCATTACGAAGGTTTGAGTAATTCAACCCTGTGGCCACTTTTTCACAACGTCGGGGTGGATCCTGAATACTCAGAGGCGTGGTGGGCAGGCTATCTTCAGGTCAATCGACTTTTTGCCCAGCGAGTCTGCGATGTTGTAGCCGAAGGTGGGACCGTTTTCGTCCAGGACTATCAACTCATGCTGGTGCCGGAGTTTGTCCGAAGCCTCCGACCTGACGTGGTCATCGGGTATTTCCATCACATTCCCTTTCCCGAAGCCACACACGTGGCAGGGTTTGAGCACGCCGCAGAGCTTCTGAAAGGCCTCGGAGCCTGCGACGTTGTGGGTTTCCAGCGCCAGAGTGATGTGGATCACTTCCGCGCCTGCCTGCAGGAGCTGAACCCTTCGGCCGTAAGTGCTTCAGTTCCCTACAGCGCCGCCTATCCCATTTCCATTGACAGTGCTGCGGTATCCACCGCAGCTTCGCAGCCGGTGGTTCTTGCCAAAGCGCGGGAGTATGCAACGAGTTGGGGCAATCCGGAGTGGGTATTTCTCGGGGTCGACCGCCTCGACTACACCAAAGGTATTACTCAGCGCCTGCTTGCGTTTGAGGAGTTGTTGGCTTCTGGAGCGGTGAGCGCAGACACCGCTGTTTTTGTTCAAGCAGGGAGCCCCAGTCGAGAAAATGTTGCCAGCTATCAAGAACTGAGTGCTGAAATCGATGCCATCATCGAGCGGGTCAACACCACCTTCCCCTCCGTTACCGGCCGCCCGGCAATCGTGTATCTGCGGGAAAATCTTCCCCGCACAGACATGTTGGCGCTTTTTGTGGTGGCAGATGTCATGGTGGTCACCTCACTGGCTGATGGCATGAATCTGGTGGCCAAAGAATTTGTGGCCGCCCGCCACGATGACACGGGCGTGCTCATTCTCAGCACTCACGCAGGCGCTGCCGAGCAGATGCCAGAGGCATTGCTGGTGGATTCCTTTGTGGTGAGCGACATCACCAAAGTCATGCAGGACGCGCTCATCATGGAAAAAGGTGAAACAGCACGGCGCATGAAGCAGCTTCGAGCCGACGTAGCGATTCACGATGTTGCGGAGTGGGCAACCACCATCCTGGGGGACCTTTCCCAGGCGCGGAAAGCCTGAGTTATGGAGACCGACGAAAACCTGGTGGGGCGCAAGCGAGCATCGCGGGTTGTGCGAGTGCTAGCTAGTGCACTCGGTGCTGCCGTGGGCCTTGGCGCCATCGCGGGTGCCGGTTTTCTGGGGTTTGCAAACCCCAGTGTGGATGCTCTCATCCCCGCTGTTGTGGAGGCAGAAGAGGCAGCGGTGCAGGTCACTGGGCGGTTGAATCCGCAGACTCCTCAGGCCAGTGTCCGCTTCCCCACGTGTTCCATTTCCTCTCTGCTTGATGACCCTCGAATGGATGTTTTCTCCGGTGTGGTGATCGATCCCTGGAGTGGCGACGTGCTGTTTGCTAGGGCTTCTGAGGGTTTACTCGCACCGGCGAGTGTTCTCAAGACCGTTACCGCGGCGGCTGCACTGAGTGCTCTTGGCCCCGATGCCACCTTTGCCACTACAGTTCGGGCGGGAGAGACATCCCAGTCAGTAGTTCTCGTGGGAGGGGGAGACCCCACACTTCGCTCCCGCAGCGGCGAGGGCGAAAGCGTTTACGCGGGAGCACCGTCTGTGACGGAGCTTGCAGAACAAACCATCGCAGCGGTTTCTGCGGGGTTGGAGGAGGGCACAAAAGTGTCCATCACGGAGCTGATTGTGGATGCCACCCTTTGGGATTCAGGGGACAACTGGGATGATTCGTGGGCAGAGAGTGCTCGGGCGAAAGGATTTTTATCCCGCGTCACCGCTCTCCAAGTCGATGGCGATCGCTCGAACCCCGCAGCGGCGATGAGCCCGCGGGGCAACGACCCCGTTACCCGGGCTGCCAACACTTTTGTTGATGCTTTGAAGGCGGCAGGGAACACCGCCCGTTATGTCACGATTCGCTACGAAAACCCCGACTCGGAAGGCGCCGTGCTGGCGCGGGTGGAATCGAGGCCCGTGCAGGAGTTGGTCACCTACATGCTCAAAGAAAGTGACAACACGCTGGCGGAATTCCTCGCCCGGCAGGTGTCCTTGGCCGAAGGCTTGGATGGATCCCAGTCCAGCGTGGGCGAAGCACTCCACCAAGCACTCGAGCAGTATGGCGTGAGCGCAGAAGGCATCACCATCAGGGACGGGTCGGGACTGTCTGCAATGAATCAGGTCACCCCCGAATACGTCGCAGGAATCTTGATGGAGGTTTTTCGAAGTGAAGGCAGTATCGGGTTGTTAGCAGAGGCACTCCCCATCGCTGGTGTGGATGGGTCTCTTGATGACCGTTTTGGCGGAGAAAATGCGGTCGCTACCTCCCGTGTGCAGGCAAAGACGGGCAGTATTTCGGGGACCCGCTCGTTAGCAGGATTTATTCAAGGCGTCGATGATTCCGATCGTGTCTTTGCCTTTTTCGCTACCGGCACCGTCGATGATGATGCCCGCACGGCCCTGGAAACCGTGGTGGCAGGGGTGTATTCGTGTGGCGCGAACCTGGCAGACTTCTAAATCATGACGAATAGCACGGAGACTAAGCGGGGCCTGCTCATTGTCGATGTGCAAAATGACTTTTGCGAAGGCGGTGCTCTCGGCGTCGCCGGCGGCGGCGCCGTGGCCCGGGGAATTAGTGACTATCTCAAAGATCATGCCGGCGAATACGCCCTCATTATTGCCTCGAGAGACTGGCACGACGCGGATAATGACAACGGTGGCCACTTTGCCGGGGAGGGTACTCATCCAGACTTCATATCAACATGGCCAGTTCACTGCGTTGCGGGCACTGAGGGAGCGAAATATCATCCTGATTTTGCGACCGACGCGGTGGCTTTTCACGTGAAAAAGGGGCAGGGGGTCCCCAGCTACTCCATGTTTGAAGGAACGACCGATGAGGGTCACACGGTAGAGGGACTTATTTCCTCCCATTCCATTTCTGAAGTGGATGTGGTGGGGCTCGCCACGGATCACTGCGTGCGGGCAAGTGCTTTAGACGCCCGAAAAGCGGGTGTCTCGGTGCGGGTGCTGCGAGACCTTGTCGCAGCAGTGTCGCCTGTGGCAGAGGAAAGCGCGCTCGAAGAAATGAGCAAGGCGGGGATCACTTTTGCCTAAGCATGAAACCCCTACTTACACGGTGGTGTCCTGTCACTACGGGGACCTCTTCTGGATCAGGCATCTCCTCGATGAGGTGGCACGGCACTCCGATGAAAGAGTGAAAGAAGCGGTCATTGTGGACCAATCGCGCGGGAGCGCGAAAGAAATTTCTGCCATGCCCCTGGTTCGAGAAGTGTTGACCTTTGAACCCGATGCCCAACAAATCGCCGTGGAAGGCCACGATCATCCTTACGCCTTGGATCGGGCGATCCACGACACAGTGTTCACCACATCACACGTCATCGTGATGGATTCGGATGCTTTTCCTGTCAGTGCTGGCTGGCTGGATGCGATGGATGATATTTCTTTGGCTCTCGTGCCCGGGAGCAACAAAAACACTCATCCCTGCTTCATGGTGTTCCCCGTCGCCGATATTCCCTTGGTGAGCTTTTCCGAGGGGTATCTGGAGCGCGCGAGCCGCAAGGGCGCACCCGACACCGGGCGTCGGGTGGGAGTGCAATTGAAGGAGGCAGGACGACACGTCACCCTTCTCGAGCACACCGCTGCCTTCAATGGTTACCGTGGATCGTTTTACCTCGATGCCACCGTGTATCACCACGGTCACGGGTCCTTTATGGCGGGTGATCACGCCCAGTACAAAGGGTTTGTTTCTCAAGCCAGCGAGAAGCTTTATCGCAGAAGAATCCAGAGTGGGCATTTCACCCTCAGCCCGTTGGATATCGCAGGATTGTTCATTCGCTATGTGTGGCGGAGGTTTGCTAATCGCATTCGTATGGCCGTGCTGGGGCCAGCGGCAAAACCTGAGTAGCTAGACCAGTAGTTGGTGTTCCGCGAGGTTTCGATAGAGGTCTGAGCTCTCTAACAACTCCTCGTGGGTTCCTCGGGCATCAATGCGCCCGTCTTTCAGCACCACGATTTGATCGCTATCGACCACGGTGGCAAGACGGTGGGCAATCACAACCAGGGTGCGTTCTTTGGATACTTTGTCGATGGCGTGCTTCATCAACAGCTCATTGGGTCCATCGAGGGACGATGTTGACTCATCCAGAAGCAAGATAGCGGGTGCTTGCAACAGCGCCCGGGCAATGGCAAGGCGTTGCCGCTCTCCTCCGGAGAGCAAAACGCCACCCTCGCCCACCTCAGCATCGAGTCCCTCAGGGTCGCGGGAAAGAATCTCGGAAAGATTGACTTCTGCGAGCACTGCCTCGAGTTCACTGTCGGTGGCATCGGGGGAACCGATAAGAAGGTTGTCTCGAATAGTTCCGGCGAGCACGGGCGCGTCCTGCTCGACGTAGCCGAAGTGGCTTCGCAGTTCAGCCCGGGGAATGGTGTGGGCATCTTTCCCAAACACGCGGATGACTCCACTGGTGGGGTCATAGAAGCGCTCCATGAGAGACAGAACACTGCTCTTCCCGGCACCGCTGGGGCCAACAATTGCTGTTTTGCTGCCCGTAGGGACCGAGAAGGATACGTCCTCGAGGACTGGGCCCTTGGTATGAGGCGTCATCGTAATTTTCCCGGTGGCGAGAGATTCCTCGCCCAACGTTTCTGCGACGAGCTTTTCCGCTTCCGTCTTGTGGGCTTTTTCGGGGTAGCTAAAGGTCACCTGAGAAAATTCGATGGCAAGAGCTGCGGAGTGGTCGCTGCCTTTCCCCGGGGCGACAGTATCGTTGTCCGTTTCTGAGGGCAGAGTGATAATTTCTTGGATTCGACCCAGCGCGCCGAGCGCTTGGTTGACAGAGGTGATGGCACCAAAGGCTTGCCCCAAGGGCATGATCATCATGAACAAGAAGAGGATGAACGCGACGAGATCAGCAATCGGCAGTGCGCCACTAGCCACCCGGTAACCGCCGACGCCGAGCACGACGAGGAAGGCGATTTGTAAGGCAATACCTGAAATGGGCACGACGAGGGCAGAAATTTTGGCAACGGCGATACCTAAACGCCAGGCACCTTCGGCATCTTTGCCGACACTCTCTATTTCGCGCTCAGTGGCGTTGGCGGCGCGGACCGTGCGAACCGAGCTAATCGCGCGCTCCACGCTGGAGGTGAGGTCCCCGACCTTATCTTGGGCTTTACGGCTGGCAACTCGGATGCGACGAGAGAGGGTCACCACCGCGGTGACCGCGATGCTGACCACCAGGGCAGTGAGAAGGAAAAGAATCGGGTCGAGGTAGAGCATCGCGATGACTGCGCCGACAAAAGTGAGGGTGCCACCGACGGCCTCCACCAACCCCTGAGTCAGCACTGCTCGCAGCAGGGTCGTGTCGCTTCCCACGCGAGACACCAGGTCACCGGTCCGACGTTGATCAAATTCCGCTACGGGAAGGTTGAGCATTTTCGCGACGAGAGCTTTTCGGCTTGAGAGGACCACCCCTTCACCGGTGCGCTGCAAAAGGTAGTGGCGGAAACCAGACAGGGCAGCAGAAATCACGACCAGCCCGACGAGTGCCCACACCAAAATCCCCAGAGGCTGCGCCTCCCCAACAAGCGTGATCACCTGGCTCACCACGAGTGGTTGGGCAAGGCTTGTCAACGCACCGGCAACGCTTAAACCAATGACGATGGAGAGAATACGTTTGTGTTCCATCAGGAAGGGCAAAAGTTGGCGGAAGGTAGCACGCGGCGAACCGTCATCGGTATCGCGGTAGTTCGTTCCGCGTCGACGTGATCCAAAACCCATACTCATGAGAACTCCTTACCCAGGGACTCTTAGAGTGTGCCCTACCTCGACTTAGACATGGCTGATGTTCGCTCGCCGATAAACTCGCAGGATGGCAGCCCCCGGTTCATCCTTCCGCGCCCCTCGGCGCTCCAAAGCTGTGGGCGCCCTGCGAATCCTCCGGATGAAGTGGGGGCAACTGCGTCGGGGGACCCCGGAACCAGCACCGGTGGGCAGGCCCGATTACTATTCACGGGAACTTTCGCCGGCTCTTTTTGTTCGAGACGCCTCGAAGCTTCCGCAGCGGACCTTTTTGGCAGCGGATCATCGCGAACCAGCCGCCGTGGATCTCGGGCGAGAGTGTTTCTCGACCTACGGCGTATATCCGCTGAATTTTTCTTTTCCCCAGCCAGAAATGATGCCCTCCGCCTTGGCAAACCGGCCCCATTTTCTCTCCAGCACAATCCCTGGTGAACCTTTTTCTTTTGATTCGTGGGATGACTATCTCTTGGAATACCAGAGCTCCTACTTCGCTCTATCGACCAAGAAGGGTGGTTGGGACACTTTTCGCCACCTGGAGATTCTTTTTTCTGGAACCATCCCACTCATCCCGCGTTTAGCCAAAGCGAACGCTTTTTCGCTGGCTCATTTGCCTAAGCGCGCGCTGATGACGGTGATGGAACAACTCCTTGCCGAAGGACCGGCGATCCCCGATGACCACACCAGGGCTTTTTTTGCGGAGTTTGCTTTACAGCGACTGTCTTCCCGGGCCATGGCCTCCTTTGTGGTGGAGGCAGCGGGTATTCGCGGTTCCCGCATCATGTA
>ERZ887849.447-NODE-447-length-44683-cov-8.575692_pt1 | contig 44683 bp, 35 predicted proteins | sample MGYA00521267_ERZ887849 | MGnify/ENA primary metagenome ERZ887849 (study PRJEB32303, sample SAMEA104408601) | aquatic metagenome | biome: Brackish water; feature: Pelagic; material: water | place: Baltic Sea | collected 2014-06-06T16:11:00 | depth 2,863 m ... | reverse complement strand
CCTGCGTGAGCCCGACGCGCTGGCGTCTGGAGCGCACGATGCTTAAGCAACGCTTGATTACGGCCTTGGCCATGGCAGGGCTTTTTCTGGCAGCGGTGTTGTTTTTGCCTATGTTATGGCTGGCGGGATTGTTGGCGGCGGTGGTGTGTCTGGGGGGGTGGGAGTGGGCGCGGCTGGCTGGCTGGCAGTCGAGTGTTGCCCGCGCTATGTTTGTAGTGCTCTTGGGCTGTGTGTTGGCCGCTCTGTTTACTTATGCTGAGTTACGCTCTGTACCGCGCCGCGAGCAGGTGCAGCCCATTCTCGGTGTTGCCTGCTTGTGGTGGTCATTCGCTCTGCTTTGGGTCAAGAGTTACCCCGCCAGCGCCGTGCTCTGGCGCAGTCGAGTTGTGCGCAGTGCAATGGGGCTGATGATTCTTGGCTGTGCCTGGCTAGCAGCGGTCTATCTTCTGGCTTTCCCGCGTGGTGGCTTGCTGCTGGTGGTGATGGTGTTGATTGTGGTGGCGACTGATGTTGGCGCCTATTTTGCGGGCACCCACTTCGGGCGCCACAAGCTGGCTGTTCAGGTTAGCCCCGCTAAAACCTGGGAGGGTTTCTGGGGAGGCGTTGCCAGCGCCTCGCTGTTAGCCATTGTCTTATGGTCATTGTTGCCTGGGCGTATGGCCCATATTGGCCTCGCTGCGGTGGTGGCGGTAGTCGTCGCAACAGCCCTGGCATCGGTTGTTGGTGATTTAACCGTCAGTATGGTCAAGCGTGAGAGTGGCGTGAAGGACAGCGGTTCACTGCTGCCGGGCCATGGAGGCCTGCTTGATCGCCTGGACAGTCTCTGCAGCGCTGCCCCCGTCTTTGCCCTTGGCCTGTTACTGGCGGGGTGGTAGCGCGATGTCTGTAGTGCAGCAAGTCGTTGTTTTGGGTAGCACGGGGTCCATTGGGGTAAGCACGCTCGATGTCATTGCCCGTCATTCAGACCGGTTTAGTGCCTGGGCATTGGCGGCAAACCGCTCAGTGACCGCGCTTGCGGCCCAGTGCCGTGCACTGCGGCCCCGTTACGCAGTGATGATGGATCCGGACTGCGCTGAAACGCTGCGCACTGAGCTCTCAGGTGATTGTGATACTGAAGTTCTGGCCGGCGCTGACGGGCTCAACTATGTTGCGACGCACGCTGAGGTGGATGCCGTAATGGCTGCCATAGTAGGTTCAGCGGGGCTTCCCTCTACGCTCGCGGCAGTGCAGGCGGGCAAGCGCGTGTTATTGGCCAACAAAGAGTCGTTGGTTATGGCGGGCCACCTGTTGATGTCTGCTGCGCGTGCCTCCGGTGCCGTGATTTTGCCGATCGACAGCGAGCACAATGCGATTTTTCAGTGTTTGCCGCAGGGTGATTTGGCACAGCCTCGCTTGGACGGGGTCAGTAAAATCCTTTTGACCGCCTCAGGCGGCCCCTTTCGCACCTGGTCCGCCTCAGCGATTGCGGCGGCGACCCCGGCCCAGGCGTGCGCGCACCCGAACTGGTCCATGGGTCGCAAAATATCGGTGGATTCGGCAACGCTGATGAATAAAGGGTTGGAGTTGATCGAGGCCTGCTGGTTGTTTGATGTGGCGCCCGCCCGCGTGGACATTGTGGTGCACCCCGAAAGTATAGTGCATTCGCTAGTGCAATATGTCGATGGCTCGGTGTTGGCTCAGTTGGGGAACCCGGATATGCGTACCCCAATCGCCTACGGATTGGGGTGGCCGCAAAGAATCGATGCGGGCGTAGCGGCTCTCGACCTGGTGGCACTGTCCAAGCTACATTTTGAAGCGCCGGATGAGGTGCGCTTTCCTTGTTTGCGTATCGCCCGCGAGGCTGCCGCAACCGGCGGCACCGCGATGGCAGTCTGTAATGCTGCCAATGAAGTGGCGGTTGAGGCGTTCCTGGCCGAGCGCATCGCCTTTAGTGACATTCCGCATGTTATTACAGCCGCGCTGGAGGCCGTTGCCATTGTTGAACCGACCAGCCTTGATGTGGTCGAAACAGCGGACCGTGACGCTCGCGCCATTGCCGTAGAGCAAGTGGTGCGGCGGCGCGTTGCAGGCGGGGAGAAGTAATGGACGTGGCTTATACTATCGCGATTACCTTGGTGACCCTGGGCGTTCTGGTATTCGTTCACGAATACGGACACTTTTGGGTCGCCCGCCGCTGTGGGGTCAAGGTGCTGCGTTTTTCAATCGGTTTTGGCAAGCCTCTGTACACTTGGCACGACCGACACGGAACGGAGTTTTGCCTTGCCCTTGTCCCCTTGGGCGGTTACGTGAAGATGTTGGATGAGCGAGAAGGGGAAGTGGCTGCGTTCGAGCAGGAGCAGGCCTTTAACCGCAAGCCCGTGCAGCAGCGTATTGCCGTGGTGGCTGCAGGTCCGATTGCGAATTTCCTGTTGGCTATCGTCGCTTACTGGTTCTTGTTTATGGCCGGGGAAAGCGGCTACTCACCCGTGATTGGGTCGGTGAAGGCAGGGTCAGTGGCGGATATTGCCGGCCTTGAGGCAGGCCAGGAAATTGTCGCGGTTGATGGTGAAGAGACGCCGACCTGGCAGGCTTTGAGTTTTCGTCTGTTGGATCGCATCGGCGACAGCGGCCCGATACATTTTAGCGTCAAGTATCCTGATTCACGCATGCTCTACGAATCAGAAGGTACACTACAACGCTGGCTCTCCGAAGATGACGCGCCGGATTTGCTGGGTGGGCTTGGTATTACTCCCTACGCACTGGCTCTGCCGCCCGTTATTAGTGAGGTTGTTGCCGATAGCCCTGCGGCGCGCAGCGGGCTGCTGCCGGGTGACCTTATCCTCAGTGCAGACGGCAGGCCCATGGCCGAATGGATGGAATGGGTGGCCTACGTGCGAGAACGGCCCGGCCAGGTGATTGAGATCGATGTACAAAGAGGCGATAGCGCGCTGGAGTTGCAGATTGTGCCAGAGGGCGCCGCCGATGCGGATGGCGCGATAATCGGCCGAGTGGGTATAGCTGTTGCGATACCGGCGCTGCCTGCCGACATGCTGCGAGAGTTTGAGCGCGGCCCAGTTGAGTCATTGGGTGCAGCCGTTGTCCGCACCGGCGATTTGGTAGGCTTCACGCTGGAGTCTATCAAGAAGATGATCCAGGGCCTGATCTCACCAAAAAACTTGAGTGGTCCCATTACCATTGCTAAAGTGGCATCTGCCTCAGCAAAGTCGGGGTTGGAATCTTATATCGGTTTTCTTGCACTGCTCAGTGTCAGCCTCGGAGTCTTGAATCTGTTGCCCATTCCGGTGCTTGATGGTGGCCATTTGCTGTATTACATCGTAGAGATGTTGGCGGGGCGCCCAGTGCCAGAGAAGGTACAAATAGTGGGGTACCAGTTGGGCCTGTTTTTGATCCTCGGGGTTATGGCTCTGGCCCTGTATAACGATTTCGCGCGCCTGTAGCCTGTAGGGTTGGGCAACGCAGGCATTGATTCATCGAAGACCTTGGGGTCGGGCCTTACCAGTGGTTGGAACTATTTTGAAAAGACGCATTAATCTGCTGCTGGCACTTATACTGCTGGCGCTTGCTCCGTTGGGGCAGGCTCAGGACGCTTCGTTTATCGTTGCGGATATCCGCGTGGAGGGCTTGCAGCGTATTTCTGCGGGCTCGGTGTTTGCTGCCATGCCCTTGGCCGTCGGAGACCTGGTTAACGCCGAGGCTATTCGCGCTGCTTCTCGCAGCCTCTTCGCAACCGGCAATTTTGATGACATCCGCATTGGGCGGGACGGCAACGTGCTGGTGGTGATTGTGGTTGAGCGCCCGAGTATTAGCGAAATCAATATTGACGGTAATAAAGCAATCGAAACCGAAGCACTGCTTGACGGCCTGCGCGGCGCTGGCCTGGCCATAGGGCAGGTATTCCAGCGCTCAACGCTGGAGGGCATGCAGTTAGAGCTGCAGCGTCAATATGTTCAGCAGGGCCGTTATGATGCGAATATTGAAACAGAAGTGTTGCCGGAACCGCGTAATCGGGTAGCCGTCAACATCGATGTAGACGAAGGCACTGTCGCTGCGATCAAGCACATTAATGTGGTCGGTAACGAGGTGTTCAGCGACGATGAGCTCACTGAGTTGTTTGCGCTGAAGACAACAGGATGGTTCTCCTTTTTCAACAATAACGACAAGTATTCGCGGGAGAAGCTCACCGGTGATTTGGAGACATTGAGCTCCTATTATCTGGACCGAGGTTACCTGCAGTTCACAATTGACTCTACGCAGGTCTCGGTTTCGCCGGATAAGCGCTCGGTGTACATCACCGCGAACGTCACTGAGGGCGAAAAATTCACCGTCAGCAGCGTGGATCTTTCCGGTGACCTGGTGCTGCCCGAGAGCGATTTGCGGCGGTTTATTCTCATTGGTGAAGGCCAGACCTTTTCTCAGCAGCAGGTGACCTCTACGGAGGAGTTCATCACCCGCAGGCTGGGTAACGAGGGCTATAATTTCGCCAAGGTAACGGGTATTCCGGAGCTGAACGAGGACGACAACACGGTTGGCCTGAAATTCTTCGTTGACCCCGGCAAGCGTACCTATGTTCGCCGTATCAGCTTCAAGGGAAACCAGAAGACGGCTGACGAGGTGCTGCGCCGTGAAATGCGCCAGATGGAGAGTGCACCGGCCTCCGCTTCAGCGATTGAACAGTCCCGTATTCGTCTTGAACGCTTGGGCTACTTTAGTAAAGCGACAGTAGACACCCCTGAGGTGGCTGGGCACGATGACCTGATCGACGTCGATTTCGCTGTTGAAGAGCAATCTTCGGGTAGCATCGGGGCCAGCTTTGGTTACGCACAGGATGCGGGTCTGATTTTTGGCCTGAATTTGCAGCAAGACAACTTTTTGGGAACCGGGCGACGTATCGGCGTCGGCCTTAACTCCTCACGCTATCAGGACTTATACAATTTCAGCTATACCAATCCCTACTTCACCGAAGACGGGGTGAGTCGGGGATTTAACGTTTTTTTCCGCTCTACTGACCTGTCGGAGATTAACGTTGCGCGATATACCACCGACACGCTCGGCGCAGCACTTAACTTTGGCTACCCAATCAAAGAGACCCAGCGGCTTGGGTTCAGCTTTGGCGTTGCTAGCACCGATATTACTGCCGGCCGCTTCGCCGTACAGGAAATCAAGGCCAGCCCGCGCCTGATAGAAGGGGTAGAGGGTTTCTATGAGAGTAACCTGCTGCCCGACGGTACGTTTTCCGCGCCGGAGATCTTTCAGCCACTCAGCGAACTGCCAGAAGGCTCTCTGACGATTCCTGATGAGCCGGGTTTCCTGGACCTGAATGGTGATGAGTACCTGAACTGGACGACGTCCTTGAGTTGGAACCAGTCCACTTTGAACCGGGGTATTCTCGCCACTCGCGGTGAGGCCCAGTCTCTGGTGTTTGAAGTTGCGGTTCCCGGCTCCGATGCCCAGTTCTACAAGCTGGTATACAGGGGTGAAAAGTTCATGCCCATCACCGAGGAGTGGATTGTCCGGTTCCGTACCGAGTTAGGCTATGGGGACGGTTATGGAGACACAACCAACTTGCCGTTTTTCGAGCATTTCTTCTCCGGCGGTTTTGGGTCCGTGCGCGGGTTTGAGTCCAACACTCTTGGGCCGCGTGGCACGCCAGCCGCCTTGTATGATATCAACCAGCCTGTGACCGAGATCGACGAGGACGGCCGCCCGCTGCAGGTGGGTGGGCCCGACGGGTCACAGTTTGGTTATCGCTTCGACCCGGCTACCGGCAAGTTGAGCTTTAGTGTGCCTGACACCACGCCGGATCCTTTCGGGGGTAATGCCTTGATTGAGGGCAGCGTAGAGTTGTTGTTCCCTCTGCCTTTCCTGAAGGACCGCAGTAAATTGCGTTCCGCGCTCTTCTTCGACGTCGGCAACGTGTTTAATACCAAGTGCTCCAGTAACCAGCTGAACTGCTTTGATGTCGATGCGGGAGAGTTGCGCTACTCGGTCGGCGTGGGTGTGACCTGGATTACCGGGTTCGGGCCCATGAGTTTCAGCCTTGCCAAACCGCTCAACGAGTCCCCCGAAGATGAGCGCGAGATTTTCCAGTTCACACTGGGCCGGGGTTTCTGATCATTTTTTCTGATGTTGGAGTGTATTGTGTCTAGAGTCCTTAAAGTCGTATGTCTCACTGCCGCTCTGTTGCTGCCGACCCTGGGTTGGGCTCAGGGTAAAATTGCCGTGGTTAACCTGGAGCAGGCTATCCTGCAAACAGATCACGCCCAGAAACGTTTGGCTACCGAGCGTAGCAACGATGCCTACAAGTCCGACAAGGCGGAGTTCGATCGCCTCAAGGATGAGCTGGACAAAATGGTCAAGGATTACCAGAAGGATTCGGCGGTAATGAGCCAAGACCAGCAGTTGTCTGCCCGTAGAAACCTGGCCAGTAAGCAGGCTGACCTCGAGCACGTAGCCGGTAAGCTGCAACAGACTGAGCAGCAAGTGGGCCAGCAGCTGCTGGAAGAAATGTCACCCAAGGTGCAAGAGGTTCTGCAGGAACTGATCAGCACAGAAGGTATTGGCTTACTGTTGCAGCGTGGGTCGGTCATTCATGCTGATGCTGGTTATAGCATCACCGCCAAGGTGACAGACAAGCTCAACCAAGCCTTTACGGAGTAAATTTCGTATGCCCACCCTCGGCGAGCTTGCGGCGTTTCTGGGGGTAGGTCTACGCGGTGACCCTGCCACCGCCGTGGTCGGAATTGCGCCGCTGGCGCGCGCAAACGCATCTCAGCTATCGTTTCTGGCGAATGCCCGCTACCTCGGGCAATTGCAGCATACGCAGGCAGCCGCGGTCATTCTGCGGCCCGATCAAGCCGATGGGTGCCCGGTAGCGTGCCTGCTGGCAGATAACCCGTACCTCGCCTTTGCCCGAGCTACGACACTATTCGTCGATGAAGCACCGGCGCCCGCGGGAGTGCATCCCAGCGCCACTGTTTCGCCTTTGGCACAGCTGGCGGCGAACGTCTCAGTTGGACCAAACGTCGTGATTGATAACGGTGCTGCGATCGCTGAGGGCGTCGTGCTTGGCGCAAATTGTGTCGTCGGTGAGCGCTGCAGCATCGGCGCAGGCACGCGCTTGCACCCCGGCGTTGTGTTGTATCGGGATGTGCGGATTGGCGAGCAGTGCACGGTGCACAGCAATACGGTGTTGGGAGCCGATGGGTTTGGTTTTGCGCCAAGCCCCGAAGGCTGGCAAAAAATTCATCAGCTCGGCGGTGTTCGCATTGGTGACCGTGTTGAGATCGGCGCCTGTGCAACCATTGATCGAGGGGCCTTGGAGGATACCGTCGTTGAAGACGGTGCGATCATCGATAACCTGGTGCAAATCGCGCATAACTGCCACATCGGCAAAAATACCGCGATAGCCGGTTGCACAGGCTTGGCTGGAAGCACGATTATAGGGGCGAATTGTACGCTGGCCGGCGGCGTTGGTGTGGTTGGCCATGTCGAGATCTGCGACAATGTGCACATTACGGGCATGACCATGGTCACCAAGTCCATCACCGAGCCGGGTTCCTACTCGTCGGGGACGCCCATGGCACCCACGCGGGACTGGAAGCGCAGCGCCGTGCGGTTCGCACAGCTCGACAGTATCCAGAAACGCCTCGCGGGGCTGGAAAAACAGCAACAGCAATGATCCCTGGGGGGACCCGCAGTTTGATCATGGATATTTCGGAAATTCGGAACCACCTGCCACACCGCTATCCCTTTCTACTTGTAGATCGTGTGTTGGAATTGAACCTTGGGGATTCCATCGTCGCTTGCAAAAACTTGACGATTAATGAGCCGTTTTTTAACGGACATTTCCCTGAACAGCCTGTATTTCCTGGTGTTTTGCTGCTTGAAGCTATGGCACAGGCGGCGGGTATTCTCGGTTTTAAAACGATGAACAAGACCCCGGCTGATGGTTCCATGTATTATTTTGTCGGTGCGGATGATTTGCGGTTCAAGCGCCCCTGCGTGCCGGGCGACCAGGTGATGCTACGGGCCAAGATTCTCTCTGATCGCCGCGGTATCTGGAAGTTTGAGGTGAGCTCTGATGTCGACGGCCAGCGCTGTGCGTCTGCCACTATCCTGTGTGCTGATCGTTAAGCAATGATTCATAGTCATGCCCTTGTAGACCCTTCAGCCAAAGTCGCCGATGACGTGGAGATAGGCCCTTGGACCTTGATTGGTCCGGGTGTGGAGATTGGTCCGGGCTGTAAAATTGAGTCCCATGTGGTGATTAAAGGACCTACGCGTATTGGCGCGGGTAATCATATTTATCAGTTTTCGACGATTGGCGAGGCAACGCCCGACCTCAAGTACCGGGACGAGCTTACCTACCTTGTCATCGGTGATAACAATATTATTCGTGAAAACGTGACGATCCATCGCGGCACGGTTCAGGACAGAGCAGAAACGACGATTGGGAATAACAACCTGATTATGGCGTATGTTCATATCGGGCACGATTCCTGTATCGGTAACCACACGATATTGGTCAATAACACGGCCCTCGCTGGCCACGTTCAAGTGGGGGACTGGGCCATATTGAGCGGCTACACGCTGGTGCATCAGTTTTGCAAGATTGGTGCGCACAGCTTTAGTGGCATGGGCACCGCTATCGGTAAGGACGTCCCGGCATATGTGACGGTCAGCGGAGCGCCTGCCGAGGCCAAGACCATCAATATCGAGGGGCTGCGCCGCCGCGGTTTCTCCTCTGAAGCCATTAGTCAGCTCAGGCTCGCCTTCAAAATTGTTTATCGGCAGGGGCTCACTCTGGAGCTGGCGATTCAGCGTCTGGAAACCATGCTGCGCGATACTCCCGAGGTGCAGGTTATGATTGACTCCATCCGTGCCTCGGAACGCGGTATCGTCCGCTAGTGATGGGCGCGCGCCTGCGTGTGGGTATACTCGCCGGTGAAGCGTCTGGTGATATTTTGGGTTCTCGGCTACTGGTTGCACTCAGGCGCCGGCACCCTGAACTGCAGGTTGAGGGCATCGGCGGCCCGCTTATGCAGGCGCAGGGGTTCAACAGTTTGTTCCCTATGGACCGACTGTCAGTCATGGGCTTTGTGGAGCCACTAAAGCGCCTGCCGGAATTATTACGCATACAACGCAGCCTGCATCAGCATTTCCTAGCCAACCCCCCGGACGTTTTTATTGGCATCGATTCGCCGGACTTCTGCCTGCGGCTGGAAGCTAAATTGCGCGATGCCGGTATTCGAACGGTACATTTGGTTAGCCCTTCGGTGTGGGCCTGGCGTCAGGGGCGTATCCGGAAAATTCGCCGGGCGGTGGACCGCATGCTGTGCCTGTTTCCTTTCGAAACCGCGATTTATCACCAACACGGTGTACAGGCGGATTTCGTTGGTCATCCGCTAGCCGATGAGATCCCTTTATTTAGCGACGGCGATTCAGCCCGGCGCGCACTCGGGCTTGCTGTTGAGGGCCGCATATTGGCTTTGCTGCCGGGGAGTCGCGCTGGCGAGGTGTCAATGTTAGCGCCACTGTTTTTGGAGGTGGCGCGGCGGCTTGCAGCAGCAGACCCAGAGCTACGCTTTGTGCTGCCAGCGGCCAACGCAGAGCGTGAGGCGCAATTACGCGCGCTGCTGAAGGGGGCCCCCGATCTCCCACTGTTGCTGGTTCAGGGGCGTTCTCGTGAGGTAATGGCTGCTGCGGATGCGGTGTTGCTGGCATCTGGAACGGCTACGCTTGAGGCATTATTGGTGCAGCGACCAATGGCTGTCGCCTATAGAATGGCGCCCCTGAGTTGGGCGCTGGTTTCGCGCCTGGTGCGCACGCCATTTGCCGCACTGCCTAATATACTGGCGGGCAGAGCGCTGGTGCCTGAGCTCATTCAGGACGCAGCCACGCCTGCCCGCTTGGTGTCTGTTGTGCAGGCGCTTTTGTACAACGCGAAAGTGGCTGCGGAGCAGAGGCAGGCATTTGCGGCTATTCACCAGTCGTTGGCGCGTGGCTTCGGCGAACGCTGCGCAGATGCCATTGATGCGGTGTTCAATGATCGAGCCAGGTAAAATCGTTTTTGGATATTGATCCGGAGGCGCCCGGGGTAGCCGGGGTTGACGAAGTGGGCCGTGGGCCGCTCGCGGGTGATGTGGTCGCGGCAGCGGTGATTCTGGACCCTGCTCTGTCGATAGTCGGTTTGCGCGATTCAAAAAAGCTCAGCGCCGCGCGCCGCGAGGTTCTGGCGGAGCAGATTCGGGAGCGAGCGTTGGGCTGGGCGTTAGGCCGCGCGTCTGTCGCCGAAATTGACACATTGAACATCTTGCAAGCGTCCCTGCTGGCTATGCGGCGTGCCGTAGAGGCCCTGATACCACAGCCGATTAGCGTGCTGGTTGACGGTAACCGCCTGCCTGTTTGGCGCTACCATGCGCAGGCAGTGGTGGGGGGCGATGGCCGCGTAGCCTCCATCGCAGCGGCGTCTATTCTCGCCAAGGTGCAGCGAGACAAGGAGTTGCTGGAACTCGATAGCCTCTACCCTGGTTATGGATTTGCGGCTCACAAAGGGTACCCCACAGCACAGCATCTAGAGGCTTTGCGCCGGCTTGGAGTGTCTCCAGTGCACCGTCGCAGCTTCGCCCCAGTCAAAAACCTGTTGCCGGAGGCGCACCGGGGGTAAACTGGTTTCATGGCCGACTTCATACACCTCAGACTACACACCGAATACTCGCTGGTTGACGGCATGGTGCGCGTCAAGCCTCTCATTGCGCGCGTTGCAGCGCTGGGCATGGCTGCGGTCGGGGTTACCGACTGTACCAATTTCTATGCCTTGGTGAAGGTTTACAAGGCTGCTTTCGCGGCGGGGGTCAAGCCGATCTTTGGCGTGGACATCCGCGTTCTGGATGAGGATGACCCGGAGCGAGCCTACCCGCTGTGCTTGTTGGCGATGAATGACGCCGGTTACCGTAACCTGACCGTGCTGATTTCACGGGCTTATACCGAGGGCCAGTACCTGGGTGACCCCTATGTGCATAAAGCGTGGCTGGCAGAGCGCAGTGACGGCCTTATTGCCTTGTCCTGTGGGGCTGCAGGCGATGTAGGCCAGGCATTGTTGGGTGGTCGCTCTGCGCAGGCACAGGAGCGTGCGGGGCACTGGATGGGGCTCTACCCTGGGCGCTTTTATCTGGAACTGCATCGCACCGGGCGCGAAGGTGACGAAACGCATTTACACGCCGCAGTGGAGTTGGCGGCTAGCCTGCAGTGCCCCGTAGTCGCGACCAACGACGTGCGCTTTCTGGATGCCAGCGAGTTCGAGGCGCATGAGGCCAGAGTGTCGATCCGGGAAGGACGAACCCTAGACGACCCCCGGCGGGTACGGGCCTACACAGACCAGCAATATCTGCGCTCGCCGGAAGAAATGGCCGAGCTGTTTGCGGATATTCCAGAGGCCCTGCGTAACAGCGTAGAGATCGCGCGGCGCTGTAACGTGGTGCTGGAGTTGGGCAAGCCCTACCTACCCGATTACCCAGTTCCTGCCGGCCTCACCATGGACGCCTACTTCAGGCAGGTGTCACACGAGGGTCTGGACCAGCGCCTGCGGCGCTTGTTTGATGCTTCCAGCGCGGAGTTTCCCGGGCGGCAGTCTGAGTACCGGGCGCGGCTTGATTTTGAACTCGACACCATTATCCAGATGGGCTTTCCCGGTTATTTTCTGATCGTTATGGACTTTATTCGCTGGGCCAAGCAGCAGGAAATTCCTGTGGGCCCGGGCCGGGGCTCGGGCGCGGGATCTCTGGTGGCTTACGCGTTGGAAATCACTGACCTCGACCCACTGCAGTACGACCTGCTGTTTGAACGCTTCCTCAACCCCGAGCGGGTGTCGATGCCCGATTTCGACGTTGATTTCTGTATGGACCGGCGCGACCGTGTGATTGACTACGTTGCCGACACCTATGGCCGTGAGGCGGTGTCTCAGATCATCACCTTCGGCACCATGGCAGCGAAAGCGGTGTTGCGCGATGTGGCGAGGGTGCAGGCTAAGCCCTATAGCCTGGGCGACAAGCTATCCAAAATGATTCCCTTTGAAGTAGGGATGACGTTGGAGAAGGCGCTGGAGCAGGAAGAGGTGCTGCGCGATTTTCTCGCCGAGGATAGCCAGGCGCTGGAAATCTGGGACATGGCTGTGCAGTTGGAGGGGATTACTCGCAATATTGGCAAACACGCCGGCGGGGTGGTGATTGCACCCTCCCGGCTGACAGATTTTTCTCCGCTGTACTGCGATGAGACGGGTGGAGGCCTGGTCACGCAGTATGACAAAGACGACGTTGAGGAAGCGGGCCTCGTCAAATTTGACTTTTTAGGCCTGCGCACCTTGACCATTATTGATTGGGCGGTGCGCATGATTAATGCCGTGCGCCTGCAGCAGGGCGAAGACGCGCTGGATATTGACGCGATTCCACTGGACGACGCGGCCAGTTTCCGGCTGTTGCAGGCGGCCGAGACTACGGCGGTGTTCCAGCTTGAATCGCGTGGTATGAAGGATCTCATCAAACGCCTGAAGCCCGACTGTTTCGAGGATATCATCGCCTTGGTTGCCCTGTTTCGGCCAGGGCCCCTGCAGTCGGGTATGGTCGACAACTTTATCAACCGCAAGCACGGGCGTGAGGCCATTTCTTACCCCGATCGCGAATATCAGCATCCGCTGTTAAAACCTATCCTGCAACCGACCTACGGCATTATTCTTTATCAGGAACAGGTGATGCAGATTGCCCAGGAACTCGCCGGCTATAGCCTAGGTGAGGCGGATTTGCTGCGCCGGGCAATGGGTAAAAAGAAGCCCGAGGAAATGGCCAAGCAGCGCGCAGTATTTGAAGAGGGTGCGCAGAGTAAAGGCGTCGACGGTGAGCTGGCCATTCGTATTTTTGATTTGGTGGAAAAGTTTGCGGGTTACGGTTTCAACAAGTCGCACTCCGCGGCCTATGCGCTGGTGTCCTACCAAACAGCGTGGCTGAAGACGCACTATCCGGGGCATTTCATGGCCGCCGTGATGAGTTCGGAACTGCAGAACACCGACAAGATTGTGGTGTTTGTGGAGGAGTGCAGGGCCATGCAATTGGCGCTGCGCCTGCCCGATGTTAACGAAGGCCAATACATGTTTACCGTGGATAGCGAGAACGCAATTATCTACGGTTTGGGGGCAATCAAGGGGCTGGGCGAGGGGCCCGTGGAAAACCTCCTGCGCGCACGGGAAGCGGGGGGCCCATTTCTTGATCTGTTTGATTTCTGCGCTCGCACCGATCCGCGCAAGGTCAATCGTCGCGCCATCGAAGCCCTGATTCGCGCCGGGGCCTTTGACCGGCTGAACGTTGACCGCTGGGTATTAATGGCCGCCCTAGACGACGCGCTCAAAACCGCTGAACAGAGCGCTAACAACCGTGAGTGCGGTATCGCGGATTTGTTTGGTGAAGTGGCATCGACCCCGCTGCAGGCCGACGGCGATGCTTACGCTGCGTTTCATGCAGCCCGGCCCTGGTCGGTGCGGGAGCGTCTTGGGGGCGAAAAAGACACCCTGGGATTGTATGTGACAGGACATCCTATCGACGAATACGAGCAGGAAGTGCGTCGTTTCGCACCCACCTTGATCGCCGATCTGCGCGCCGACAAGCAGGGTAACCAGATGCTTGCGGGGCTTATAGTAGCCACCCGTACAATGAAGACCAAGCGTGGCGACACGATGGCCATCCTCCAGCTGGATGATCGCAGTGCGCGAATTGAAGTCACGGTGTACCCGGAAACGCTGAGCGAAAAGCGCGAGTTACTGGTGAAGGATCAAATTGTTATTGTTGAAGGCAGTGTTGCGCACGACGATTACTCGGGTGGTTTGTCGGTGCGTGCTCGCGATGTGCATAGCCTGCAAGCGGCGCGTGAGTCGTTTGCGGCTGAGTTGACCATTGAAGTCAGGCAGGAGTTGCTCGATGAAGCACTGGCCGAGCGCCTTGCCCAAGCATTAGAGGCGTCGAGGGGCGGGCGCTGCCCCGTGTCAGTTTGGTATTGTCAACCCGGTAGCCGGGCACGTATTGCACTGGGTGAGCGCTGGGCGGTGGTGCCAACGGATGAATTGTTGCAGCAGCTTCGCGATTGCGTCGGCCAGGAATACGTGGCGCTGCAGTACGCCTGAGCTGACAACTCTCCTTGGCGGTTGCCGGTTCGAACTGCTGCACCGCCCACCGGTCTCTGCACGGTTTCGTTTGCTCTGCCCTGCATGCCTGCCCAGAATGTCGTGTGGTGTTAGTGGCCCTTTCACACATAATATTTTTGCACAGCGCACTGCCTGCAACACTGCTGATATAACAATAGAGGAATGTTCTTATGCTGCTAAAAGACAAGGTTGTCATTGTTTCAGGAATCGGCCCGGGCTTAGGTCAGGAATTGTCCACATTGGCTGCTCAAGAGGGCGCCAGCGCGGTGGTTATCGCGGCTCGCACCGCGGCCAAGTTGGAGACCGCAGAAGCCGAAATTGATGCTCTGGGTTTGGGCACGAAAGTGCTCAAGGTGGTGACGGATATTGCCGATTCGGGGCAATGTAAAGCGCTGGCAGAGGCCGCTTTGAAAGCTTTTGGGCGCATTGACGTATTGTTCAACAGCGCTTACGACCCGGGCAGTTTTGAGCCTATTGCAGAAGCTGACCTCGACGGTTGGCGCCGCAGCATGGAGGTCAACTTTTTTGGCACCATGCAGCTCACGCAGGCCTGCATTCCCGCTATGCGCGCCGCCGGTGGCGGTGCCATCGTGATGATTGCCACTATGGTGGAACACAAACCTTTGGCCACTCAAGGTGGCTACGGCGCATCCAAGTCGGCGCTGCGCGCTGCCACCAAGCACTTGGCACTGGAGCTGGGTGCTGACAATATCCGGGTTAATAGCTGCCATATGGGTTGGATGTGGGGCCCCGCGGTAGCCGGCTATTTCGATTGGCAGTCACAGGCGTCGGGGCGCAGCACGGAAGAGCTGATCGCCGAAGTTACGCGCAGCATTCCCCTGGGCCATATCCCGGACGATGGCGACTGCGCCAAGGCGGCCGTATTTCTCGGATCAGACTACGCATGCGTGGTGACCGGTGCGGCACTTGACGTCAATGGCGGCGAGTTTATGCCGCTCTGACGGGAATTTTTGCATGTTTTATGGGTGGTGGTTGGTCGGTGTTGCGTTTCTGGTCTTGATGGTCAGCAATGGCAGCATCATGTATTCCTACAGCGTAGTTGCGGTGCCCTTGGGCGAGGCCTTTGATGCCAGCCGCGTGACAATGATGCTGGGCATGACAGGTATGACGTTGGCAGGGGGGCTAATCTCTCCGTTCCTCGGCGGCTGGATCGACCGTGGGTCGCTACGCCTGATTATGCTGGTGGGTGCGCTTGGGCTCGCCTCAGGCTATGTCGTTTTGTCACTGACGACCGCGAGTTGGCAGGTGCCTTTGGTCTATGCCGGCTTGATGGTGCTGGGCATTAATTTGCTCGGACCATTGACGACGTCGACCATGCTGGCGCGCTGGTTTTCGCGGCGGCGCGGCCTGGCACTCGGCGTTGCCGCGGTGGGTACCTCAGCCGGTGGTTTTATTTTTCCACCGCTGGTGCAATGGTTAATTGACACTTTTGAATGGCGCAACGCGCTGCGCATCTTGGGCGTGGGCACGCTTTTGGTGACCTTGCCTGCGGTGTGGTTGGTGGTCAGCCGGCCCGCCGATCGTGGCTTGCATGCAGATGGTGATGCACCGCCTGCGGGGCCCGCCTTCCTGCCCCCGCCGCTGTCCACTGCGACGCTCTTACGGGAGCGAAATTTCTGGTTGGTAGCCTTGGCGATGGGTCTGCTGTTTGGTGTGTACTCGGCGCTACTGGCGAATCTGGTGCCGTTTGCGAGAGGAGTTGGCGCTGCGCCTGAAAGTGCAGCGTTTCTGGTTTCGGTGATAGCGCTGTCTGGCATCGTGGGAAAGCTGGCCTTTGGTGCTATCGCAGATCGTCTCGACTTGCGCTTGGCACTTGCAGCATCGATGGTATTGGTGATGATGGGCGTGCTTTGCTACCTGGTGAGCTCCACGTATCCGGTGCTGGTATTGGGTAGCGTTAGCTTGGGCTTGGCGGCCGGAGGCATGTTGCCCGTGTGGGGCTCGCTACTGGCGGTGTTGTTTGGCGCTGCCAACTATGGTCGTGTCATGGGGATGATGAACCCCGTACTTATGCCGTTGACTTTGCTGGGCCCGCCGCTGGCAGGGCTTGTTTATGACACCAGCGGCAGCTACGGCGGTGCTTTTATCGGTTTCATTGTTGCTCTGTTTGTGGGCCTGGTGTTGTTGCCTCTCATTCGACTGCCGGTTACCACCAGCGCGGTTTAAACGTGAAAGGGACATTCTCGTGCAGACACCTGAAATAGCGAGTGTGACTGGCGCAGGCGGCGCCATCGAAGGCTGGACAATCCGTGCTTTGACGCAGGATACAGCATGCGCGACTACCTGATTTCGCAACCGATGAATGAGTTGTTACTGGCGCTTTCGCGCGGGCCGGTAGCAGACCCTCCTTGGCAAGAGTTTTTGCGCCTGCTGGGCACCGCGCTGGAGGCTGACTACGTCACCTTGATTTTACGCGCCCCTCGTGAAGGTGACGCAGGATTGGTCATCAATTCGGTTGTGCTGTCACCCGATGTGGTGGATGCCTACAACGAAAGCTATTTTGCGCTAGACCCCTTTGTAAACTTGCCGCCGGGCCAGGTGTGTTCTGTGGACGAGTTTGTTGCGGCGGGAGACTATTATCAGTCCGCCTATTTTCGCCAGTACGTGGAGCCGACCGGCATACGGTACCTTATGGGTGCCGACTTGGGCGATGCGCTGGGTAACACTGCGCGTTTGCGCTTTGCGCGGGTTGCTGCGCGCGGTGACTTTTCAGCCGCGGAGCGCGATTTGTGTCATTGCCTGCTACCACACATTCAGCAGACCATCCGCCTGCAGGCGCGCATCGCTCGGGTGGAGAGCGAGCGCTCTCTGTTTGCAGCGGCAGTGGACCGCATGGCCTTGGCGGCTTTTATACTGGATCAGCGCGCCCGCATCCGCCACAGCAATCAAGCTGGCGAGCGCTTGCTGGCTGAGGGCCGCTGGCTAACGCAGTATGAAGGCCAGCTGCGCCTGGTGCACCGAGCGGATCAAGCCGCCTTTCGGCAGTGCTTGGACGACGTTATGCAGGCGCATCTGTGCGGTGAACCCGGCCTGGTAAAAGCTTTGCGCCTGGGTGCGGGCAGCAGCGTTGGGCCCGGTTTGTTAATGCGCCCGTTACCCCTGGTCGCCGCCTCTGACGGCAGTCGCAACCCATCGGTGGCGATCTTTGTTTCTGACCCGGAGCACCCACGCGAAGCGCCAGCTGCCGTGTTAATGACATTGTTCGGGCTGACCCGTGCGGAGGCGAACTTGAGCCTGCTATTGGCGAGCGGTGCTACGCTGGACGAGGCATGCGCGCAGCTGCACATTTCGCGCAATACCGGAAAATCTCACCTTAGCGCTATTTTCGCTAAAACCGGAGTTGCCCGGCAAACCCGCCTCGTGCAACTTATACTGAGCAGCGTTGCCCCCATGGGCGACTGACCACAACCGGAGACCATCTTCTATGTCGCAACAGGATGTTATAGAGGCGGCTACGTTTCGTCGCCTGCTGGCTCACCTTGACAGTCGCAAAGACGTGCAAAATATTGAGTTGATGAATCTGGCGGGTTTCTGCCGTAACTGTTTGGCCAATTGGTATGCAGAGGCTGCCGCAGACCAGGGTGTAGAAGTTGCGCGCGATGATGCCAGGGCCAGGGTGTATGGCATGCCCTATGCTCAGTGGAAAGCGCAATATCAGCTTAGCGCCACTCCAGACCAGCTGGCAGCAATGCAGGCCGCACCTCGCGACTGAAGGGCTGTTACAGCTCGCGTAGCCGGCGGAAGTAACCAAGTCGTGTGCTGTAGGGTTCTAGCGCACGGTCTGCGGTTATTTGCATGAGAGTAGCGATGGAGCCTATCGGCTGTCGCGGGTCACTGGGTGCAGCCATCAAATGTCGGCTCAGTTGCTGTAGCCCGTCGCCAATGGCCGACGCGCTCTCAACGGTAGCCTGCAAGAGCATCATTTCAGCCACAACCGCATCGGCAACTGTGCGCTGTAATCGTTCCTGTGGAGTGAAACCTCTGTTCATGCTGTTTTCTCCCTCGGCTCAAGCCTTAATAGAGTGCGCACCTGCACCGACACTGTGCGCTGCTGATCCGGTTAACCACTTAGCGCTGCGTTTTTTGCAGGTACGAATGAGGTTTAGCAAGCTTTGTGCCAGCTTGCGGCGCGCAGCATAGCCTCCCGGTGTGACAATGCAACGTGGGAGCGCGTTATTTTTACCGTTCGTGGTCCGCGCTGGCTTCAGGCAGTGCCGCAGTTCTGCGTCCGTGGTAGCGGGCAAAGCCGCATAGGCTGCGAGGGCAGTGCTAACGAAGAGAAGCGGGAGTAGGCCGCGTTTTATTGTTCTGTGCAGCGTTCGCCTAGTGCAACGCTCAGTGACAGTGGGTGCTCGATGGCATTGTAAATATTTCACAGATTTAGCGGCGCGCGCCAGCTTGAGTGGTTGTGCCGGCGGGTAGCAGCTTCTGGGCGCCCCATGAACTTCATGTGACTTATGTAAAATATTGCATAACAATGGCGCAGGCGTGTGACCATGAATGAGGAATAGTGATGGATTTGGTGAGAAACAGCCTGGGCATCGGTCGTAAGCCTGCCCTGCTGCTGGTGGATATGATCCGCGGGTTTACCGATCCCGCCTGCCCTCTGGGTAGTCAGTGTGAGTCGGTGGTGGCTGCGAATGTGGCGTTGCTGGCGGCTTTTCACCAGCGCCGGCTGCCGGTATTTTTTACCACCGTGGTTTATCACAACACGGATCAGGCCATGGTTTTTCGGCAGCGCGTCCCGGCCCTGAATATACTGACACCGGAGTCGGACTGGGTGCAGATTGATCGCCGCCTGCAGTGCTTGCCAGGCGACGTACTGCTTGAAAAGCAATGGGCCAGCGCCTTCCATGGCACTGATCTTGACAGTCAGCTGCGTGCCCGCGAGGTTGATTCCCTGGTTGTTACGGGTCTTACTACCAGTGGTTGTGTGCGCGCCACGGTAATTGATGGTCTGCAATATGACTATCGTGTAGTCGTGGCCAGTGAGGCAGTGGGTGATCGTAATCCGAGCGCCCACGCTGCCAATCTTCACGATATGAATGCCAAATACGCCGACGTAGTTTCATTGGAGACTGTGCTGGACATGTTGTGCGAATCCGGACGTTGAAGCGGTCTACCCGCTCGTTGGGCCCAACAGTTACGCCGGACCCTCTTCCCTGACTCGCTTTAATCGCCGCCACAACGTCGTTGGGCTGATGCCGAGGTGCTCCGCGGCCTGCGCACGGTTGCCTTCAAAACGTTGCAGTGCTGCCAGGATCATCTCCATTTCAGCCAGCTGCAGAGGGGTCCGTGTACCCACTTTGGTGATGGTGGCCTTGCCGCTCGCGCAGGTATCCACGGTTGGGTAGAGCTCCGGCGCGATGTGCGGCAACCACGCGCCCAGGGTTGTTGCACTATCATGACTGATCAGGTGGGTAACAATGCGCTCGGTGACATTCTCCAGCTCCCGTACATTTCCCGGCCAGGCATAAGCTTGCAGTGCTTCGCCCAGGGTATCGAGAATGGCACCTGTCGGCACATCGATGCCGTATTCCCTGGCTTGGTTAGACAGCAGCCAGTCGGCAATGGGCAGGATATCCTGCCGGCGCTGGTGCAGGGGCGGAATCAGCAGATTCAGCACGTTCAGGCGATAGTACAGGTCCTGTCTGAAGTGGCCATCCTTCACTAACTGTGCCAGGTCGCGATTGGAGGCGCAGACAAACTTTACATTCAGCGGGACTTCTTTGTTCGTTCCCAGTGGCCTCAGCTTGCGCTCCTGGATGATCCGCAGAATTTTTGCCTGCTGCGTTAATGGTAATTCACTGATTTCGTCGAGAAAGAATACGCCGTTGTGAGCTGCCTGCAGCAAGCCGGTACGTCCGCCTTTGCGCGATGCGGTAAAGGCGCCGTCGGCGTAACCGAACAATTCACTTTCAAACAATTCTTCGGGGATGGCGCCGCAGTTGATGGCGACAAATTCACCGCGGCGAAAGGGCCCACGCTGGTGTATCTCGCGAGCGACCAGTTCTTTGCCGGTGCCGGATTCCCCGGTAATAAGTACCGTGCCCCTGGTCTGGGCGTAGGCGCTCACCAACTGGTCGATCTTCGCCATGGATTCCGTACGGTATTGTAATTTGTCGTTACCCGATGCCACGCCACCGCCTGCAGCCCGATCGCGCTCCCCCGGGTCCTCTGCGTCGCCGTCTTTACGCAGCGAGTAGACATAACCGTGTTCCGGATGCTCGCGAGAGCACTGGAAGCGCCTGGCCACGCAGGGTTGCTGGTCGATGATGACGTTACCCGGGTGACCCTCGCGCTCGGTATCTTGCAGTGCCAGGTGAAGCTGGCCCACCGCCTGGCTGATCTTGCGTGGGTCATTTATCCCGAGTGATTCGAGCTGGCTGCGGTCATACGCCAGCAACTCGCCTGACGGGTCCGTCAGCAGGGTCGCCATGTTGTTATTGGCCAGTGCGGCATGTTTTGCGCGATGAACGAGTGTGCGGATGTGTGCCGCGACACCGACAGCCACTGCCTCGTGCAGCAATGTGCGACAGGAGTCACTGGAGTACAACAGCAAGCTCTTGACGTTCTCTTGCTCGGCGAGCGAACACACGTAGCTGGAGCCGATAATGAGCGGGTAGCCCTTTTTCACGGCAAGATAGACCAGCGCCCGGGCTTCATCCGCCGTTTCATAGCGTGCGATATCAATCTGGGCGTTTAGCAGGGGCTGTAGGCTTGCCAGTATATCCGAGTGGTCGCTGTTGCTGATCATCATGACGCGACTTTCCAGCGCGGAGGCAGTGCTCAGTGCCTTGATGATATCGCGATCGCTAACCGGGAGACTGATCACGGGCAGGTCAATGCGCTGTTTCAGGTATCCGCTGTTGGAGCCGGCACTGACCACTACATCAGCGTGCTGGTATTGCAGGATACTGTTGATAGTGACGTCTTTCTCGAATACGAAGTCGAGGATTTCGATCCGCGCAAGGCTGCTGAATTCAGGGCTGACGACACTGATTAGCTGGCTCAGTTTGCGAAAGCCCACGACTAAAATAGTAGGGCGGTAATCCTGGGTTAGCAGCCAGTCCATAGAGTCTCTCTGTATTTGGCGTGTCAGAGCGGAAGCCATTGTGACCGCTTTCATGGCTATTTCAAAATGAAAAAAACATTATGAAACAAATCTGAAAGAATATGAAATAATAACGAAAGTACACGGCCCGGTAATTGCTGTCGGGGTGCTTTGTGAGTTGATAAGTTAATGAAAAATATAATAATATCTGTATCTAGAAGGAAACTTTTTGCGGGCCTGACGATTGGCACGATAAATGCTGGGAGGTGAGTTCAGCAAACTCTTCGCTGGGGATGACAGACGATCATGGGGATACCGACAATGAATACCAGAAAAAGATTGGTAGCACTGGCTGTTGCGGCTGCTGCTGGAGCCTGTGGTGTGGCACCGGTAGTGTATGCGCAAAACGGTTTTACGATTGAAGAAGTCGTGGTGACCGCTCGTAAACGTGCAGAAAATCTGCAAGAAGTACCGATTGCGATCACTGCGATCGACGAGCAGACGCTGCAGCGCGCCGGGGTTGAGCGCCCAGGGGACTACATTGGCCTGATTCCCAACGTAACAATTGTTGACACTGCCAACGTCGGCGATACCCAGGTCAGTATCCGCGGTATCGTCTCTACGCGTGATGCCGAATCCACATTCGCTTACGTGGTGGACGGTATTCTCAGTACCAATCCGAACAGCTTCAATGAAGAATTGTTCGATGTGCAGCAGGTGGAAGTTCTAAAAGGGCCCCAGGGCGCACTGTACGGGCGCAATGCTGTGGCGGGCGCGATTTTGGTGACTACCAAGGCGCCGACCGAAGAATTCGAGGGTAAAATCACTGCCGGTGCGGGTAACCAGGATCTGCGCAAGCTCAGCGGTACGGTCAGTGGACCTATCGTGGGTGATACGGTGCTCGGGCGTCTTTCCTTCAGTACCCGCCGGGATGATGGCTCTTACTCAAACACATTCTCCGGTCGCGACGGGGTAGTGGATTTTATTGAAGACGACAGTCTCCGTGCCCGGGTAACCTGGGATGTGAACCCTGACCTCAGACTGGATTTCCGTGCGGGTTACTCGGAAGTAAAGGCCGGTGCGATTAACTTTAATGCCGTGTTTGCAATTCCCCAGTTCGAGGCAGCTTTTGGTAGCCCGCAGTTTTTTGCTGATGTTAATGAGCTTGATCCCAATTTTGTTTTCAATGTGCCCGGTGAAAACCAGCAGGAAACAAAAGACTTTGCAGTCAAGCTGGACTGGGACCTTGGCTTCGCCGACCTGGTGGCCAGTGTTGCCTACAACGACCTGGACGAGTACCTGTTGTCGGATGGCACCAGTGCCACCTTTTACGGGTATGAGTTAACGCCAACATGCCAGAGTGACCGCGCCACGCTCAACAGTTTTACCCGGCCCGACCTGTTCGGCGAGTTTTTCCAGCCCTTTGGCGTGTTGCCTCCCGGCGAGGGTAATGATTTCGTCGGTGTTTATGGCCCCTACACACCAACATCCTGCGACGGTTACCAGTATCAGGAGCGTAACCAGGAAGATATCAGCTTTGATGCCCGCTTGGTGTCCAGTAACGACGGCCCCATCAACTGGATTGCCGGTGTTTATTTTGCTGAAATCGAGCGCGAGGTAGTCATCGCCTACGGTGCGGATCAGGGGCAGGGGTTCCTGCGTCAGCCTTACGTTGGCCCTTCTGGCCCCAACCCTACCGACCTCTTGTTCTGGGATGAGTTCGATACCGGCGTGCAGTCGGTTTACGGGCAGCTTGAGTTTGACCTCAGCGAGACCATGGAGCTGGCGCTGGCGTTGCGTTACGATCATGAGAACCGTAAAGTCAGGAATCAGGTGCCGAATGTGAACGGCTCCGGCTTGAACATCAACCTGCCCGGTAAGATCAACCCGGCTCTGGACAGTAACCCCAACGGGGTGCCCGATAGGGAAACCTCGTTCAGCCAGTGGCAGCCCAAGCTCACGTGGAGTTGGCGCCCTTCTGACGATATCACCGTTTTTGCCAGCTACGGTGTAGGTTTCCGCAGTGGTGGCTTCAACTCTGTGGGCACGGATGATCTGTTGTCGTTCTGGTTCAACAGTGGTTTCGGTGGCCCCGGTGAGGCGGTGGATGCGGACCTGAAGGTTCGCGATGAATACAGCAAGGAAGTCTCGGAAGCGTTTGAAGTGGGTCTCAAGACCGAGTGGCTGGACCGTCGCCTGCGGGTGAACGCATCGGTGTTCCGTACCGATGTTGAAGACAACCAGTTCTTCGAGTTTTTTGCAGGCCCCTTTGGTCTGCTGCGTGCAGTAACAACCATCGAAGATATTTACATTCAGGGTTTTGAGGCTGATTTCAGCTTCGTGGCAACCCAGTCGCTAACTTTCTATGGCGGCCTTGGATTACTTGATTCCAAAATCGAAGAGAACCGTAACCGGCCTGCGTCGGTGGGCAACGATGTGCCGCAGGCACCGGACAAGACGGCTAACCTGGGCGCTGAGCTGGTCTTTCCGGTGGCCTCGGGCATTGACCTGATGGCGCGGTTAGATTGGCAATACACCGGTGAAATGTGGTTCCACACGCTTCAGGGTGAGCAGACCCCAACGATCTGGAATGCATTCTTTGGCCCCGGCTTCAATCAGGATTTCTCAAAATCAAGCCGTGATGCCTATGATACGGTGAACCTGCGAGTTGGTCTCGAGGGTGAAAACTGGTCCCTTACAGCCTGGGGTCGCAACCTGACTGATGAGAAGTACCTGCAGGAAATCATCCCGGCGGCCGAGTTTGGTGGGACCTTTAATCATCCGTCGGCGCTGCGAACGTATGGCGTGGATTTGAGCTATAGCTTCTAACAGGGCAGGGCGGTAAGTCCAAGACGATAGTACTCATAGCCGGCCTAAGGGTCGGCTTTTTTTTGCGCGAGATTGGCGTTGCCTGTTTCTTTCAAAATGAAAGCGTCATTATGAAACGGATCTGGCAGTATATGGAATTGGAGAAATGACATGTTAGCCGGTAATCGGTATACTGTTTATCTGCAAACTCGTAACACACTGAAAAATATAACAATATTGGCTATCTCGGTGTGCCCCCCAAGAGTTGCGGTTGGCACGATAAATGCTCCTTGACGTGTGAAAGACACGGTGCCCACCGGGCACGGCAAAGGAGTTATGCGGTGAAGAAGGCACTCTCGGGTATACGGATCCTCGATTTGACCCACATGTTATCCGGCCCTTACGGCGGCATGATCCTTGCCGACCTCGGCGCAGAGACGATCAAGATCGAGCCGCTGCACGGGGAGGGTACCCGCAAGTTGCTGGCGAGTGACCCCAGCAACTCTCTTGGCGGTATGGGTGCCTATTTCATCACCCTCAATCGCAATAAGAAGAGTGTGGCGATCGATCTTAAGAACCAAGACGGGCTGGCATTGTTTTATCAGTTGGTAGAAAAGGCCGATATCGTGCTCAGCAATTTTGGTGCCGGTGTGGCGGAGCGCCTGAAGATTGGCTTCGAGACTCTGAGTACGGTTAATCCACGTATTATCACTTGCACTATCTCCGGTTTTGGCTCCGACGGGCCGAATTGCCAGCGCCCGGCCTTTGATCAGGTGGCTCAGGCGACCGGTGGCGGCATGTCCATTACTGGCACGGATCCGGCGCATCCGGTGCGAGCGGGTATTCCCATCGGTGACCTCGGGGGCGGCATGTTCGGGGTTATGGGTTTGCTTGCGGCATTGTACGAACGGGAGCGCAGCGGAAGTGGTCAGCATGTCGATATCTCCATGCTTGATTGCCAGATCTCCATGCTTAATTACATGGCCACCATGCATTTTTTATCCGGCGAAGACCCCTACCCAGTTGGCAATTCCCATTTTGTTCACGTGCCTTACGATACCTTTACCTGCTCTGATGGCTTTATTGTGATAGCAGTGATAACCGATAATTTCTGGCAAAACCTGAAAACTGTGGTAGATGTTCCAGAGTTCCACAAACCCGAATATGACGGCCAGCCAGGTCGCTTCGCCGACCGCGCGTTTATCAACCGTAAGTTAAACGAGGTGTTGATTTCCAACACTTGCAGCTACTGGATTGCCGAGCTTGAGGCCAAGCGCATTCCCTGCGCGCCGGTGAATACCTTCAGCCAGGCGCTGTCTGACCCGCAGGTATTGCATCGCAAGATGGTGGTTGAGTTGAAGCACCCGGATGGCAGTAGCACCCGAGGGCCAGGGAATCCTATCAAACTGTCTCGTACCGGAGCAGAGGAGTTTGGTCCAGCGCCCCTGCTGGGACAGCATACAACAGAGGTGCTTTCGGCGCTGTTGGGTATGACACACGGGGAGATTGAAACCATGAAAGAGCGTGGGGTTATAGGCTGATGGGCGAACAAGTGATTATTAACGATGTGGGTCCTCGCGATGGTCTGCAGAATCAGGATCGGGTGCTCGCCGTGCAGGCGCGGCTGCAGTTAATATCCGCTATCCGAGGTTCTGGGCTGAACCATATTGAGGTCGGAAGCTTTGTGTCTCCAAAAGTGGTACCAGCAATGGCCGGAACCGACGCTGTCGTGGGGGGCTTGGCGGCGGTAGGGGAGGGCCACTATAGTGCTCTTATCCCTAATATGCGCGGCTATGAGTTGGCTCGCGCCGCTGGTGTGAAGACGGCGGTGATGGTGCTCTACGGCAGTGAGGGTATGGCGCGCAAGAATGTGAATATGAGCCGGCTGCAGGCCGACGAGGTGACTGAAAGCATTTTGTTGCAGGCTCGGCAGGATGGTATCGCAGTGATCGCGACGATCGGTGTGGCCTTCGGCTGCCCTTTCGATGGTCCGGTAGCCCCGGGCCTGGTGGCGGATGTGGCTGGCAAGTTTCTTGATCTCGGGGTGGATCGTTTTGTGCTCGCCGATACCATTGCTGCTGCCAACCCGCTGCAGGTACGCGAGCTCACCGGGCGACTGGTAGCGGAGCATGGCCCAGCACGCTTGGGTTGCCACTTCCATGACACCCGCGCCATGGGGCTGGCCAATGTATTTGCGGCCATCGAGTCGGGAATCCGTTACTTTGATACCTCGATAGCGGGCCTCGGCGGCTGCCCGTTTGCCACCGGTGCTGGCGGCAACGTCGCGACCGAGGATGTGGTGATGATGCTGGAGCAGATGGGCTTCGCCACGGGCGTTGACCAGGGTGCGCTGATGCGAGCCTCTGATCTTGCGCAGCAGCTTACCGGTACTGCCCCGGGGGGGCGCTCCAAGGCCTGGCTCAAGCCCTGGCTGGCGAGGCAGAACGTGGCCTGAGTGGGCTGATGACAGAAAGATTACTGAAAGCGAGGAAAAACCGATGAGTTATCGTCTTGGCGTGGATGTGGGTGGCACGTTCACCGACCTGCTGTTGATTAATGAGGAAACCGGCGCAACCCATACCGCCAAGGTGCCCTCCACGCCGGAGGACTCGTCTATCGGGGTGCTGAACGGTATCGCCCGTATCTGTGAGGAAAGTGGCATCGACCCGGCTGCCATTAGCAGGGTTATGCACGGGACTACGGTTGCCACCAATGCGGTACTCACTGGGCGCGGCGCCACGGTGGGTTTGGTCACCACGGCGGGGTACGAGGATACCCTGCAGGTTGCGCGGTCCTATTGCCCCGGCGGTCTTGGCGGCTGGGTGAGTTTCGTCAAGAAACCTCTGCTGGCGCCACTGGAGCTTACCATCGGTGCCCACGAGCGACTGGCTGCGGATGGGGGTGTGGTCAGGGCACTGGATACGGGCCGCCTGCGCGCGGACCTCAAAGTCCTGCATGCCCGTGGGGGTATCCAGGCCCTGACGATTTGTTTTATTAATGCCTATATCAACGGCGAGCACGAGCGCCAGGCCCGCGACATTGCCGCGGAAATTTTCATTGATATTCCGATTTCCATCTCCAGCGATGTGGTACCGGAAATGCAGGAATACGAGCGTACCGAAACGACCGTGGTGAATTCCTATGTGCGCCCGGAGGTCGCCACCTATGTGCGCAACCTGCAGGCCGCGCTCGACGAGCGCATGGGCAGTGACACCCAGCTCGCCATCCTGCGTTCCGATGGAGGCCTTGCCTCAGCCCGGGCAGCGGAAGAGTCGCCCGTCAACCTGTTAATGTCGGGGCCCGCCGGCGGTGTAGCCGGCGCCATTTATTTTTGCAGCCGCGCTGGTTTCGATAATATCCTAACCTTCGATATGGGCGGCACCTCGACTGACGTCGCCCTGATCCAGAATTCCAAGGCGCGGGTGCGCCGCGAGACCATCGTCGGCGACGTGCGGGTGCGCGCACCCTCGGTGGATGTGCGTACCGTGGGTGCCGGCGGCGGCTCCATCGCTTTCGTGCCCGAGCTGACCAGGGCCCTGCGTGTAGGTCCGGAGTCTGCGGGCGCTGTGCCTGGTCCCGCCTGCTACATGAAAGGCGGAGTTGAGCCGACCGTGTGCGACGCCAACGTTGTACTGGGTTACCTGCCCTCAGATGTGCAGTTGGGCGGCAAGATGCAGATCAATCGCGATGCTTCTGAGGCGGCCGTGCAGAGGGTCGCGGATGCCATGGGTATTCCCCTGATGGAGGCGGCTGAAGGCATTGTTCGTATTGTCAACGAATCCATGTTTGGTGCCCTGCGCCTGGTGTCGGTAGAACAGGGTTATGATCCCCGCGACTTCGCCCTGGTGGGTTTTGGTGGTGCCGGGCCGCTACACGCTAATGCCCTGGGTATTCTTACTAACGCCTGGCCAGTGATCATTCCTCCCGGCCCCGGTGTGTTGTGTGCCTACGGCGATGCTACCACTCAAGTGCAGGATGAAGCGGCGCGCACCTACCTGATGATGGCCGGCGACCTGACCGATGAAAAGCTGCTGCAGGACCTGCAGGAGTTGCAGGCGCGAGCGGGTGAGTCACTGGTGGCGGACGGTATCCCTGCCGACACCCACGAGGTGACGTTCCAGGCGGATTTACGCTACGCAGGCCAGGCTTTCCAGATCACCGTTGACTTCACCGAGGCCGAGTTGCGCGAGCGCGGGGTGGCCCTGCTCACCGAGGCCTTTAATGCCGAACATGAGCAACTGTTCACTTTCAAGCTTGGCGATGGTCACGAAGTGCTGATGATCCGCGCAGTCGCCAAGGCCCGTACCGCCGCCATAGCCGAATTCCAGGTGGGGGCAGCGGGTAACAGCCTGCAGGATTGCAAGATCCATGAAAGCCGGTTTTATGCAGGTGGCAGCTGGCACAACAACACCCTCTACGATCGCAGCAAGTTGCACGAGGGCCTGGTGGTCCCCGGCCCTGCGATCATCAATGAGATGGATTCCACGACGGTGATCCTGCCGGGCTACGAAGCCAGGGTAGACGCTGTCGGCAACCTGTTGATCACACCAGCGGCCTGAGGACACTAGCCATGACAGCAAGAATTATCCAGACCAACAGCAGCGCCCTGGCTACCGTTGAGGTAGACGGTGTCACCGTTGATATTATCGAAAACGCGCTGCGCAACGCCCGCGAGGAGATGGACGCAGTATTATTCCGTACCGCCATGTCCCCGGGGATCCGCGAGCAGGGTGATTGCTTCCCGATGATCGCCAATCGCGATGGCAAGATGGTAGTGGGGCAGTTTGGTTCCTTTATTGGCCCCTTCCTCGAAGCTTACGATGCCGATATTGAGGAGGGCGACATCATTCTTACCAATGACCCCTACATGTGTAATGCCGCAGTCTCCCACCTGCCGGACTGGGTGGTGCTGGTGCCGGTGTTCAAGGAGGGACGACACATTGCATGGACTGCCATGTTTGGCCATATGTCTGATAACGGCGGTATGGTGCCGGGCTCCATCCCCATTGAGGCAACCTCTATTTTTCAAGAGGGCATTCGCATTCCCCCGATCAAGCTCTACAAGAAAGGTGTGCTGCAGGAGGACATCCTGGAGCTGATCCTGCACAACGTGCGCACGCCGCAGTGGAACCGCTTTGACCTCAATGCACTGGTGGCGGCCTGTAATACCGCATCGCGGCGCTGTGTGGAGCTGGCGCAGCGCTTTGGTGACGACGTATTGTTTTCCACCATGGGCGTTATGTTACAGCGCAACTACGATGCCATGAAGCACATCATCGAGATGTTCATCCCGGAGCAGCCCCGAGAGTTTGAAGACTACCTGTGTGACGACGGTATGGGCATGGGCCCATACCGCATCAAGTGCCGCATGTGGCGCGAGGGCTCGAGGGCAATTTTCGACTTCGATGGTACTGATCCGCAGGCCCAGAGCTCGGTGAACTTTTTCCTAAACGAGGACATGTTCAAGATGTTCTTTGGCTCTTTCACGATTAACGTGGTGGACCCGCAGATTGTATTCAATGACGGCTTCTACGACCTGGTGGATGTGCGTATTCCGGCTGGCACTCTGCTCAAGCCGAAATTTCCGGCGGCGCTGTCCGGTCGCACCCACGCCCTGGGGCGAATTTTTGATTTGTTGGGCGCCCTGCTGGGCATGGGGGCACCGGAACAGATGCTCAACGCGGCGGGCTTTTCCGACTCCCCGCATCTGTTTTTCTCGGGTTACAAGGACGATGGCGAGTGGTTCCAGCTGTTTCAGATAGGCTTTGGTGGTATTCCTGGGCGCCCGGTGGGCGATGGTCCGGATGGCCACTCCCTGTGGCCGGGATTTACCAACGTGCCCAACGAATTTATCGAAAGCTATTTTCCGCTGCGGATTGAGCAGTACGCCACCATTCCTGACTCCGGTGGCGCCGGGCTACATCGCGGCGGTAACGGCCTGAGTGTCGCCTATCGTTTCCTCTGCGACGGCGACGTGGGTATTCACGACGAGCGCTGGCTCACCTACCCTTGGGGAGTGCTGGGTGGCGAAACGGGAATGCGGTCTACCAAGCGCCTGCTGCGTGCCGATGGTTCGGAACAGTGGCTGCCGGCGAAAGCCGAGGGTATCAAGGTGAAGGCGGGTGATCTGCTTTATTTCAATACCTGGGGCGGCGGTGGTTGGGGTGACCCCTATCAGCGCGACCCGGAACTGGTGCGCCAGGATGTGCAACGGCGGCTGGTTACAGCGGAAGGCGCACAGCGTTACGGAGTGGTGATTACAGCCGACGGCAGTGTGGACAGTGCCGCCACGCAGGCACTTCGCAGTGAGCGTGTGGCTGCACGTGGCGATGATATTCCTCTGTTCAACCGTGGTGGCACCGTTGAGGAGTTACGGGCCCGCTGTGAGCAGGAAACTCACCTGCCTGCACCCACACCGCCAACCTTTTCCGTAGCCCGCTAGCGGGTTGGAGACAGGCCCCTGCTGGAGCTCACTGACCGGGCTTCAGAGGTATGCCCGGAAGCACGATATGCTCACGGCTTTCGTGGATATCCTGGCCATGGTGGCGCCTTGTTTATTATGGTGTTTTTACTGTTGCCTAGGTATTTGATAGCCTGTACGCATCGTGACGGCGCCACACGCCGTGCGCCGCGTCGTAGTGGTAGCTGGGCAGCATGCGCCAACCGTGTTGTGCAACCAGTTCAATCGCCGCCAGCAGGTACGCAAACTCGTCTTCGCTAATAAAATAGTTAAAGTTTACGCGCACCCAGCCTGGCCGCATCAGGCTGTGCCCGTCGGCGATTGCTTGTTCCAGCAGTCGGCTTTTGCGCATGTCTATGCCGAGCAGGGCGTGCGCATAGGGGCCTGCACAAGAGCAGCCGCCGCGCACTTGAATACCGAACAGATCGTTGAGCAACGCAACGACAAAACCGTGATGCAGATCGTGTTGGCCGTGGCGGTAACGCAGCGAAAAGATCGGCAACCGCGCAGCTGCGGGGTTGCCAAGTAATTCCAAATTGGGACAGCGGCTGAAATGCGCCGTGGCGCGCGCCGCAAGGTCTGCCTCACGCGCGCCAATATTGTCGGTGCCCACAGCTTGCTGCAGTGAAAAGACCAAGCCTGCACGTATTGATTCGACGATTGCCGGTGACATTAGAAGCGGCCGAGAAGCTGCCAATTTTGACTTGCCGCGGGGCATGTTTCTGCAGGGCATCCTTAAGTGCCTGCTGGTCAATGCCGCCTTCCGTATCCAGTGGCATAACTTCCACCACGCACAGGCTCTCTCGCCAAGGCAATTCGTTGGAGTGATGTTCATAGGGCCCGATGAAGACCACCGGGCAATCCTGCTGCGCAATCTGCTGTGTCAGCTGATAGCGCTCGCTCAGCTCCGCCGGTAGGCGCAAGTTCATGATATCGATAATCTTGTTGATGGCTGCAGTTGCGCCAGACCCACAAAAAATGACTTGGTCTTCAGCGCTGCCATTCACGGCGCTGCGAATCATGTCACGAGCGGATTCGCGCAGAGCGCTGGTGTGGGCGCCGGTGTAAGCGGTCTCTGTGTGCGTGTTAGCGTAAAATGGCAATACCTGCTCGCGGATATAGTCTTCGATGAACTCGAGGCTGCGCCCTGATGCGCTTGTTGCAGGCGAATGCCGCGCTCTCCGTAGGGGGCGCTCGCCGAACAGGTAGCGATGTCCAAGTCGGCTTGCTGGCGCAGGCTACAAAAGTTGGAGGAGGCGGGTGTCATACGCCAGCGCGTCAGGCGAAGTTCTTGTTGACGAAGTCCCAGTTGACGAGCGCCCAAAAAGCCTCCAGGTACTTGGGCCGTGCGTTGCGATAATCGATGTAGTACGCGTGTTCCCAAACATCAACGGTAAGCAATGGGGTAACGCTGCTGTCTGTCAGCGGTGTTGCGGCGTTGCTGGTGTTGACGATAGCGACGCTGCCGTCCACATTTTTCACCAGCCAGGTCCAGCCGGAGCCGAAGTTCCCCAGTGCAGCATCGGTGAACGCTTGCTTGAATTCGGCATAGGAGCCAAAGGCTGCGTTAATGGCTTCCGCGACGGGGCCGGTTGCTTCACTACCGCCGTTCGGCTTCAGGCACTCCCGGTAGAAGCTGTGGTTCCAGATTTGGGCGGCATTGTTAAACACGCCACCGGCCAGTTTGTGCCGCCCTGTGCTGAACGAGTGGGGGGGCGTGGATTGTATATGTTGCGCTCAATACAGTATGGTAGTTTTTGATAAGTGTTTTTGCGCACTCCTCTCGGGCGCGCTCGCATGAGGTGTCATGCCATGTTGCTGTCTGTACTGCTTTATATTCTTCTTGTCCTCGCCGTATTGTTGCTTCGCCCCGGGCTGACGATCGGATCCCTGCTGATTGGCGTCGGTACGTTGTTGCTTGCCATAGGGGAGGGCGGCATGTGGCTACTGCTGCTGCCCACGGCTGCCGTGCTTGCGGTACTCAACGTGAAACAGTGGCGAAGTGAATATCTTGTTGCGCCGGTTTATCGCCTTTTGCGCAAAGCCATGCCACCGATGAGCAGCACCGAGCGCGAGGCGCTGGAGGCGGGCACCACGGGATGGGACAAGTCATTGTTCAGTGGGCAGCCTGACTGGCAGGCGTTTTCAGCGGTGCACCCGCCGCTGCTGACTGAGCGGGAACAGGCATTTTTGGACAACGAAGTCGACACACTCTGCGGCATGATTTCCGAGTGGGATGTACATCAGCGGCAGGATTTGTCTCCGGAAGTGTGGGATTTCCTGCGTGAGAAGGGTTTTTTCGGCCTGATTATTCCGCAAGAGTTTGGCGGCCGTGATTTCAGCCCCTACGCCCAAAGCCGCATCATGAGCAAGATTGCCAGCCGGTCTATTACCGCGGCGGTAACGGCCATGGTGCCTAACTCTCTCGGGCCGGGTGAGTTACTGGTCAAATACGGCACCGAGGCGCAGAAGCAGCATTGGCTGCCAGGGCTCGCCAATGGCAGCGAATTACCCTGCTTTGGCCTGACAGGGCCCGAGGTGGGTTCCGATGCTGGCGCCATTCCCGACCTGGGCGTGGTGTGTAAAGGGCGGTTTGAAGGGCAAGAGGTGATCGGCCTGCGGCTGAATTTTCACAAGCGCTGGATCACGCTGGCGCCTGTCGCCACCGTTGTGGGCTTGGCATTTCAGCTGCGCGATCCTGAGGGCCTGCTGGGAGACTCAAGCAAGGCAGACTACGGAATTACCTGTGCACTGCTGCCGGCGCAGCACCCAGGTATCGAAATAGGCCGTCGTCATAATCCGGGGGCTCCGTTTATGAACGGGCCGATTATGGGAAAGGATGTATTCATTCCGGTCGACTGGATCATTGGTGGGCCGGCCATGGCGGGCAAAGGCTGGCGTATGCTGATCGAGTGCCTGGGAGCCGGTCGAGGTGTATCTCTACCTGCCTTGTCCACCTCCAGCGGCGCAATGTGTTACCTGATGGTCGGTGCGTATGCGCGTATTCGTCGTCAGTTCAATATGGAGGTGGGCAAGTTTGAGGGTGTGCAGGAAGCCACCGCTGAAATTGCTGCCGGTGCCTACACGCTGGAGGCAATGCGCGAACTGGTCACGCAGTCGCTGGAGGATGGTACGCCCTCTGTGATGACGGCGATGGCAAAATACCATGCGACGGAGCTTATGCGGACGCTGGTCAATCACGGTATGGACGTGGTGGGCGGGCGAGGCATACAGCTGGGGCCACGCAATTTCCTCGCGGCGGGCTATCACGCTCTGCCGGTCGCGATCACCGTTGAAGGTGCGAATATCCTGACGCGCTCGCTGATGATTTTTGGCCAAGGCGCCATGCGCTGTCACCCGTATTTGTTCGATGAGATGCAAACGCTGGAGGCGGAGAGTGTGAGCGAAGGGCAGCGCGACTTCGACCCTCTGCTGATGTCGCACTTGGGGCATATTGGCAGTAACCTGGCGCGCTTGCTGATGCTGGGCTTGAGTGGGGCCCGTTTCAGTGACACACCTGAAGATGCAGACGAGTTCAGCAAGCGCTGGTATCAGCGGGTGAATCACCTGAGTGCCGCGCTGGCTACCTGCGCGGATGTTGCGCTGGGCGTTTTGGGCGGCGACTTGAAGCGCCGCGAGTTACTGTCTGCCAGATTGGGCGATGTGCACAGCCAGCTGCTGATCGCCAGCAGTGTGCTGAAGTTTCGCGACACGCAGCCGCGCAGCGAAGAGGCGGATGCGCACGCAGCTTATGCGCTGCAGCGCGCGCTGCACGCGGCGCAAGGGGCATTGGTTGCGTACTGTGCAAACTTCCAGCCCAGAGTGCTGGGTTGGGCATTACGTGCGCTTTGTCTGCCGCTTGGGCGCGTGTTCCCGGCGCCGGATGACCGCATGATCCGAGAACTCGGTGGCCTGATCATGGCGCCCAACGCGGTGCGCGATGCTCTGGCCCAGCGCGTCTATTTGAGTGTCGACCCGGAAGATGCTGTGGGGCGTGTTGAAACCACCTATCAGATGCTGCTGGCGGTGGAGGAGCCGTTCCTGGCACTACAAAAAGCCTGGAGTAAAGGCGAGTTGGAGGCGGATACGCTGGACGATGCGCTGCAACAGGCGGTGGATAAAAACGTGCTGCGAGCCGAAGATGTTGAGCCGGTGCGCAAGTACGATGCGCGCCGTGTGGATTGTGTGCTGACTGATCATTTCGAGAGTTTGTGAACCCAGGGCGGCATTTTCTGCCCTGGGTGCCGTAACCGCCTTAGACTTGGCTGGCGTCCAGTGCCTGCTCGATATCGGCAATGATGTCATCGATGTGCTCAATGCCCACGGAGATGCGCACCATATCTTCGCTGACGCCCGCAGAGGCGAGCTCTGTAGGGTTGAGCTGGCGGTGTGTGGTGCTCGCGGGGTGGCAGGCGAGTGACTTTGCGTCACCGATATTCACTAGACGCAGTATCAGCTGCAACGCATCGATAAAGCGTGCGCCAGCGGCGCTACCCCCTTCAATGCCGAAGCTGAGAATCCCCGACGCCTTGCCGCCACAGATTTTTTTGCAGGTTTCACGATAGGGGCTGTCTTGGAGGCCCGCATAGTTTACCCAGCGAACCTTGGGGTGTTTGTGCAGGTACTTGGCCACTTTCTTCGCATTGTAACAGTGGCGCTGCATGCGCAGGTCCAGAGTCTCCAGCCCTTGCATGAGCAGAAAGGCGCTGTGGGGCGACAGTGCGGCTCCGGTGTTGCGTAGTGGAACGACGCGGCAGCGCGTGATAAAGGCCGCGGGGCCCATGGCTTCTGTGTAGACCACGCCGTGGTAGGAGGGGTCCGGTGTGTTCATGATGGCGAAGCGCTCTGAATGCGCGGCCCAGTCGAACTTGCCGGAATCTACGATAGCGCCGCCAATGGTTGTACCGTGGCCACCGATGTATTTAGTCAGTGAGTGCACGACAATATCTGCACCATGCTCGAAGGGGCGGCACAAAGTAGGCGTGCCTACTGTGTTGTCAACAATCAACGGGACACCCGCTGCATGGGCTATTTCTGCCCAACGTGCAATATCGACAACGTTTCCTGCCGGGTTGCCAATCGACTCGCAAAACAGAGCTTTGGTGTTGTCGTCGATCAGTGCCGCTACCTTGTCGAAGTCGTCTGCTTTGGCAAAACGCGTTTCTATGCCTTGGCGCGGGAAAGTGTGGGCAAACAGGTTGTAGGTCCCACCGTATAGCTGCGATGTGCTGACAATATTGCTGCCCACTTCGGCGATGGCCTCAATGGCGTAGCGAATAGCCGCCATGCCAGAAGCAACGGCGAGCGCGCCAATGCCGCCCTCCAGGGCTGCCAGCCGGGCCTCGAGAACGCCCGTGGTGGGGTTCATGATACGGCTGTAAATGTTGCCTGCGACCTTAAGGTCAAAGAGGTCTGCGCCGTGCTGTGTGTCGTTGAAGGTATACGAGGTTGTTTGATAAATAGGCGTGGTCGCGGCGTTGGTGGCCGGGTCGCCGTGGTAGCCGGCGTGTAGTGCGATCGTTGCTGGTTTCATGGTTTCTTCCCGTATTCAATGTCATAAATCCATGCATGAGGGTAGCAGACGAGCGGCGCTTGGCAAGGCTTGCGGCTCACAGATTTGGGGGTGTGGTTATTGCTGCGCGCTCCAGCACGCGTCGCAGTAAAGCCCACAGCAAAACCGCGGCTCAACTTGCCTTGAATCTCGAAGTGTATAGAGTATGCGCCTCTAATAACGTGCTGCTGGAGGCCCGCCACATGCGGCTGATGTCATTGGGCCTCGTGCCTCAAATTATGCTGGGTGTGGTTGTCGCCGCGCTGCTGGGCAACTTTGCCCCAGCGGTTGCTGAACCGCTCGGCCTGTTGGGTGCGTTATTTGTGGGTATGTTGAAAGCGGTTGCCCCTTTGCTGGTCATGTTGTTGGTGATGTCTGCCATCGCCAACCGCCATGAAAGTGGTAGTGATGGCCGCAAGTCGGCGTTTACTCTGGCCCTTTATCTTGTGGGCACAGTGAGCGCTGCGGTGGTCGCCGTGACGCTGAGTTTTTTGTTTCCGCAGCATATCGTGCTATCCGGTTCAGCTGCTGGCAGCCCTCCGCTTGCCATTACGGCGGTGTTGTCCGAGGTATTGTTCAAGCTGATCGATAACCCTGTGAATGCGCTGTTGACCGGCAATTTTCTGGGCTGTCTCACTTGGGCTATTCTTTTGGGAATCAGCTTTCGCAGGGCGAGCGATAGTTTTCGGGAGCATTTGCAGACCTTGGCGACTGGTGTCAGCGATATCGTGCACTATGTGATTCGCTTGGCACCGATTGGTATTTTTGGCTTGGTGGCGGTCACCGTTGCCACTACGGGCCTCACGGCGCTTGCAGGCTATGCCAACCTGGCTTTACTGTTGGTGGCCTGTATGTTGCTAATGGCGCTGGTGGTGAACCCTCTGCTGGTGTTTCTGGTGATCCGGCGCAATCCCTATCCGATTGTTCTGAAATGCTTGGAGGAGTCCGGGATTACGGCATTTTTTACCCGCAGTTCCGCGGCGAACATCCCCGTTAACCTTAACCTCGCAAAAAAATTGGGTATCAGTGAGGAGTTGTACACCGTCACCATACCCATTGGTGCCACAGCGAACATGGCGGGTGCTGCAATCACCATTACCGTTTTGACGCTGGCGGCCGCCAATACAGTGGGTATCGAGGTTTCTCTGGGCGGCGCCTTGCTGTTAAGTGTTATCGCAGCGCTGGCGGCCTGCGGCGCCGGTGGCGTTCCATCCGGTAGTTTGTTGCTGGTGCCGTTGGCCTGTTCGCTGTTTGGGATTCCGCTGGACGTTGCTATGCAGGTTGTCGCGGTTGGATTTGTTATCAGCGTCATTCAGGACTCGGCGGAGACTGCGCTGAATTCCAGCACTGATGTGGTGTTCACGTACGCGGCGGACCAATCGCGCCTGTTTCAGCAATTCAACCAGAGAACTTTGCCATGAGTTTTATACAGTATCAGGTGGATGCGTTCGCCGAGCGCGTATTTGAGGGCAACCCGGCAGCCGTCGTACCCCTGCAGGCCTGGCCAGACGATGCGCTACTGTAGGCAAGCGACCTACTGGGCGCGCTGCGCTGTTTATGGTAGATGAGTTACGCGGGATCGCGCTGGCACAGTGACATTAGTTTGGCAGTTTGAGGGGCCTGTAACGGTCGCTGATTAGCGTATTAGGCATCCCCGTAGCACTGTTTGACTGCGCTGGCACCGTCCGCTCGAATAGCCTGATATTTTTTCCAGAAAGCCTCGTCGACGCCACGCAGATAGGCGTTGGTGGTGGTTTTTCGATAGCGTGTAAGGTGGCGGGGGCCGCCGTTGTAAACTGCGTAAGTAGCTCTGGCAAGGTCATCAGCGTTTCCGGACACCGTGTGCTCGCCGCGTTTTATCGCGTAGTCCACCAGGTAGTGGGTGAGAATTTCGCTGCCTGCGCGTGCGTTGTAGCCGACGTTGTTCTTTAGGGCGTCCAAGTCGTAGAGGTTGCGCCAGACATGCTGGTTGATCTGCATGAGCCCAACCGAACCCGCCGATGAGCGAATAGGCTTTATTTCGCCGTCTTGCTGAATAAACTGACGCCAGCAGGATTCCTGCCATGCCGTGGCGCGCACCAAGTCTTGGTAAAGCGGGAAAAATTCTGCGGGCACCTTGCCGCGCGCGCGTTCAGCAGCGATGCTTTCGTCTAGCAGTTGCTCCATCGCTAACAGGTAGCGATCAAGGTCATCGTTGGCCGGTACCCATCCGGTCAGCAGCTGCACCAGGTTCTTGCTTGCGGAGCTCGCGTGCGCAGACGGTATCAGCCAGGCAAAAGGGCCGGACGCTGCGGCCTCCTCCGGGAGTTCAATTTCCGGTTCGGGTGGCAGGCCCAATAGCTCACGCAACGCGGGGTCCACACGCGTGCTGTAGGCAAGCTCGTCATCGCTGACGCTGGGTGCGAGCAAGCGCGCAAGGCGGCGCAGGGTCGCGCTGTCGAGCGTGAAGCCAAGCTGCGGCGCCGCAATATCGAGTGCCTGCAAGGCATTGCCCGCACTGACGAAAGCGGCCAGTTCGAGCCCACGGCTTCCCGGTATCGCCAAGGTATTGCTGCGCAGCAGCGGCGCTAGCCGTGACCAGGTTGACAGGAATAAGCTGCGCACGGGGTCGCGGCCATGATTGTCTGCGGCTAGTGCTTCGCGTAGTTGATAGCGCGCGTCCAGCAATAAATCCAGCAACTCGGCGCGCAACTCGGGGTCTGCGGGTGTGGCGAGGTCCTTGATTAGCCATGTCGCAAAACCATCCCATGCCTGCCAGGCAGCATCCCAGGCGGCAAGTTCTGCTTCGGTAAGCGTGTCGGTGTGGATGGCTAACAAGCCGGGCGGCAGGCTGGGTGCCAGAATGGACATATGTACGGTGAGAGTGCCTGGCTTGGCGTCTGCACCGCGCAGTTGCAGTGAGCTGGCGACGGCTGCGCGCTCGTCCAACTCAGCGGGGAGCGCGTCGTGAAGGAGGGAGCGCAACTCAGTGAGTGCTGGCGTAAAGTCGATTGTCACCGCTCCAAGCCGCGGGTGGACCTGGTCTTTAATCCAATCCCAGAGCATGCCCGGCAGTTTGCGGCTGCCCTCTGCTGCACTTAGCATATTGGAGTCAGTGACGCGGAATGAGACTCGGTCACTGCCCGGCAACACCAGGGCTTGTTCCAACGTCTCGATCGAGCCGCTCCAGGCCATTGGCATGCGGCAGCGCCCTGCGAGCGGCCAGCCGATTTTGGCGTCTACCCGGCTGGTGATGCGCAGTTGGCCGTCTTCGGTGCCTTCCACCCGCGGTTCCGAGAGCGTGAGCGCATTGCAGGATTGAGCGTCGTGGAATAGCTGTGCAGTTCGGTCCTCACCGGTGAACAACTGTGCAGCCAAAGCTTCCTCGACGATGGCCAGATCTAGCTCCAGCGGTAGTTGGATCTCTTCCGCCACCACGTTTCGCCCGCACAGCAGGGCCAGCAAAATGCCGCATAGCGCATGGCACTGGCGGAGTGTTTGACTGGGCTTGCGCATGGCTTGTGTCGACCGATAAGGTAAAAGAAATGTGCGCGGATCATACGCAGACTGCCGGTACGGCGACAGAGTACGGCGCACAATTATCTTCGGCAAAAAGTCATGCGCAAGAGTTTTACTGGCGACAGCCGTCGAGCGCCCTTAACCAGAGCCTTCGAGCGCCTCAATAAGCGCGTCTACGTCAATCGCATCGCCTGCAAGGCTGAAAACTACCGCTTTCAGCTGTGCCAGCGATACCCTGCCACGGTTTTCAGCCAGGGCTTGCGCCACGTCATCAATGCCGGCCTGCCGGTCCGTTGCCGCAACCAGTGCCTTGTCAAGCTGATGCATGAACACGGCGGCGCGCGCGGTAACAGGCCCGGACGACCGGCGCACAAACAGCGTGTCAGCTTCCTTCGCCCATTTGGCCTTCCAGGCGAGAACCTGCGCATAGCGCGAGTCACTCATGCCGCCTGAACGGTGCAGTATTGCGGAGGAGTAGTACTCCGCCAGGCCTTCTACAATCCAGTCCGCTGTGCCGCCGCCGTTGATACCGGTGCCGACATGAATCAGTTCGTGAATCAGGCTGCTGGTGCGGTTGCCACTGATCATGGGCCGGTCGGCGTGCATAAAGAGCGAGCGCGTACCTGACAGGCCGCCGCGCCACATGGGCTTGCCGGCCGTCACGATCAATAGATGACTGGGGAAATCAGGTAGTACCGCCTTCACCTCAGGCAGCGTCCAGGCAATAAACGCCAGTGTGTCTTGCAGGCGGTCGCCTTGGCCTGCGGGAGCGGCTACGCGAACATCAACGCCGTCAATAATATCCTGACGGCTAGTGATATCGCCTAAGATGAGCCAGCCTTTCGGGCGCGGAAAGCTGCGCCCAGGGTCTGCCACCAGGAAGGTGGTCGAGTAGCCTTCCGCGGCGGGGTAGGGGGCGGCAGCGGACCAGCCATCAGGTAGCATGAATTGCAGTTTAGCGTGCCCCTGCAGGCCCTTGGGGCCGCGCGCGGAAATCGGCGGAACCAATTTGTCACTGCGCAAGATGGCCCAATCGTCAGTCAGCAATGAATCATAACGGCCACTGGCTTTCTGCTCGTCAATAACAAATTCATAATACAGGCTGTCTTGCGGCTCGCGCGGTTTCCAAACCGCCCTGTCGCCCTCAAGCGTGAGCCCGTGCTCGGCGCGCAATGATTGATGCCGCTCCGGGTTCAGGGAGAATGTCAGGCGGCTAGGCAAGCGCTCTCCGCGCAACTGTATCTCGACACGAGCCACGTCCGAGTCCGGGTGTACATTGGCACGATAAACAATGTCGTAGTCCTGCGCCTGCGCGGCTGTGTTTGCTATCAGCAAAGAAAGTACTACCCAAAGCAGTAGAGCGAGCCGCGGGGAGAGCAGCGCGGCGAATGCATGTTTCGTCAAAGCGGCCATGGCAACCAGAGAGGGGCGAGGTGTGAGCGCTGAGCATACCAGCGGCGCTGCGAAAAACCATCCCAGTGGCAATTGTACCGTTGTAGACGTACTACTTCCGGGCGGTCTCATATAACAGCAATAAACATGATCGGAGGCACTATGAGCGAAAAGAGCAGTGTTGGGGATCGTGCCTTATATCGGTGGCATCGTGAGCATTGTGTGGGGCGCTTGGCTGTTTGAAGCCAGCGTGGCGGTACATGAGCGGCCGCGCAAAACCGCGCAAATTGTCTTTGGCGCTCTTGCGGTATTGTTTATCTTTACCAGCATTGGCAGCGAAAGCGCTTTGCGTGCCATGAACGCACGCATGCACGAAATGGGCGGCCATTTCCAAGGTATCGAGGATATGTCCTCAGAAGATGCCGGGCGCAAAATGGGTGAATTTCTCAAAGGCCTGGAAGAAGGTGCCCAGTCCGACGGTGATCAATAAGCGGAAACTTTTGGCCTAAGGCAGTTGGCGCACCGCGTCCAGCTTGCCGCATAACTCTTTTGCGCCGTCCAGCGCGCGCGCGGTTGGGCGTTGAATCAGGTCGGGGTTGATCGCCAATAGGCCGCCTTGCAGCGCTCGTAGCCCCGTGTACTTGCGCCAGTGAGCCAGCCATTCCGGGTGCGCTTGCTCCATGCCACCGGCCACAATCGCTCTGGGGTTGCGCGCCAGCACCGATTCCAGATTCACTCGGGGCGCCAGGGTGGGAGCATCTGCGAATATATTGTGTCCGCCGCACAGCGTGATAATTTGGCTGATCAAATGCTCTCCGCTCACTGTTTGCAGAGGCTCGTGCCAGATCTGGTAGAAAACCGATAGGACCTCGGCGTCTCCATACTGCGCCTGCAGTGCAGCGAAGCCTGCTTCCAAGCGCTGTGCCTGTTGTTCACTGTGCGCCTGGGTGCCGGCCAGGCGGCCCAAACGGCGGATGCTTTCGGGGATATCTGCCAGAGCCCGAAGTTCACTCACGTAAACGGGAAACCCCAGCCGTTCCAGTTTTTCCAGTGCGCCAGCGCCGTTGCCTGAACCCCACATCAGAATCAGATCGGGACCTGCAGCGACAATTTGTTCCAAGCTGAAGGCAGTGTAAGACCCTACGTTTGGCAGTGTTCGCGCTTGCTTGGGGAAGTCGCTATAGCTGACGACCCCCACCAGCCTGTCTCCAGCGCCTGCACTATAAAGGTTTTCGACAATGTGCGGCGCCAAGGCGATAATCCGCTGCGCGGGTTGTGCGAGTGTGACCGTTCGACCGGCAAAATCCTCTACGCTAATGGGCTGCGCAGCTGCGCTACATACCGCCGCCAGTAAACATACGCTGAGTGCAAGCCTGCGCATCACAAGCCAATCACCAAAGGTTGGCGCCCGTTGGGGTGGGGTTGCACCAGCACCTCGGCGTGGAACAGCGCGCGAAACAGCGCAGGGGTGAGCACCGCATGCGGTGTGCCGCTGGCGATGGCCTGGCCTCGGTCCAAAACCAATAGCCGATGGCTAACGCTGGCGGCCAGGTTAACATCGTGCACAACCAGCAACACAGCACAGCCGCGCGCTGCAATATCTGCAATCACCGTGGCCAACTGCTGCTGGTGTGCAAGGTCCAGTGCTGCCGTGGGTTCGTCCAATAATAGCAGGGCGCCGCTCATGTCGTGCCCGCCCCACAGCTGTGCGAGCACCCGAGCCAGCTGCACTCGCTGTCGCTCGCCACCGGAAAGTTGGGTGTAGAGCCGATTGCGCAGCGACAAGGTGTCGGTGGCGCGCAGTACCTCACGCATAATATCGTGGTCGGCGCGTGCTCCCGTCGCGTGCGGTGTGCGACCAAGCAATACCACTTCCTCTACCGTGTAGGGAAAGTTAAGCAGCGATAGCTGGGGCAAGAACGCGAGTTTCTGTGCCAGCGCCTGCCGTGGCCAAGCCTGCAAGGGCTTATCGGCAAATAGCAGGTTGCCGCTGGTAGGCGCAAAGTCCCCCGCCAGCAAGCGCAACAGGCTGGACTTGCCGGCACCGTTAGGGCCGATAAGCCCAATTACCTCACCCGGGATCATCTCTAGATTGATGTCTGTGAGCACGGGGTCGCCCCAGGGCGACGCGTCAACGTTTTGCAGCTGCAGCAGGCTCATGTCTGCATGCCGTATTGGTGACGTTGGCGCAGCAGCGATACAAAGAATGGCACCCCAATCAAGGCGGTAATGATACCTACGGGCAGCTCGGTAGGGGCCAGCACAACGCGTGACAAGGCGTCGGCACCGACCAATAAAATAGCTCCGGCCAGTGCACACGCTGGGAGCAGAAAACGATGATCCGGGCCGATAAGCAGGCGCACAATATGGGGTACCACCAAGCCGACAAACGCGATGGTGCCGACCAGCGCGACGGAGGTGCCAACACCCAGGGCGACCCAGGTGATCAGCGCGATTTTGGTGGGGTTGACGCGGATACCAAGATGCCGCGCTTCCGATTCGCCCAAAAGCAGTGTGTTCAGTGCTAGCGCGTAACGTGGCAGTGCCAACAGTACCGCTCCACACACCACGCTGGCGAGCAGCAAACGCGGTAGATTGGCACCGTCAAGGCCGCCCATTTTCCACAGGCTTATTTGGCGTAGCCGCTCGTTGTCGGTAAAAAACTCCAGCAAGCTGCTCGCCGCGCCTGCCAAGGCGGTTATCGCAATACCTGCGAGCAGCATGGTTGCGACAGATGTGCCGTTTCCTGAACTGGCAAGCCGGTACACGAGTAACACGGCGAGCACGCCTCCGACGAAGGCCCCCAGTGAAACCAGCGTCAGGCCGAGATGGCCTGTCAGGCTGCTGCCCCCCGCAACAATCAACAGTGATGCGCCGAGGGAGGCTCCGGCGGTGACCCCGATCAGCGAAGGATCTGCCAGTGGGTTGCGAAACAGCCCTTGCATGGCCGCGCCGCTCATTGCCAGCGTGGCGCCGATAATGGCCGCGAGTAATACTCGCGGCAGGCGGATCTGTTGCACGATCACGGTCGCCTGGCCGCGGTCGCCACCCATGAGCACCGCCAAGGTGTCAGCGGGTGCGACCTGCACAGCGCCACTGCCTAGCGCGACTAGCATGGATAAAGGGAGCAAGACGCCGAGCAACAGCAGCAGGCGCTGCGCTCGCCGACGGCGGTTAATGACGTTAGTAATCAACGCCGCGGCGAGCCTTGATGCCGTTGTTATAGGCGTGTTTGATTTCCTTGATTTCAGATACCGTGTCCATGAGGTCCTGCAACGGCTTGCCGCCTCCTCTGCCCGTCACCACAACACTTTGTGCTTCTGGGCGCCCGGCGAGTGCTGCCAGTACTTCAGCTTCAGGCAGGTAGTCAAATGCCAGCATATACGTTAGCTCGTCGAGCACTACCAGGTGGAATGCAGGATTACTGAGCATCGCCGTGGCCTGTTCCCAAGTGCGCTGCGCTGCTTCAATATCGGCGCTGCGATCCTGGGTGTCCCAAGTGAAGCCTGTACCCATTTGGTAGAAATCTACCTCCGGGCAATGGTCACGCAGGTAGATTTCCTCTCCGGAGAGCTGTTCACCTTTAATGAACTGAATGACCCCGACCTTGTAGCCGTAGCCCAGCGCGCGCATCACCATACCGAAGGCGGAGCTGGATTTGCCTTTGCCATTGCCGGTGAGCAGGATGCCAACACCGCGTTCTGTATCGGCGGC